>Ga0316218_1003866_pt1 | contig 11990 bp, 14 predicted proteins | sample TBH18003metaG_FD_203634 | JGI IMG/M metagenome (GOLD analysis project Ga0316218, IMG submission 203634) | Freshwater microbial communities from Trout Bog Lake, Wisconsin, USA - TBH18003 | ecosystem: Environmental > Aquatic > Freshwater > Lake > Hypolimnion/Profundal zone | place: USA: Wisconsin... | reverse complement strand
TGATGCCGGTTCGCGCGGGATGGGACCCGGTCAGGATCGTGGAATGCCCCGGGCAGGTCTCCGTCGCCGCGTGGCTCTGGAACCCCGAAGGAAACACCGGGCCGGTCTGCAGGCGGCGAAGGCCCGCCGTGAACAGGGGGCGGTATTCCGCGAACAGGTCCGCGGAGAACTGGTCCACGGAAATCGCGACGATCAGCCGGGGCGCGGGGGCAGCCGTCGGGGGAGCTTTTGGGGCAGCCGCAACCGGACCGGCCGTAACCGTCGATGCGGCGACAAGCAGACTGAACAGGGAACTGATGAACATGGGACAGGTCCTTGCCGGGCATGGGCGGTGAGGGCAACGGAAACCGGACTTAGTTCGTAAACGGATCGATTTCCAGCCGTTTCTCCGACGCCCCGACGCCCCGGCCGTTCGGCCCGGGGGAGGCGATCCTACCGTTCGAGGGCCTCCAGCAGGGAGAACAGCGCCTCCACCTGGATCGGCTTCTGCAGATGCCCGTCGAGGCCCGCCTCCAGCTGCTCGGCCACCTGATGGGACATGGCGTCGGCGGAAAAGCCGAAGATCGGCGTCCGGTCCCGGCTCTGGGCCTGCTCCAGGGTGCGGATGGCCCGGGTCGCGGCCAGTCCGTCCATGCCGGGCATCTGGACATCCATCAGCACCAGGTCCCAGCTTTCGCGCTTCCACGCCTCCACCGCCTGCTCGCCGTCCGCTTCGATCCGGTAGTCCACGCCCGCGAGCTTCAGGAGCCCCGAGATGACCAGCTGGTTGGTGGGATGATCCTCCGCCACCAGCACCCGGATCGGCGGCGATCCTGAGTTCCCGCGGGCCGGGCCGGGTCGGCCGGAGATCATGCCGGGCACGGTCGGTGGGTTCACAGTCAGGGGCCGGACCGGCGAAAGGGGCAGGGACAGGATGAAGCGGGAGCCCTGGCCCCTGGTCGAGACGCAGGACACCTCTCCCCCCATGAGCCGGGCCAGTTCCCGGCAGATGGTGAGGCCGAGGCCCGTGCCGGTCTTCACCTGCCCGTTGCGCTCGATCTGCGAGAACTCCCGGAACAGCTGCTCGATGTCCGTTGGCGACAGGCCGGGCCCGGTATCGCTCACCTCGATGGCGATGCCGCCCTCCCGCCAGTGGGTGGTCAGGGCGACCTCTCCCGCGTCGGTGAATTTCACGGCATTGGCCAGCAGGTTCTGGACGATCTGTCCCACCCGCGGGCCGTCCACGTCGAAATGGGCATCGACGGCCCCCAGGTCGGAACGGAATCGCAGTCCCTTCTCCTCGGCGATGATGCGGAAGGCCGCGCAGGCGGGCTCCAGGGCCAGGCGCAGGTTCTGCGGGGTCGGGGTGAGGGTCAGCTTGCCGGCCCGGCCGCGGCATAGAGGTTCAGGATCAGGGCCAGCGCATGGGCCGGCGCATTGGTGAAGAAGGCCCAGCGGCGCATGTCCCGCTGCGATGCGATGCTGATCAGGCCCGCCACGCTGATCAGAAGCCCGACCACCGGACCCGGCATGGGGTGGAACGGCGTGAAGAAGGCCGGGATCGCCGCCAGCCAGCACAGCAGCGCCGTGAACATCTTCACCTGATCAAGTTCGACCGGCGCGGTCAGATCACCTTCGTCCGCATGCTTCTTCATCAGCTGATGCAGAAGCCAGATCAGATAGGCTTCGACGACTAGGCACGATCCCAGCCAAAGTCCGGCCTCGATCCAGGAAAACACACCAAGACGTACGATCAACAAGCCAACAAAAATCATCGCCAACATTCGCGCGAAAGTGCGATCATTGTATTTGTGATTTATAATCTGAAGTTGGAGAAAGTTTATCGAGGTCACCGAGACCGGAATAGAGTATTAATTCCACTTAAATTTGAAATATGAACTCCAACATTTGGGATAATCTTACGATTTCTAGAATTGAGCAATACCCGCTTCCGGAACGCGGCCGGGAGACGCCGTCTAGCGGCCGGTTTCGCCCCTTGCCCGCAGGGGCTGCGCCGCCCGCGCCGGGTCATGGGGAAGGGCGCTCAGGCCCTTGGCCAGGGCCCCGATCGGCTCGGCGGCCGGTGCGCAGACCGCGGGTCCGGACACGAAGGTCACGCCGCCCCGGAGGCAGGCCGCCAGCTCCCGTTGGCTGTCGAGATTGCCGACGCTCTGCCACAGGCGCCGGGTCCGGTACTGGGGCGCGGCCTCGGTGAAACGGGCGATGGCATTGGCCCGGGTCTGGGCATGGGTGCCGGTGAGGGCCAGGGTGACGCTGGTGGCCAGCCCCGGCGGCAGTTCCTCCAGGCGAAAGCCCGGATCCTCCACCCGAAGATCGATGTGCCGGAAATAGGGATCGAGCGCGGCCTTGAGGGCGGTCAGCGACTGGAAGCTGGGGGACCTCGGCGTGTGGGTCACCGTGGCCACCAGGTCCAGGCGGCGGCGCAGGCGCAGGGCATCGGCCCGCACCACGAAGGCGGCGCGCCAGCGGGGCTTGTTCAGGGAATGGAAGTTCACCGGAACGAAGGCGAAGCCCGCGCTCTGCCGCTCCGCCACGGCCAGGGCCTGCAGGGCGTCCTCGAGGCCGCCGTCCCCGAGAATGTCCGCAAGGGGCGCTTCGACGGAGTCGAGGGCCGTGGACGGCACCCCCTGTCCCGGCACCAGGGCCGAGCCGACGAAGGCCTGGCGGGGCAGGTTGTAGACGCCGTGATAGGTGATCGGCTGGACTGCGGGGGTCGGGGGCTCAGGGGCGGCTGCGGGTCGGGGCAGGGTGCGGCCCTGGGGCACCACCACCGTCACCGCGTCCCGGGTGATGCGGGTCACGCGGCCCATCAGGACCCCGTCGTCCTCCCCCGCCAGCAGGCGCGCCATTTCCGCCCGGTCGGCCTTGGCGAAGCGGGAGACGCTGGTGGGATCGCCATCGAAGCTGAGCAGGGTCACCTCGCCCTCGCCCCGCTGGCCGAACAGGCGCCGATGCAGGGTCTCCGCCAGGGCCTGCAGCTCCCGGGTATCGATCTCCTCCACCTGCGGATCGGCCAGGGCAAAGGCGAAGGGGGCGATCGGCCCGAACCGGCGGGGCCATTCCCACCGGGTCTCCAGATAGGCGCTGACCGCCTTGGCCACCACCGACGCCGCCAGATCGGGGTCCGCGAACCGGGCGTCGGATCCGATGAAGATGCGCAGACATGCGAGGGCGGCCATGGGACCTGTTTCGCACGCCTTGGTGAGAATTTGCCTAATGCGACCCTTCCGCCGACCGCGGCGCGGGGGTGGTGCGGACACAGCCGCCGAGGTATCTCCCCCGCATGGCGCGCACCAAGCAGAACCCTGAATTCGAGATCGAGGTCGACGGTCATCCCTATGTCTGGCGGCTGCACCGCCTGCCGCGGGAGGCCAAGGACCCGTCCGAGCGCCGCGGCAAGGCCCTGGCCGTTCGGCACGGGGAGGGTCAGCGGGAAGCCATCCTCGAATTCCCGCCGGAAGCCCAGCAGCGGTTCGGCGCGCCGCTGCTGAAGCCCAGCCAGATTCCGGGGGACCTTGTGGCGCGGGCCATCACCTCCGCCCTCGCCGCCGGGTGGGAGCCCCTGTCCCGGGGCAAGACGGTGACCATCGTGGTGGACGCCACCGGCGGCTGAGGGACGGGGCGCGAGCCAAACCGGGCCGGAGCCGGACGTCCCGGGTAATAAGCCTATTGCCGTCGGGTGACAGTTGATGGACCCTTCCCTCGGACCAGGCCACGGGGGCATCCCGGCCCGAACGGGAGAGACCGCATGTCAGACCCGATGGGAACCGGCGATGCCGACAGCCCGTGGCACCTCCAGACGCCGCCCCTGACCTCCGAATTCACGATGCATCGCGACGTGCGGGAGGGGCGCAGCGTGCTGGTGTGCACCGTCGGAAAGACCGTCCTTCTCTATGACGCCCGATGCCTCGATGACCTCCACCGGATGCTGAAGGCGGCGGGAGACTGGGTGGAACTCGGCTCCGCAGACGAACAGAAGGATGCGCGGCCGGGGACGGTGGAGGCCTGGGCCCGGTCCGCGGAAAACCCGGTCGGCGGGTGGTACGGTCTGAAGAAGGGCCTGCGCGGGCGGTTTGCCATGTATGTCCCCCCGCTGATGGAGCGTCTCGGCCTGGCGGAGGTGGAGCACAATCCCCGATCCAATCGCATGCGAGCGATCTGAGCCTGCGGGCCGTCTTCGCCCGTCGCCCGATGCGCCGGGATGTGCTTCCCTGATCCCCCACAACACACCATGCGGCCGGACAGGGGGCCGCGGACGGGAGGCGAAGATGACCGCACATCACATCCGCTACGAGGTCGACGGCGACGGGATCGCCACCCTGACCATCGACCGGGCGGACAAGCGCAATGCCATGACCTATGCCATGCTGAACGCCTTCATCGAGAAGGTGGCGCAGGCCGGGGCCGATGACGCCGTCCGGGTGGTGATCGTCACCGGGGCCGGGGGCAGCTTCTGCGCCGGGACGGATCTCGCCGACCTGGCCACCATTCCAGGCGAGACCCGGGGCGTTCGCGGCGGCGCGCACGAGACCGGCCGGTGGTGGCCCCTGGTCGCCTGCCCGAAGCCCGTGATCGGGGCCATCGACGGCTCGGCCGTGGGCATGGGCGCGGAGTTCACCAGCCAGTGCGATGTCCGCATCGTCACCGACCGGGCTCGCTTTGCCTGGAACTTCGCCCATCGGGGCCTGGTGCCGGACACCGGTGCCGGCAGCTGGCTGCTGCCCCGGATCATCGGCCCGCACCGGGCGCTGCGCCTGCTCTACACCGGGGATTTCCTGAGCGCGCAGGAGGCCCACGCCATCGGCTATGCCGCCGAGATCGTTCCACCGGAAGCGCTCGCCGACGCCGCCCTGGCCGAGGCCCGGCGCTACCTGAACTCGTCCCCCTTCTCCATCCGCCGGATCAAGTCCCTGGTCTGGCAGGGGCTGGAGCGGGACCTGTCCGAGCACATGGCCGCCCACGTGGAGGCCATGTCCGCGGCCTTCAAGTCGGAGGATCACAAGGAAGGGGTGGCGGCCTTCCTCGAACGGCGTCCCGCCCGGTTCATCGGCCGGTGAGGCGACGGGTGAGACGACGGGTGAGGCTATGGGGCGCGGGTCACCGCCGCAGCGTCACATAGAGTTCCCGCTCCAGCTGCCACTGTCCCCGGTGACAGCGCCAGGCGGCCATGTAGACCCCGCTCATCTCCACCCCGCCGGTCCAGCGGCCGACCCAGCGCCCCGTCTCCGCGGCCCGCGCGCCGTCGGCGGCGACCTCCACGGTCTCCGGCGTGCGCACATAGTCGATGAAGGCGGGATCGGCGAACTGCCCGGCAAAGGCGGCGACCACGGCCTGCGCCCCCTGGATCAGGTCGCCGTCCCCGACGATCAGCACCATGTCCTCGGTGAAGTGCGGGCGCAGCCGCGGGGCGTCATGGGCCGCGATCAGGCGGTTGGTCAGCTTGCGGCGGGCGCGGATGGCGGTCTGTGCGTCGGGCATGGGCGGAGCCTGGCCCCATCCGGCCTGGACGCCAAGAGGCCCCGCCGGAATGCCCGTTCCGGTCCCCCACCCGCGGATCGACCCTTCGAATATGGCCCGGTTCGATCTAGGCTCGTCACCCGATGCCGAAGACAACGCCAAGGACCCGCCCATGACCGACCTGTTGCGTGAAGACCTCCGGGATGCGGAGGCCGCCCTGCTGAAGGAACTGCGGGCCCAGCGCCGCCGGATCCGGGAGTGCTGGCTGGGAGACGGCACGGCTGGACAGCTGACACTGGGCCAGAAGATTGCCGACCAGGTCGCCGCGACCATGGGCTCGTGGCGCTTCATCATCATCCAGACCTTCGCCCTGATGATCTGGGTGGCCCTGAACGTGACCATGCTGGTCTATCACTGGGACCCCTACCCCTTCATCCTGCTGAACCTCGCCCTGTCCTTCCAGGCGGCCTATGCGGCCCCCTTCATCATGATGAGCCAGAACCGGCAGCAGGAGATCGACCGCCTGGCAGCGGAGGGAGACCATCAGGTCAATCTCAAGGCGGAGCTGGAGATCGAACTGCTGCACCAGAAGGTGGACGCCCTGCGGGAGCAGGAGTTCATGCTGCTGACGGAAAGCGTCCGCAAGCTGACCGAACTGTTGATGGAGGAGCGCGCGGCCCGGGGCGGCACCGCCGCCGCGGGCTGAGGTCGCCGCCGGGCGCGGCTAGCCGACGGTCATGCCAGCGAGCACTGGTGCGGTGGCGATGTCCTCCAGCAGGCCGGTATGCACCGGCTGCCAGCCCAGCCGGTCCCGGGTGATCCGGCTCGAGGCCGGCATGTCGACCCCGGCGAACATGCCGAGCCAGCCGAAATGGTCCTGCGTCTCCTCCGGCGGCAGGCTCTTCGTCGGCAGGCCGAGCCGGTGCCCGATGGCCTCGGCGATCTGCCGCATGGAGAGGCCTTCGTAGGCGACGGCCATCCAGGCCGCCCCGGGGTCACCGCCCTCCAGGGCCAGGCGATAGAGCCGGGCGGCGTCGCGGCGGTTTCCGGCGGGCCAGCGATTGGCACCGTCCCCCACATAGGCGGCCACGCCCTTGTCCCGTGCCGCCTGCACCAGCGCCGGCAGGAACCCGCCGGTTCCGCTGTCATGGGTGATCGGCGGCAGGCGGATGACCGCCGTCTTCAGCCCGCGACCGGCGGCATCCAGGACCAGGGTCTCCGTCGCCCCCCGGCCGAAGGGCTGGGGACGGTCGTCCTCCGTCGCGATGCGCCCGGGGGCCAGCATGGCGATGCCCGAGGTGGCGATGAAGGGCATGCCCGAACCGGCCAGGGCGTCGAGCATGGCGATCACCGTCTTCTGCTCGATCTCGATGTTTTCCATGAACCGGCTGAAGTCATGGATGAAGGCGCAGTGGATCACCGCGTCGCAGGTCCGGGCCCCGGCGATGAACGAGGCGGGATCGGTGAGGTCGCCGCGATGGGGCTGAACCCCCCGGGCCTCCAGGGCGCGGGCCCCTTCGTCCGTCCGGGCGACCCCCACCACCGTGTGCCCCGCCGCCTGCAGCTCCTCGGCCACGGCCGTGCCGATGAACCCGGTCGCGCCGGTCAGGAAAACGCGCATCGACATCTCCACGGGGCGGACGGGGCAGGAACCGGGGCCACGCCGTCCGCCCGCGGCGGCGATCAGCTTCCCTGACCCCGATCCTAGGGCACGGGTCGGCGGGGAACAACGGGGCGTCGGCGGACGACGGACGGGGACGCCCCGAACCGCGACTGGAACCACCGGGAAAACGCCGCCGGCTGGCTGTAGCCCAGCAACTGCGCGACCTGCATCAGGGGCAGATCGCTGTCCTCCACATAGGTGCGGGCCTGGGCGACGCGCACCTCGTCCAGCAGGGTCTGGAAGTCCGTCCCGCCGTCCGCCAGCCGCCGCTGCAGGGTCCGTGCACTCAATCCCATGTGGACCGCCGTCCGGGCCAGCGTGGCCCGCCCCTCCGGCAGGCGTTCGGCGATCACCCGGCGGACCCCGTGGGCATCGCCCCGCACGCCGCCGACGGCCAGATCGTCCACCACCCGCCGGGCATAGGCGGCCAGCACCTCGTCCCCGGCGGGGTTGGCCCGGTCCAGGTCCCGGGTGTCGCAGACCAGGCCGTTGAATTCGCTGTTGAAGACCACGGCCTCGCCGAACATCCGCCGGTGGTCGGTCAGATCGGCCGGGGGCGGATGGGTGAAGTTCACGCTCACCGCCTGCCAACGATCCCCGATCAGGGCCTGGAATATGCGGAGCAGCACCCCCACCGTCAGCTCATGGGCCTGCCGCGCGACCCCCGGGCGCTCCGCCAGAAGCTGCTCGCGCACGACCACCGTGCCCTGCGCCTCCTCCACCGTGAGGTTCAGGCTGTCATTGATGAGATCGCTGTAGCGGGCGACGGTGGCCAGCACGTCCCGGACCGTGGACTGGTGGGCAATCAGCAGGCTGAGGGTGCCGAAGTCGGACAGCTTGCGCCGCTCCGCCATCCGCAGGCCGAAGGTCAGGCAACCGGACACCGCCGCCGACCGCTCCAGCAGGTCCCCGAACCGCCGGGCATTGAGCCGGATGTCCGGGCGGGTCAGCGCCTGGGGGTCGAGGCCGGCCTGGCGCAGCATCATCACCGGGTCGAGGCCCAGCGACCGCGCAACCTCCCCGTAACTCGCCAGTGCAGAGCCCCGGATCGTCGGCGTCACACCCCGCTCCCCCCAGTCCCGAGCCCGCTCTTGGCGCAGAATGTATAGTTTCTGGCGTGGATTGCAAAGCCCGTCCGCCAACCCGCACTAAGCTCCTCGAAACAGAAACACGCACTTCCGGGGAGACAACGCCGCATGAATACGTCAGGACTTGAGGCCATCGAAGCGATCGTGTCGCAGCCGATGCCGGACTATCGCGCCTTCCGGGCCCACCGGCTCAGCCCGGTCATCGGCGCGGAGATCGAGGGCCTCGATCTGACCCGGCCCCTGTCCGACGAGACCTTTGCCGAGGTCCACCGGGCCATGCTCAATCACCAGGTGCTGGTGTTCCGGGACCAGGACCTCAGCCCGGAGGACCACAAGGCCTTCGGTCGGCGGTTCGGCGTGCTGCACGCCCACGCCCTGCAGAAGATGCGGGAGGGCGATCACGAGCGCCTGGAGGTGGCCGCCAGCCGGGCCTCGAAATACGTGGCCGGCGAGGGCTGGCACACCGATGTCAGCTGCGACGAGGAGCCGCCGAAGCTCTCCATGCTGTTCATCGACAAGATCCCCGACATCGGGCTCGGCGGGGACACCCTGTTCGCCAACATGTACCTGGCCTACGAGATGCTCTCCCCGGCGCTGCGGGCCTTCCTCGACACCCTGACCGCGGTGCATGACGGGGCCATCCCCTGGACCAGCGTCTATGGCTTCAAGCGGGACCAGGCCTTCAACAGCACCGAGCATCCGGTGGTGATCCGTCACCCGGAAACCGGGCGCAAGGTGCTGTTCGTCAACCGCGGCTTCACCTCGCACATCGTCCAGCTGAACCGCAACGAGGGTGCGGCGCTCCTGGAAATGCTCTACCGCACCATCGAGATGACCCCGGCCCTCACCTGCCGGGTCCGCTGGACGCCCCGGACCATGGTCCTTTGGGACAACCGCTGCACCCAGCACCATGCCCTGTGGGACTACTACCCCCTCGAGCGGCACGGCTTCCGGGTATCGGTGCTGGGGGAGCGCCCCAGCCGCTAACGCCGGCGGCGGCTGGGTCGGGGCCGCTACGGCAACGACAACTTCGCAATCATCTCCGACCTGACGACGGACACGGTGCATGACGTCTCCGCGATCCTGAACTATCGGGTGCGGCGGGATGAGACGCCAAGCCTGGACGGACGCTGCCAACTGCGCGCGGTGAACCTGACGGCCTTCTCCTACTCCGACTGGCGGGCCAGGCTGGCAGCGGCGGTGACCTGTTGAGGGTGACAGCGCAGGCCTGGGTTCGCGTCCATGGCCTATGTATTCAAAATGCCCTATTGGTCTGGGCTTGGACAGGAGCCTGGGTGTTGGAATGCGTCAGCCGGTACCGCAAACGAATTGGCCCATGGCCTGGAAGGACGCTTATCGATTTGATTTGATGGAATTCTTTGGCGAATATCATCAAAATCCCGGATATTCCCTATCCTATCGGACGCGCTACGACGAACTCATCACGATGGTGGAGGCGCGGCTACCGAAAGGCAGCAGGATCATTGATGTTGCCGCAGCTCAGGGCAACTTTTCCATTGGACTCGCTGAACGCGGTTACAGAGTTGTCTGGAATGACATTCGCGAAGAATTGCTGGGCTACGTTCAATTAAAACATGAATTTGGAGATCTAACATACACGCCCGGAAACGCGTTTGATCTGAATGAAAATCAGTTCGACGGAGCAGTAATATGTGAAGTTATTGAACACGTCGCACATCCCGATTTATTTCTCGAGAAGATTGCAAAACTCGTCAAGCCTGGCGGATTTGTATTCATGACAACGCCAAATGGCGCCTATTTTCGAAACAAGTTGCCACGGTTTTCGGAATGCGATGATCCCAACGTGTTTGAGTCCGTTCAGTTCAAACCAGATGCTGATGGTCATATTTTTTTGCTGCATAGGGATGAAATCATAACTCTGTCACAACAATCCGGACTGGACATTGTTGACATGAATTTTTTCACCAATCCCCTCACCGCAGGTCAAATGAAACTAAATATATTACATCAGATTTTTCCGCAAAACCTCATAAAGAAAATCGAGCGCCTGTCACGGACGGAGCTTCCTTCCAATATTGGTGAGAAAATACTTACGCAAGTGGCAGTGTGTTTTCAGAAGCCGGCCACATCGGCCCGATAATGAAGGACTGCAGCAATCCCTGCGGTTGTGCGGATAGAATTGGCCCTTTCGGGTTTGTTCCGACTCCTGCATCCCCGGACAGCTTGAGGCCCTCACTGGCCGCGGAGGCGACCTATTGAGAGCGACCGGCCCCCACGAATTCCCCCCTCAGGGGAAGAGGGTTGCGGAATCGGCGTATTCGCGGGACGAGGTGTCAACAGAAGGATTCCCACCATGCTGAAGTCCGCGACGCTCGCCCTCACCATTGCCGCCGCCCTCGCGGCCGGTGCCCTCCCGGCCGTGGCATTCGCCGACGGTGGTCACAACGGGCAACATAATGGCAATAATGGCGGTGACGGCAATAATGGCGGTGACGGCAATCACGGTCGCGGCCCGACGAACCGCGGCAGCAATGGCGGGGTCCCCGGCCCGCTGGAAGGCGTCGGCCTTCCCTTCCTGATCGCCGGTGGGGCCATGGCTGCGGTGATGGTGATGCGCAAGCGGTCGGCCAGCAACACCGCCGCCTGATTTCGGGTTTCCGGACTCCATCTGCGACGTCTCACAGTAGCCGGCCTCGGGACATAATTCGGTCCCGACGGTCGGCTATCTTGTTTGAGTGACCCATTCCCACAGACTTCGACTGTGCCTTAAGGGGGCGACCGGGTTGGTCGGTCTGGCCATTGCCTGGGCGACCCTGTGCCCGCCTGCCATTCGCCCCTCCCTCGGCCCGCCGGACCTGGAGCGCTTTCTCGCCTTCGTCGGGATCGGCGCGCTGGGAATGGCGGCCTTCCCGACGCGGCGGATGTCCGTCCTGATCGTCCTTGTCGCCATCGCCGCCCTCCTTGTGTGCGGCCAGGCCCTGGTCCCCGGCCGGGATCCCCGCGTCAGCGATGCCCTCATCAAGGCCGCGGGGGCCGTGACGGGGAGCCTGACGGTCCTGGGTCTGGCGAGGATAGGGCTCCGGCTCTCGGGGCAAGGTACTGAGAGTCTGACCGACGGCGGCATCTAGGACTCCATCGACGCCCGCGCTGATCCTTCAGTGATTGTCGATTTCCGACCACTTCAGGTGGTCCATCCGGCAGCCCTTCGGCGTCAGGAGCCCCGTGACGGACCCCACCGGGACCCGGGCCCCGACCAGCCCGGCCGCCTTCCGCCAGAAGTCGTAGGAATAGGTCGCCCACCGTGGCTGCCGGGCGTAGTTCCGCCCCTGGAACTCGACGCTGAAACTGTCACCCTCGGTCCGGGCGAGCTGCCGCAGCAGGGCCTCATGCACCCCCTGCGGTGACATGTTCGCGACCAGCACGTTGCAGCTACCCCGCTGGGCCTCGAAGATCGGGACATCGTGCCCGCCCGTGATGCCCGTGATCCTGTAGCCGGACCGCTCGACGAAGCGGCGCAGGGCGGCCTCCCTCAGGCTGCGATCATCAAAGGATGTCACCGTCAGGGACCGGGCCCCGATCAGGCGCGGGGTCAGGGTGACGAGGACGAGGACGCAGCCCAGCGCCAGTCTACGCGTCAGCTTCATGCCGCGTCCCGAAGTAGCAGAAGGCAAGGGTCGAGGCGGTCGACAGCATGCTCGCCGTGGTTCCCCCGATTTCCCCGTGGATCAGGTCGTACTGGTCCGGGTTGAGGGCAATCAGACTCATGCGCGTCACGTTGATCACCACCATCGTCAGCGACA
>Ga0316218_1003861_pt1 | contig 12001 bp, 14 predicted proteins | sample TBH18003metaG_FD_203634 | JGI IMG/M metagenome (GOLD analysis project Ga0316218, IMG submission 203634) | Freshwater microbial communities from Trout Bog Lake, Wisconsin, USA - TBH18003 | ecosystem: Environmental > Aquatic > Freshwater > Lake > Hypolimnion/Profundal zone | place: USA: Wisconsin... | reverse complement strand
CTCAAGTCTCGCTTCCGCGTTTAAGATTCGACTAGGAAAGCTCATCGCCGGTGCGAGGGCGAGCTCGCGACAAGGATGAAATTATGACCGAGTTGAGGTCGCTCAAGTCTCGCTTCCGCGTTTAATGTGTTGGCGTTGACTTTAGAAAGCTCATCGCCTGTGCGTTTAGGCAGCCTTTAGAGGCTCGCATGCAAGTTCGTGGTAGGTGCCAAAGATATAGTCGGCGCCTAGGAAGATTATATTGAAATTTCCTTTTTGTATTCCCTTGACAACGTGATGGGCAATGTGGTTGGTATAAAAGAACCAGGGCAGTGGGATTGGCAAGATAGAAGGTCCGTCTGTGAGTGTCATGGTATTTAGTATTGGGTCTGTGCTAGCCCCCCCTAGGGGGAAATGCAGGTCGGTGTGAAGAGTGTTCCAGCTGTATCCGCCATAGAGAGTGAGGGCGAGAGTAGTGATGGCATGAAGGGCGAGTTTATCGGGTTCGGCTAGGGCGAGGACAGTGAATGTAAAGGTGGTGAATAGGACAAGAGTAAACCAAGAGAGGATGAGCTCGTACTTGTCCTCGAACTTGGCAAGGGTCATGTCGGCATTGGTGTGGACGTGGTGGAACTTGTGACGGAGACAAGTTATCTTGAGATAGCGAAATATTGGATTATATGTGTGTGGATTGTTCGTGAGCCATGGCCAAAAGATGTTGGCGTGCATGATGTACTTGTGGATGAGCCACTCTGTGATTGCGAAAAGCAAGTAGACGGATGCAAAATAGTTGGCATAGTATGTGATTGTCGCAGAGCTTAGGTCAGGATCAATTTGGGTGTGAGTGAATTGATTTGTGAGTCCTGAAAGGAAAGTGGGATAAGTGGTTGCGATGAATGGGGCGAGTAGGATGAATACTGGGGTGGGAATGATCATGCTTCCATATAGGCCGACGAATGCGAGAGTGATGGCGACTTGTTGGGGGTTGTTCAGGGCAATGGCAGAGGCATACATGGATGCGGTGAATGCCCATGTTTTTTGGGCGACCTGTCTTGGTGACGGCCCTATGACTTGATGGCCCTGTGACATGATGGAATTATTAGATGATGTACTTGTTGCAATTGTGTTTAGATAGGGACACAATAATGAAAAATGATGGCTTTGAAGTAGTTCACCAATTGTGTGGATGGAAAAGTTACAAAAAATGTTTTCGATGGTATCTATTTGTTGTCTAAAAAGCAACCTGTATAATTTGATCAAGAGTATTATTCAATTGTTTTTCCCAATGTTTTTGAAAATATAGTGTTTTTTAATAGCATCGAGTGCGTGTTGTGACATAGCTGATAATATCAGTCCACGTCTCTTCACATGTGTCGCCGATATGCTGCCGCAATAGATTTTTCATTTCGTCTATTCGCATTCTGTATGCTGGTGATGTATCTTTGATTTCATCATACATGGCCATATACTTTTCCGATATGGCCATTGACTTGCTGCTGTATTCTGGAGAGTTCATGATCGCCTTGTCTGACATGGTTTTTATGTTTGGTAAAAGGTCGCCGATTTTTAAAGTGATGAAATGCACCATGATTGTCGCCCAATCTTTCTTAGAGGAAGAGACCATGTGCTTTCGAATAGAGTCCAGTTCATGTGTCTTCCACCTTTTGGGGTCTTCGTCTTTTATACATTGGATGTTCTTTGACACTTGGTTGTCAGTGATGACGATATTCCTGCGCTCCAAGTACTCATGGAAGGTCTCTTTGATGTCCTCCATTTTACTATTTTATTTATGTCAAGAATCCTTAGGTATTGTGCAACGTTTGGAAGAATAAATATACAATATAAAGGAAAATCGTGTTATCTATATTATAAAAGTTTCACCATAACCAAGACTATGTCAGGATATATTTTCATTGTATGGCCAACTGATTATCAGAAAAATAATGAATGTGTTTACAAAATTGGGTCAACTAAGGATATCAAATTAAATATGGAAACTTTCCCTAAAAAAAGTGTTCTCATATTAAATATTCATGTTAAGAATATGACGTGCATACACAAGCACGTTAGTAAACAATTCAAGGAAGATTTTAAAGAACGACTAGATGTAGGGAAAGATTTCTTTGAAGGAAACGTTGGTGATATGATGAAGGCAATTACTTCATATACACAGACAAAATAAATATATTATTTTTTAATCAATATGTAGTTGATGCCATCCTTTGACTCCATCAATAATGTCAACTTGTACATTTGGTAACCGTTTAGTAATCTCATATTCTAATTCGTCTTGTGAAGTAATTTTATAATATGGCTTATTTTTCAACACCCAATCGTTATATATAACATATACATGACTATTTGGTAAGAATGTGTCACCTGTTTTAATTAGTTGTACAAATTGGTCAATATGGTTATATCGCTTCTGATTTTCGGACATACACTCTAAATATATAGTGTTATCGTGTTCATTTATTTTTTCAATTGCACTCGGTAAAATATTTGATACAGGTAAAATAATATTGTAAATGACTTTAATCATTTCATTTTTATCACCTTCGAAAAATTCGTTGCCAATATCTTTCCTAGCCTTAAAATCTTTTCGAAATTGACGAATTATACAGCTTTCATAATGTCGTGCATTGTCAGTATACATGATGACAAAGAACTGACTGTTCATTGGATAGCCAGACATTCGCTTTAGAATATTTCCAGACATACCAATTTTAAAAATATTTTTGTTAGCTTGCATAAACGTCCGTATCCAAACAAAATAAATATAACCAAACATGATTATAATCTACTAAAGTATGTTGTATTTTTCTCTATATAATATTACTTTGTTGTTTTGGGTATGGTTATGGATTTATTTGTAATGTAATTGTCCAACATAATTTTGAAGTTCATTTTGCCTGTAAATTTTATACATGCAACGAGTTTCTGAATATTTTCCACTGCGACATCACATTGCGACACAATATTAAATATATTCGAATACTTTGTTGAAAGAGCACTTGTAGATTCCACGGTATTGTTGCCTAGAGGATATAATATATCGTTATCAAATGTGTTTATTACCATTGGTCTCATTTTGAGTACTGCTAGGGTATGGTAGTGTTTATTTAATTCTTGTAACGCTTTGCTTTTCACTTCTGTAGAGCCGTTCTCACATTTCCTAATGATGTAAAACTCGATATGTTTGAAATACTCTTCATTAATGATCTTCATAATTTCTTGATATGCTTCATCTATTGAAAAATAATTAAGGTAATCCGATTTCCCTTTGAGGAGAATGACATCATTTTCAGGGTCTGATAGAATGTTAATGTGTTTACTCTTAACAGTTCCTCTAAAGATTTTTTCTACGTTTGAAACTGAAATTTTGATATATGTCTTTATAGTGTCTTGTTTAAACGCAATAACTTCGTCCTTGAACGTATGCCATATCCATAGATTAATTGGAATGACTCCTGCCCCTTGGAACATGAAATATTTCCTAGTTATTTCTGTGAAACTCATTGATTTGATATCATGAATAACCATATTTTGTTCAAAAACATATTGGTATACTCGATGGGACATGATATAATCTTTGATTGTGTCAGTTAGTTCAAAGTTGTGTCTTTGGCTTAACGGGTGACACACATTTTTCTTGTTATACAAGTGGGTCTTCATGTTACATTTCAATTGTGTTGTAAGTCCACACCTTGGGCATGTGTAAGGATCAACCATTTATCAACAAAATGATCAATATTTTTTGTAAAATTAATCAGTTGTTTTTAAAAAATTAATGTTTTGTTTTTAAACCATTGTTGATTTTATTCAAGTGATTGCCTTTGTCAAATCCTTGAAGACGAGGGATATTATAGACGTATGACATACCATTAGCTTTTGTAGAGGTAAGTGCAGATCAACTTCAATTGCTTTATGCTTTACGGCTTCAATGACGCGATCACATATGCCATGAGCGCCGCATAATCGATCACTTTAAAGTCTGCGACCTGCTTGTGAGTGAGCACGCCGTTCTCTGGTGCGGGTGGGTCAAACGTGGGTGTAGCCCCGGTGCCAGTGACAGTAGTGACAAAGGTATTGTCAAACTTGACCACATCACCTGCTACAAAGGGTGTCGAGGCAGGGACGGGGACAAAGTCAGTAGTGGTATCAACGGCGTCGGGGAACACCTGTTCCACCTCTTGGGCAATAAGACCTGCATGGCGCTTGCCAGGCTTGTCTATGAACTCGTAAAACACGGGGTTGAGCTGTTTTAGGGCGGTCAGCGAGGCGGACTCGGAGGTGATGGGTGTGATGTAGGTCTTGGTGCGCAGGTCAGACACATTGTACACGTGTTGGGCGCGGATGCTACCTGTCGGGGCGTCAATCTCGTACTGGGGCGTTGTGGTGTTGAACCCGATAAAGGCGCCGAGGGGCATGGTGATGTTGGACGCGACCGTGAGGTTGCTCAGGGACATGTTGCTCGAGGTCGATGACAGGCCGTAGGTGTTGGTGCCCGACGTGTAGATCTGGTCCGCGGGGCTGTTGGAGATGACGATCTCGCCCCCTACAGTGAGCAGCGAGCCGACAGCGGCAGTGTTGGTCACCATCGAGTTGATATTGGTATTGGTGTTGGTCAAGGGGAGGGTGTTGGAGTCAATGGCCGACCACGGGATGACATTAGTATTGTTGGATAGGGTATTGTTCGAGTTCAGGGACCACAGGGGAACCGAGCGGGGGGTATAGGTAAGGTTGGCGGTGGACGAGGCCATGATGGGGATCTGGTTAGAATTGATAGAGGACCAAGGGATGGCATTGAGTGTGGAGAAATTGACAGCGTTGACGGGAATGTTAGAGGTGGTGGATGTAAAGTCAATGGCGGTCGAGGGAATGTTCGAGTTGGCAAAGAACGAGCTGCTCATGTCGGCGTTGACGATCTGGCCTGCTTGGGTGCCGCGGATAGAGGACCAAGGGACGGTGACCGTGTTCGAGTCAATGGCAGTAAAGGGAATGGCGTTTGACAAGAGTGTGATCTTTTTGGATTGAATGGTGAGGCCGTCAGTCAGGATCAGGTTGGACAAGGTGGCGGTGGACGAGTTCTTGAGGGTGGCGGCGTCCACGGACCCTGTGGGGAAGGCGACGGTGCCGGTGCCGAGGACCGAGAGACTTGTATAGGCCGTGATGTTGGAGGCCATGATGCTGCTAAAGGTGCCGACCGTGGGGCTGACATAAGAGGTGACATCGGCGCCACCGGTCACGATGATCTCGCTAAGGACGTTGAGGATGGACGTGGTCGAGGTGTTGGTGGTGACCGAGTTGACAGTGGGGTCGGTGGGTAGGGAGGTTGAGCCGCCACCCCCGCCTCCTCCGGCCGAGTACATGGTCAGGGCACCTGTGACAGTGTTGGAGGACCAAATGGCACCAGTAATAACGAGATTGGACATGGTGGCATTGCAGGCGGTTGTGCCCGATGGGGAGATGATGAGGGCGTTGGACGAGTTGGAGGCGCCAATATAAAATGTGTTGCCGGGGGTCTTGGTATAGAACTGGACATCGTTTGTGCTGGCGCCTTTGAAAACGGAATTGGCAGATGTGCGGAGATTAATATATGCCATTGCGCGTCGGTTATTACACTAGGATTAGGATATTTTGGAATCAGAGGTTAAAAATGAACGCGGCCTTTTAGTGTTTTTCTACAATATATTTCAGAAATATTTGTGTAAAAAATAATAAAATATAGGTCCCCGAACTCCAGCGTATATATGAAAGAGTGTGAAACGAAATATCATGTGATCAAGCTGGCACTATGGGGCGATACCCCTTGGAGGCCGTAGGCCGGCTTATAGACCTTGTAGGTGATACCCCCTGAGGCCGTAGGTGACATGGTGGAATGTTGTGAGACATGGTAGAGTTTTTGTGGGTGTTGTGAGTACATGTGGGTGTTGTGAGTACATGTGGCATTTTGTGAGTACATGTGGCATTTTGTGAGTAACATGTAGGTTTTGTGAGTACATGTGGCATTTTGTGAGTAGATGTACACTTTTGTGAGTACATGTAGGTTTTGTGAGTAGATGTACACTTTTGTGAGTACATGTGGCATTTTGTGAGTACATGTAGGTGTTGTGAGTAACATGTAGGTTTTGTGAGTACATGTGACATGACAAGCAGTACATTCGAAGTTTTGGTACTTTTGTGAGTGCGGGTGCGGGTTTGCCTCCCGGGCGCGGGTTGTCGTACAAGGAATCTTTGGGTGGTCAGTACGCGGGTTTTGCGGAATGTAGTATGCGGTACGCGGGTGTAGTACAATTGCTGCGGCTTCTCGGAAACGCAATAGAAAGAGAGCGCGTTGGCAAACGAGTCGCATAGGTCGCGTTGATTTATTATTTGTAGTGTGGTGGCTACTTGTACTGTTGGCGGGTTAAAGTACAGTGTGGAGTAGAAATTGGAATTTGACAAACGTGAATACGGGATTGTGTGTACAAATACGAGTATATTTTGATAGGTTGTATGGGGGTCAAAGAAGAATACACAGGCTCTTTTTTAGGTTCCAGAGGCATCTGTGGATAGTTTTGCCCAGTGTGGGACCAACTGTGGACACTGTGGAACTGCTGTGGAGTCCATGCCACCACGTTTCTGGAATTGCGAGACTGTCATGACTTCATGACTTCATGACTTCATGGCTTTTGACTCATGACTTTTAACTTTTGGCTCATAGCTTGAGGTTTGACTTCAGGCTCACACATTTGTTGCACATTACATTCACGGTTATGTAAAAAATGGGCAAAATGTTTGGTTTGGCATCATGTTCGTTGAGTTGGTTGCCTAGTGCGGAATGGCAATAGCTCATGCATGTTTGCTGTCTGCTGGCTAGCTCATGCATGGGGCTGCTGGTGTGGCTGGTGTGGCGGGTGCTGGGCCTGCTGGGGCCTAAAAAGCCTGACAAGCTCGATCAGGGCCGCGGCGATAACCTGCGCCGCTCCAGCAGCAGACAGCAGGACCATAAACGCGAGTATGTAGAGAAGGGGCAGGTCCTTGGCGGCGTCGGCGAGGACCTGTGCGGTGTGGGGCAGGGGGCGTAATATTATAAACGACGGCGGCCCGTGCTGTGGTGTCATTTGCGCGTGTATGCTGCGCATGCGCGAGGGCACGTGAATTGCCACTTGCGGGGGCGGCGCACCGTTCAGGCGCACGCACGTGAAGTGCCACTTGTGGACGCGACTCACCGCAAACTGCACGGCGCCGATAATCCCTGGCAGCCCAAAGAGGAGAGCGATGAAAACCAGCACCATGAAGACGATGGCGACGCCCCCTCCTCCGATTTGCGGCGGTGCGTGGACCAGGGCGTGGGCGTGGGCGTGTGCGCCAGGGAAGGGAGCTCCAGCTGCCTGCATCTTCGCGAAAAGTGGACCTGGAGATTGTTGGGCGAATCCCTATGCAGGGGGCAAGTACGGGATTCTCTCAGTACGGGAGATTTCACTAGGACAATGCCGTTTTTCCTTTTGCTTTGCTTTGTGTAGCTTGTTGTCGCAAGTGGAAGGTGCAAGGCAGCTAGGAGACGTGTCGAAGATTCGATCTAGCTTCAAGTTCGGCGCCTTTGTTCGAACTCTGGTTCCGGAGCAGGGGGTACTTAAGCCAGTCCTCGGCCCATTTCTCCATAATTTCCTCAAAAAAAGTCGAGTTTGGGTCAAGAGCCAGTTACTCTGTCCCAATGGCCTCCATCTCTCGCCGTGTGATGATGACTTACCCCGTCGATCGCTCCTACTATGCCAGCCACCTGGATATCCAGGAATATGATCAGATTGTGCACTTTGATGCTCTTCAGGACGGCCGCTTCTCTCGGGCCATTGGCCGCAGGGGAGGTCACTACAGCCCCCTTGCCCGCAAGCTCAAGACGCTGAGGGAGAGGGAGCTGGTGGAGGTGCACGGCCTACCGGCCTTCCCGGCCCCCCCGCTGGCTACTGGTGATGATGGTGAGGGCTGGGAGATCGAGGAGGTGGACCTGACGGGCGGTGGTGCGGGTTCTAGCATGGGGGGCTTCAGCAACCCGACCATGGCGGCGGCGGCGACGTACATGACGCAGATGGGGCACGCGTCATCTCGGTTTGTCATGGAGATGACCAACGCCTCCAAGAAGTTTGTGACCGACGTCAGCATGGTGCCGCCGCTGCCGGACCGGGTGCAGACCAACACGCCGGCGGAGCTGCTGTCGTCGTGTGCCATCTGCTTCGAGGCGCCCACTGAGCCCATGTTCGGTGTCCCCTGCAGCCACGTGTACTGCAAGGCGTGCCTCATGCACCCCCACATGGACAGCAGGGAGGTCATCAGGAACGGCATCAAGCGGGTGATCGTCAAGAGCTGCCCCCAGTGCCGCGGCCCCAACGTCACCTTCTACAGGATGCTGCCCCCGGCCTAAATGATTCTCTGTGAGTGCTACTGACTTGCTGACTTGCTTACTTGCTGACTTCTGGCTACTGACTAGCTGACTTGCTGACTTGCTGACTTGCTGACTTGCTGACTTGCTGACTTCTGGCTACTGACTAGCTGAACCCGGCAATGGCCAATGTAGAGTATCTTTTTATAGGATGGTGGGTCGGGTGCTGCTGTTGCTATCATGGTGGGGTCGGGTGCTGCTGTTGCTCATCATGGTGGGGTGGCTGTGTGTCCAAGTCTGTATGTAAATAATGCAGCCACCTCATCGCCACGACTTGTTTACAATAGTGATAAACTTCAAGCCAGTAGAATGTCAGCAACCTGCACAAGTCACGCAGTCACACAGTCACACAGTCATAAGTCGCAGTCACACAGTCACGCAGTCACGCAGTCACGCAGTCACACAGTCACACAGTCATGCAGTCACGCAGTCCACGACTCGATTCTCACATCATAAAAGTCAATGACAGTGTTGACTCGGATGGCGCTCACTCCAGCAGTGGTCAGCATGTTCAAACCTGTAGAGAGAAGTATGAAGGGGTATCTGTTTGGGCATTGGAATTATCACTCTTGAGGTGTGAAGGTGCTCTAGAGATGTGCGAGTGCGCTCTGCCGAGGTGATCCGCTGGGGCATTTGAATCATCACTAGAGGTGCGGGGGTGCTCTGCCGAGATTTGTATTACCACTCTAGAGATGTGAGGGCGCTCTGCCGAGATCCGCTGGGGCATTTGAATTACCATTCTAGAGGTGCGAGGGTGCTCTGCCGAGATGTGAGGTGATCTGCTGGGGCGCTCTGCCGAGATGCAGGTGATCCGCTGGGTCACTCTAAAGGTGTGAGGGCGCTCTGCCGAGGTGCAAGCTGATCCGCTGGGGCATTTGACTCTTCACTCTAGAGATGTGAAGTGATCCGCTGGGTCACTCTAAAGGTGTGAGGGCGCTCTGCCGAGATGCAGGTGATCCGCTGGGGCATTTGACTCTTCACTCTAGAGATGTGAAGTGGTCCGCTGGGGCCTTTGAATCATCACTCTAAAGGTGCGGGGGTGCTCTGCCGAGGTGTGAGGTGATCCGCTGGGGCATTTGACTCATCACTCTAGAGGTGCAAGGTGATCCGCTGGGGCATTTGACTCATCACTCTAGAGGTGCAAGGTGATCCGCTGGGGCCTTTGAATTACCACTCTAGTGATGCGAGGGCGCTCTGCCGAGGTGCAAGGTGATCCGCTGGGGCCTTTGAATTACCACTCTAGTGATGCGAGGGCGCTCTGCCGAGGTGCAAGGTGATCCGCTGGGGCCTTTGAATTACCACTCTAGTGATGCGAGGGCGCTCTGCCGAGGTGTGAGGCTGATCCGCTGGGGCATTTGACTCATCACTCCAGTGATGCGAGGGCGCTCTGCCGAGGTGTGAGGCTGATCCGCTGGGGCATTTGACTCATCACTCTAGAGGTGCCAGGGTGGTCCGCTGGGGCCTTTGAATCATCACTCTAGAGGTGCGGGGGTGCTCTGCCGAGGTGTGAGGTGATCCGCTGGGGCCTTTGAATCATCACTCAGAGGTGCGAGTGCGCTCTGGAGGTGTGAGGCTGATCCGCTGGGGCCTTTGAATCATCACTCTAGAGGTGCGGGGGTGCTCTGCCGAGGTGTGAGGTGATCCGCTGGGGCATTTGAATTACCACTCAGAGGTGCGGGGGGGTGCTCTGCCGAGGCATGTGAGGGCGCTCTAGAGGTGCGGGGGGTGCTCTGCCGAGGTGTGAGGTGATCCGCTGGTCACCACTCTAGACCTGGTGCGGGGGTGAGGCTGATTAAGGCCCATACCTTTGATGTAGTACAGGGAGAGCGTTGGCCAGTGATTAAGAGTGATGGGGGTGGGGTTGATGAGCTGGGTGCTCATGTACAACTTGAGAAAAGGGTTGAACCACTCGGTGCAGCTGGCGGCACTCCCATAGGCAGCTGCAGCGTGTGGGGGCAGTGTGACAGCTCAGTAGCCTGGTGTGGGGGCAGTGTGACAGCGTGGTGTGGGGTGTGGGGGCAGTGTGACAGCGTGGTGTGGGGTGTGGGGGCAGTGTGACAGCTCAGCGTGGGGTGTGGGGGCAGTGTGACAGCTCAGCGTGGGGGCAGTGTGGTAGCGTAGTAGCCTGGTGTGGGGGCATTGTGACAGTTCAGTAGCCTGGTGTGGGGGCATTGTGACAGCCTGATGCCTGGTGTGGGGGCAGTGTGACAGCGCAGCGTGGGGTGTGGGGGCATTGTGACAGCTTGATGCCTGGTGTGGGGGCAGTGTGACAGCGCAGCGTGGGGGCATTGTGACAGCTTGATGTAGCCTGGTGTGGGGTAGCATGGGGCCTTGCTCACCTTCGGCGGGGTCTGGTGTGATACACAGATAGACGTCGAGGGTGGAAAATAGGCGCAGAGAGGGATGCACATGATGAGATGCGATGATCCATTGTTGCACCACCAGCGCACGTGTCTCGGGTTGATCAAGCCACCAGCCGACCACCTTTTGGGAGGGGCCGCATGAGTCGAGCCATGCCCATGCATGCAGGGGGCCATGCGGCGCCGGCGCACCTCATCACAGACGGGGCCAGCGATGATGCGGTGTGTCCAGTGATCGACAATGTCGATGCAGATGCCAGGGTAGAGGGCGTAGACAAAGGTGGAGGGCACAGTCTTGGAGCGGAGGAGCAGGTTGGCAGGGGTTGGCTCAGCCCAGAGAGGAGGCATAGCCATCTGGCGTGCATGGGTGCAGCAGAGAAAGAGAAAGAGGAATGTGAAGCCTGGCATTCTTCTCTTTTTGGTTTTGCTTCGCAGGTTTCCTGTCCTGTGGGGAAAAGTGTGAGCGTTAACACGGCAGGGCCCGCAGCCAAAACGCCATTTCGCGAAATGAAGCTCCTCGCCTTTGCCCTCCTTGCCTTTATTGTGTTTACACAATATTGTGCTGGCGCCTATCCTCTTCTCCTGCTCCGTGTCCAGCACGCCGACAACGTTTTCGTCGGCGCAATCCACAAGGAAGTCTGCTTTGCCAACACACCCTATGACGGAATCCAGCCACTCGACCCCTATAGCTTCAGCGTGTGCCAGAACGACGTAGTTGGCGGCTGGATTGGAGTGGCTGGAGCTCCCAAGCTCTGGACAGTGCGCAGCGCCATCCAGGTGGCAGCCCACATCAGCCCCCAGCCCCACTCGGTGCACCTGCTGGCCAAAGTGAACGCCTTCATCTGCATCACCAAGGACCGGCTGCAGGGTGAGGCCCATGTGCCATGCCATGCAAACCCGAGCTCATTGTCTCACTGTGCTGCATGCCATGCATGTAGCTGCCTACGGCCAAGACATAGACTGCGGTCACATCTTCAATCCCTATACCCGAATGTACCGAAACTTCGAGTTCGACAACTATCCGGTGCCTGTCATCACGGCCCACTGGAGCATCATTCACTCTTATTACTTTCAGGGTGAGTGCTCCGCCAGCACTGAGTGCACCGCGTGCGGAAGCGCTTACTCGTGTTTTTCCGGCAGGTATCTACATCATGTACGGCAACACCATTCACATGATCAGCCTGGCCGAGATAATGATGCTAGGGAATCTTGAGCTCTACTAGATTTTGCTTTGAACACA
>Ga0316218_1003848_pt1 | contig 12046 bp, 9 predicted proteins | sample TBH18003metaG_FD_203634 | JGI IMG/M metagenome (GOLD analysis project Ga0316218, IMG submission 203634) | Freshwater microbial communities from Trout Bog Lake, Wisconsin, USA - TBH18003 | ecosystem: Environmental > Aquatic > Freshwater > Lake > Hypolimnion/Profundal zone | place: USA: Wisconsin... | reverse complement strand
ATCGGAACCAACCCTGGCGATATCGTGCTCGACTGCTTTGCCGGCTCAGGTACTACGGCCGCCGTTGCTCACAAGATGGGACGTCGGTGGGTCACGTGTGAGTGGTCCGCTGAGAATGTCGCTAACTTCACTCTGCCTCGCTTGGAAAAAGTAGTCAAAGGTGAGGATCCAGGCGGGATCACCGAGCAAGTGGGCTGGGCTGGGGGAGGCGGTTTCCGCCTTCTGGATATCGCACCTTCTGTCTATGAGGTCGATGGTGCGAGCATTCTCCTCGCGGAAGCCGTGACGGCTGGCCAGCTCGCCGAGAGCGTCGCCGCCCAGCTGAGCTTCGACTACGAACCAGACGGAGTCTTCGTGGGCAAAAAAGGTCGCATGCGCCTTGCTCTGATCGATGGTGTGCTCAATGACGACATCGTGAACCTATTGGTCGGGGCACTCGGCGAAAAAGAACGCGTCACCGTCGTCGCCACCGCAGCTGAGCCGGGCGCTGAGGACCTTTTGCGAAACCTGGTCACTGGCTCCAAGGTCCGCAAGGTCCCTCGTGATCTTGCTCGACTCTCAGCACGTCGCTCAGAAGTAGTTCAGCTTGTTCTGGACGGATTGGAATTAGAACAGTGAAAAGCTACCTCGAGATGCCAATCGATGAGACCAGCATCGAAGACATTGCTGCCAACCTTGCACTTCGCCTCCCCAACCTAGAAGCATTGCAAGCGGTCGCAGCTCGCCTAAATGAAGCCAGCGGGGAACCCATCGAAGTCGTCCTTGACCTGGCCACCGCGGTCGGCAAGACCTACATTGCGGCGGGTCTGGTTGACTACGTTGCCGCCCAGGGCTCGCGAAATGTCGTGATCGTGGTGCCTTCACGTCCAATCTTGAACAAGACTGTCGCCAACTTCTCGAGGGGCGGCGCAAAGTCAATTGCCGGTCGAGAGACCGCGCCAATGATCATCACCGGAGATGACTTCGAACGCGGTGAAGTTGCAACGGCTCTGGTCGATGACTCCATTGTCAAGCTCTTCATCTTCACCGTCCAACAGCTCATCAAGCCCCAAGAAAAGGCCTCGCGCCGTGTCCGTGACTACCGCGAAGGCCTCGGGCATGGTCTTTACGAATACCTGCAAAGTGTCGGCGACTTAGTCGTCATCGCCGACGAACACCACGCCTACTACGGACCGAAGTTTTCCCAGGCCATTCGAGAACTCGACGCTGTCGCACTTATTGGACTGACCGCCACCCCGAACAAAGAGACGCCAGCTTCACAAATCATCTACCGCTACCCGCTGGGCCGGGCAATTGCTGATGGCCTCGTGAAGACTCCGGTGCTGGTTGGTCGAAAAGACGATCGCCAAGACGTCGAAACACAACTTTCCGATGGCTTCACCTTGCTCGCGGCCAAGCGCCGCGCAGTGGAGGCGTGGTGCGCTGCCAACCCCAGTGCCAACCCAGTCAACCCCGTCATGTTCATTGTGTGTCAGACAATCGAAGATGCGAATGAGGTCACCGAAATCTTGCGGCGTCCGAGTTTTTTTGGCACCGAGTTCGACAACGCGGTGTTGACGATTCACTCTGAGTCCTCTGACGAAGCTCTTGAACAACTCGAAAAGGTGGAAGAGCCCTCGTCTCCAGTTCGCGCCATCGTCTCGGTTTCGATGCTCAAAGAAGGCTGGGATGTCAAGAATATCTACGTCATCTGCGCCCTTCGCGCCCTGGCCTCACAAATGCTCACCGAGCAGACTCTTGGCCGTGGCCTTCGTTTGCCCTTCGGAGAGCTCACCGGCGTAGAGATGCTCGACACCGTTGAAGTGCTCGGCCACGACCGCTACGAGGAACTACTTCGCCGAGCGGGTGTTCTCATCGAAGGTCTCGTTGCCTCGCGTAGTGCCGCCCCGGAGGTGGATCCTGTTTCTGGATTGGCCCCAGCTGCCCCGACGCCACCTAGCCCTGCGGGTGAGCCAGGTTCTCTTTCGTCGAATCCTTCGAGCGAGCCAGTCGCATCACCCGCAGCTCCTGGAGTATCGGGTCCAGTCCTGCGGGTTGCCGACGCTACAACTCGAATCGCAGATTCAACTACGCAAGCAGAGCTCTTGTCGACGGTCGTGCAAATCGACCCTACGAAGCCCCCGTTTTTTATTCCCCAGATGCACCGCACCCTTCGACCTGGTGAGTTTTCCCTGTCCGATATTGCCGACGAAGACTTTCGCACCATTGGTCAGTCACTTGCGGCTACTCCCGACGAGGTGCTTCGTCGCTCCAAGATTGAGGTCGTCGTCACCGATAAGGGACGCCTAGAAGTCCACCCCGTCGCGGCCGTCGACAAAATCTCTGCTGCCACCCGACAACTTGATCTGGGTCAAGGTAAGGAAGCGCTCGTCCAAGCAATGCTCGACTTAGGTTTAGTCGCTGCCAAGAAGAGTGAAAAGAACGCCGCCGAGCGCTTGGCTGATGCACTGATTGAGGGACTAGGCAACGAAGCAGCCAGCCGATTGTCCGCCTTCTTCAACACCGTCGTAGATACCGTCAAGGGAGTCTTGGCTCGTCGCCACCGCAGCGTGCCCGCCGGTGAGTCAATCACCGTTTCTGAACGAGTACTTACTGTTGGTCGCGTGAACTCTCGACCCGTTAGCTCTAACCACTACGAGGACTTCAGCCGTGACCACGCCTACGACAACTGGACGAAGTCACTCGTAGCCATCGAGTGGTTCGACTCTTCGACTGAACGCACGATGGCTGTGCTACTTGATGAAGATCCGAATATCAAGCGCTGGATTCGACTTCACCGGAGCGATGGGCTAGTCATCAACTACGAAGGTCAGACCTACTACCCAGACTTTGCCCTAGAAGACACCGACGGCACCTACTGGCTCGTAGAAACCAAGGCCGACTTCAACCTCGAAAGCCCCGAGGTTCTCGTCAAGAAGAAAGCCGCCGAGAAGTTCGCTCGCTTCGCCACCGACAGTGATCAAGTCACCCACAAGTGGCGCTACCTTCTGGTTGGCGAGACCCAACTCGCCAACGCTCACGGCAACTGGAATGTCTTGTTGGCCCAGGTTGGAGCCAAGTAGTCGGCAGCTTGGGGAGAGCAGCCAGTGAGTTGCTGTGGAATCTCAGAACTCGATCTCCTCAAGTTCCTCACCTTTGGGCGGCGGGATGCCCCCGCTCTTATCTAACTGTCGAACCTCGATGCCAGGCTCTGGGTTCTGTAGCAAATGATATACTTGCTTTCTGTCATGTCAATCGCTACAGTAGGAATACGAAGAGGAGGTGCCATGTCAGTCATTGTCACCCAAGAGAATGATCGAGTTGAAGTACAGGGCGCGAGCGTCGAAGACGTGCGCGAAGGTCTTCGCCTCGTCGAGGCTGCTCGTGAACTGCAGTTACGTAGGACCAGGGAAGCGAAGTTGCGGATCTTGAATGTGATGGCCGTCGCTGATATTGACATCGTTCCCCCAGATTCTTTGGACCAAGCGCGCCGCTTGGGTATGTTGCACGCGGCCCTACTCAGTACCCCGGTGTATACCTACGAGACACTGGCAGAAGTGCGTCGTGACAAAAAGGTGAGTACCACTAGAACATGGGTGTCGCGCCAAAAAAGTGCGCATCGCATCTTCATCGTCTCCGACCAAGGCCGGGCTTTCATTCCGGCATTTCAACTTAGTTCTGACGGTTCGCCACGCGAAGAACTCGCGCCGCTCATTGAGACACTTGCTGGCGCCGGTGTCGGTGACTTTGCCACTTGGGTATGGCTAACTTCCCCCAGTCCGCTGCTGTCGGGGGCCATTCCGAGCGAAGTTGCGCTGTCGAATCCACCACGTGCACTTCAAGCGGCAACGAGGTTTGTGGCGCGACGATGAAATCGAAGGAATTCGATCTCGCCTGCCCTAACCCGGTCGCATGTCCTGTGGTTGTGGTCTCAAATTTGCCAAAGCTCTCAATAGTTCCTTTAGCTACCTCGACGGGTTGGTGGCGTTGCTATGACAGTACGTGGGGTTTTGATGAGTTCAACGCAGGCTTTGGTGATACTCGGTTTGCGCCGTTCCCTGACGAAGCCGGTGAAGCAGTTTCGTCGATGTACCTAGCTGCCAATGCCCCAGTCGCGTTACTAGAGACGATATTTCACGACGTGTATCCAGAAAGCACTCGACTTATCTTTGAGTCGGATCTCCGTCGAAAACTTCTGTCGCAACAAGTCCCGCCGGCCGCTGCTGCCGTTATTGATTTACGCGATGCAGCACTGGATAAAAGTAACTTGAGTCGCGACAGTCTTGTGACTTCGTCTCCTGAGCACTACGCCTGTACCCGACGAGTAGCAATGGAATTGCATCGTACGTATCCGAATGCGCAAGGCCTAATCTGGCACAGTCGGCAAACTGAACTGAATGGCTTTGGGGCCACTGAAGTAGTGATGTTATTTGGGGATCGCTACGGTGGCGAGAATCGTGGAACCTGGCAGCGCCATGGCTTAGGGCCAATATCGCTTCTCGATGGAGCAGGGCGCCTCATCGTCGATAGCATTGCAACCGCCCTCGACGCCGTAGTTGTCCCTGATATTGAGTAGAAAAATAAAAAAGGTGGGGTCAGGCTGAAAGACCCCCGTCCCTTGTTGACATGAATCACCCTTGACGTTCCGGTGACGGCTGAGGCTTGAAAAGCTGCTAGCGGAATTCCAGATTGTTGGTCTTCCTGAAAGGCCAGCAGCTCTCAATTCTGTCAAAGAAGGACTAGTTGAACCCGCACTATAAACCGCCGACGCCGTAACGAGTGGCATACTTTGTCTGTGGTAGCAAGCACTTGGTGGAATCCGACCGCTCTATCGGCGTACGTGACAATCGCACTGCTGGTGGTTGGAATCGTTTCACTAATCCTTGGCTACCGCTCGTTGATAGGGCTTGGCAGACAAGTCGAAAATGTGAAAGAGCAACTTGACGTAGCTCGAGAGAATCTTCGCGTTGACTCTCAGGCCCTGCTCGGCACTTTTCGACCAGTTCTTATCGAAGCCAAACTGCAGGGAGACTCGACGAGCATGGGTGATCGGGGCATTTTGCTTAGGTCTGCGGATACCCAAGCAGAGCTAACCCTTCCGATAAAAAATGCTGGTGCGGGCCCGGCATTCATCCGAGAGTGCCTCTTATCTCCTCGCCCAGGGGTGGCCGTCCGAGCAAACGGGTGGCGGACTGTGTTTCCTGCCAACGAGACAGAGGTTCTTAGCTTCACATTGAAGTCCGGGTCCGTGGAGCACAGCATCGTTATGGCAGCAGAGTCGTACGGCGGGCTCGACGTCAAGATTCGCTACGTCGACATCACCGGCGAGACTCACTTTGTGACCTCACTTAGCCTCACTGAACTTTCTCGCCCTTACTGGGTTGCCTCCACAACTGAGATATTCGAGTCTGAAGCGCACTGGGAGCCCAAAAAAGCGGTGTACCCGCAAGGAAGTTTCCCCGAGGACTCGAGCCCTATTCGATATATTTGAAGATCACCATAGATCCTGTCAGAAGCCCTTTTTGGCTCCGAGGCTAAACGCAAGGTGTCGTTGATCTTGGGTGGGGGGGTACGTGGGCGCATTCGTCGTTTGCGCCATTTTCCCTAGTCCCTAGGACGCTGGCGTGGGTGGTCGTCAGCCAGCAGAACTGATGGGTTTACCAAATGTTCGACTTTCAGTTAGAAGTCCCACGACGCGGCACCTACACCCCCGACAATCCAAGGACCCTGGACTTAGGTAAACAGCCCACTAAGGTTAGAGGTCAGATCAATCACCGTCTCGCCGCCGAGAGCTCGAATCGGCAAGATGAACTCCTCTCCCGCGATAGAGCGCGTGTATTCGCGGTCGACGAGGACATCGCCGAGCGTTCCGCGCCACAGCGCGACGCTGGCGGCGACAGAAAGACCCATCTCGACGGTCTGAACCGTCGCGGGACGAAAGCGGATGGACAGCGCCGCGAGCGGGACGGGTTCTTTGCCCCAGTCGATGAGGTCGGCGCCCATGAGATTTTCTTGGTAATTCCTGGCCTCTGACGATGTCCGGTAACGTAGTGGTGCCCCTCATTTAAAGGTTGTGCCATGGCTAAGTCCACCATTATTTACACCCACACCGATGAAGCGCCCGCCCTGGCGACGTATTCATTGCTGCCGATTGTCGCCGCCTTTGCGCGCACTGCTGGCGTGGAAGTAACCACACGCGACATCTCCCTGGCGGGGCGAATTCTGGCCACGTTCCCGGACTTCCTCAAGGAAGAGCAGCGCATTGCCGATGACCTCGCTGAGCTGGGCCATGAGGTTGAACTCCCTGAAGCCAACATCATCAAGTTGCCAAATATCTCAGCCTCCGTGCCGCAGTTGAAGGACGCAATTGCCGAACTGCAGAGCCAAGGCTTCGCCGTTCCGGACTACCCAGACACGCCTGCCAACGACCAAGAGCGCGACATTCTCGCTCGCTACAAGAAGGTATCGGGTTCAGCTGTGAACCCCGTTCTTCGCCAGGGAAACTCTGACCGCCGCGCCCCACTCTCGGTGAAGAACTACGCCAAGACCCACCCTCACTCAATGGGTGCTTGGTCGGCGGACTCGAAGACTCGTGTTGCTCACATGACAGCGGGAGACTTCTTCTCGAACGAGCAGTCAGTGACCATGCCTTCTGCCGACACGTTGACGATTGAACTCGTTGACGCTAGTGGTAACGCCACGGCTCTTCGTGCACCACTCACCGTTAAGGAAGGTGAAGTCGTCGATGCCACCAAGATGGACGTGGCCGCACTTCGCTCCTTCTTAACTGAGCAAGTCGCCGCCGCAACGGACCTTGGTGTGTTGTTCTCTGTTCACTTGAAAGCCACGATGATGAAGGTCTCCGACCCCATCATGTTCGGCCACGTGGTCACCAGTTTCTTCCCAAAGACATTCGCCCAGTTCGGAGAGCAGTTGGCCGCAGCTGGCCTTCGTCCCAACGAAGGTCTCGCCGGTATTTTTGCTGGTCTTGACGCACTCGAGAACGGTGAAGAAATTCGCGCCAGCTTCGCAAGTGAATTGGCCAGCGGTCCGGCCCTGGCGATGGTCGACTCCTCAAAGGGCATCACCAACCTGCACGCGCCTAACGACGTGATTGTTGACGCCTCGATGCCCGCCATGATCCGTACGTCGGGTCACATGTGGAACGCCGCCGGGGAAGAGGCTGACACGTTGGCGGTTATTCCCGACCAGAGTTACGCAACTATCTACCAAGTAGTGATTGAAGACTGCCAGCGCAATGGTGCCTTTGACCCCACCACAATGGGTTCAGTACCAAACGTGGGGCTCATGGCCCAGGCCGCCGAAGAATACGGTAGCCACGACAAGACCATTGAGATTCCTCACGCCGGCACAGTTCGTGTCACTAACGGCGCCGGAGAAGTCGTCTTCTCACTCCCCGTGGCTGCAGGCGACATCTTCCGCATGTGTCAGACCAAGGACATTCCAATCCGTGACTGGGTGAAGTTGGCCGTGAGCCGTTCACGCCTCAGTGGCGACGCAGCAATCTTCTGGCTGGATGAAAACCGTCCACATGACGCCCAGTTGATCAGCAAGGTCCGTACCTACCTCGGTGAGCACGACACAACGGGTCTCGATATTCAGATTCTCTCGCCAGCGAAGGCCATGGCCCAAACGCTCGAGCGTGTACGCCGCGGACTGAACACCATTTCGGTAACCGGAAACGTTCTCCGTGACTACCTGACGGACCTATTCCCAATTATGGAACTCGGCACCAGTGCCAAGATGCTCTCCATCGTTCCGCTCATTGCCGGGGGAGGCCTCTTCGAGACGGGTGCTGGTGGATCTGCTCCGAAGCACGTCGAGCAGTTGGTTCAGCAGAACTACCTTCGTTGGGACTCACTGGGAGAGTTCTTGGCGCTCGCCTCAAGCTTCGAGCACTTGGCTCAGACCACCGGTAACGCCCGAGCACAGATTCTGGCCGACACGCTGGACCGCGCGACCGGTCGGTTCTTGAACGAAGACCGTTCGCCAGGTCGCAAGCTCGGCACCATCGACAACCGTGGAAGCCACTACTACCTCGCTCAGTACTGGGCTCAGGAACTCGCCTCCCAGGATGATGCCGAACTAGCCGCCGCCTTTGCGCCGGTTGCTGAAGCACTCACTTCGAATGAAGAGACCATTCTGGCTGAGTTGCTTGGTGTGCAGGGTCAAGCAGTTGAGCTCGGTGGGTACTTCCACCCGAATCCTCAGTTGGCCGAAGCGGCAATGCGTCCTTCGTCAACCCTCAACACCATCATCAGTTCGCTCTAAGGCTGATGCTCACGCCAAGTGCGTGAGTGCTGTAATTACGAGGGAAAGGCGCGTACTTCGACACGCCGGTTACAGGCTTTTGACCCATCGTGAGCGTACTGGAAAGCCTCTTCGCGCGACGCCACGTCAATGATCCAGAAGCCCATAAGGAATTCGTCACCGGTGGCGTACGGACCACTCGTGACTTCACCTTTGCCGCCACGGTTATCAACAACGACCGCTTCACTCGGCGCAGTTAGTCCTTCGGCTGCGACGAGTTGACCACGGTCATGCAGGCCTTGATTAAAGACGTCAATTGCTGCGTGTTCTTCGGGCGTCGCATGTTCTGTGGTGGTACTCAGTACTGAAAGAAGAAACTTCATGGACTCAGTTCTAGCGCACCTCCTGGATGGGGAATGAAGGGAAGCGGGACTAAGGAAATTCCAAAGATTTCATTCCTTAGGCACCTTGGTAGGCTCGTACATCGGTGACGCATGCTGGATAGGCATTCGTAAAGTGCGCAGCAATGGGGGGCCATGTCGAAGCAGCACGCAACAATTTATGACGTGGCCGAGTTGGCGTACGTGTCAATTGCGACGGTCAGCCGCGTTATTAATGGCGCACCCAACGTGCGACCCGAGATGCGCCAGCGAGTAAACGCCGCAATTAAGCAACTCAACTTCACCTCTAATTCAGTCGCACGCACGGGGGACCCGGGTAAGAAGTGGTCCATTGGGCTGGCGTACCCGCTTTACGAGCACAGTGATGTCTACAGCGCATCGTCGGAGGAAGACGAAAACGTGCTCTTCATGGACGCCGTTATTCGTGGAGCTTCGACCCAGGCATCGCTCCTTGGTTACTCCCTTTTCTCGTGCGCGGTACCAATTGGTCACAGCGAAGGCATGGAACCACTGCAGCAACTCTCGAGGTCCGTTGACGCAGTGATCCTCACTGACCGAGTCTTTAACGACGTAGGCGCCATGCGATTTGCCAAGCGCATGCGAGCGGTGCACCTGTCCGGATCGATCGGAACAAACTTTGGCGCAACGGTGCGAGTTGACAACGAGCGGGGCATAGGCCAAATTGTTGAACATCTCGCAACAGTGCACGGTGTGACGGATTTCGGTTTCGTGTCGGGAATCGTAAATAGTCCAGACGCCATCTCTCGTTTCGACGCTTTTGTTGAAGCAGTTCGTGGCGTGAACGGTGTCGTCCGAACCGAAAACATTTTGGCGGGCGAATTCTCCATGCTTCGAGCTGAAGCAGAAATTGAACGCCGCGTTGGCATGGTGAGTCCACTGCCCCAGGCCTTCGTGTCCGCCAACGACCAAATGGCGCTTGGCGTCATTCATGCTCTGGCACGACACCACCTCTCGGTTCCTGGCGACATTTTGGTGACCGGCTTTGACGACGTCCCGATGGCGCGTAAGTACGAACCGGGCCTCACTACCGTGCATCAGTCGTTCCTTGAACTGGGGGCCACCGCGGTCGAGGCAGTGGTTGGACTCCTCGACGGCATTTTGGACACCGGATCAGTCGTTATGTTGCCCACGGAAATTGTGATTCGCAGTTCGTGTGGCTGCTCCGAAGCCTCCTGATTGAGGCCGGTAAGCCAAGTTCCAGTAGTGCTCGGGGCGTGAAAGAACCGGCTCTTTCAAAATCACCCCTTGAACGGTCTTCGCGGAAGAATTGCCAGTTTCCAGGGTTAGTATCACCTAGACCAGTAGCCGTCGTGGTAGTCAACGATGGTGGGCAAACGACCGTGTTTACGCGGAGGAGAAGACTTGTGCGAAATAAATTTGTAGCCGTTGCGGTAGCAATTTCGAGCCTTACCTTGGGCGTCGTGACGCTGTCGAGTGGTGCCGGAGCCTCGCTCTCGAACCCCACCGTCCTTACTGAAGAGACCAACGTTGGCGTGACCTTTACCAACAACTTCAACCCCGCCAACTACGAATCAACCGGCACCCAGATGTCAACGAACGCTCTGTCGTACGAGCCACTTATTCAGTTCGACACGCTGAACCCCAGTATTCAGTACCCGTGGCTCGCAACGAAGGAAGTCTTCTCACCCACGGGCCAGAGCGTGACCTTCACCATGAACCCTAAGGCTGAGTGGAGCAATGGCGTAAAGCTCACTGCGCAAGACGTAGCCAACGAGTTCAACGCCATGAACACCGACGCCAGCATGAACGTCTTTGGTGCCCCGACCCTCGCTTCGCCCGCCACCTACACCGCGACCACGGTCACACTGACCTACGCCACTCCTCAGTACTCCAACGAACAGGCGCTGGGCAGCGTCCTGATCTTCCCGGTCGCTGGTGACCCGGGTCTTCCATCGTCGAGCATCATCACGAACGGCAGCATCATGCTTCCCAACAATGATGTCGTGGGCAACGGTCCTTACCTGCCAACCAACTACAGCGCAGAAATCATTCGTTACACGTTGAGCCACCACTGGGCGCTTACCAACAAGCCCTACGTGACCGAAGTAGACATTCCCTACTACGCCTCGAACTCCGCCGCTACTGAAGCCCTCGTGGCTCACCAGCTCGACTGGGCGGGTAATGATATTCCTTCAATCACCAACACCTTCGTATCGCTGAACCCACAGACGAACCACTTCTACTACCCACCGGGATCAACCGTGACACTGTGGTTCAACGTCAGTCCTTCGGCTCCCGACGGACACACCGACTGCCTGGCTGACCCCACCTTCCGTCGTGCCATTTCCATGGCCGTAAACCGCAACCAGCTCGCCAAGATTGGTGAAACCGGCTACGAGAAGCCCGCGACCTCGAGTAGCGGTCTCATGCCACTGCAAGTGCAGTACGAAGGCTCGTACAAGAACGACTTGCCACTGAACGGCTGGTCGTCGAGTCAGGTCAGTAGCTACCTGACTGCTGCTGGTTACACCCTGGACTCGAAGAACTACTACCAGGTGACGAGTGCGAAGGCTCAGGCCGCGACGGGACTTCCGGCCAACACTGAGTGCACCTTCGCGATCCAGGACCCCACGGGGTACTCCGACTACGCCGAAGACGAACAGCTGGTGTCGAACGAACTGCAGGCCGACCACATCAACGCCACCACCTTTGGTGTCACGACCGGTCAGTGGAACGCCAACATCTTCTCGCACGCCTTTGACGCCATCATCCACTGGGGTGCCGGTGGCACGAACCCCTTCACTCAGTTCCAGAACTGGCTCGAGTCTTCCACCCAGACCTCGGGTTCAACTGACTACGGTCAGTACGAGAACCCACAGGCTCAGACTGACCTGATCCAGCTCGCCGCCGCAGCTCCTGGGAGTGCCCAGTTCCAGACGCAGGTCAACAACCTGTCGAACATCATGAGCACCCAGGTACCGGAAGCACCACTGCTCTACGGTGCTGACTGGGACGTTTACTCCACAGCCCGCTTTACTGGTTGGGTCACGGCTTCGAACCCCTACGCCTACCCAGGTCCTGGTGGCAACGACATCGCCCTGATTCTCACCAAACTCAAGAAGTCCTAATCTGACAGGAGTTGGCTGCGCAGGTCCGAGGGGCGTGCGCAGCCAACACTGTGTCGTAAAGAAAGGCCACCGATGAAACCCACATTGCTCCAGAAGGTAAGTTGCTCCGCACTCCTTGCGTTGTCACTTTGTGGCGTTGCCCTTCAGTCGAATGCTGGCGCCGCCACCACTAAGTACTACGGGTGCGTCGCGTCGGGAATTCTTTCGAACGTCAGCGTTAGCGCTCATTCGTGCCCGAAGGGGCAGAAGACGGTCATGGGCAACTTTGCTGGAGCGAACTTCGCC
>Ga0316218_1003842_pt1 | contig 12051 bp, 12 predicted proteins | sample TBH18003metaG_FD_203634 | JGI IMG/M metagenome (GOLD analysis project Ga0316218, IMG submission 203634) | Freshwater microbial communities from Trout Bog Lake, Wisconsin, USA - TBH18003 | ecosystem: Environmental > Aquatic > Freshwater > Lake > Hypolimnion/Profundal zone | place: USA: Wisconsin... | reverse complement strand
TTCACAGAAATTGCGGAGATCATGAAGGGGACTCCACCTCCAGCCTCGATCGCTGCCCTGCTCTCTGGAGTTCAACCAACGTGGCTACCACGTGTCCTCGAAGTGCAGAGGTGGCTCAACACTGCAGCGGAGATTTCTGAAGAGGGGTTGCGCCGCGGCGGGGCGATCGTGGATTGGGCCTCTGCTCAGTCGTTCATCGCAGGCGTGGAGGAAGCCCCAGAGGACGTAGGGCTTCTCGCCGAGCGACGAGCCCAAATGATCTTGAGTCACGAAGATGACGAGTTGCAAAGCTGCAGGGAATACCTCGCTCGTTGGCGTGATGTCCTAGACGGGGTAGGAGACGACGAGTTCATTGAACTCATCGTTCGCCAATCGTTGGATCTCGATCTCTACCTCGCTAGGGCCGCGTCGCTCTTCGGCATTGATGAGATTCAATTCGAACGTATCCAATCGCTGGCGAACTTCGACCAGGTCTTCGCTGCCTCTGAAGATGAGGTTGACCCCACCGGAATCCACGCGACGGAAGACGAGATTGCCACCTTCTGGCACCGCGCGATTGGGCTGCACGATCAGCTTCGAATGATCGAAGTCGGGTTCACCGACGCCAAGGCTCGATTTACCCCCGGCGATGACCACTACGACGTGATTGTCCGCGCACTCTCCGAAGGTCTTGCAGCGGCCGCCGACCGAGTCATGGCCGCCTACTCGCAGGAAATCCTCGAGCGACTGAGTGCCGAGAGCAATGCTCCCGAAGTGACGTGGGTCTTCCCAACGGCAACTGGGACGAGGGCGAATTGGCAAGAATTCGAACGACTCGCTCCAACGGTTCGCCAGAAACGCATGAACTGATGCGAAGAGGGGGAACAACCGGGAGTGACGTCCCCCAAAGTGGTGGCATTTTGACGGTCCGCTGAAAGTACGGGCCACCGGAGTAGTTCTGACGTGTCCATCCAAAGGCACGAAAGGAAAACTCCGGTGACCCACCTAGATATTGACGCATCCGAACTGCTCGAGGCGCTGCGCGAACGACCCGACCTGGACCTCGTTCGTCGACTCGTCCAGTTCATGTTCCAAGAGCTCATCGAGACCGAGGCGACCGAACAGATCGGCGCCGATCGCCACGAGCGCACGGCGACCCGACTCACGAGGCGCAACGGCAGTCGACCGCGGACCCTGTCGACCAAGGCCGGCGATCTGGCTCTGCGGATCCCGAAGTTGCGCGAGGGCTCGTTCTTCCCCTCGATCCTCGAGCGCCGGCGGCGCGTGGATGAGGCCCTCTACCTGGTGGTGATGGAGGCCTACGTGAACGGCGTGTCGACCCGCAAGGTCGACCAGTTGGTCGCGGCCCTCGGGGTCGACGCCGGGATCTCCAAGAGCGAGGTCAGCCGGATCTGCGCGCGGATGGACGAGCAACTGGCGGCCTTTCGCGCCCGCTCGCTGGCCACCACCCCCTATCCCTACCTCTTTCTCGACGCCACCTACGTGAAGGCCCGGGTGGGCGACCGGGTGCTCAGTCGCGCTGTCGTGATTGCGACCGGCGTCACGCTCACCGGCGAACGCGAGGTTCTCGGGGTCGCCATTGGCGACAGCGAAGAGGGCGCATTCTGGACCGCGTTCCTGCGTGAGTTGCGCGAACGCGGAATGTCCGGCGTCCAGGTCGCCGTCAGCGACCACCACAGCGGTCTGAAGAAGGCCATTAGCGAAGTCCTGCTCGGCACGAGCTGGCAGCGATGTCGAGTCCACTTCTTGCGCAACGCGCTAGCCAAGGTGCCCAAGGGCGACACCGAGCACGTGGCCAACGCCATCCGCTCGATCTTCGCCCAGCCCGACGCGGCGCACGTCACGAGCCAGCTTCACCAGGTCGCGACGGAACTCGAAGAACGCTTTCCCGCGGTTGCGGCGATGCTCGTCGAGTCCGAAGACGATCTGACCGCGTTCAAGGCGTTTCCGAAATCGCACTGGCGCAAGATCTGGTCGACCAATTCGCACGAGCGGTTCAACCTGGAAATCAAACGCCGCACTCGCGTCGTCGGAGTCTTTCCCAACGACGCCGCGGCGCTGCGACTCATCACGGCCGTGTGTCTCGACATTCACGACGACTGGCAGGGGTCGGACCGGCGCTACTTCTCCGAAGAGTCCATGAAGCCGCTCTCTACCGTTGCGGCGACGACGGTCAAGCGACGCGGTCGACAGTCGTGAAAGACTGCAGGAGCGTCAGTGCTGCTTCACGAAGTGACACCACTTGGCGGGACGTGACCCAAGTTCCGCCTCCATGAGGAGCATTCTTATCGGTGAGTCGATGGGCGCAACTAGGTGACACCCAGGCCACACTGGTGAGTGAGATTCTGATGTCCTCGACGAGTGGCCGCGTTAGGCGGTTGGCAACTCTCGTTGGTTGAAACGTTCGTCGCTTGCATTCAGGCTGCTCAAGCGCTCGGCGATAACTCGGTCTCTCTCCAACGACGAGTGCTGATATCGCAGCGTCGCAGTCGGCGAAGCGTGGCCCGCTCGCCGCATGAGCTCTGCGGTGGTCGCTCCAGTCGCCGCGGCCAGCGTGAGCCCGGTATGACGTAGGTCGTGAAAGTGAAGATCTGGTCGCCCGACTTGTAGGCGCGCCTTCGACCACGCCCGCTGAATGACCATTGACGAAGCAGGCTCGCCGTCGCGGCCCAGGATGAGGAGCGAGTCATCCGACTCACCGACAAATCGATCCAAGTGTGTCCCAATCGCTTCAGTTGCCGTCGTCGGGATAACAACGACGCGACGACCGGCAGCGGACTTCGGCTCTTTGATAACGGACTCGCCCGTCGTCTTGAACGTCCTGCTCCGCTCGACGCGCAGCGTCTTCTTGTCCAGGTCGATGTCCGACCGAGTGAGTCCGAGGATCTCCCCTCGACGAAGTTGACACCAGACGGCTAGGACGACGGTGACGCGCAGGTGCTCGGGCATGGCTCGGTAGAGCTGATCGATCTCCTCAAGGCTGGCCACGGGTCGCTCGGGGGTGTGCTCCTGACCGGCTCCAGTCACTCGACAGGGTGAGGTGGCAATGAGCTCGTCGAGGACGGCAGTCTTCATGATGGTGGCAAGCAGCCTGTAGGACTTGGCGGCGGTGCTCGGATGGCGCTTGGCCGCGTTGCCGTTCCACGTACGCACGTCTGCTGGTGTGAGTTCGCGCAAGGCCACCTGACCGAGCTCGGGAAGGATGTGTCGGTCAAGCAGGTAGGTGTAGAGCTCTCGAGTACGAACGGCGAGATTGTGGCGCCCTTCAAGCCAGGAGGAGGCGTATTCGCTGAGTGTGACCGAGCCCAACGAGGGGTCAATCCATGTGCCACGTCGCAGGTTGATCTCGACGTGAGCGAGAGCCGCAAGCGCGTCAGCCTTTCGGTCGTAGGTGCCGAGGGTGAAGCGCTTGCCTTCGTACTCATAGGAGGCCTGCCAGCGGCCAGACGAGCGCTTGCGCAGGTAGCCGAAGTGTCTCCGTTCGCTCACGCCTTCCCCCTCATCGCTTGGACTCGACGCGTTGTCCATCCACCCAACGGTCGAGGTCGACGGGAGAGAAGCGGATCTTGTGGCCCCCGAGGCGAATGAACGGAATGCGTCGCTCGTGGATCAGTCGGCGCAGGAAGCGCTCCGAGCATCCGAGGTAGGTCGCGGCCTGGACGATGTCCATGAGCGGACGCCTTTCGCTGGCCCCGGGTGAAGATGTTGGTGCACCGCTTGATCGCGAGGGCCTTCCTGTTGGAGTGGTTCCGAAGTGTTGCCGCTTCACCTTGCACCGGACCTTGCACGGGACTTCTCACGCGTGAGCTGCGCAGCAGACGGCAACGGCATGGGGTGGGTGGGCGACCAAAAAACTGAGAACGGCCCAACTACCGTCGAAGCACTATGTGGAGGAGGGCTCGACTGACCGCAGCGATCCTGGTCGCCGCGATGGTGCCACTCTTCGTGTCCTCGGCTGCCTGGGCTGCCCGCCCCCACTCCTACGGCACCGATCAGCTGGCCCTCTCCCACGAGATCCCGATCACCAATCCGGCTGACGGCCTCTCCTACCCGAGCGTGCTGCTCGTCTCGGGCGCGCGCCTCGACTCGCAGATGCCTGATGGCTCGGGCGTCAGTGCACCTGATGGCGAGCTCTACCTCACCTTGCAGATGAGTTCTGGTCCGGTCCAGCGCAGCTACAACGACCCCTCCTATGGCGACTTCTTCTCGAACATGACGCCACTCCCGGCGTCTGCCTTCGAGTGCCGTTCGACCAAGGGCCGGATCTACCCTATGACGAGGTCCGATCCGGCCAATGAGACGGTGACCGCCGATGCCGACACCGCCGATGGCCTGGTTGCTGCCACCTATGCCTGCCTCGTCCCCGATACCTTCCGAGCGGGCAGTGTGGTCATCATTCCGTCGTCGACCATCGGCACCGAGTACCAGAACATGACCGGTGACTCGCCAACCGTGCTCCATGTCGGGGGTCCGACAACCATTCAGGTCCAGTTCCCCGCCCAGCTGACGGTGGACTCGCCGCCAACAACCGAGACCACGGGCGGTGCAGCAACTACGCCCGGTTCCTCGAGCCGATCGGGTGGCTTCGTCGGCGGTGTGCTGCTCGTGGTGGTGGTCGCTGGTGTGACGTTCTACTTGGTTCGTCGCCGACCCAAGGACGCAACGACTCCGCACCCACCTCCACCCGTTGACGTCGTGGCTGAGCAGGTTGACGTGGCCGATGCTCCCGAGTCGCCCGCCGAGCAACCAAGTGGGAGTAAGGACGAGGTCGCACCAGAAGCTGCACCAGAAGCTGCTCAGCATCCTGCCTCCGACGACGAGGCGCCCTCGTGGCGACTTCGAGTCAACGTGCTTGGGGCGCTCAACTTCGAGCCGTCGGTGCGAGGACTCAGTGACCCGGCCCGCTCCATCCTCTGCTTCTTGGCCTTCCACCGTGAGCGCACCATGTCGGGCGGCGAAGTCCAGACGGCGGTGTGGCCCATGCGTGTCGAACGAGACGTTTCTCGAGCGACCTTCCACAACTACGTGGCTGAAGCCCGCAAGGCTGTCGGCGCAGAAGTCTTGCCCGAAGCCTCTCGTGGCGCTGGTTACCGACTGCTCGAGGTCACGACCGACCTCGAGCAGTTTCGTGCCTTGGTGGAATCTGCTCGAGGCGCAGACGACGACACCTCGGCCACTATGCGACTCCAAGCACTCGAGCTCGTGCGTGAGTATCCCTTCGCCAGCGAGACGTCGCCCTTCTTCGAGTGGATCCGCAGCGAAGGACTTGAGGGTCAGGTCGTGCGCCTGATCAGCGACACCGCCTCTCGAACGGGCATTGATCTGCGCCGACTTGGACGACTCGACGACGCCGAGATGGCGCTTCGCAAGGGCCTCCTCGCTGCCCCCGCCACGATGCTGCTCTGGGAGGAGCTTACCGAGGTGATCATGGCCCGTGGCGACGGCGAAGCGCTGCGCCAGCACTGGGTCCAAGCAGACATCCACTTGAGCGCGTCTGAGGTCAGCGACCTTCGTCGCCGCGTGCAGGCTTGAGTGCTTCATCGCGCCACCTCGGCACGGATGAAGTCACGCACCTTGGCCTCGGCTCGAGCACGTCGTTTGCGCGCCGCGTCGTAGGAGATGCCGTAGTGCTGGGCCATCCACTCGAGCTCGACACCCCAGGCCCGGGTGCAGTCGATCAGGACGAAGTCCTCGGTGCTGATCACCGTTCCCACGGCCATCCACATGGCTGCGAGGAGCTCCTCCCGCCAGCCGTCGTCGCCTGAGACCTCCGCGAGATCGAAGTCGTCAGCGATGGCGATCGAGGACAGAGCGCGCCGACGGGAACTTCGGGTGGTGGCCCGAGCGCTCGCCACCGCAGTCGTCGCCAACCAGCGCCGGCGGAGTGCGGGTGGTTGCTCGCCGACGCCTTGGAGTTGCTCCAAGAGCGTGACCAGGAGCTCCTCAGTGAAGGCCGATCGCCCGATGTAGCTCGCGCATCGGGCGACGGTGGCCTCGACCGCCGGGGTGATGGCGACCATCACGAGGTTGACCAGTTGCGGGTCTCGGGCGGCCGCTTCGAGGTAGCGCCCAACGAGGGCATCCCGCTCAGGCGTGGCCTCTTGGAGTGCCAGGGCGAGATCAAGGGGTCGCGACGTCCCCAGGGTGTCGAATCCGAGTGATTCGATCACCCCCATGAGCGCTCGACCGGGGGAGCCGACCGACGTGCGCTCGAGATCGCGGGTGAACAGGGACATGGTTGCTGTGGTGTGTGCCATGAGGCCACTGGACGACTGTGCGTTCACAGATCGGCTCGGAGAACTCCTCATAAGAGGTCAGATCCCAGTGCTGGCAAGGCAAATTTCTTTTCCACCGGTGCTTCGATCGGGCCGTCGTGCGATCCAGAGGGCGCCTCGAGGTCACTCATATGAGCTCTTCGAGTTTGCTTTCGGGCTTCGGCCCGCTCGTGACGGAGCTCTTTGTCCATGGTGAAGAAGACCTCGGCCAACTCGACGGCTCGAGGGTGGTCGTAGCCGCGGCCGGAGTACCTGAAGGTGCCGTCGATGGTCTGGAATTCATTCGACCGAGCCATGAAGTCTGCCCGGGCCGCTCGCAGCGCCTGGAAGGTGGTGGTGAAGCCACGAGACTTGGTGATGAGTTGCCCGGTGAAGCCGAACGCGTGGGCGTGGAGCTGGAGGTTGAGGTGCCGATACCCAGGCTCACGGGCGAGGTCCCAGGCCATGAGGGCGAGTGAGCGCCGGTGGTCATCGACGTCGAGGAGCTCGATCTGTCGACGGGTGCGGAACCGGTAGGCGAAGTGCTTGGAGCCGTCGGTGGTTTTGATCGAGTACTTCGCCAAGTACGACGCAGCGTGGCTGTCGCCGGGATCCACCTCGGCAAGGTCGAACTGACGGCCCCACCCACGCGACAGGCCGTCCAGTCCCGTGACGGTGGTCGAGCGGACGACCTCGGCCAGTGTGCGGCTCAAGAGCTCGGCGGTCAGCCATGACGGTGGCGGACTCGAGGCGTGCTCGGGGCCATCGGCTCGCAGGATGCCGTGGAAGTGGATCAGCCCACGGCGCTGCACCTCGGCGACCTTTAAGTAGTTGCTTCGTGCCACGGTTCGAAATGCTGAGCGCTCTACGTCACCCGCTGTCGCCAGACGTCGCTGCAGGTGTCGCATGGTGTGGGTGAAGAGCCGCGAGGCGTGCGCGTTCCACAGGACCGCACCTCGGTAGTCGAAGCAGTCGGGACACAGCGGCGTGCCGAGGATGTCGGGGTCACCTGCGTGGTGACCTTCGCACGACCGAGGTCGTCCGTGTGCGCAGCGATCCGGTCCACGAAGGTTCCTGCTTGGGTGGCACGTGCCGTTGGCCCTCGTCGTGTGCACCGCACCGAACGAAGGAGCGGTCAGGGTGAAGAAGATCTTGGGATGGGTGGTTGCTGCCTGGTCGACGCCCTTGCCGCCAATGAGGCCCGCAGAGATCAAGATCCAGGCATCGGCCTTGTAGAGGGAGGCACAGGCCGGACAGAGGACTTGGCGACGGTCCTTGCAGGCCACCTTCAGTTCACGTCGACGGATCTCGCCGGTGTCGAGGTGCACCACCTCACCGCTGATGCGGATCGGATGCGAGCAGCTCGATGCGAGCCGCACCTCTTCCAACAGCGCTCGACGTTCGGCGGTGTTCATCGTGCACGCAACTTCTGAGCTCGATTGGCGATCACCTCGATCTCTTCATCACGGAGGTAGGGCGTCTTGAGCAGGACCGGGACACCACCTTCGGCGAGGAGGTAGCCAACCCCACGCTTGGAGGGATCGATGGCGGCAGCGGAGAAGCCTTGCTTGGCCCAGCCCTGACCGAGAATCGTGTCTGAGGCATCGCTCGAGCTGCAGCGCATGGCGAGACGGAAGGCGAAGAGGTCTCGGATCCAGGTCGGCACGACCTCGTGGCTCGGCTTCTGGGTGGCGGCCACCACGATGAAACCGGCCGCTCGCCCACGAGAGACGAGGTCACGGAGCAACTCGGCAAACTGGTCCCGGGTGTCCTTCTTGCCACCGCGGAGGTAGAAGGCGAGTTCGTCGATGACGATGAGGTGGAGGCCACCTCCGGTCTCACGGGTGATCTTGCGTTGGCGCAGTTCCAAGAGTGAGGAGTAGCGAGCGTCCATCTCGGCGCGCAGTTCCTCGAGGGCAGAAACGGCAGCGTCCTGATCGGGCCCGATGAAGCGCTCAGCGACTCCCGACCACATGGCGAGTTCCACCTGCTTGCCATCGAAGAGCGTGACCCGCACCGAAGGATCGAGGGCGGCGGCCGCGATGATCTGCGACAACGCCACTGACTTGCCCGAACCAGGTTCGCCCCCAATGAGGAGGTTGTGCTCGGGCAGTCCGAGATGGACGAGGTGTCCATCGTCGGCCACACCGAAGGGAACAGGCTTCCAGAGATCGACACGTTGGGCAGTCGTGAGCCCTGAGCGCAGGTTGACCGGCAGCGGATCAACGACGATCTCGGTGATGGAGACGTAGGAAGCGTTCTCAGCAACGGGACGAACCTGGAGCTGGCGGACTCCGAGGGCGGCGGCGAGCTCGGGAGCGCTCGCTTCCATGGCCTCGAAGTGCAGACCAGCCGGGAGACGGACGAGGTAGGTGCGACCAACCGAGGTGACGTCGACGCGCTCGATCGTTGGGATGGCACCGGTTCGTCCGACGACCATGCAGATCCAGAACGCGGCCTGGAGCCGAAGGACGGCCTGTCGAGCTTGGGCGTTGCTTTGGAATCGAGTCCGCAGATCTGGCCGTTGCCAAGCAACGATGCCGGCGGCGAGGAGGACGACGTAGGGGCCCCAGGGAGCAATTAGCCATGCCACTAACAACACGGCGAAGGTGGCTGCTGACAAGGCGATTTCGTGACGCCACCCCCGGATCGCCGTAGCGATCCAGGGGCGACGCACTGACGGAGACGTGGGCCTAGCCACGCTTGGCACCTGACCACTTGCTCCACGCAAACCAGCCCGCAGCACTCAAGATGACCACACCCAGGTGGGTGAGCATCCAAAGCAGGAAGAACTGAATGAGCGTGATGATGATCAGGATCATGAGCGCCTTGGCCAACATCAGGCCGCAACCTTCGTGACCTCGATCCGCTCTGCTCGGAAGCTGATTCCGTGGTTGTCTCCGACCTCCCAGGTCTGACCGACGAGGCCCGTGATCTTGAGCAGCGTGAATTCGCTCAGACCTTTGACCTCTCCAGCGACCTTGATGGTGATCGAGTCCTTGATCCCGCCGCCAGCGGCGAAGACCGGCACCTGGAACAGCGGCACACCGTGTTCGTCAGTCTTCTGGGACTTCGTGGCGAAGTCGAGCACAGGTTCTGCAGCACCTGCTGCTGCGAACTTGATCGTGGTGGTGTCGATGGGCAAACGCATGATGGCTCCTTACAGAGGCGAACGATTCGCCTTCCACTTGAAGAGCCACTGGATTTGCCGATTTCGGACAGAACTTCTTGAAAAACTTCGTCAGGCTGGCATCAACTGCTGAGATTTCCTGAATTCTGGATCATCAGGTCCGTGGTCCCGCAGGGCGCCGGGGCGCCCAGCGGCCACGGCGAGGCCTGACGGCCTCGTGAGATTCGAGGACGGGTGGTCAAACTGGCTCCTCGGATCTCAGCGGGGTCTGATCGTTTCGAGCAGATCCCAGTTGGGCTTGCCGGCGTAGAGGAGCGACCTGGTCCGGTAGTTCCGAAAGCTGGTGAAGCCGAAGGCCACTCGCTTGATCCGCTTGATCAGATTGTTCATCGCCTCGGTCGGGCCGTTGGTGAAGTGACAGGCGTGCCAGGCCGTGATCTCCAGTCGCCAGCGCTTGAGCGTGCGACCCAACGAACGGACCTCCGGTGGTCGGATCTTGTCTGAGAGATCGGCGGCCAGCTCATCGAGCCAGGTGATCGCGAGCTCTTGGTCTTGGTGGCTGTAGAGCTCTCGAACGGCTTCCTTCGCGTGCCAGGCGGTGGCCACATCGCCCTTCGGGTCACCGGCCTCGAGCAGGTTCAGCAGCTTCGTCTTGCCGTCTTCACTCAAGCGCTCCTCGGCCTTGGTGAGGAGGCGTCGGCATCGATAGAGGGGGTCGTCTTTGTGGCCGCGGTGTCCGAGCGTCTCGTTCTGGACCCGGCGCCTCGTCTCGTCGAGCTTGGACGTCGCCAGCTTGACCACGTGGAAGGGATCGGCAACGAGGGTGGCATCGGGGAGCTCGGCGGTGAAGACCGCCTTGTAGGCGGAGGACAGGTCGAGGGTGCCGTGGGTGATGGCGGCCTTCCAGGCCAGGTCGCGGTTCTTGAGCCACTCCTTCGAGCCCTGACCGCCTCGTCCCTCGACGATGTCCAAGAGCTGCCCCTGGCCGACGTCGACGATGGAGGTGATGAAGCTCGTGCGGTAGTAGGGGGCGAGACGGACGAAGCCGGTCTCGTCGAGGCCCAGCGCGGTGACGGTGCCGAAGCGCTCAGGGTGCTCGATGAGGGCTGTGCCATAGGCCAGAACCGCGTCGTTGACGGTGTGCCAGTCGCAACCCAAGGTGCCGGCCACATCGTTCACGCTGCGGCCGGCTTCGCCGACCGCCCTGGTGGCCCAGCGCCCGGCCCGATCGGTGATGGCCATGCGAGGAGCAGCGATCCGGCGATCCTCTTCGGTCCAGGTCTTCTTCGAGCAGTCGCTGTCGCTGCACCGCCACCTGCGCTTGTGCCAGAACAGTGTGGAGGCGACACCGTAGACAGGCAGGTCGCAGTACTTGACGACGACGCGCTCCTTGACCTGGGCAACCACCCCGCAGTCCGGGCACCCCGCCGAGGTGGCCCCCGTCTCGACGTGGACTTGAAGCATCGGACCGTCACGATCGGCGCGCAGCACCACGATGTCGGGCAGGTCGACGAGGACCGCGCAGGTGCGCGTAGGGTTTTGCTTCACGGGGGCTCTCCAGGATCTTGTGGTGTCAGATCCCTTGATTCTGGAAGCCCCCGCTCCAACTCAGGTGGACCTCAGACCCTGCTCAATTCCGAAGTGCCGTCAAACTTTTCTATTCGTCAGATCAAGCCGGTTCCGAATCGCATTTGGTCCATGGTTCGACAATCCAGACGCCCACGATTCCCGTTACACCAGCAGAGATGTGAGATATCTCAGCACTCGTCGAACGCAACATGCAGCCAAGAAATTACTTATGAGTGCCCGTCTTACGCTCCTTGAACTCCATCCTCAGATACTTGACGGTTTTGAACAACCAAATAGGCAGCAAAGCGATTGCCACAAATACGAGCGGGATTGCAATTATGCTTCCCGCCTTCGTCTGTCCAATCAAAATCATCAGAAGAGAAAAACTGATAATAAAGAGTCGCAACTTAAAGCCGAATTTTTTCCAACTTGCTTTCACCGATTCATAATCCTCGGGTGTATTGCGATTTGTGTTCACTATTTACTACTCCCTGATATTGCCGCTGCCACTCCTCCTCCAGTGAGGTATTTCGACAGTTCACGTTCTCCAAATTGCCAAAGTTGCTGTTTGCTGATTGTCGCTTTGAGTTGTTGGGCCTCAACACTCGTCGATAATTTTCCTGACGAGGTAAACAATCGGGACGCTGTCCCATCTTTCTCAATCTCCTTCAACGCCTCTTGAGCACGTTCAAGGATTTTCCCTGACTCATACGCAGAGAGACCCGGGACCATGGCCGCGAGATCTAGGGCGAATGCTGCTTTATTGCAGTGCCCAACAGCACAATTAATCCCGTCAGCTGCCACTGCCACCGTGCCCGCTGCCAAGGCAATACCTTCAGCAACTCCATCAGCCGGCGGTGGCAGAATCTCTGCCATTGTGCTTCCGGCCAACGCAACCACACCAGAAACCAGGGAGACTGTGTCGAGAATACCACTGAGTTTGACACCTTCGAGCTTGGCCTCGTGAGCCAAATCTGCCATGGCATCAAACGGGCTCTTCGGAAATGAGTGGGGGGTAGTTCAGCCAGGGGTCCACTGAGAAAGCACGGGGGCCCGCCAATCTGAAGGTGTCTAACGCCATCAGAACTGGAGAGCCCC
>Ga0316218_1003837_pt1 | contig 12060 bp, 14 predicted proteins | sample TBH18003metaG_FD_203634 | JGI IMG/M metagenome (GOLD analysis project Ga0316218, IMG submission 203634) | Freshwater microbial communities from Trout Bog Lake, Wisconsin, USA - TBH18003 | ecosystem: Environmental > Aquatic > Freshwater > Lake > Hypolimnion/Profundal zone | place: USA: Wisconsin... | reverse complement strand
GGACAATCTGTTGTATGGAATATTTACCTTGATTATCTACCAATAATGCATTGCCCGGCATCAATTCTTCTACTTCATTCTCCCCAACATTGAAAGTGGTACGAATACTCGCTCTTTCACTTGCAGCAACAATCACTTCGTCATCTATATAGTAATAAGCAGGACGGATACCATGGGCATCCCTGAAAACAAAGCTATGTCCATTGCCCAATAAGCCACCAACAGTATAACCACCATCAAACAAAGGCAAAGATTTCTGCAATACTTCTACTACATTGGCATTGTTGGGGGATTGTTCATCAGCTTTTACAAGGAAGTTGTGTATCACTTCCATCATTGCTGCAAGGTCACTTTGCTTTTGAAAGTCACCGGGTTCTATATTTAGTAACGCATATAGTTCATCGGTATTAACCAGATTAAAGTTGCCAGCCAATGCAATGTTTCTTCCCGGTTGAGTATCTCTTTTAATGAACGGATGACAAAAATCTACGCTATTTCTTCCTTGTGTTCCATATCGAAGATGCCCCATCAACAGTTCACCCATATAAGGAACATGTCCTTTCATCAGCCCCGGATGTTTCATGATGTCTTTCTGATACTTTACCAGTTCGGCAACTTCTGCATTTACCTTACTAAAAATATCTGCTATTGGCTGCGGCGAATTGCTACGAAGCCTTGATAGGAACGGATAACCCGGTTCCACATTCAGTTTTACAGCAGCTATCCCTGCACCATCCTGACCACGGTTGTGTTGCTTTTCCATCAGTAGGTACAGCTTGTTAAGGCCATACATCACCGTTCCGTGTTGTTGCAAGTAATATGAAAATGGTTTTCTAAGTCTTATATAGGCAAGTCCACACTCGTGTTTTATTTCATCACTCATTGGTAGGGAGGTATTTGTATCGGCAATAAACTAGTGACCGATGTTTCAAAGATGCAAATATCGCATTTATCAGTGAACAGTAAGCAGTTATCAATAAACAGTGAGTAGTTTATAATAATCTCTTCTCATTTCGCAATTCACTATTAACTATCTTCTCTTCACTCTTCACTGCTTACTGTTAACTGATATTATCTTCTGCACCAATCCTTGCAATACTTTTCCTGGGCCTACTTCTGTGAATTCTGTTGCGCCGTCTGCTATCATTGCTTCTACGGATTGTGTCCAGCGGACTGCGCCCGTAAGTTGTGCTTCCAAGTTTTGCTTTATCTCGTTGGGGTCTGTCACTGCTCTAGCAACAACGTTTTGATATACCGGGCAGCTTGGTGTGTTGAAAGTTGTTGCCGCTATTGCTGCTGCCAATTCTTCTTTGGCACTCGCCATCAATGGACTATGGAATGCGCCGCCCACTGGCAATACCAATGCACGTTTTGCACCTGCTGCTTTCAATCTTTCGCAAGCGATGTTTATGCCTGATACCGTGCCGCTTATTACCAATTGTCCCGGGCAGTTGTAGTTGGCTGCCACTACTGTTTCGCCCGTTTCGGTTTGTATTTCGTCACAAATCTTTTCTACTATGTTGTCTGCCAATGCCAATACTGCCGCCATTCCTCCGGGTGTAATTTCGCAGGCTTTCTGCATTGCGTTTGCACGGATGCTTACTAGTTTCAATGCGTCTTCAAAGCTTAGTGTGTTGTTCGCCACCAATGCCGAGAATTCGCCCAATGAATGTCCCGCCACCATATCGGGCTTCACATCTGGCAATGTTTTATAAGCAATTACCGAGTGTATAAATATGGCAGGCTGCGTAACATTGGTTTGTTTCAACTGCTCATCGGTTCCTCCAAACATGATGTCGCTAATTCTAAAACCCAGTATCTCATTAGCTTGTTCAAACAGTTCTTTGGCGGTTGCATTCTCTTCATAAAGGCTTTTTCCCATCCCACTAAACTGCGATCCCTGACCGGGAAATATAAAGGCGTGTTTACTCATATTACTTTAATGTTAAGGCGGCAAATCTAATCAGTAAACAGTTATCAGTAAACAGTAATCACTCACTACTCACTGCTTACTGTTCACTGATAACTGTTTACTGTCTCTTGTAGTGTATATAATCCGAAACAATTGGTTGCAGCCCACTCTGTTTAATGTCGCTGGCAATTTGCCCTCGGTGATAAGTGGAGTGGTTGATTACGTGAAACAAAATATCCCCAATGGTATTTTTAAAGGGGTCGCCTTTAAAGTTTTGGTAATGGATAACGGTATTCAAATCGAATGTATCAATGATATGCTTTGATGTTTCGAAGTTGTTTTCTTCTATTTCCGTGTACGATGCGGGCGGGCGAATATCCCAAGGCGTAACAGTATTCGTCTTTTGAAGTATCCTGCTATTCCAAACCTGATGCGAATTGAAGATATGGTTCAACAGTTGTATTGCCTTTTCCGAAGTCTTCTCCGGGTTATCAATATAAATCTTTATCAATTGCCTATTGAGGTTATTACCGTATTCAAAGAGTCCTTTATAAAATATATTCATTGTTATTTATTATTGTGTTTATTTTAAAACGCTTATGTATTAGTGTTTTTTTATCAAGACATAAAGATAGTAAGGACCATTACCATAATTACCACCACCGCCGCCTATTTCGTTTTCAATATAATCCCAAAAATATTCAACGAGAATCGCTTCCATATATGTTACATAATCACGAGAAGATGTTTCATATTTTACATGCATTGCATCCCATTGAGTCTCGTGTCTCTTGTGTGCGGATTTTCTGGTTTCAGGATTATTAGTAATACCTATCTTTATTTTTTTATGATTTACTAAATAAGTGTTAACGCTTCTTTTAAGTCTTGCAACTAAATCATCATTTGCATGACCAGTCCAATAATCATATTTCAACTCCATATTCAGTTTTTTAATTCTACAATTCGATAGCCGCTTCCCAAACAACAATCAATAGAATGATTATTTAATTATTAATCCCTTCACAAATATATATAGTATCGCCTATTAAAGCTTCAAACAACAGCAATCGTTCAATTGTCAAATATAATCTTCTCACCAATACTCTCTCTTTTTTTAATCATTCAGCAACAAGTATTAATGTAAAGGTTGCTTGTTGTCATTAATGAGTCTTGTCACGCGACAAGGCGGTATTATGTGCTACAGAAACAGTATTTGTACCTAACAAAACAATATAAGTAGCACATAATTGAGCTTTTGGTGGTGCAACAAGAGGTTTGTGTGCTACAGAAATGCCCCTTGCACCACATTATTGGGTAGTTTTAGTGAATAATAGGATTTTATGTGCTACAAGAGGGGCTTTGTCACGTGACAAGACTCTTCTTGTAAGTACTAATGGCGTCTCTGCACCTACTTATTGCCCTTCTGCACACCAATAGACCTCTTTATGTACTAACATTGACGGGTAAGTAGGCAATAATGCCTCATTGATACCACATTAAATCATAAGAAGTGATGAGTAGGTTCTATTTATCTATATTTGTTTTGGATATAATGATAATAGCTTGCAAAATACCAGTAGATGAGACACCTTTGGTTCGGTATTTATCATTGCATTCATTCAAATCATTCATAATCACACTTTAAAATTAATCACATGACACAGCCTATCTATCCCTGCATTTGGTTTAATAACAATGCCAAAGAAGCGGCTACTTTTTATTGCTCCATCTTCAAACCATCGTCCATCCTAGTCGATACACCGATGGTGGTGAGGTTCGATTTGAATGGAAGGATATTCATGGGACTGAATGGAGGCCCACATTTTACCCCAAACGAAGCAGTTTCTTTTGTGGTGGAATGCGAAACGCAGGAGGAGATCGACTTTTACTGGGATAGCCTAGTGGAAGGCGGCAAGGAAAGTATGTGCGGCTGGCTGAAAGATAAATATGGCGTGAGTTGGCAGATAGTGCCTACCATATTGGGCAAACTAATGAGCGACCCCGAAAAAGCACCTAGGGTAATGGCCGCGTTTATGCAGATGAAGAAGTTTGATATTGCGAAGTTGTTGGAAGCTTAAGGAAGATAGTATTACATAGTTCTTCAATAAACAAGCCCTTATGAAGTTGCGATACTTTCATAAGGGCTTATTGTTTAGATTATCCAATTAAAGCACAAAACTCTTCTCTCCTTGCTTGATAGCTATATGGGTTCTGCCATCTGGGTTAGTACTAAAATCAACCTCTTGCTTTTCTCCATTACTCCATTTCAGAGACAGCTTGGTATGGCTACTGTTCCAAGATGTTTTGGGTAGTTCATCGCCATTGCGGTAAGGGTATAACAACACTTTATAATCAGGCGAAACTGCATCGGTGGGTATCACTAGCTTCCTCACATTACTCTCAAGGCTTTTTGGGTTGTTGCTGCGCCACTCCTCAATGTTCACGGTGTTAGTAGCAACAGTATTGTTCATATTCAGTACTTTCACCAATAGCATTGGTTGCTTGGCAGGCACTTTGCCACTGTATTTGGCTGGTAATGAGTCCTTGTCCCAACCATTGTTTTGCTCAGGGTCGTTACCCGTAAGGATAATGTCCATTTCGTGGTCATTTAGTTTGGTCGTACTCACTATTTGTATGTCGTGTTCCAGTGTCAGTATCCAGTCATAATGATGCACCTGATTATCTTTGGCAATATCATCCACCACAATAGCATAAGGTTTTGTAGCCCTGACAATACCCGCCGTGCGGAATGCTTTTATCACAGGATAATTCACCTGACGCAAGAAAGGGCGCACAGCACCTGTTGGCAATATCCAATGCGGCGTTTCGCTACGGGGAACATCGAGGTATTTGTATGGCAATTTGAGGTAACTAAAATGATTCACTGTATTAGGTTCTAGTTCCCAATTGCCTGTCTTGGGCATCTCAACCTTACCTGCTCGCACATCAGCAACGGTATAATATCCCTTCTTCCGCTCTTGTTCTTTGTTGTTATAATCCCAAGCATATTTGGCATCGCCAACGGCAAACGTGGCGAAGGGTTCATCCTTAAAGTCCACCATTGTAGCTGGCGTGTGTTCATCTTGCGGATGCTTATCAATCACCACCACACTTTGCTTAAAATTATCGAAAGCACGTCCTCCTTGAATCGGACTCCAAACCCTGCCTGCCCCAGCCACCATAATACAGTTCCTATCCGCAGAAGGATGTCCTCCATTTGCCTGACGAGTGTGTAGGTTCAGCATCAACGCATCCTTTGTTGACCAGCTACTTCTGGTCATCATCAGCGCGCGTTCTCCACAAAAGAAAGTGTTGCCAAGGTTCAGTTTCGAAGGGTCATTATTGTCTTTATCAAAGTCCGTAGCGAAGATGGAGAAGAACAACAAGGCATTAAAGTATCCATCTGGACGGTCTGGCACGTTGCTGTAATCGTCGTGCATCCCCTTGTGATACACCCAATCTATCTTTTTATCATCCGGAAACATATACTTCAACCCCAACAAATCACTGATATTTGCCCCACCTGACTTACCGTGACAGCCTCCCAGCAAATCATATTTAATAAATCCATCTTCCTGCGGGATAATGCTATGTGGCAAGAAGTTTCTTGCATAAGCCTGCAAATAAGGATGCCCAGAAATGTCCTCGAAGCCATACATCTGGGTGCGCTTTGCAAAGGTTATGATGCCATCCATGCCCAACTGGTTCTTGGCTTCCCCTTCAAAAGTTGCCCCCGATTGAAACCAGCCATAAGTCATCAGGTTGTGCCAGCCCCTGTACATTCCTTTTACTTTAAGGTCGTTAAAACCAGGCTCACCTTCAATAGCCAGCACCTCAAACAACCAATAAGAGAACGTAGCCCAGTTGCTTCTGGAACTTTCTGATGTATTAAACGTGCCATAGTTATCGTGGCTCCAAGTGTTTTCGGCAAGCTCATCGTGCATTGCCTTCTTCTGCTCAGGCGTTAGCCAATTAAAGATAAAGTCATACGTAAATGCCAACTGAAACCTTCCAATAGGTTGCTCATTTGGCTTGGTAATATTCTTTGCTGCGCGAATAGAATCCCTCTTTGCAACATCAATCTTCAAGGCAGTGATGGCAGCCTTCGCCAGTTTCTCAGCCCCTGCCTTGTCATCTTCAATCAAACACCTAAAGGCTTCCAAAGAGAAAGCATCCCAATAAAACTCGGGGAAAGAAGTGGCAGTTCCGTTCGCCAATCCATCATAAATAGCCTTCGCCAATGGATTATAATTGTACTCGTGCCCTTTCACCCGTTGGATGCCCAACCTAAACAGCGGCACCCTTCCATGCAACCCCCCAAATTCACCTTTCCAAACATCGGGTTGTGCATAGTCTTTTTTATCATCATAATTCCCCTTCATCATCTCCGTCCACGAAAGGATATTCTTCCAACACGCCTGCCCACACTGGGTTTCCTTGAGGTTCTTTCTTATTTCAGGCAGGTCATCTGGCCCAAAATAAATGCGTGGATGCACACCCGGTGCAGGCACTTGCTTCACCTTGCGCACCCCATCATAATTAAAGGTAACAGGGCGGCTACCAAAGTCTTTTGGGTTGGCATTGCCCCAAATCAATACCCCGGGTTTGCCATACTCATCCCTATAATTACTATATGAATCACAAGGTTTATCCGCAAAAGGGGATTGATTATTTACATATTGACCAAAGCCTACAACCACTATCACAAGGGTTGCAACGACAAGCAAGAGCGTTCTTTTCATTAATGAATTATTTAAAAAAGTTTATACAATGGATGCAAAGACTTGAGCAGACAAAGAAGGTTTAGTGGATGATTGACCAACTTCTGTTCCTGACGTTGCAGGAAGATGGGAATGGAGGGGGATGTGTTGACACTGAGGCACAGAGAGAGGAGGATGAACGAAGATATTGTGGGAAATATGTTTTGGACTTGACCACTTTGGATATCGTGAACGTCATTGGGCGATTGGGTTTGTGCTTTGCAATGACGTTCAATGGATTTAAAGATGCTGAATGTCCATTTCTTGTTTCTTAAATTACCACTAATTATCCTTTAATCTTACAAAATAAAACACATTATTGAGGTATGTGTCGTAAATATGCAAAGGTCAAAAGTTGGAGGTTGAGAGACAGAAAGCCTTTGAACTTTTTGGATTTAATTGATTTTATACTCCTCTATTTTCCGGTATAGCGTAGTAAGCCCGATGTTTAGCAATTTGGCGGTTTCTGTTTTGTTGCCTTTGCAATGGTTCAGTACCCTTTGTATGTGTAGCATCTCCACGCTTGCCAGTTCAAATGCTGACATCTGGTTTTGTCCCCCGAATACTTTACTGGTTTGCATTTCGAGGGGCAAATCACTAATGGTTAGTTCGGGAGTGTCAGCCAAAATCACTGCCCGTTCCATCACGTTTCTCAATTCGCGTATGTTGCCCTTCCATTCGTGCTTTTTTAGGGTTTCCAAAAACTCATCGCTCATTTTGGTTACCTGCTGGTTTATTTTTAAGGCAGATGTCTTTAAAAAATGTTCTGCCAATACGGTAATGTCGTGTTTTCGTTCCCGCAAGGTAGGCAGGGTAATGGTGAAGACATTGAGGCGATAAAAAAGGTCTTCCCTAAACTTGCCCTCCTTCACTTCATCCTGCAAATCCCTGTTGGTAGCAGCGATAATGCGCACAGAAACTTTGGTTGGCTTGGTATCGCCCACCTTAATAAATTCGCTCGTTTCCAATACCCTAAGCAGCTTGCTTTGAAGGTCTATGTGCATTTCGCCAATTTCATCCAAGAACAAAGTGCCGGTGCTTGCCTCTTCTATCAAACCCTTTTTGTCTTTCAAAGCACCTGTAAATGCACCTGCTTTATGACCAAATATTTCACTCTCCAACAATTCTTTGCCAAATGCACTACAGTTCAATGCCATAAAAGGCCTTCCGAAATGCTTGCTGTTATTGTGTATTGCTTGCGCAAATACTTCTTTCCCAGTTCCTGTTTCTCCCAATAATAAAACGGTTGCTTCGGTTGGTGCTACCCTTTTTGCAAGGTTAACTGCCTCTTTTATAGCAGTAGATGAACCCAAGATACTATCGAAACTGTAGCGGCTGCCCACTTCCCTTTCCAATTGTTCCACCCTTTTGCGCAACTGCACCCGCTCCAATGCCTTGTTGATGAGAGGGATAATCTTATCGTTGTCGTCCCCCTTCATTATATAATCAAAGGCACCATTTTTCATAGCTTGCACCCCGTCTGCCACATTTCCAAAAGCAGTCAACAAGATAGTTTCAACGGAAGGATTCGTTTGTTTGGCACTCAAAACAAAGTCCACCCCATTGCCATCAGGTAGTTTTACATCGCACAATAACACATCAACCTCTTTAATAGCAAGTAGTTTTGCGCCTTCCTTCAAGTTGCCAGCTTCAAATACTTCAAACCCTTCTGCCTTGATAATGCGTGCAAGTAAACCTCTCAGTTTCTCCTCATCATCTATGATTAATACCGTTTTCAATTTTTTATTATTAGTTCAAAATTAAAAAAGCTGCATCAATTTCTTGGGATGCAGCTTTTTATGAGGGTAATTAATATCTTATTCAGCAGAGGTTTCGGTTGTTTCTCCTTCTTCTTCGGGTTCATCTATTGGTGTTTTTATGGTAATGTCATATTTCTGCAAAACAGCGAACCACTTAACCATTTTTTTCATGTCGCTTCCATAAACCCTTTCAAAGTCCAAGTCAGGATAAACTTCCTCAAAATAATCCTTTATTGCTTTTGCATCTTTTTCTGAAGGCAGCGGCTTGTCGCTTGCTTTCATTGCAAGAAATATTTCGGAAAGATTTACATTTTCCCTGACGGTAAATACTTCAATAGCCTCCAACTGAGAAAAACCACCCTTTCTAGAAGATATAAATTTGACCGAGCCATCCTCCAAACTTTTAAGTATGATTCCATCACCTTTATTGCCAATCAACTCAAACAAACCCGGCAACCCAGTTATTGCAACTAATTTACTGTAATCCATATTTTATTTTTTATTCAATCCGCAAAATAACGGGAATTAGACAAGAAATAATTTATTTGAGGGATAATGCAACTTTCTTTACAAAAGAAAACGGCAACTTAAATGATGGTTTTTTCCATTTTATAATGCGGAATGGAAACCTCAATAAATTCATCCCCAACTATTGTATATCCAAGTTTTCCATAAAAACCCTCCACTGATTTTCTTGCATTCATAATAATTTTCTTGAACCCTTTTTCCTTGGCTACCTTTTCTGCAAAAACAATTACTTGCCTCCCAATACCTTTTCCCTGAAAATCATCTGATACTGCCATCTGCCTGAGTTTAATTGTTAAATCATCAACCTTACTGAGAATACAACAACCTTTAAGAAATTTATCTTTTTCCTCAAAAGAACCCAAGAGTATATCATCTTTTTCGGCTGCCAATTGCTCTTCGGTGAAGGATAATCCTAGTGGAATCCTCAGTATTTTTGACCTTAATTCAACCATTTGTTTATATTCTGGGCTTTTATATTCAATAATTTTAAAAAATTTGAAGGTGATAATATTTATTTAGCAGCGATAAACAGCTAAAAAGGCAATAAATTTAAAAAACTTTTGAACAAAACAAGTGTATTCTCAAACAAAATTTATTTTAAATGTTGCAGTTTTACCAAAAAGTATATTTTTGCCGCCGTAACTAAAAATATTACTACAATGTCAGACATCGCAACTAAAGTAAAGAAAATCATCGTAGACAAACTAGGTGTAGACGAAGCTGAGGTAACAAATGAAGCGTCTTTCACCAATGATCTTGGTGCAGATTCTTTAGATACCGTTGAATTAATCATGGAATTTGAAAAAGAATTCAACATTTCAATTCCTGATGAACAAGCTGAAACCATTACAACTGTTGGTCAGGCGGTTACTTACTTGGAAGAAAACGCTAAGTAAGAATTCTACTGAAGCAATATTATAATCCGCCAGTTTTGAGGCTTATGCTATCATCACGGCGGATTTTCACTTAAAAGGGTTTTTAAGCCGTATGGAATTGAAACGAGTTGTAGTAACAGGTATGGGGGCATTAACCCCGTTGGGCAACAATATAGATGAATATTGGAGTGGATTGGTAAATGGTGTGTCAGGAGCAGATATGACCACAAATTTTGATGCCTCAAAATTTAAAACACGTTTTGCCTGTGAAATAAAGGGCTTCGATCCTACTAATTTCATGAACTCGAAGGAAGCTAGAAAGCTTGATCGCTTCGCACAAATTGCTCTTGTTGCAAGTGATATGGCTGTGGAAGATGCCAAAATCACCCATGAAAATGTTGACATTGACCGTGTTGGTGTCATCTTCGCAAGTGGTATTGGCGGTTTGATTACATTCCAAGAAGAAGTTACCAATTTTGCCAAAGGAGACGGAACTCCTCGATTCAATCCGTTCTTCATCCCAAAAATGATATTGGATATTGCTGCTGGACAAATTTCCATGAAACACGGTTTCCGTGGTCCTAACTATGCAGTGGTAAGTGCTTGTGCTAGTAGTACCAATGCTATTATCTCGGCATTCGATACTATTCGCCTAGGTAAAGCAGATGTTATATTAACTGGAGGTTCCGAAGCTGTAATCAGTGAGGCTGGTGTTGGTGGTTTCAATGCGATGAAAGCAATGAGCGAACGCAACGATGACCCCAAAACCGCAAGCCGTCCTTATGATAAAGACCGTGATGGCTTTGTAATGGGCGAAGCTGCTGGCGTATTAGTACTAGAAGAATATGAACACGCCATCAAGCGCGGTGCAAAGATATATTGCGAAATAGCTGGCGGTGGTGCTACTGCCGATGCGCATCACCTTACTGCCCCACATCCTGACGGGTTGGGTGCTAAGAATGTAATGATTGCGGCATTAGCTGATGCAGGATTACAACCAGAAGAAATTGATTACATCAATACGCACGGCACATCTACCCCAATTGGTGACGTTGCTGAGGCGAAAGCTATCACGCAAGTTTTTGGTGAACACGCTTATAAACTGAATATCAGCAGTACAAAATCTATGACTGGGCATTGTCTTGGGGCTGCGGGCGTTATTGAGGCAATTGCTTGTATAAAAAGCGTAATTCACAATATTGTTCCTCCAACAATCAATCATTTTACTGACGATCCAGCATTGGATCCAAAATTGAATTTTACTTTCAACAAAGCACAGGAAAGGATAGTGAATGCTGCGTTGAGTAACACGTTTGGTTTTGGCGGTCACAACGCTTGTGTGATTGTGAAAAAATACCATCCTAACTAACCAACTGTGCAAGTAATAAATCGCTTATTCAATAACAAAAAAACTGCTGCTGCAAAGTCCTTAAAGAAAAGTATTGTCAATACATTAGGCATAAAACCCGACAACCTCCCTATTTACATAGCCGCACTTAGCCACAGAAGTGTTAAAGAATCTCCCGAAGAAAACAATGAACGCTTGGAGTATTTGGGCGATGCCATCCTCAGTGCCATTGTTGCGGATTATCTTTTTAAACGTTACCCATACAAAGGCGAAGGTTTTTTGACTGAGATGCGCAGTAAGATGGTAAACCGTATGCAACTGAATGATATTGCTGTGAAAATGGGTATCAAAAAGATTGCGCTCTTCAATAAATTAGATAATGCCCTAAAGAACAGCCACATATTTGGCAATACCCTCGAAGCCATTGTTGGTGCCGTTTATCTGGACAAAGGCTACCGAAAAACACAAAACTGGGTATTGAAACAAATCATTATCCCACACATGTTTGTGGATGATTTGGAACTGATAGACATCAACCTAAAAAATAAATTGATTGGCTGGGCAAGTAAGAACAACAAGGTATTAACCTTCGATTTGCAAGAAGAAAAGCTAGAAGGTAGCCGCCGGGTGTTTGTTATCAAAACCGTTTTGGATGGTGAAATACTATCTGAAGGAAAAGGCTTCAATAAAAAAGATGCTAGCCAAGCCGCAGCCATTGCCGCTGTAGAAAAATTAGGACTAGCTTAAGTAATTATCCCAACCAACAATAGCCAAATAAAACAATCTTCCCTAACTTCGGAAAAAAATTATTATGCCACTCACAATAAAGGAAGAGGTTTTGCAATTGGTTACTTCAATAGAAGACGAGGAAACTTTG
>Ga0316218_1003829_pt1 | contig 12070 bp, 11 predicted proteins | sample TBH18003metaG_FD_203634 | JGI IMG/M metagenome (GOLD analysis project Ga0316218, IMG submission 203634) | Freshwater microbial communities from Trout Bog Lake, Wisconsin, USA - TBH18003 | ecosystem: Environmental > Aquatic > Freshwater > Lake > Hypolimnion/Profundal zone | place: USA: Wisconsin... | reverse complement strand
GGCGCGAATACTTGGGAGCAAATATCTAGCTCAGACCTACTTGACATCATCGAAACTAGTTGTTAGGTCAAGTACGGTTAAGCCAAGACGAACCAAATAATATTCCTACAGTTGTACCTTGACGGCTTTGCCAGTGCGTGCTGATTCCAGCGCAGCATCAGCCAAGATAAGAGCTGCGCGACCATCATCATAAGTTGAGCCAAGATTCTTGCCTTCTTGGATGCCTTGGATAAAGACCTTCAATTCGTTGCGGTATGAGGCTGCATAGCGCTCGAGGAAGAAATCAAGGTATGGCTCACCAGCAGCGGTTGTCTCTTTATTAAATAACTTCACTGTTGATGGAGTGAAGTTTTGAATCTGCAACATTCCCTTATCACCAAATACTTCAATTCTTTGGTCGTAGCCATAAGAAGAGTGACGTGAGTTAATGATTGTCACAATTTCGTTCTTTGAGCCTTTAAGTAGAACGCTCACGCTATCGAAATCGCCTTCTTCCTTGATGTAGTCACAGAAGGCATTTGCACCGAAGGCAGTTACTTCAACAATTTCAGGAATGAAGTTACGCGCCATATCAAAATCATGAATTGTCATATCACGGAAGATTCCACCAGAGACTGCGATGTAGGCCTGAGGTGCTGGTCCTGGGTCGCGACTAGTAATAACTACTTGCTCAACATTGCCAATTTCGCCAGCTACCACGCGCTTCTTAACGGCCTTAAATTCAGGATCTTGGCGGCGGTTAAAGCCAATTGTCACATTTGTCTTTGCAGCGTTAATTGCTGCGCGATTTGCATCGACATTCTTAATATCTAAATCAATCGGCTTTTCGCAGAGCACGTGCACTCCAGCTTTGATTGCGGCGTTAATAAGTGGAATATGTGTTGGTGTGGGAGATCCGATGATGACCGCATCGATTTCACCAGATGCAATGACAGCTTCTGGATCGCTAGAAACTTTTCCACCAAAGGCTGCAGCTACCTTTTCGGCTGCTTCCTTAAATGGATCGACGATCTAAACGATTTCAGTGTTGGGAGTATCAAAGACACTCCCTGCGTGAACATATCCGATACGGCCAGCACCAATAATTGCGAATCTCAGTTTCGAAGTCATGTGCGAAATCTTAAGCCCGAATTACTTAAAGCGGGTCCCAATCTGAGCACCAATTTTTAGGGCGGTATCAATATTGGCTATTGATTCCTTGTGGGTATAAAGCGGTGCCTCTAAGAGCCCTTGGTCTACATATTGGGCAAAGGCGTTGAGTTGATGGACCAGACCAAGATGTTCAAAGAGTTCTGTTTCATCAGTCCAGGTTTCAATCGCCGCAGTTAATCCGTTGCCATGAATCGTGATGGATGAGGGAGTAAACCAAGGAGAGCCAAAGCTAATGCTTCCCTTTGGTCCAGAGACTCCAGCCCAACCGGCAAGTGATGTGCGAGCAGAAAGTACAAAGTTAGAACGAGCGCCATTAGCAAAGCGCATGAAGGTATGTGTCTCTTCATCAATATCGTTGGGGTGCAACTTTCCAAAGGCGTGAATCTCAGTTGGATCACCTAAGAATTGTTGAGAAAGTGCAAGTGGATAGATTCCCATATCAATGATGGGATTTCCGCCACCGATTGTGTAAAGACGTGGAACGCCTAAGTTTGCTTGGCAGAAATTAGAAACTACGAGTTCGACTTCACCAAGATCGCCATTTGCTATCACTTGGCGAGCAATATCCATTTGAGGCAAGAAGCGAGTCCACATTGCCTCAACGGCCAAGACTTTATGTGCTTTAGCTGCAGCATAGATCTGCTCAACTTCAGAGACATCCATCGTGATTGGTTTTTCAATCAATACATGCTTTCCGGCGTTGATTGCAATCAAGGCAACTTCTAAGCGATCTGAAGGCAGGGTTGCAATGTAAATAGCATCAATATCATCACGGGCAGCGAGTTCTTCATATGAATTATGTGATGAGGCAAGGTTCCACTTCTGAGCAAATGCTTCAGCTTTTCCTGGAGTGCGCGATGCGATTGCAACAAAATCTTGCTGTGAATTTAATTGCGCAGTCTTGACCATCGCCTCAGCGATCCACCCAGCACCAAAGATTCCCCATCGGAGCTTTTTTGACTCTTCTGATTTGAAACAGTGTGGCTCTGGAAGTGGGCTCATTGTGGTTGCTACTTTCTACTTATCGGGCTACTTATCGGGATTTGGAACAGTGATATCTCTGACTAGGGATTCAAGATCATTGACTGATTGCAAGAAACCCCGCAGGGTACGCAGTGTTGCACCAAAGTTTGTGAATTCCTCGACTTTGAGTCCATCGGCATCATACATTTTTCTAAATTCTGGAATCTGCTCCAGCATCGGATTTAGAATTCGAGGGTCGACCGGTTCATTGACGCTATTGAGATTGGGTTTAATCCCTGACTTATTAATGCGAACCTGCCATGCATATGGGGGAGAAATGACGGAATCGCCACCCAGGATTTCACTCCAGTGCATGTGGTTGCGAAATGCTGCAGATAGCAATCGTGTGCGATACCCGCGTTCGGTGTAAATCTTGTGAGCATTTCTAAAGACAGCAACGCCTGCCCATTCCATGACACCAGGGTCAATTGAGATACCAGATTTTTCAGCTGAAACTTTTACCCAATCATCGACGCGACCAACCATGATTGTGCAGACAGGTCCCATCTGTGAAATATCAAGTCCCTCAGCTTCGCGACGCTTAAGTCCACGTTCTACAGCCTCGGCAACTGCAATTGTTTGCGCAACTGAGAAAGATACTGTCGCGTTGATACTGACGCCTTTGTAGGTGGCCTCTTCAAAGGCAGCGATTGCTTCACTTGTAACTGGAATCTTTACAATCATATTCTTTGCAAGCTTAGAGAATTCAATTGCTTGTTCTGCAAGAAGCGTGGCATTGCGGAAGTTGCGAGGGTCGGTCTGAATCGAAAGTCGACCATTGCGCCCGTTGTACTTTTCAAATTCAGGCTCAAGAATCTTGGCAGCGTTGATTGAAAGTTCTTTGACCATTTCCCAGCCGATTTCATCTTCAGTAGCTATGGGATGAGACTTTGCATATTCCTTAATACGCCCATTCCAGTGATCCTTATCAGCCTTTAACGCACTGAGCGCAATCACTGGGTTGCAAGTTGCTCCAACGATGCCCCAAGTAAGTGCATCCTTTAATTCTTTTGGGTCCGCAGAGTCATTCCATAGAACAGTTTTGGAATTTTCTTTCATATACAGAAATGGTGACTCAGACATTTTTCCTCCGTAATAAAGTTTTTCTCTGTTGGACTAGCCTAATGGTTTGTGATTCATAAATGAATTACGTCCCCCGCTTTCATGACCTTACATTCATAACAATTTGCTTACATTGTATAAATTATTAGGGATAAATAAGGGCGGCCAGTAACCCTCATTACCGGGCCGCCTAAAATCTATTTTTTAAATTGATGCAAATGCTGTCTTTAGGACAGTCGCAGCAATCTCAAGACCCTCAATACGGCCATATGCAGTGTCTTCATGTTCGATTGCGATATCTGTGTTTGGCGCTGTTCGAGCGAGAGTTTGTACGAATTGGCTCCAGAATGTTTGGTCATGCCCCTGACCAAGTGCAACAAAGTCCCAAGCAGAATCTTTTGGCCAGGAATTCACTACAAACTGACCATCGTGAGAGAGCGGCAATGGATTATCAGATGCAGGAATACGCGTGAAGCGATCATCTAACACGCCGTGAATCTTTACTCCGGGGTTAATGCGAACATCTTTTGCAGCTGCGCAATAAACCAATTCTCCTAAAACTTCGAGAGCATAAATGGGATCAATCTGTTGCCAGAATAAGTGAGAAGGATCCATTTCGGCACCGATATTCCTCAAATTTCCACGTTCAACAAGTCGGAGAAATGTCGAAGGATTAAATACGATATTTTGGGGGTGCATTTCTAGTCCGACTTTGACGCCATTCTCTCCAGCAATCTGATCAACTTTTTTCCAAAATGGAATTGCAACCTCGTCCCATTGGTAATCCAGAGCATCCATATGTTCTGAACTCCAAGTGTTGACATACCATGCGGCGCGCGTTCCAGTTGGTTCAGCAGCTGGCAAACCTGACATGGTAATGACGCGGTCTACGCCAAGTCGATTCGCAATCTTAACGGCATCAATCACGTCCTGTGCCTGACGGGCTCCAACTGCCTTATTTGGACTAAGAGGATTTCCGTTGCAATTCAGTGCAGTCAGTTTGATGCCGCGAGAAGTGAATTTATCTAAATATTCATCGCGCTTATCATCTGATGACATGATGTCATTTATCGGTAAATGGACAGGTGGCAAAAAACCGCCCGAGTTGATTTCTGCACCATTTAGTCCTAAAGATTGTATCACATCAAGCGCAGAATCTATATCTCGATCATGAAGAATTGCTGTGTAGACGCCTATGCGCATTTTTCCTACTCTCATAAAAATAGTTGACTGGTAGAAGTTACATGAGTGATCTTCCTTATTCAAAGATTGGTAAACGGTTGTAAGCCAATTAGCATCTCCTTTTAAGCGTGATAAAAGATTTATTTTTCACTGGCTTACAAGCTTTTGAAAGTGAAACAGGAAAACGACTCACTTTTTGACTAGTGGAAGGCGAGAGTGGATGATTGCTATGTGCCGAAGTCATCAATCTACGAGGTTGCCGCCCTTGCAGGGGTTTCTATTGCAACCGTCAGCCGCACAATGAATCAACCACACAGAGTCTCAGAAACAACTCGATCCCGTGTAATGGAAGCTGTGCATAAACTGGAGTACACCCCAGATTTTGAGGCAGCCGCACGCGCGCGCCACCATAGCGATCGAATCGCAGTCTTGGCGCCACTCAATACCTATCCAGGTTTTATTCAAAGGCTACGAGGCATTTCTCTAGTCCTCGAAGAATCTCAAGCCGAGCTTATTATTTTCCAGGTAGATCCGAAAAAATTGAGTAATCCACAAAATATCAAATTTATAGACTCACTTGCCTCTTCAGGTAGATATGACGGCCTCATCATTATGTCCATTTCAATCTCAGATCAAGATGTCACAAGAATTTCCGAGACTCATTTCCCAACAGTTTTGATTGAAACTCAAGACTCCAGATTTCCGTCATTTGGTGTGAATAATCAAGAAGGAGCAGCAAAGGCAGTAACTCATTTAATTGAGAGAGGTTTCAAGAATATTGGCTTTGTTGGATTCATCCCGATTCAGAGTTATTCTATTAATGCATCAAAAATTAGAGAGCAGGGATATATTGACACGTTGCTTCAGAATGGTCGAACCGTAAATCCTGAGCATCTAATATTCTGTGAATACAGTATCGAGGACACATACCAAGCGGCTTTGCAATTGTTGAATAAGCCCAATCGCCCTGACGCGTTATTTTGTGCCTCTGACACAAATGCCCTTGGTGTACTAAAGGCTGCCCGTGAACTGAACTTAGACATCCCCAAAGATCTTGCCGTTGTTGGATTTGATGATAGTGAAATTGCAGATTATCTGGAACTCACGACTATTAAACAACCACTAGAAGGCTCAGGGCGCCAGGCGGCCATGCTGATAAATAAACTCATTAAAGACCCAACTTCAATAAAGGCAACTCAAATAGATTTGCCACTTGAACTGATTGAACGCTCTTCAAGTTAATTAGAGGCTTTGCCAAAATTTAAATTTTGGAGATGTAATCATTTATAGTGTTGAGCTGATATTTTGCTGTCTCTTTAGCTGTCTCATTCTCAGCAAAAACAGAGGAACACATGACAGTATTTGGATTATCTAAGAACCCAATCTCTTTAAGCCCACTGAAGAATTCACCCCAATTGACATCACCGTCACCAATTTTGAGGTGTTGATGAATCCGCACAGCATTTCCTGGAGGATTGGTAATGTAGCGAAGACCGTTGGAGCGATTGTGATCCATAGTGTCAGAGACGTGAACTAGCCTAAGCATATCGCCAGCGGCACGCATGATTTCTAAAGGTGGTTGATTCATATGAAAAGTATGAGAAGCCACGTAAACAAGTCCGAAGTTCTTAGAATTTATTCCACGAATAGTACGAATGGCTTGTAACCCATCTTCGACAAAATCGTCTGGATGGGGATCTATAAGTACGTTAATACCTTCGCGCTCAATAATTGGCACTAGTTCTTCCATAGAGCGGTAGAAAGCACGTTCTGACTCTTCAGCTTTTTCAGGACGTCCAGAGAACTCTGTATTCATTGTCTTCACGCCGAGATCCACAGTAATTTGGATAGCGCGTTTCCAATATCGCACAGCTGCTTCGCGAGCATCTTCATCTGGCCCAGACCATCTCAGTACCGGCAAAACAGATGCAATTTCTACGCCAGCTTCCTTGCAAGCCTTTGCCATCTTCTTAACTAAGGTGTCATCGGCTTTAGGGTGATTGAAGAATGGGATGAAATCCGGATGAGGGGTCATCTGAAGATATTTGAAACCAAGCTCCGCGGCTACTGACGGGAAATCCAATAGCTTGTGGGTGTGGTGGAATGGTGTTGGGTCTAGCGCTATCTTCATTTCATCATCCAATCACTTTCTTATATTGATTACTTAACTCGTGCTGCGCGGGTTGCAGCCAATATGTGTTCGCGGGTGCGCTGAGCAATAGGGAATGGCATATCAACAGGACATCCATACATATCTTGTTCAATGATTGCGAATATATCTGGGTTGATTTCAAGGGCTTTCTCAATGATTGGTGCGAATTTAGGAACGCCATCAAAGCCAGGTTCGGTCATGACACCCTGAGCAACAGCGTGCACAAATGGAAGATCATTCTTCAGTGTGTCAGCCAATATATCTGGATGCACCTGCTTGAGGTGTAAGTAACCTATGCGCTCTGGGTAAGCGTTCATCAACTTGAGATTATCGCCCAGGTAGTATGCAAAGTGTCCAGTATCAAGACAAAGATTTGTGAATTTCTTATCGGTCTCCTGCAAGAATCTTTCAACCTCTTGGTAAGTTCCAATGTGACTGTCAGCATGTGAGTGGAATTGCTGCGCAATACCGAACTCTTCAAGTAAGGCCTTACCTAGCTTGTCATGTCCTGCTGCAAGTCGCTTCCACTGTTCATTAGAAAGTGTGCGTGATTCGCGAGCATTGCCAGTTTTGTCATCGCGCCAAAGATCAGGAATCACAACAAGGTGTTCAACGCCTAGTTTTGAAACAAGATTTGCGACTGCAAGTGCTTGATCCCAAGCTCGCTGCCACTGACTTTCGTCTTCTTTATGGAAGCCAGTAAATACTGTGCCTGCAGTTAATTTGAGATTGCGCTTACCAAGTTCATCTTCAAGCTGCTTTGGGTCATTTGGAAGATATCCGTAGGGTCCAAGTTCAATCCAGTGGTAACCGGCTTCGACTACTTCATCTAGAAAGCGTTCCCACGGGACCTGAGTGGGTTCATTAGGAAACCAAACACCCCAAGAATCAGGTGCAGTGCCTACACGTATTTGGTTTGTCATTTCATATTCCCCTATTCCCTGTCTGTAACGCCATTGCCAAGCAATGGTCGTTGTAGCTTGATTGCTTCTTGGTAGTTCTTATATGCGTTCTGTGTACTTTCTATCGAAGAAATCGGAGCAACTGGAACGTCCCACCAACCTTCTCCATCTGGTGCATAAAGCAGTGGGTCATTATTAATGTGAATGAGAGTGGCCCTACTTGATGCCTTTGCCTTCTTGACCGCACTATGAAGATCCGCAATTGCATTTGATGTTTCTTCAATTCGAATGACATCAATGCCAAGACTCTCAGCATTAGTAGCAAGGTCAATGGGAAGTACTTCACCTTGATCAAAGTTATTTCCTTTGGCATCTCGGAATCGGTATTTCGTTCCAAATCTCTCAGAGCCAACATCCTCGGAGAGATGTCCAATAGATGCATAACCATGATTTTGAATGAGCACAATGATGAACTTAAGGCCTTCGGCCACTGCAGAGACAATTTCAGTATGCATCATGAGATAAGAACCATCACCAACCATGACGATAGGAAGTGCCCCGGCACGTGCAGCTCCGACACCTGCAGCGATTTCATATCCCATGCAACTAAATGCGTATTCAACGTGATAACCCATAGGAGAACGCACACGCCATAGTTTGTGTAAATCACCTGGCAATGATCCTGCCGCACAGATGACAGTGTCTGTTGCATCGGATGCTGATTGCACCGCGTGAATAATTTCGGTCTGGCTCGGAAGTGCAAGCTTTTGATCTACAAAGGCTGCGTCCACTGTTGCATCCCATTGCTTCTTTTCAGCTGCAGCATTTGCTGCGTAATCAGATGCGACTGTGTAGCCCTTTAGCTCAGCAATTAATTCTTTTATGGTCTCGCGTGCATCGGCCACCACAGGTAGTGCGCTGCCATGTTTGAAAGCATCAAAGGATGCAATATTGATATTAATAAAGCGAACATTTGGGTTTTGAAATGCTGTACGGCTTGATGTCGTGAAATCGCTATAACGTGTTCCGATTCCGATGATGAGATCAGCATCTTTCGCTAAACGATTTGCTCCTGTTGTTCCGGTCGCCCCGACTGCGCCTTGGCACTGTGGGTGATCCCAATTGAGTGAACCAACACCGGCTTGCGAAGTACCAACAGGAATTCCTGTTGCTTCAACTAATGTTTGAAGTTCCTTATGCGCATCCGAATAAATAATTCCACCACCACCAATAATCATCGGCTTCTTAGAACTGCGAATAATGCGCGCAACTTCTGCAGTGATTCCAGCATCAGGCCGCGGACGACGGATATGCCATTCACGATCTGCCAGAAATTCTTTCGGAACTTCGATTGTTTCAGCCTGAACGTCTTCTGGAAGACAGACAGTCACTGCTCCAGTTTCTACCGGATCAGTAAGCACGCGCATTGCTCCAAGCATGGCGGAGAAGAGTTGTTCTGGTCGCTGCACGCGATCGAAATAGCGAGAGAGTGGCTTGAACGCATCGTTAACAGAGATAGATGGATCATGTGGCATCTCAAGTTGTTGCAAGACAGGATCTGGTGCGCGATTTGCAAAGGTGTCTGAGGGAAGTAACAAGACTGGAAGTCGATTTGTGGTTGCAACCGCTGCGCCTGTGAGCATATTTGTGGCACCCGGGCCAACTGATGCCACACAGGCAAAAGTTGCCCGACGTCGCTTCATACGTGCAAATGCAGTTGATTCGTGCACCATCGCTTGTTCATTGCGTGCTTGGTAATAAGGCATCAGCGATGGATTTTCTATCGAGAATTGCTTGAGCGCTTGACCAATACCTGCAACATTTCCGTGGCCAAAGATTCCAAATACTCCGGGAATTGTGCGTTCGCGATAATTGCCATCGACTGTGTATTGATGCGCCAAGAATTCAACAATCGCTTGGCTCACAGTCATCTTCCGCGTGGTCATAATCTGCTCTCCCTATTTTCCGTAGGGCAATCTTGGGTCTGTTTCTTGCGATTGCCAACTCTGGCGAATCCACGCTTGATCCGGATGATCTGTCGCATTCCATGCTCGATCTGGATCGGGCCCTGCCATCACATTAAAGAAGTACAAGTCATATCCAGGGCCAGCAGCTGCGGGGCCATGCCAGCCATAAGGAACAAGTGCAACATCGCCGGAGAGAATTTCTTCAGTGACATCGTAAGGTCGTTCATCTGCAGAGTATCCGCGGAAATATCCAAAGGGCGCGTTGGCGTTAGGTGGCGTTGCATCGCGAGTAACTGCTGATTCAAAGTAATAAATTTCTTCTAAATTCGATTCTTTGCCGGCAACATATGTGTCATGTTTATGTGAGGGTGATCCAGACCAATTACCGGCTGGAACAATTACTTCACAGACAATCATGCGATCTGCATCTAAAACTTCTGGCATTCCAAAATTATGAACTTGTCTTGATTCACGACCTGCGCCACGCAAACCAACTGGAACCTCTTCTAGTGCGATGAATTTTGGTTGCTTCACATTTTTTGCCGGGCATTCGCCAACGGCAACTCGACCGATGCCTGTAATGACAGCTGACGTATTCATAGAAAGGTAGAGTACATCTGATGGCCCATGGAAAACAGAGGTACGACCACGAAGCAATTGTGCATGAGTCTTTCCATCTACTGTGTATTGAACGCTGAGCTGATCACCTTCTAAAGGAAAAATAATTCGCTCATTATTATCTGCAGGAAGCGCTAAGGAAGTTCCCGTCTTTAACGTTCCAATACGTAATCCTGTATGCGCCCAACCTGCAACAGGTGACTTATTCGCATCTAGATGAATATCCCACGTGCCAACAGCTAGCTCACCTTTACGGAAATACCATTTTTGGTTAGTGGCTGACATTGGTTATTAATTCTGTATCAATTAATTCTGGGGGAAACCCAAATTGATTCCACCATGGCTTGGATCAAGCCAACGTGACGTAATTGCCTTACCTCGTGTAAAGAAGTGAACGCCTTCAACGCCGTGTGCTTTGGTATCGCCAAAGAGCGAGTTCTTCCACCCACCGAATGAGTAGTAAGCCACAGGCACGGGAATCGGTACGTTGATTCCAATCATTCCTACCTCAACCTCATTCTGGAAGCGACGAGCTGCGCCGCCGTCATTGGTAAAGATTGCTGTTCCGTTGCCGAATGCACCGCTATTAATCAGTGCTACACCTTCGTCATATGTCTTAACGCGCACAATAGATAGAACTGGTCCAAAAATTTCTTCGGTATAGACCTTAGAAGTTGTAGGGACCTTATCAATAAGCGTTGGCCCCAGCCAGAAACCACCAGCTTCGCCGTTTACCTGTGGGTTACGACCATCAACGACAACTGTGGCGCCATCTTTTTCAGCTATACCAATATAAGAAGCAACTTTGTCGCGATGTTCGCGAGTAACAAGTGGACCCATATCGCAACCGCGACGACCATCACCTGTGACAAGTTTGCTCATACGAGCGACAATCTTTTCAATCAGCGCATCTGCAACAGGTTCAACTGCAACGACAACTGAGATGGCCATGCAGCGCTCGCCAGCGCTTCCAAATCCTGCATTGATTGCAGAGTCTGCAACGAGTTCGAGATCAGCATCTGGCAGTACGAGCATGTGATTCTTCGCCCCACCAAGTGCTTGGACTCGCTTGCCGTGCTTGGAAGAGTTCTCGTAGATGTACTTAGCAATCGGAGTAGAGCCAACAAAAGAGATAGCTTCAACATCTGGACTATCAATAAGCCCATCTACTGCTTCTTTATCACCGTTAAGAACATTGAAGACTCCATCAGGCAGCCCTGCTTCTTTCCAGAGTTTTGCAACCCACATTGATGCCGAAGGATCTTTCTCAGACGGTTTTAATACAACGGTATTTCCTGCAGCAATTGCGATTGGGAAGAACCACATTGGCACCATTACCGGGAAATTAAATGGACTGATGATTCCAACTACACCGAGTGGTTGACGAGTTGAGTAAACATCGACATCTGTTGAAACATTTTCAGAGTAAAAACCTTTAAGAAGATGAGGGATACCGGTGGCAAATTCAACGACCTCTTGGCCGCGAGTGATCTCACCCAACGCATCTGAAAGAACTTTTCCATGCTCGCTGGTGATGATTTCAGCCAACTCACCTTTACGTTTGTTCAGGAGTTCACGGAATGAAAAAATAATTTGTTGACGCTTAGCAAGTGAGGTATCGCGCCACTCAGGAAATGCTTCTTTAGCTGCCTTGATTGCTAGGGCAATTTCGCTCTGGTTGGCTAAAGCAACGCGCTTTGATTCAGTACCGAGTGCTGGATCAAAAACGGGGGCAGTCTTACCTGAAGTACTTACATACTCAGAACCATTTATCCAATGATTAACAACGTTAGTCATATTGTCTCCCTATTCGGCACTTCGCAATAATAGAGGCAAACTCTCTACAATAAAATTGCAAATCTTGAAAAATGAATATCTATGTCAATTGTCGGTGCTTACATGGGCTTTCATATGGAGGTTTCTAAAATTGTTACAGGAATGTGACAACAATTTAATTTTAGAAGAATATGAGTTTGAGACCGACTGCTGCTGCCGAGATGAGAGTGATATTT
>Ga0316218_1003818_pt1 | contig 12090 bp, 9 predicted proteins | sample TBH18003metaG_FD_203634 | JGI IMG/M metagenome (GOLD analysis project Ga0316218, IMG submission 203634) | Freshwater microbial communities from Trout Bog Lake, Wisconsin, USA - TBH18003 | ecosystem: Environmental > Aquatic > Freshwater > Lake > Hypolimnion/Profundal zone | place: USA: Wisconsin... | reverse complement strand
TACCAAAAGATCAGCATCAGCAGCATTTACTAAAATTTCAACAACGGGTACGGCTGCGCTTCGCTGGCCGCTCTTGTTACACCACTTGACGGGACTCAGGCCGCCAAGGCGGTCAGTGAGACTGGGATCGACATTCCTCAGGAGGAAGTCGCGGAATACCAAGGAGTGAGCCAGCAGGCCATCAGCAAGGCAATCAAGAAATTCATGGACCGTGGGTGGCTGACGCAAGTCCCACATGTTTTTCCCATCGCGGAGAACACCGACTTGGAGGCGCTGGGTAGGGTTCCTGGTCTCAAGTGGAATCCCGTTCTGGACGAGCTTGGAGTGGCGAATGCGGTCGAAATCCATGGACACTGGAGCTACAGCCGGTCTGCATTGATCACGGCAGCAATGGGCTATTTGGTCAGGCCGAAGGCCATCAGGTATAAGACTTTGGATATTGGGTTCCGGTTTGCCTGCCTGGAAGTATTGCAGGAATGCGGAAGGGAGAAGACTCTTGAAGTCGTCGAAGAGCTACTCGGACCACCAGAATGCCAAATCTTTGCTCCAGGCCATTGGCACGAATCCCTGTGGGCACTAATGATGACTGGGCATTTTCAGGAACCGGAAATGTGGTACGACTACTGTTCGCGAATTCCCGGCATCAACGATGTCGCCAACAGCCCTCGGGTGGCGAAACTTGATTTGATCTGGACGTGGGTTGCGGAACATTGGGAGAGCGTTCGTTGAAGGGCATAGTCGCGAACCCTTCGGTTCAGGGCTGGCTCCTGAACATAGAGGTGGAATTCTGGCTCCCTTAACGGCGTCTAGGAAGGGCGGAACGACGACAGCCAGCCTCGCTCTAGTCAGGGCCGCTTATAAAGGCAGGAATAGGCCTCGGAGTTACATGCCTATCGTCACCCGTGGCACCGAGGGCCAAGACGCGGAGGAATCCACCGTAAGACTGCGCGTCCAAGCGTAGATTGCCTGTTAACAACCCGAGGTGATCCTTGGGCAACGCGATCTGCGATCTTTCCAACCCAAATCTGGCCATCAAACATAATTATGGTTCTGCCCCCAATAACCTGGGAATTCTCGTCGATGCGCCGGACCTTCCGGTGTCTCAAGCGCCCATCCAGGGGAAGGTAAAGGCGAGGAGGCGGCGTGTGGATGACGGCAAGGTGCATTTCGTCCAGAACTTGGCGAAAAATCCTGAGACCGGCGTCTTCCTGTACCGCTTCTCCCACCGTGGCAGGATCAGTTGTGGCTCCACTGGCTGTTACCGCCTGAGCGAGGCCCGGAATTACCTCAACGCCCTCCGTGGCAAACTGTCCTTGGAAGGTGTCGGGGTCAAGCAGGCCAAGGTCATCACCTTCCGCCAGGTCTTCGACGCCTGGATGACGGAGCGTGCTCCCCAGCGGACGGAGAAGTACGTGAAGACGATCCGGGGCCTCGTCACCAACCATGCACTGCCCATCCTCGGCGGCCTCCAGCTCACACAGGTCGATTCCACCGCCATCAGCACGGTCCTGAACCGCTACCTCTCGACGCATGCCAGGGCAGGGACCAACACCCTGGCCCTGCACATCGGAGCCCTCCTGAGCTTCGCCGTGGAAAAGGCCTGGATCGAGAAGAGGCCCAAGATCCCGATGGTCCCCGTCCAGAAGGTCTCCAGGCCGGTGGTCTCGAAGGACGGCTTGGACCAATTCCTGGAAGCCATCGACGCCCAGGGCAACCTCCAGGTCTCATTCCTCGTGCGTGCGCAGATTCTCATGGGGATGCGCAACCACGAGGCCCGGTTGATGAAGTGGTCCGGGCTCCGTCTCGACCAGAGGGTGTTCATTCCTGACAAGACAAAGAACGGTGATGCGCCTGTGATGCCAATCCCGGATGTGATGCTTCCATGGTTCGACAAAATGGGGAAGGAAGTTGGGACCTTTGGCCTAATCTGTCCCGGCGAGACTGGCGAACCCCGCGCCCACGATTTCACCCGTCGCTACATCCGGAAGGCGGCGAAAGCGGTTGGGCTGCCTGAGACGCTGACCGACCATCGCCTCAGGGCCTCATTCGCGAACATCTTGAACCGTAAGGGCGTCCCGCTCCCGACGATCCAGAAGCTGATGCGGCACTCCAAAGTGGAGACGACGATGATCTATATCGAGACCCGTGAGGACGAGATGCGGGTGGCCATCAACCTGATGGGGGATAGTGATCGATCCTAGAGAGGACCTGGCCCAACCCGGCGAAATAGGTATCGCGGGTTGTACGCGTCCAAACGTAGAACGCGGGTTATGGGAGATACCACCCACCGCATGTGCGGATTTTCCCGGGTGCTGGAGAAACCATGAACTACGATTCAGTCAACACCCCGAAGATGCAAGCAGCGTTTCCGAAAAAACAGGTAATCAAGCCCCCTACAGATGGCAAGTTCCTCCTCCAGCTCTGTAGAGTAATCAAACCGAAGAAGCTGGCTCCTGCGAAGGTCTACACAGGATGGTGCAAAAGGTTGCATGTCGGGCACGCCCAGCGAATTGGTTGTGGACATTTTCGGTGACAGTACTATTAATGGCACCTGGCCCCCGAAAGGGGGCCTTTTCATTGGTGCGCCATGGCCTACCCTTGAGAAGGAAGGCCACGGACTACCTTCCCCCTGGAGAGATTCCAGGACAAGGGAAACCGGGTGGCCAGTGAGGTCCACGCCACCCCCGGGAAGGTCAACAGGAGACCCTCCCGGAGGCCTCAGGACAGCTACGGTTACAGGTGTACGCCTCGGCCGACCAAGCTTCGGTGCTCGAAATCCCTGGATCTACCCCAAAATGGGGTTGTGAAGGACCCATCCAGCCAGCCCCTCCTCCTGGTCCCCTTGCAGGGTCTCAGGGGCACCCCCATGGATGCCGAAGGCTTTGCAGAGCCTGTGAGGCCCCCTGAACCGGCGCGACCCCAGGGCGGCACCCTGCGCCAGCAGGCCGCAGATATTCTCCGGAAAGCAGGCTGGGACTTGCCCCCGCTGCCCATCGTCTGGTCCCCGCGCATGGCCCGCTGCGCAGGGCTCTTCGTGGTGGAGAAGGACCGCCGCGGCGTGTGGCACCCGGAGATCCGCCTCTCCATCCCGCTCCTGCGGCGCAGGGACTGGCCCTGGCCCCAGCAGGTCTGCGGGATGAACTGCCGCAATCCCGAGGACATCGTCCAGCGCATCCTCGAGCACGAGCTCATCCACTACAAGCTGTGGGTGGAGGGCGGGGATTTCGGCCACACCGAGCGGTTCCGGACGATGGCCTGGGAGGCCTTCGGACACCAGAGCATCACCCACGGGATCGGTACGGAGCCTTGAGCGCCCGGTGGAATGCGTGCCGATTTTTTTCAAGCGGTTTGGCGGCGCGAGTGGTAACCTCCCCGGCCAGGAGGGTGCCGTGAGCGACAAGGTCTACAAGAAGATTCGAGTGGTGGGCTGTTCCGGGGAGAGTTTCGAGAAGGCCGTGACCCTGGCGATCGGCAAGGCCAGTGAATCCCTCCATGGGATCTCCTGGTTCGAGGTTGTGGAATTCCGGGGCGCCGTCAAGGACGGCAAACCGTGCGAGTGGCAGGTCACGGTTGATCTGGGCTTCAAGCTTGACTGAGCCGGCGAATTCTCGAAAACGAGCCCATCCATTGCAAGTTGTGGGTGGAGGTCTGGGATTCCGGCCACACGGAGAGGTTTCGGACGATGCCCTGGGAAGCGTTCGGCCACCAGAGCATCACCCTTAATTACATGCGGGCCCTTGCCCAGGGTTGTCCCGAATTCCGATTTGGGCAGCAACCCGCTGCCCAATTGAGCGGTAGTTTAGAGTTGCCTACGGACGGCCACTCCTGATCTCCTGCCTTCGGCCGTGAACCGTGAACCTGTCATCTGCGCGTAAAATCATGGCGTTGAACCTTGCCGGCGCCTGCCGTTGTCCTATCGTCTGGAGTGTCTATTTCCACGGGAACGATGAGCGGATTTCCCAGGGCTGACGCGGATCGTTCCCCCCTTTGACGGGAGATGGCCATGGTCCAGCATTCCAACGAAAAAGCCGACAGCGATGCGGGATTCCGCGCCTTCTGGGGTCCCACCGTGACCTTGATGCTGGGTCTGGTGGCGGGCATGGGGTTGGGTGTCCTGCTCTTCCAGGCGGACCTCGATGCGCAGGCCGGCCGGGCGATCCTCATGCTCGCCTCGGTCCCCCCGTCGCCGGGCGCCCTGGAAGCGGCAGGATCCCGTGCCGTTCGGGGTATTGAGGAGGCCCGGCCGGTCCTTGCCAGGCCTGTCGCCCGGGCGCTGCCCCCGCCGACCCCCGTCCTGGTGCGGCTGGAAGGAAAGGCGGAATACCCGAGGCTCGCCAAGCGGGCAGGCCTGGAGGGGACGGTGGACGTGACCGTGACGGTGGATGACCATGGCCTACCCGCCGCCTGCTCCGCGTCGGAGGCCAACCGGATCCTGAAGCAGGCGGCCCTGGATGCGGCCGCCACCTGGCGCTTCCAACCGGCGACACGGTTGGGCCGGCCCGTGCCGGGGACATTCCTGATCCATTTCGATTTCAGGCTCCATCCGAAACCGGCCCAAGGGATCGCCGTTTGACGGGGGGCCGCCTCGCTCCCATTGGCCCCGCCAGATCCGCCACCGGGAGTGACCCGTTCAACTTGATCGGGGGTTTCGCACCAGGCGCCCCAGGGGCTCGGTGAAGAGCTGCAGGGATGGAAGTTAAGGCCCAGGCACGGCCTGTGCATCAGCCTGGGTGCCCGGGAATCCGGCATGGCCTTCCGCTTTGCCCCAGAACCCGCCCGAGCCACCCAGGTGATGCGACTTCCTGCGTTGTTCCCCCTTGCTCTCTCGTTGGGCTGGCTCATGGCCGAGGAGGCCCCGGCTCGGCCTCCGGCCGAACCTTCAAACCTCGACCCGGATCGTTACGCGGAGCTGCCCCGGCTGCTGGTGTACGACGCCAGGCAGGTCCTGGGCTCGCGGCAGCACTGGGATTCAAGCGACTGGACGCTTGCCTGGGCCGGGGGGGCGGTGATCCTGGGGACGGCGCTCCTGCTCGATCGGCCCGCGGACAAGGCCCTGGAGAATCAAGGGACCCGTGCGGGCTGGAACCGGGCCGCCAAGGCCATGGAACCGTTCGGCAGCGTGGCCGGGGTGGGGATCGCCGCCACGCTCTACCTCGCCGGCCCGCTCTTCGGCCCCGAGGTGCGGTCCACGGGCACCGATGCCGTGGTGGCCATCGCCATTGCGGAACTCGGGATCACCCTGCCCCTGAAGGAGCTGGTGGGCCGAGCCCGGCCGGTCGACAACCAGGGAACGCATTCCTTCCGGCCCTTCGGGGGTGGCCAGTCGTTCCCTTCGGGCCACACCACCGTGGCCTTCGCCCTGGCTTCGGTGGTCAGCGAACATGCCGACCGGGTCTGGGTCTCCTGCACGGCCTACGGCATCGCGGGCCTGGTGGGACTGGCCAGGGTCGAGGAGCGGAACCATTTCCTGTCCGATGTTGTGGCGGGGGGCCTGATCGGCACCTTCGTCGGCCGGGTGGTGTTCGACCGCAACCAGATCCTGCGGGGGAAGGGAAGCTCCAAGCTGGTGGTGGCCTTCTCGCCCGTGCTCATGGCGGGGGGCGCCGGCCTCAGCCTGTCCGCCAAGTTCTGAAGGCGGAGCGCCTCACTTGATGGCTCCGAACCCCGCGTAACCCAGAAGGTTGTAGACCAGGGAGAAGGTCCCGACCGATTGCCGGGTATTGGGGCGGTCGGGGTAGTGGGCTTCCCGGGTGGATGCGAGGTACTGGATCCCCAGGGCGTGCCGGCCATGGATGCGGAAGGTGAGGCCGGCATCGAGGCGGTTGATGGCTTCCCGTCCCTGCGGGTCCGAACCCCCGGAACCGGTAATGTAGTACCGGCGCCCGGTGACGTCGGCCATGAACTTGTCGGCGAAGATGAAACGCAAGGCCGCCAGGCCCTGCGGGGCGATGCCGTAGTGGTAGTCCCGCAGGCCCACGGCGGCCACCGCGCCGGCCGCGGCGAAGCCCAGGCCCCCGAGCAGGGAGCCCTGGAGCGACAGCTTGGGCGAGAAATCCTCCTGGAAGGTCGTGCCGACCGAAAGGGAGGTGCTCGAGACCCGGAAGATGTAGGGCGAGAGGTAGTCGTAGCCGCCGTACAGGCCCCAGATCGCGTGACCCGAGTCGCCGGGATCGAAGTCGGTCCCGTAGAGGAGGCCCCGGATCAGGACGCTGTCGACGGGGTTGGTCCGGTTCCCGAGGGTCCGGAACTCGAACTGGAAGTAGTCGAAGGGGCGGTCATAGGTGTAGTGGAGCTTGCCGGGCAGGCCGTAGTCCATGGAGAAGCCCAGGGCGAGATCGTTCTTGAAAAGAGTGGCGTCGGTGCCCTCGTTCTTCTGGTCCGAAGAAAGGACGGCACCGAAATCCAGGCGCCAGCGGAGGCTGGGGTTGTTGCTCGGGAACACGGGCTTGAAGCGCTCCCCGAACAGGAGGCGGTTGATGCCCGCGGAGGGGGCCAGCACGCCGGCGCCCACCTTGTGCCAGAACCCTGGGTCCCGGCCTTCCCCCTCCAGCATCAGGTTGGAGAGCCGGAACAGCACCTCGCCGAAGAAACTGCCGCTGATGCCGGTGGCGATCTGGTCGTTGATGGATGGCGGATCGGTCTCCCCGCCCATCTTCCAGAGCAGGCTGCCGTAGTTGTCGTAGGCCAAGGCCTGCCAGTAGTTGAGGCCTGCGGAGCGAGCGAACCCATGGAACACCGTGCCCTGGTAGGGGTGGCCGAACTGGTTCATCTGGAAGGAATCCTGGTCGATCACCCAGGGACCGTGCTTGATGTGGTCCTGGGTGGAGGTCCAGGTGGCGGAGTAGACCTTGATCCCGTTCTCCATCACGTCGGGGAACGCATGCCGGTCATAGAGGCTGAGCAGCCCCAGGAAGACCGGGGCCTCCACCGCGGGGATGACGTAGCTCTTGCCGGCGCCGGTCTCCCAGGACATGGCTCCGGGGATGCCGGGGACCCGTTCCTTGAAGGCGCCTTCGCGGGTGAGGGAGATGTCCACCGTGCGCTTCGACGCGGCACTGGCCAGCTCGATGACGTCCGGCACCTTCAACTCGGCATAGCCCTTCTTCGTCACCACCACCGTGAACTTGCCGGTGGCCGCGACCTTCACGGCGAAATGACCGGCGGCGTCGGTCCTGCCCACGGCCTCCTTGGCGCTGGCCCCGTCCGCCTTCACGGTCACCTCCGCCCCCTGGACGGCGGCCTGGGTCGTGCGGTCCGTCACCGACCCGGAAATCTCGCAATCCTGCGCCCCGGCCCAGGCGCCGAGCAGGAGCAGGGCCGCGACCCGGAACCCGGGACGCCATGCGTGTTGCGGTCGCCTTGGTGCTGCCACGATCCCATCCTCGCTGGCCCCGCTCCGGACGTTCGCCGGGGGCCCGAGGGAGACATAGGCATTCTTGGTTCCAATGTCCAACCGGTAATAGCGGCATCGTTTGGCCATCGCAAGGGATTGGCGCACCGGGTGCTTCAGGTCAGATTGAAGGGCCCATCCCGTCAGATTGATGGGAGGGGTTCGGCGAAGGGCTTCCGCCCCGGCTGGATCCAACCCTGCTGTGGGGCTAAACCCTTGCCTCACTGGAGGGTTCAATGATTGGGAACAGCTTGAGGCAATCCGGTCCCGGACGGTCCAACGGAGGAAGGCCATGCGCATGTCCCGAACGTGGGTCCTCCTGCTCCAGGCCTCGCTCACGGCCTCCGTCCTGGCGGCCCTGATCGGGTGCGCGACCGTCGAGGTCTGGTTTGGGTCCCGGATCCGGCTGGACAGGACGCCGATGACCGCCATGGTCGTCGAATTGGGCGGGGGGCCGGCCCTCGGCCCCGGACGGACGTTGCCCCTGCTGGTCCAGATGCAGGGGAAGGACGGGAAGACCTACCTGACCGAAGGCGAAGGCCAGGGCCAGGTGATGTGGAAAGACTTCAGGATCGATGCCAGCGTCGTCGCGGTTGACGCCAAAGGCAGGGTTTCCTTGCCGGCGGACCCCCGGCTCAGCGAAGGCCGGACAGGGCATCTGGTCCTGTCGGTGCCCTCCCAGCCCGGGCTGAAGGCCGAGCTGGACGTCCCTATCCGGTACGATCTGGCGTTTTCGAGAAAATATTCGGGGCGGGCGGGAACCGATGGTTCCGACGGAATGGCAGGGATGGACGGCAGCTGGGGGGCGTCGGGATCGACCGACCCCGCCAGTCCCTCACCCGGAAGCGACGGCGGGTCCGGCGGCAACGGTTCCAACGGCGGCGACGGCGGCCCCGGCGGTGCAGGCCCCGCGGTGCGGGTGCGGGTTGCGCTCCAGGCCGGGACCCGGCCCCTGCTCATGGTGACCTGCGAGGGGAACGGCGGCACGGACCGCTTCCTGGTCGATCCCAAAGGCGGCAGCCTTGCGATCGAGTCCCTGGGCGGGCCGGGTGGCCGCGGCGGCCGGGGCGGAGCCGGGGGCAGGGGGGGGACGGGCGGCAGCGGCATTCCTCCCGGCCACAATGGCAGCGATGGCCTCCGGGGGTGGGACGGGCACGATGGGCGGCCCGGGCCTGCGGGTCCCGTCACGGTCGTCTTTGACCCGGCCGTCAGGCCTTTCCTGGGCGCGATCCAGGCCGGAGGGGCGGCGCTCCAGGAGGACCGGGTCGAGCCGGCATGGTGACGGGCCCGATCACCGGTCGATCCGGCGCTTTTCCGCCAGCCGGGCGCCGACGACCCGGATCTCCTCCGCCGGACCCGCCTCCTCCAGGCGCACGGTGAAGCCCCACAGGTAGGCCAGGTGCTCCAGCATGAGGTCGCAGTCCTCGCTCAGGGGCAGGCCCCGGGGGTTGATGTAGCGCAGGGTCAGGGTCCGGTCCCCGCGCAGGTCGACGTTCCAGACCTGGATGTCGGGCTCGCGGTTGCCCAGATTGTACTGGTCCGCCAGGGAGGCGCGCAGGCGGCGATAGCCGGAGGGGTCGTGGATGGCGCCCACCCGCAGGAGGGGGTCATCCTCGTCGTCGAGCAGGGTGAAGAAGCGGAACTCGCGCATGAGGTGGGGCGACAGGTACTGGGCGATGAAGCTCTCGTCCTTGAAGTTGCGCATGGCGAACAGCAGGGTCTCCCGCCAGTCGGAGCCGGCGAGGTCGGGGAACCATTCCCGGTCCTCGTCGCTGGGAGCCTCGCAGATGCGCCGGAGATCCCGCCACATGGCCCAGCCCAGGGCGTAGGGATTGACGCCCGAGTAGCCCCGGCCGTTGTAGGCCGGCTGGTGGATGACGTTGGTGTGGGAGTGGAGGAACTCGAACATGAAACTGTCGCCGACCCGGCCCTGGTCGTAGAGGGCGTTGAGCAGGGTGTAGTGCCAGAAGGTGGCCCATCCCTCGTTCATGAGCTGGGTCTGCCGCTGGGGATGGAAGTACTGGGCGACCTTGCGCACGATGCGCACCACCTCGCGCTGCCAGGGCTCCAGCAGCGGGGCGTTCTTCTCGATGAAGTACAGGAGGTTCTCCTCGGGCTCGGAGGGGTAGCGCGGCTCCTTCTGGGCCACCACCTTGTCCGGCCCGGCCGGGAGCGTCCGCCACAGGTCGTTCACCTGGGTCTGCAGGTATTCGGTCCGTTCCCGCTGGCGCAGGCGCTCCTTGGCCAGGGACAGCCTGGGCGCCCGCCGGTAGCGGTCCACGCCCAGGTTCATGAGCGCGTGGCAGGCGTCCAGCAGGCGCTCCACGGCGTCCTGGCCGTGCCGCTCCTCGCACTCGGCCACGTAGTCCCGGGCGAACACCAGGTAGTCCAGGATGGCGCCGGCGCTGGTCCACTGGCGGAACAGGTGGTTGCCCTTGAAGAAGGCGTTGTGGCCGTAGGCGGCGTGGGCGATGACCAGCGCCTGCATGGTCAGGGTGTTCTCCTCCAGGAGGTAGGCGATGCAGGGATCGGAGTTGATGACGATCTCGTAGGCCAGCCCCATCTGGCCCCGCCGGTAGCGGTTCTCGGTGGCCAGGAAGTGCTTGCCGAAGGACCAGTGGTGGTAGTTCACGGGCATGCCGATGGAGGCGTAGGCGTCCATCATCTGCTGGGAGCCGATGATCTCCAGCTGGTGGGGATAGGTGTCCAGGCCGAAGTCCCGGGCCAGGGCCCCGAGGGCCTCGTCGAAGGCGGTGATGGAGGCGAGGTCCCACTCCGAGCCGGCCGGGAGCGGCGCAGGGGAGGGGGCCTTCCGCCTGGCCACGCCTAGACCCGTTTCCGGAAGAGCTCGTGGAAGACCGGGTAGATGTCCTGCACCGTCCCGATCCGGCGCATGGCGAAGCCTTCCCGGTGCCCCCCCTGCAGGGTCTCGTATTCCTTCCAGAGCAGCTGCGGCTGGGGGGCGATCTCGATGTAGGCGAAGTGCTGGGTCAGGGGAAGGATGGCCTCCTCCAGGAGGCGCCGGGCCGGTTCGGAATCGTCCGCCCAGTTGTCGCCGTCGGAGGCCTGGGCGCCGTAGATGTTCCAGACGCCCAGCGGATACCGGGCATCGGCGACCTTGCGCATGAGCTTCAGGGCGCTGGAGACGATGGTCCCGCCGGTCTCCCGCGAGTGGAAGAAGCGCTCCTCGTCCACCTCCTCCGCGGCCGTGTGGTGGCGGATGAAGACCACCTCGATGCGCTCGTAGTTGCGGGTGAGGAACAGGTACAGGAGGGTGAAGAAGCGCTTGGCGATGTTCTTCTTCTCCTCGTCCATGGAGCCGGAGACGTCCATGATGCAGAACATCACGGCCTGGGTCGTCGGCTGGGCGACGCGGATGCGGTTGTTGTAGCGCAGGTCGAAGATGTCCAGGAAGGGGATGGCCCGGAAGCGCGCCCGGAGGTGGGCGGCCTCCCGCTCCAGGTCCTGGATTTCCGGATCGCCGGCGGGAAGGTCCCGCAGCTTCTCTTCCAGTTCCTCAAGGCGCTCGGCGTAGGGGCCCCGGGCGGCGATCCGGCGGCCCGTGGCCCCGCGCATGGTGCGCACCAGGTTGATGTTGGCGGGCACGCCGGTCTGGGTGTAGCCCGCCCGCACCCGGCGGGTCTCCTTGATGCTGGCCAGGTGGCGCTTGACCAGGTTGGGCAGGGCCAGCTCCTCGAAGAAGATGTCCAGGAACTCGTCGCGGTTCAGGGAGAACTCGAATTCGTCGAAGCCCTCTCCGTCCGGGCTTCCGCCGCCGCCCTGGCCCTGGCCGCCCTTGGGGGGGCGGTCCAGGGTGTCGCCGGAGGCGAAGCGGTCGTTGCCGGGGTGCACCCGCTCCCGCTTCCCGCCGGAGCCGAGGGCGAACTGCGGTTCGGAGATGTCCCGGCCGGGGATGCGGATCTTCTTGGCGGAGTCCAGGTCCCGGATGCCGTCATGGTCGATGACCTCCGACACCGCTTTGCGGATCTGGCCGCGGAAGCGGTTCAGGAACCGGCCCCGGTTGACGGAGCTCTTGTTCTTGCTGTCGGACCGACGGTCGATGATCTGGATCATGAGGCCTTCCTGACCCGCAGATACCAGTCGCACAGCAGCCGCACCTGCTTTTCGGTGTAGCCCTTGGAGATCATGCGGTCCACGAAATCCTGGTGCTTCTTCTGGTCGTCGGTGGAACCCTTGGTATTGAAGGAAATCACCGGGAGGAGTTCCTCGGTGTTGGAGAACATCTTCTTTTCGATCACCGCCCGCAGCTTCTCATAGGAGGTCCAGGCGGGGCTCTTGCCGTCATGCTTGGCCCGGGCCCGGAGCACGAAGTTGACCACTTCGTTGCGGAAGTCCTTGGGGTTGGAGATGCCCGCGGGTTTCTCGATCTTCTCCAGCTCGGCGTTGAGGGCGGCGCGGTCGAGGATCTCGCCGGTGTTGGGATCCCGGAATTCCTGGTCCTGGATCCAGAAATCCGCGTAGTTCACGTAGCGCTCGAAGATGTTCTGGCCGTATTCCGAATAGCTCTCCAGGTAGGCGGTCTGGATCTCCTTGCCGATGAACTCGGCGTAGCGCGGATAGAGTCCCAGGTAGTGGTGTAACAGGCGGATAGGCAGACAGATGGCCACCGTTTCCCGTATGTTTGGTTTTGCGAAACGAACATAGGAGCGGAAAACGATGGCCAGAGAAAGTGTGGAGGG
>Ga0316218_1003815_pt1 | contig 12094 bp, 9 predicted proteins | sample TBH18003metaG_FD_203634 | JGI IMG/M metagenome (GOLD analysis project Ga0316218, IMG submission 203634) | Freshwater microbial communities from Trout Bog Lake, Wisconsin, USA - TBH18003 | ecosystem: Environmental > Aquatic > Freshwater > Lake > Hypolimnion/Profundal zone | place: USA: Wisconsin... | reverse complement strand
CAAATTAACTCGAACCTATTTAACCTCCCAACAGTCCCATCAGTAGCCACGGACTTTAGGCTGGGGTTAAGAAGCAAAAATGAGTTGGCTTTAGCCAAACCCTCGCACAAATTAACTCCAACCTATCTAACCCATCAACAGTCCCATCAGTAGCCCCGGACTTTAGGCCGGGGTTCAAAGAAGCAAAATGAGTTGGCTTTAGCCAAACACACTCGCACAAATTAACTCGAACCTATCTAACCCCTCAACAGTCCTCCCCATCAGTAGCCCCGGACTTTAGGCCGGGGTTCAAAGAACAAAAATGAGTTGGCTTTAGCCAAACCCTCGTACAAAAAAACTACAACGGTATATTCCCGTGCTTCCTTTTCGGCATCTTCACTACCTTGTTCTCCAGCATCTTGAAGCCTTTGATCAGCTTGCTGCGGGTATCGGCGGGCATGATCACTTCGTCTATAAAGCCACGCGCGGCAGCCATGTAGGGGTTGGCAAACTTATCAATGTACTCCGTTTCTTTTTCTTTCAGCTTGGCCTCCGGGTCGGTGGCTTCCGAAATTTCTTTTTTGAAGATGATCTCTGCTGCACCTTTTGCGCCCATTACGGCTATCTCGGCTGTGGGCCATGCGTAGTTCAGGTCGGCGCCTATGTGCTTGCTGTTCATTACATCGTATGCCCCGCCATATGCCTTGCGGGTGATGACGGTTATCTTAGGCACTGTGGCCTCGCTCAGTGCGTACAATAGCTTGGCGCCATTGGTGATGATGCCATTCCACTCCTGGTCGGTACCGGGCAGGAAGCCCGGCACATCTACCACCACCAGCAGCGGTATATTAAAGGCATCGCAGAAGCGCGTGAACCTTGCACCCTTCTTGCTGCTGTTGATATCCAGCACACCCGCCAGGTAGGCGGGCTGATTGGCTACTATGCCTATGCTGCGGCCACCTATGCGGGCAAAGCCTACCACTATATTCTCTGCATAGTCCTTATGTACTTCCATGAAGCTACCCGCATCCGCCAGCTCCTCTATTACTTCCTTTATATCGTAGGGCTGGTTGGGGTTGGCAGGGATTATGTCGTTTAGTTTTTTGCGTGTTTCATCGGTCAGCTCGTAGTCATATACCGGCGCGTCTTCCTCGCAGTTCTGCGGTATGTAACTGACCAGCTTCTTGATATTCTCTATACACTCCACCTCGTGTGCGCAGGCAAAATGCGTTACGCCCGATTTGGATGCATGGGTATGCGCACCGCCCAGTTCCTCGCTCGTCACGGTCTCATGCGTTACCGTCTTCACCACATTAGGCCCGGTCACGAACATATAAGAGGTGTGCTCCACCATCAGTATAAAATCGGTGATGGCGGGCGAATATACCGCGCCACCCGCGCACGGGCCCATGATGGCCGATATCTGCGGCACCACGCCCGATGCCTTTACATTCCTGTGAAAAATATCGGCATAGCCGCCCAGCGACACCACACCCTCCTGTATCCTTGCGCCACCGCTGTCGTTGAGGCCTATTACCGGTGCGCCGTTCTGCATCGCCAGGTCCATGATCTTTACTATTTTCTCGGCATGGGTCTCGGAGAGGCTGCCACCAAACACCGTAAAGTCCTGCGAGTACACATATACCAGGCGGCCATTCACCGTGCCATAGCCCGTTACCACCCCATCACCGGGATATATCTCCTTCTCCATCCCGAAGTCGCGGCTGCGATGTGCCACCATCATACCTATCTCTTCAAACGAGCCCTCATCCAGCAGCAACTGCAGCCGCTCGCGCGCCGTTAGCTTACCCTTCTTGTGTTGCGCCTCTATACGTTTGGCGCCACCACCCTGCAATGCCTGCTCTGTCTTATGCTGTAATAAAGATATTTTGTCCATGATACGGCAAACTTAATATAAAAAGGGCAAAACCTCATTGCCGCAAGATGATAGTTGATTTCCACAAGGGATTATCTCACTATGAAAAATATCCTTAATTTTGCATCATGAACACGCAGGCAGAAAAACTGGAATTAATGCAACTGTTACTGAACACGAATAGTGAAGAAGCGCTTACTAAAGTGCGCACAGTATTGAAGAAATACGCGGCCAAATCTGATACTGAATACCTGCTTTCTACAAAAGCGAATCGCAAGCATCTCATTAAAAGTATAGATCAGCTAAGTAAAGGAAAAGGAAAAGCTATTAAAACAGCCGACCTGTGGAAATAATCTATTCCGAAGAAGCACAGGAACATATCCGCAAATGGAAAAAGTCCGGAGATAAAAAGGTGATGAATCGAATTTCAGCATTGCTTAGTTCTATTGAGCAGGATCCATTCACCGGTATTGGCAAACCTGAATCATTAAAATTCAATCTAAGCGGTTATTGGTCCAGGCGGATATCCAAAGAGCATAGGCTGGTTTACAAAGTAGTAGATAGAAACACCGTAGAAGTTATCTCTCTGATGTTTCATTACGATTAGATTTCACTCCTTCACCACCTTCCTCACCAACCTATTCCCTTCATCATCTATCAGTTCCAGCAGGTACATCCCTGTGGGTAGTGCGCTTAAAGAAATACTGTTACTCCCTTCTTTTAGTGCGCCTTGCTGTAGCGTAGTACCTACTATGTTGTGCAGGTTGTAGTTGGTGGGGGTGGTTATGTTGTCTATTTGCAGTTGGCCGTTTGTGGGGTTGGGATGTATGGATAATGCAGGACTTATTAATGGGTCTACCGTTATTAAATATCCGCAATAAGGGTAAGTAATTTTGCGAATACGATTATTAAAGCAGTCCGCTATATAAATATCGCCACAAGAATCTACACCCACACCCTCGGGATTATAAATTTCAGATGTGGCGGCCATACCATTATCTCCGTCAAAACCTCCTGTGCCGTTGCCAGCAATTGTGTTTATTGTGCCGGATGGAGAAATAGATCTAATCCTGTTATTGTTTGCGTCAGCTAAAATCAAATCGCCATAATCATCAAATTTCATATCAAATGGTGCGATGTTGGAAGATAGACAAGAGATTCCATCTCCGTTGTATGCAGCTGTACCGGTACCTGCAAAAGTTTTAATTATGCCTGTAGCCGCGTCCACTTTACGTATTCTACCATTACCCCAATCTGCAATAAAAAGATTTTCATCTTTATCAACAGTTATCGCACATGCTTCAATTTTAGCATTAGTAGCATCGCCACCATCACCTCCGTATCCAAATACACCACTTCCAGCAATTGTAGAAATAATGCCGTTTGACCCTACCTTTCTTATCCTATCTGATCCATCCACTATAAATAGATTTCCCGCATTACTGAAGTAAACATTTACTGCAAAAGCAATTGAAGCATTTGTAGCCATTCCATTGTCTCCAGATGAAAATGCAGCACCATTTCCCGCGATTGTTGAAATCACTCCTGTTTGTGCACTGATTTTTCGAACACGATTATTGTCGTGACCTGCAATATATATATTATTAGAAGTGTCCACAGCAACGCCAGTTGGGGCATTTAATTGTGCTGCTGTTGCATTATTGCCATCTCCGCTAAAACCTGCTATACCGGTACCTGCGACTGTTGATATAATCCCGCTTGGTGAAATTTTGCGAACTCTATTATTCAATCTTTCAGCAAAGAAAACATACCCAGCATCATTGCAAGCAATACCTGATGGAAGGTTAATCATAGCTGACGTAGCTGGAATATTATCGCCACTATACCCCCCGCTGCCAATACCTGCAATTGTGTTAATGGTCTGCGCCCTCATAAAAAGCGGCAACAAAACCAATAATATTACGATCAGCTTTTTCATAAGCATTTATTCTTTCGCATAAAGCGTATAACAAATATACAATACAATTATAGTAATACTAACAAACTATAGCCAGCATAAATATGTCTATAGATTTTTGGTGTTGGAGGGTATTACTTTCTTCACGACCTTTGTCCCAAATTTGTCATTCTGAACGAGCAAAAGAGCCTTGTGCAGTAGCAGCGAAGGGAAGAATATACACCCACTACTTTGCGTGCCTTGCGAAACCTTTGCACCTTTGCGTTAAAAAGTATCCACCACCACCCCCCCAATTTACCGGAAGAAAAATTAACCTTTTCTGGTACTTTTAGATAACAAAAGTGATAAAAAAGTGAGCAGGAAAGTGAGCAACATTTATCCGAATTTTCGCTCTAAATAGTTGATTACCAATAAAAAAGTGAGCAATAAATTAGTGCAATAATTACCTAACCTATCAACTTATCAACATGAAAAACCTCATTTTAGTCCTTTGCCTTCTATCCATCACCACAGCCCGCGCACAGCACATCGCTGCCTGCAGCGCTGATGATGTGATACACCGCACCTCCTCCAAAGACACCGTATATATCATCAACTTCTGGGCTACGTGGTGCGCACCCTGCGTGCAGGAGCTGCCCGAGTTCAATACCCTGCAGGAGCGCTATGCACAGCAGCCTGTAAAGGTGCTGCTGGTGAGCCTGGATTTCAAAGAAGACCACACCTTCCGTCTCGAAGGCTTCATCGCCAAAAAACACCTGGAGCCCGAAGTCGTTTGGCTCTCTGATACCGACCCCAATGTTTTCATCCCCAAAATAGAGCCCTCCTGGGAAGGCTCCATACCCGCAACAATAATAGTAGCCCCCGGTAAGCCATTCAAGAAGTTCATAGAAGGCCAGGTAACCGAGCGCCAGGTATCGGGTATAGTGGATAAGGTATTGGCGAAGTAGTTACTTAGAAAACAGATAGGTGTCATGGTGAGCCTCCGAACCATGGCGCCGTTAAAGGGTATCGGGAATTAGTTTTGGATATTGAGTGCGTACTTATTACCTGTCCAGGAACGGTGTCGTGGTTCGACTAGGCTCACCATGACACCTATCTGATAAGGTGAGGCTCGTCAAAATCTTCCTAACTAGACGAGGATCACCGAGACCTAACTATCCACTTGTAACATTGCTCGGAGGCTCACCAAGACCTACCTTACACCCTTGTTATTATGATCAGGAAGCCCGCCAAGGCTCACCAAGACTACTTAAATATGAAGTTTAATTCCCACACACCTTTCCATCACCTAGTTTATATCTTTGCCCCACGTGGCGTACCTCAAACCATACAAGCGCATCAACCAACTGATCCAGAACGAAAGTTTTGAACCGATGATCAGTTGGGGTGTACGTATGGCCTTGTCGGGTACGCTGCCCATTATATGGGGGCTGGCCACGGGCCGCATCAGCGATGCCATATGGATGACGCTTACCGCAGAGGGCATCTGCTGGGTGGAGATGAAGGGGTCTTTCTCGTGGCGGGTGCGCACACTGCTCACAGGGGCCGTGCTGGCACTGCTGTGCAGCGCGCTGGGGCTGGTCACGGGTTTCAATATCTGGCTGAGTGTTGTGGCTATGTTCGTCATAGCCTTTATCGCTACGCTGCTCAAAGACATGGGCGACCGCGCCAGTGGCCTCGCCATCTGCATGTACCTTATGTTCATCATCTGCAATGCCTTCCCGGTCGCGGAGTGGCACCAGGTGCATCACCGCATGGCGCTTATCGCCATCGGGGCATTGTGGCCGGTAATAGTGGGTATTGGCGCGTCATTCCTGATGCCCGCCGAGGAGCCATTCAGGCGGCACATTGCATTGATATACCGATCTATAGCCACGCTTGTAGGCACAGTATCGGCGAGCGGCACCGAAAAAGCCCGCGGCGATGTCTATATACACGAGAATGCGGTACGCACAGCAATTGATAATTCTTACACCTTCTATGGCCGCATGGCACATGCCGTAGATGAGAAAGACCACCAGAAGTACCAGCTCACGCTGCTGCGCAAAATAGCCGGCATGGTGGCCGTGAATGTAACGGCCATGGGCGAGGAGATGACCCATATAGCTGTGCCCGAGCTGGATGAACGCCTGCGGGTAAAAGCCGCAACACTCTTCAGCGCACTCAAAGAAGCAGTAAGCCGCATATCGGTATTCATCATCACCCTGAAGCCGGAGGAGAAGCTGCTGGCCCGCACACAGATCAACCGGCTAACGAAGCTCACAGCACTGATACGCGAGTACCCACTTCCGTATGATGCCAAGCAGGTTTCGGCCATCAACCGCATCCTACAGCTCACCGACCGCACCGTGCGCCTGCTCGAGAATGCCATACTGCGGCTGGATACTATGGGCAAGGACGAAAGGGTGTACCACTCCTACTCCTTCATCAAGACGTTGTTCCTGCTGAAGCCTAAATATTTTCTCAACAGCCTCAGGGTACTGTTCAGTATCAACTCATTCACTACCCGTTATGCCATACGCTCGGCGGTGGCAGCCACAGTGGCCTTGTTCCTGTACAAGTGGTTTCATATAGATCATGGTTACTGGTTGCCCTTCAGTGTAATGATCGTGATACAACCATACTTTGGGGCCACGTTCAAGAAGGCCATAGACCGTGTGGGCGGCACCTTGCTGGGCGGGCTTGCCGGTGGCTTGCTGCTGCACACCCCTGCCGGGCTGCATGCCAAGGAATTTTTCCTGTTCCTTACGTTCATCCTCATGGTGTATTATGTGCGCAAGCAATATGCGATCGCGGCCTTCGCCATCACGCTCAACCTCGTACTGCTGTTCAATCTTGAATCTTCGTACAACAATATGCTGTTGGTGACGCGCGCACTGTGTACCATTGGCGGGTCTTTGCTGGCAGTTCTTTCAGGGGTAGCCCTGTTGCCTACCTGGGATGAGAAATGGCTGCCATCGCACCTTGCCTCCGCTATAAAGGGCAATTACGATTACTTCATTGCGACATTTTTCACCAGGGAGCGCACCCTCACCTGGACGCGGTACAAGCGGCCTGCCGAGTCAGCCAACAGCAATGCTTTTGATTCCTTCAACCGCTATGTGCAGGAGCCAGGCGAGAAACAACCGGAAGTGTATTACGACCTCATCACCTGCAATGTGCGCATCACCCGCAACCTGAATAACATTCACCTGGAGCAGGACGAAAAAAAGCTGCTCAAAGAAGAAACTGCCACTGCACAGCAGCAGCAAAAGATCAATGAGGCTCATGCGCTGTTTGAAAAAGTATTGGCCCAAACCGCATTATTGCGCGGCGGCACAGGTATAGCCGTTCATATGCCTGCTGATCAATTCCATACACCCATGCGCCTCAATGAAGCACAGATGATCGCGCTTGAAAAACTGATCATAGAACTAAAGGCCATGCTGCAGGATTTTGAGCAGCTGGGCAAAAGTGCCTGAGGCAAGCAAACTCATAATATCGTAGCTTAGCAGTATGAATTACCTCGCCCATGCGTTCCTTTCGTTCGGAGATAAGGATATACTTACCGGCAACATGATCGCCGACCATGTAAAGGGCAAACTGGCACTGGAGCAATATCCCGCAGGCATCAGGCACGGCATAGCCCTGCACCGCAGAATAGATGAATTTACCGATAAGCACCCGGCCACGCTGCGGGGCAAGCTATTGTTCCGCGAAGACTTCGGGCTGTATGCTGGTGCAATCATGGATACTGTATATGACCACTCTCTTGCTAATGACCCCAAGTATTTTGCCAATGAGGCTGCCTTGCTGGCCTTCACGCAAGCCACTTACGCCCTTTTGGAAGAGAACGCTGAGTATTTCCCTGAAAAATTTGCAGGCTACTTCCCGCATATGAAGGAGCATAACTGGTTGTATAACTACCGCCATATGAAGGGAATAGAGCGGTCGCTCATTGGCCTGTCACGCAGGGCGTTATATATGCCGCCGGCAGCAAAGGCCTACGAGCTGTTCGTGGCACACTTTTACACACTCAATCAATGTTATTATGAGCTTATTGACGATATGACCGCCTTTGTAAAAAACGGTGCGGGTATTTGACCGCAAGTATTAAATTTGCCACAGCTAAAGACAAACCATGCGCTCCACCTCTTCTTATATAGTTACCACCATTTTATCGCTTTTATTTGTTGCCTGCCACTCCGGCTCGGCCCCGGCTGCCGCCCGCACCAATACCACAGGCTTTAAAGAAGTGCCGGTAACATCGGCCTACACAGCCATGGTATACGATACCAGCAGCCCGCAGGCGCAAAATCTCATAGCCCAGCTGGATAATTATTATCGCGGGCAGGTGCGGGCAGGCTTTAATGGCAGCGTACTGATCGGTTACAAGGGCAAGGTACTTTATGAGCGCTACTTTGGCGCGGCCAACAGGGAGCGTAAAATACCGCTCACGCCTACATCGGCCTGCCAACTGGCATCTGTGTCTAAAACATTTGCAGGTGCTGCATTGCTGTACCTGTACCAGCGCAAGTATGTGGACCTGGAGCTGCCGGTGCAGCATTACCTGCCACAGTTCCCCTACCCCAACATCACCATAAAGATGCTGCTGGACCACCGCTCCGGACTACCCGACTATACCAAGTGGGTACCGGTATATACCGGTGATATGAACAAGCCCATATCAAACGAGCAGATGCTTACACTAATGGCTACACGCAAGCCCGCACTGGAGTTCAGGCCCAATACACGCTTTAAATACTGCAACACCAACTTCGCCATCATAGCCATGATCATAGAAAAGGTAACGGAGATGAGCTACTACGACTTTATGTCGAAATACATTTTTCAGCCGCTGGGTATGAGCAGCTCGTTTGTTTACAGCCCGTGGAAGGGATTGCCGGGCAACGCCACCATCAGCTACAAATACAACTGGAGGCGCGAACCCGATATGTTTGCCGATGGCGTGTATGGCGACAAAGGAATCTACAGCACCGTAGAAGATATGTATCGCTGGGACCAGTCGTTTTACCACAACCTGCTCCTCAGCCCCGAGACGCAGGAATTGGCCTACGGCCCCTGCTCCTTCGAGAAGCCCGGCATTAAAAATTATGGGCTGGGCTGGCGTATGCTGTGCTACCCCAATGGCAACAAGATCATTTACCACAATGGCTGGTGGCATGGCAACAACACCTCGTTCTACCGCTTCATCAAAGAGAACCTCACCATCATAGTGCTGGGCAATAAATTCACCAACAGCATTTACCACCAGGCACCCGCCATCTACAGCATCCTTAAAGGCAAGCCGGTGGAGAAGGGTTTTGATACGGAGGATTAGCAGTTGCTATACTCTCTTCCACGCAGAGATGTTTAGACTTATTATTTGCGCACTGTATTATTAGATAGGGTGTCATTGGCAGCCTCGCCGAACCACGACCGTTGCGTGCTATCCGTAATAAATTCAGGAATTGAGTCACATTGATTACCTGTTGAGTAACGGCACCATGGTTCGGCGAGGCTAACCATGATACCTACTTGAAGATGTTTGTCGAAAATATTAGGATACCAGAAGTATCACATAGCTGGCCTTTATTAGTTTTGTGGCCTTAGTGTTGAAAGATCAGGACACGTGTTTTACACTCGCACAAAAACAACAAAGCCCCTACATGGTAGAGGCCCTGTAATTATGTTGTTGGTAATGATCTTTATTTAGCGTCGGTAGCGTCATCGTCCTTAGGTTTGTCCAGCTTGTCGAACTCGAATACAAGGGAGAAACGCAGGGTGTTGGAGAGCGGGTTTCTTGTGGTGCCGCTGCCTTGTGGCACGAGGTAAGAAGCATTCAGCTGGAATACATTGTACTTAACACCCACGCCGCAGGTTACGTACTGGCGGTCACCGTTATTGGGGTTCTCATAAAAGTACCCTGCACGGAATGCGATGGTATTCTGGTACCAATATTCAACACCCAGCGATGCGTCTATTTCTTCGATCTGGTCGCCCGTTTTGAAGGAGTTGGTGATACCGCTTACAACGCCGATAGTAGTATCGCCATTAGCCAGTACAGGCACCAGCAATTTATTCAGGTCCAGTGCAAAAGTTACTTTATTGTAGGCATCAAACTGCGTGGTGTATGCCGCGCCTATACCGAGGTTCATCGGTATAAAGTCCTTACGGGTGGAGTTGTAAGATATCTTAGAGCCTATGTTGCTGGCCACAGCGCCAAAGCTGAAGGTGTTGCTGCGCGTATCGTCTATCTCATGCTTCTTGGCATAGTATATAGCGGCATCGGCAGCGCCTGCATTACCCGGGCGGTAGTCGGCATTAGCGCCTACATAGCTCACACCCGATGCTATTGCAGAGTGTATATAGCGACCGGTAACGCCTACTGATAAATAAGGAGAAAGCTTGCGGGAATAACCGAGGTCAAAAGAATATTCGCGTGGCTCACCAGTACCGATCGAATTGCCGAGCTGGTCTGTATAATTGATATTTCCGAGAGAAAAATAACGCATAGATCCGCTTACTGCCTGATCGCCATCCTTACCAAATTTTACATAGCCTGATAGGTAGGCTAGGAATATATCCGGCACGAGGTCTTTAAGCCAAGGTGTGTATGTCATGGATATACCGTAGTTCTTATCACAGAAGGGCATTTTGGCTACGTTCCAGTATTGTGCATTAGGGTCGGGGGCTACAGCAATACCAGCATCGCCCATAGCACCAGCGCGGGCATCAGGGGATATTCTTAAAAAAGGCACAGCAGTAGTCACAAAGCTGGATGTGCCGTTTATATTACTCTGCGCAATTGCGTTTGAAGTAGTGAGTCCGGTAAGTAGTGTCAGGCCAATTAAAGCAAAGTGTTTTGCCATTCTATTATTATTATTTAATTTAAAGTTTTGCAAAAATATTTCTTTTTATCCAATTCCAAGGCAAAAAATTGCCTTTACCAGGGTATTAACGCACAATGACCAGTTTTTGGTATGCGGCAGTCTTAAAACCTTTATCAGAAGTCACGGACATGCGGTAAACGTATACCCCGGATGGTAGCCTGCCACCATGATTATCTGTACCGTCCCATGTTATTTCGGTGGTGCGGCTGTCCGATGCGGTAAAATCCTGTTTAATGCTTTTTACGGCGGCCCCGCTTGTGCTGAAGATATCCACCTCTACATTCAGGTCTTCAAAAGGATGGTTATGCTCAAATACAAATGTAGTCGTATTATTGAACGGATTAGGATAATTCGATAATTGTTGTACATCCATCACATTACCGTCCACTACAGTGAAGTTGACTGTACCTTGCCCGGTATTATCGTTCACATCCCAAGCCTTTACGGTAAAAGTATGCTTCCCATCGGCCAGGCCGGATACGGGGAAGGATACAAAGCCACGCTGGTAGGTGTTGGGCAGTGTCTGGTAATAATTATTGAGTATGTAGGGTGACTCTACATTACCATCCAGCACGGCGGTAAGGTCGTGGCCGACAGCACTGCCGGATACATTGATACCTGTTTCGTCATACAAAGTCACATACAGTGAAGTATTTGCACCTGTGATACCCCCATTCTGAAATAAGGTATCGTTGATGTAAGGCTTTACTACCGGTGGGTTAGAGCTGATGTTGGGATGCTCTGAATAGCCGCCAACATTGATGGTGGTATCCGTGCCTGCGGCATCTGTGGCAACGCCGTCATCGGCATAAAAGCTCAGCTTGCCCTCGCCAAAGTAATAGTTGAGGTCTTTAGGCGCTATGAAAGAAAAGGAGAATTGCCCATTGGTTACTGTCACCCGACCTTTGTAAATGATGTTGTCCTGCACCTTGTATACCTCTGAGCATCCGCTAATGGTGGTGATGCTCCTGGGCTTATCATAAAAAGAGACGGACAACATACCATTGAATGAGCTAAGCACATTGTCGCCAAAATCACGTACAGAGCCGCTCACGGTATAAGAGCCGAGCGCCTTTACCGTATCCGCATGCGCCGAAGTAGCCACATCTGAGATACTATCCAGCTTGATGTTGTATTTCGGAAAATCAGGTGTAAGAGCGGGATCCCCCAACAACGCAAATTTGTAAAAATTCACCAGTTCGAACTGTTGGTTGGACGTGGAGTAGGTGACATTCTTACCTGCACGTAAAGCCTGACCAAAATTCTTCCAGCTATTGTCGCTGTTGCGCACAAACTGGGAAGCAAGGTAAGATATATTGAGTGTATGGTTGTAGGTTGCATAAACAGCCTGAGTGGTTGTCACTATGGCTATTACGCCACCATTGGGCCTTTCCACAAGCTGCTCAGCAGATGATACAAATGCAGGGTGATCAAAGCGTCCGAAATCGC
>Ga0316218_1003812_pt1 | contig 12109 bp, 9 predicted proteins | sample TBH18003metaG_FD_203634 | JGI IMG/M metagenome (GOLD analysis project Ga0316218, IMG submission 203634) | Freshwater microbial communities from Trout Bog Lake, Wisconsin, USA - TBH18003 | ecosystem: Environmental > Aquatic > Freshwater > Lake > Hypolimnion/Profundal zone | place: USA: Wisconsin... | reverse complement strand
GAGCAGAAGACAGAAATGCAAATACCGCCAATTTATATGCAGGATTGGGATTAACCAAATATGCTGCCATGGAAGCTTTTGTTAGATGGTACTATTAAATTTTGTTGTATTATATTGCAGCACTAAAAAACACTGCAATTTTATGGATTATAAAGCGGAAGGTCAAATTATCAGTTGGAAAGAAGTTTGGAGTTACCGTTCGTTTAGAAATAAAATTATCGTTGGTTTCATTACTTTAATAATCATTCTTGCATCACTTCCCTTTTTCTTTGAGTTTATCGAAAAAAGACATGGCACAGAACTAAATGATGTGCTGCTGAACCTGTTGCCATCTTATGATTTTTCTATTCCTATATTCATTTTAATATGGTTAGGAACGGGTGTAATTATTTACAGATCATTAAAAAATCCGTATGTGTGCATTGTTTTTTTATGGAGTTATATATTGTTATGCTTAACAAGAATCATCACCATTAGTTTTGTTATATTAGAACCACCTGCTGATATCATTCCTTTAAAAGATCCCATTACCAATATTTTTTACGGAGGAAAATTTATGACGAAAGACCTCTTTTATTCAGGCCATGTAGCCAGTCAGTTTTTAATCGCCTTATGTTTACAGAATAAAGTATACAAATTCATCGCATTCGGAATATCATTTTTAATCGCCATCATGGTCTTAATACAACATGTACATTATTCTATTGATGTGATTATGGCCCCGCTCTTTGCTTATTTATGTTACTGGTTATCCAAGTTTACGATGGTACATGTTTAAAAAGCCTCTCCCAACTGAAAGTATAATCCATCATTATTATTTTGGCCAATACCATAATCCAAACGCAAATTCAATTTTTCTTTTTTAGTTAATGCAAAACGCAAACCTGCACCATATGCATATTTAAGTGATTGGAAAGAATAACCGAACATGGTATTACTGATATCTCCAAAGCTGCCAAAAGCAACTACACCAAATCTTTTTACAATGGGCACCCGATACTCTGCCTGAAATACCAATTGATTTTTATCGCGATAACGGCCATCATAAAAACCACGCATACTACCGGATCCGCCAAAATTTGCCAAGCTTCTTATAGGAATAGAATCACCAACATTACTAAAACTATAAGCCTGCAATGCCAATACTTGTTCTTTATACACCCTTATAAATTTTCTGGCATCCAGTACGATATTGGTATAATTATACTTTGAACCGATGGCTTTGTCAAAATGATTAAAATAAAATTGAACGAAACTTCCTTTATCAGGCGCAAATGCATCTTTACGATTGTCATAAGTTAAGCTGGCACCAACTCCCGCTACAGTGTAACCATTTTTCCCTGCTACGTTTTCTTTATCAAAAAGTCCACCACTTATATAATCAACATCACTTACATTTTGTAATTCAAATAATCCGCCTGCAAAAAAATTATTCCCCAATTTTCTCAACAAATGCAAATAAATATAATATTGACGGTAGCTATACGACTCCTGATTACTATCCGGCGCATTTTCTCCTATACCCCAAAATTTATCGGGGAAGGAACTGTAAGAAATTTGATAATTAAGAATATATTTCTCATGCGGAAAATAAGTAGAGCCGTTCAGCGCAGTAACAAATTGTTTTTTTAATGAGTATAAAGCCAAAGCCTGTAAATTGGAAGTTCTGGTAATAGTATCCTTAAAATTTATGTGAAAAGTTGAAGACAAAACAACTCCTCCACACCAATCTGTCTCAACCGATCGAACAATAATAGGTAGTATTTGTGTATGCCATTTTTTAGGATTACTGCTATCCTTTTTAACCTGAGCTTCTATTTTAAGCGAACTTACTAAAACCAGAGATAATGTAAAAAATATAGATTTAAAATGAAATGCAGGCATATTTTGCAAAAATAACCATCCAAATCAATGATTCCGAAAGTTTGATTAATGTTTTTTGTGTTAACTTTGCAATAATTTTTTTGCTGAATATTTTCTGATATTTTGATTATTATTGTATTTAAAAGAAACTTATACCGAGGCATGAATAAATGGAGTAGCAATTTTGAATTAGGAAATTCTTTAACCCAAGAACAGTTTGATTTCTTTGACAAACATGGCGTTATTGTGTTTCGTAATTTTCTTACGAAGGAAAAAGTTGATGTATATTTATCTGAGCTGAAAAGACTTGAAACTGAGTGGCTTGCCGAAGGGCGTGATAAGGTAAATGGCGTTCCACTTAAATTTGGCAAAGATGAACAAGGCAATAAAACCATACAAAGACTTTGTTTTACCTCTCTTTTCAGCGAGCCTTTGCATCAACTGATCAATGACAATCAACTATCTGTTTTATTGGATTTACTGCAACCTTATGAAGGTCGTATTGGTGAAAATGAAAAAGATGGCCTGGTTATCAATAATTACATCAACACACCCAATAGCACTTTTACACAAATGGGATGGCATACAGATAGTCCGAGAGACCTTTTCTTAGGACAAAAAATTATGCCCATGCTAAATGTGGGTATTCATCTGGATACCTGTTTGTTTGAGAATGGAGGTTTGCGTGTTTTACCGGGCACCCATAAACAGAATATGTTGAAACTGCTTTTTGGTAAAAAATATTTTATTGATAACAGTGACGATGACAGAGAAGTTGGATTTGATATTTATTCAGGGGATTTAACCGTTCATGATGGAAGAACCTGGCATAGAGTAAAACAATCGCCATTGGTGGGAGAACAAAGTCGCAGACGTGTGATGTATATTCCTTTCATTACGGGAAAATACAAACCCAAACATAGCGATAGTAAAACACCGTTGTATCACCGTTTTACTTCTAAAGTTCATCATTAAAATTGTATTCAAATCATATTAACTTTACAATAGGTCAACTTTAAGTTGACCTATTTAATTTCAGTAAGTATTCAATTTATCATTATGCCTTACGCATTAATTACCGGAGCAAGTAAAGGAATTGGCAGAGCAATCGCTGAAGAATTAGCCAACAAAAATATGGATCTATTGCTTGTTGCAAGAAATGAAACCTTATTACAAGAAACCGCAACAACCTTATCAGATCAATATCATATCAAAGCACATTATTTATCTGTTGATTTGGCTAACCCTAATGCTGCCCAAGAAATTATGGATTGGTGCAAACAAAATTTATTTGATATAAATATCCTTGTCAACAATGCAGGTTACGGATTAAGCGGCCATTTTGAAAATTATACTTTACAGGAACAATTAGATAATGTGCAGGTAAACATTACTGTTCCCGTTCAATTAACGTATTTATTGCTGCCATCATTAAAATTACAATCAAAGGCTTATATCTTAAATATTGCAAGTTCAGCTGCTTATCAGGCAGTTCCGGGATTAAGTTTATATGCTGCATCGAAATCTTTTATTTTAAATTTCAGCCGCGGCTTACATTATGAATTAAAGAAAACAAATGTTTCTGTTACGGCAGTTAGTCCGGGTTCTACAGATACTGATTTTGCCAAAAGAGCCAATGTGATCGGGGAAAAAGCATTAAAGATGGCAGCAAAAGTAAACATGCAACCAACTGAAGTAGCAAAAATTGCTGTAGATGCAATGTTTGCAGGTAAGACAGAAGTGATAACAGGATTGATTAATAAGATAGGTGCTTTCTTGGTATGGCTAATGCCAAAATCTGTTGCAGAAAAAACGGCTGCAAGTTTTTATGAAATGTAATTCATCAGGCATTAATTCGCCTGACCATTGGCTCCGAATTTCTTGATATTAATTTGTCTTTTCTTGACCAATACTTTAAACACAACAGGAGTATTAAATCCATTATTAACTTTTACAGTCTTAACTGCATCTATCAATTCATATTGTGCAGGTAAACTGGAAGGGTTTACATGAATGGTATATTCATTCACCGGAAGATATAAAACAAACTCTCCTCTGTCATCAGTAATGGCTGCGTAATTTTTACCTTTGCTGTCTGTTGCGATGATGCGAATATTATTAATGTTCTCATCTGTTTCATAACTAAATTCCTGTTTCTGTAATAAGATGCTTCCTTTTAACACTGCCATTTTATGTAATGGTATTTGCAAGTATGTTTTACCATTTACAAATATGGCTGTATTCTCTCCCACATACCCTGCACTTTGTAAAATAGAAATATTATAATCACCTCCCGGTATTTCGTTATAATAAACTTTACCTAGCATATCGGTAGTAAAAAGATCATTGTTGATCTTAACAATGGTATTAATGGCCAATGGTTCACCAACATCATAATGATCATTGCCATTTAAATCCAGATACACCAATAATTCCAAAGACCCCTTCTCTCCTTTCTTAGTTCTTTGCTGATTCAGTTTTTTAACCAAGCCAATATCCAATCTGTAATTCGTCATACCATTATTTTGGAACATGGCATTCTTCATCTGACTATAATTTATTTCCAATGACATGGAATGCGGTAATTTATAAGAACCATGTATATTAACATTATTCGACCATTTCTGATAACTGTTATCATAGGTAATAAACTCACTTACATTTAACAATAATCTTCTGTGAAATACAGTTCCATTATAAGATGGTCCGAAAGAATACAATTCGTATTTTCTTCCGGTGGCTGCAAATACATTTAACTCACTTGGATACAAGGGTCCGCTTTGTAAATAAGTATTCAATGCAAATTTTTGAAACTGGTAGCTTGCATTGATCTTCCAGCTATTAAATTGGCTATAACTGGCATTATTGCTGGCAGAAGCACCTCCATCAATATTAAAAGAAAACATTTGATGGTTAAGTGTATTGTAATTTATTAAAAAACTTACCCGTTTTGAAGTAATGGATTGCGGGAATATAACCCCCGCTGCATTATACGTATTGGTTTCAGAATAATAATACGGCTTTATTGAAAGCATTGTTCTGCCTATTCTTCTTTCCAAACCCGCTTCTGCCGTTTCTAAGTAATGACTTAGATTTAAAAAAGATGCATACGGCGATAAATAATTAGGGTTGTTGCTGAATTTGTTATACCTAACCCAAACATTAAATTTATTATTGACATTGTAATTTATTCTCTCTTCCAAATTAACCGCACCTTTTTGTAACCCTACATAAGAAGGAGTACTTAAATAATTATTAGAAAGGAATTGCCATTTCTTATAAAATGTATTTGCACTCAATACCAAAGCAACACCGGAAGCTGTTTGCCTGATACTATCATAATGTGCGGTTGTGGTAAAACTATTATACAACCCTAAACTAAAATATTGCTTTTTATTAATATTCCAATCCATTGAGCCGCCGAATAAAGTACTGTTGGCATGATTGAACGGATCAAAGAATTGAATAACCTGCGATTTAAGTTGTGCTGTTTCTGAGAAACGATTACTGAATGTTGCAAATACTGAATTAGACGGTGTAAAATTCCCCAATTTAAAATCACCTGCCAAATTATCATTGCTGTTCACATAACCCAATTCATATTGCTTTTTATTATCACCGGAATATCTTACATCAATTCCCCTTCCGGATAAAGGAATTTCCAAACTACGATTTACATCGCCTGCTTTAACAGACAATCCATTGGTTCCATTAAAGTTAACATATGAATTCATGATGTTGAAAGGATTTTGTCCGTTACTTTTTGGATAAACCATTCCATCAAAATGATAATGAATATCACCGGCATTCGTTTGTTTAGATATATCTGTTAATACTTCATAATATTTGTTTTCTGTTGTAACATCTCTTACATACATACCCACCATATTGGTTGAATTAACACCTTTGTTTGTTTCCTCATTGTAAAAATTTTTCTGGCTATTTACATTAAATACATTTAATAAATTAGAAGAGAAAACACTATCGTTTGAAGCAAACTCACCCAGAATATGTAACTGAATATTATTCTGTATAAATAATTTATCCGGCAAAAAATACCTTACCGTTAATATGGTATCAGTGAATGCCGGAATAAAATATTTGGTTGGTGCACTTATCCCCTTATCTGCATTGTATTGATTATGGACTTCGAAATGTACCGTTTCACCTGAATTGCCCACATTACTGCATTTTACTTTTATTTCAATTAGTTGTGACGGAGAATGAATATAAGCTTCCGATTCCATTAAGGAAGAAAAGATTTCTCTGGTAGGTTCAATCTTAACTGTGGCTTCCTCCCAGAAATGGGAATAGATAACATTCGGCAATGTTGCTTCCACACGAATGGTGTATGAACTGTCTGCCTTTGCTTTTCTTGGAATAAATAAATTGATTGGTAATAAAACCGTATCGTGAGCCGGGATGGTAATAGAATCTTTTGTATTACTGATTACTCTTAAAGTATTAACAGTAATGGTTGGGTGAACTTTTACTTCATTAGGACCCAAATTAATTAAATGTGCATTGATATGTTTTGTAGCACCTGAAACCGCGATGGTAGAATTATGATCGAAATAGATGGATACCTGAGCACAAGCCGGTGCTGTTACGCCAAGCAGCGAACAAATCAGGATACATATCCTTACAGGTCTTTCAAAATAGGAATTGAAATTCACTGGCTTTTATAAGTTTGGATTTTATCTCTTTGTGAAATCGGCAACTGATTCCATTTTATTTCAAACAAAATAAAATATCGAAATCGTTTATCCGGTTCACAAAGAATATCAGTACAAAATAAACCCATTGCTATATATATACAATACTTGTTAACTCTATTTTAAGTGCTTTTAACTTATTTTAATCATTAATATGTTTTTAATCTTCTTTCAGTTGCTTTTAATTGCTGTGCGATTTTTTTCTCTACAATTTTACACTGCAATAAAATTATTTTTAAAACTTCAAATCATTTCTATCATGAAAAGATTCTTACAACTGGGCTTTGTTGCAATCGCTGCATTGATGGTAACAGCGTATTCTTCAAAAGCACAGACAACAGGAACAGTTACTTTGAACTGCGTTTTAAATAACGTAACTTCAATCACCATCGGAGCTTCATTTCAAACGACTGCTTTAACGTACACAACCGCTGCTGATTACACCAATGGTGTAACTACCAATCAAACAGCGGCGTTAACAGCCATCAGCAACCAGGCTTATAGTGTTAAAGTAATTGCAAGTCAGGATTTGACTAACAATACAAACACAATACCTATTGGTGATGTTACGATTACGCCTTCCTTTACAGGAACTAATTCTAATATTACTTGTACTGCAAAAGCTTTGTCTAAAACAGTTACAAACACAATCATTAGTTCTTCAGTTGGCACCACTTCTCAAGCATACAATTTGGAGTACAGTACCGTAGGTGCCCCTTCTTCAGATTTTTTAGGTAAACCTGCAGTAACTTATACATCAACATTAACCTACACAATAACAAATCCATAAGATTCGTTTTGAAAGAGATAGTTAAAAGCTGATTGATATCAATCAGCTTTTTTTTAAAACTTTTTTTATGAAGCGAATTACATTTTCTTTGCTTTTCGTTTTTATCGGAGCTATTAATGTATTTGCTCAGGTGGGTATTTCGGCAGCACCCATGAATTTGGTTTTTGATAATAATTCTGGCACAACAAAATCTTATACTGTTACGGTTTCTAATCCTACTGCAAGAATTTTAGAAGCCGGCATTTCATTGGCTGATTGGGACAGGGATTCAACTGGTGATATTCGATTATATAAACCCGGTACTTTATCTTCATCATGTGCCAATTTAATAAAAGTACTTCCTTCTACTAATTTTTTAATTCAACCCTACGAGAAAAAAGATTTTACTGTTATGATGGATCTCTCTTCTGCCAGAGTAGACAGTGCTAAAAATTGTATGCTATTCTTCACACAGTTGAACACACAAAAAGGTGCAAACACTACCAATGGTGTGGGTATAGGTGTAAATTTAACTGTGCGCTTGGGTGTACAAATATTTTACAATGTTCCAACAGCTACCAAGAAAAATATAGAGATAGAAAGGTTTATGGAAGATACAGCTAAAATAAAAGATAGCAGTATCAGAAAAAATGTTTTACTAACTTTAAAGAATACGGGAGATATTGAAACAGATGGCAAAGTAAAATTTGAATTATTGAATTTAAAAACAGGCGATAAAATTGATCTGCCGGAAGCGAAATTCTATACATTACCTACTGCAAAAAGAGTGCTTAAGGTCGGTATTCCTGCTAAAATTAAAAAAGGCAATTACAGTATCACAGCTTTAGTAGATTACGGGCCTGAAATGGAATTAAAGATCGGAGAAATGGAAATAGAACTATAATGAATAGATTGAAAATTATTTTTGTGCAAAAAAGTAAATTATATAAATCATTCTTCTTATTAATTGTTTGCTTTTTTTATTTTTTATCTATACATGCACAACCGGGAACAAGTAGTGCAACCCCTGCAACTGTAAGTATCTCAACATTAAGCCAATTCACCAATGGCAATTCAGTTGTAGTTAATAATCAACTTACTATTAATATTGGTGCTGCTGCATCAATGAAAACCTATTTAAGTATTAACAGTGATTTTATTTTAGGTAGTAACTCAATAGCAGCATCATACATGGCTGTTAATGCTACCGGACAAACAGGATTTACCAGTTATACATCTAATCAAATTAGTCTTTCTACAACGTCTCAACAGGTATTTTACGGCAAAGATGCGCCAGGACCCAATAACACTGTATCCTTTACTTATACTTTATCCGGAGGCCCCCAATTATGGGTACCGAATGGTACTTATTCAACCACCGTAACCTTTATATCATATCTTTATGATCCCATGGGACATCAATTGCCGGGACCGGGGGGAACTTCAAGTTGTACTGCCACACTATCCATTTCTATTTCCAATTCTGCTTTTACATCTATAACATTGTCCGGCAGCGCCGGAACTGCTTCTTTAAATTTTAATTCTGCATCTGTGTATGCGAACGGAGCAAGCTTAACTCAAAGTGCTGCACTAACAGCTTATAGCTTTTCAGCTTATCACATCACTGTACAAGCTTCGCAAAATTTAAAGTATGGCAGCAATACAATCCCTATTTCAAATGTAATCATCGATGCAACCCCAAGTACAGGAGGTTCAGGCATTACAACACCGGCAACTACTTTATCAACTTCGGCACAAACTTTCATTACATCAACTTCCGGTTCATTTTTTCAAAATTTTGATCTGTTATATTATACTACTGCCGGCAATACAGCTTTTTTAACTATACCCGCCGGCACTTATACTACAACGCTTACATTTACCATTTCATCTCCCTGAGTAAATTTTCATAAGTTTTGCTATTTCTTTTTCTGCCTGTATATTTGCAACCCGTTAAACGGCTGCGTAGCTCAACTGAATAGAGCATCCCGACAACTGTCGGGAAGGTTTTAGAAGCTTGAATCCTGCGCTTTGAATACAATGGCTGCGTAGCTCAACTGAATAGAGCATCCCGACAACTGTCGGGAAGGTTTTAGAAGTTTGAATCCTGCGCTTTGAATATAATGGCTGCGTAGCTCAACTGAATAGAGCATCCCGACAACTGTCGGGAAGGTTTTAGAAGTTTGAATCCTGCGCTTTGAATACAATGGCTGCGTAGCTCAACTGAATAGAGCATCTGACTACGGATCAGAAGGTTTTAGGTTTGAATCCTAACGCGGTCACACTACAAAAAATCTTATCAACTCATTGATAAGATTTTTTCTTTTTTAAAACTTCTCCCTTATTCTTTCTTTTTAAGAAAAATATTTATATTTAACTCATCAGGCTATTGTGCGGTTTACATTTTATTTTTTCAAACAATTATCATTCAATCCATTCCTCTGATGAATTATTTGTTGAATACAATATTCAACAAGTCCATTCCTTCATCTAAATCCAAAACTAATGCCTGCAACCCCACTTGCAAAATCTGCCTTTTTAATGGCAGTATTGGTGATTGCTGCCCTATTGGGCTGGGAATCATTTTTACGAAGTAAAGGTTATCAACTCGGTTATAACGATGATGAGGCCTTATGGTACAAAAACAGACAGGAAGTATACCAACCCTCCGAAACCACTACTGTTTTTATTGGTTCATCCAGAATTAAATTTGATTTGGATATTCCTACATGGGAAAAAACGACCGGAGAAAAAGCTGTTCAATTAGCAGTAGCTGGCTCTGATCCCAAACTTACTTTAGACAATTTGGCCAATGATGACAAGTTTAAAGGCAAATTAGTGATTGATATTACGGAAGGTTTATTTTTTCGTCCGCAGGATGATGCTGCCATCACAAAAAGATTGAAATATTTAAAAGAAGCAACCCCCTCTCAAAAATTTAGCGCACAAGTTGGTTTTGGATTAGAATCGCAATTATTGTTTTTGGATAAAGATATGTTTTCATTGGGCGCTCTTTTAGATCAATTAAAAATTCCTAACAGAAGCGGAGTAAATAATGCTCCTATCTTTCCAACGAAATTCACGTATACCAATTTTAGAAGACAGGAAATCATGACCAATGAATTTGTTCATGATACTGCCATGCAAAATAAGGTAAAAGGCATCTGGACCATTTATGGTGCGCTTGAAAAAAGACATGGTATAACCGGTGACACGTTACAAAAAATATTCACTGAAGTTAAAACGGATATCGCCAGAATAAAAGCAAGGGGCGGTAAAGTAATCTTTACCAGAACCCCGTCCAGCGGAGGTTACAGAGAACTGGAACTAAAGAATTATCCGAGAGCTGAATACTTTGATCAATTGTTGTATGTCTCCGGCTGCAATGGTATATATTTTACAGATTATCTTGAGCTAAAAGATTTTATTTGTCCCGAATGGTCGCATTTAACGCCACCAGATGCTGTAAAATATACAACCGCTTTGATCAAAATTTTAGATCAAAACAAATGGTTTACACCGCATGCTAATTAAACAACTATTCTTCATCCCTAACTTCTGAATTATGGTTTTCAACTCATATACCTTCATCGTATTTTTTATCATCATTCTTATTTTACACAATCTTCCTTTTTCATGGAAGACCAAAAAAGTAAATCTCTTATTAGCCAGTTATATTTTTTATGCCGCATGGAATCCGCCTTTCATTTTATTGTTATGGCTTTCTACTGTTGTTGATTTTTTTGTTGGGCGTGCCTTATACACACAAAACAATATTCATAAAAAAAGATTATTGTTAGTAATCAGTTTAATCGGTAATCTCGGCATGCTTTGTTTTTTTAAGTATGGTGGATTTTTATTAGATAATTTTGTAACCATTGTTAATGCGGTGGGATGGAAATTCCATCCTGCCAAACCGAATATTATTTTACCTGCAGGTATTTCCTTTTATACATTCACTACCCTTTGTTATACCATTGATATGTATGAAAAGAAAAGCAAGCCTGTAAAATCCATGCTGGATTTTTCTTTATTCGTTACATTCTTTCCGCATTTGGTAGCAGGACCCATTGTTCGCCCGCCGCAATTGGTACCGCAATTCGAATCACCCCGAAAAGCAACGCAGCAGCAATTATTAGAAGGTTTTTTTTTGATATCATTAGGATTGTTCATGAAAGTATTGCTGGCTGATAGTATGTTATCCGCAACAGCCAATGATATCTTCGGATCAACCAATAAATTACCGGCATTAGATGCATGGATGGGCGTACTGGCTTTCTCCGGACAAATATTTTTTGATTTTGCAGGCTATTCAACTTGCGCCATTGGTGTGGCTGCCTGTTTGGGTTTTGTATTGCCGCAAAATTTTTTATATCCTTATGCAGCTATTGGTTTTTCTGATTTCTGGAGAAGATGGCATATTACATTATCAGCATGGCTGCGTGATTATTTATATATACCCATGGGTGGAAACAGAAAAGGCAAACTAAGGACTTATATTAATCTTATGGTGACGATGTTATTGGGCGGATTATGGCATGGTGCTAACTGGACATTTGTTGTTTGGGGAGGATTACACGGATTTTATTTATGGGTAGAGAAAGCCATTGCCGACATCAGAAAAGATAAAGTAAGACCTATTGCAACAACACCTTCAGGCGAAGTGGGTGTATTAGGGCCCCTTCCTGAAACATTCAAGCCAAAAACATTCAGGAATTTTTCTATTGCCCTGTTTACTTTCTTCCTTATCAATGTTACCTGG
>Ga0316218_1003802_pt1 | contig 12134 bp, 11 predicted proteins | sample TBH18003metaG_FD_203634 | JGI IMG/M metagenome (GOLD analysis project Ga0316218, IMG submission 203634) | Freshwater microbial communities from Trout Bog Lake, Wisconsin, USA - TBH18003 | ecosystem: Environmental > Aquatic > Freshwater > Lake > Hypolimnion/Profundal zone | place: USA: Wisconsin... | reverse complement strand
GACCACGCGGGCGTAACGCAGAGCAAAGAGGTAGTTCTTACCCTTTTTCGTTTCGCCCGACTGGCGTGGGTACCAGATAGTTGGCACTTCGCTCGCACGCCATCCGCGCTTTAAGCACGTAATGAGCAGCTCGGCAGTTTGGTACTGCTCTTGTACCAGTCGGTCAATAACGTCGGCCAACATACTGACACGAAGAGCGCGGTATCCGGTCGACGTATCGGTCAGGTTGGCACCAGTCATCCGGTTCATGACGAAGCTAAAGAAACGAACGCCAGACTTACGAACAACGTCTGTTGTATTGTCCACGCCGAGAACGCGACTGGCGACCACGAAGTCCGAGGTATCGCTGATGAGTGGAGCCAGTACCTGGGGGATCTCGGCGGGGTCATTCTGGCCGTCGGCGTCGAGTGTGACGATGTACTTGCAGCCATTGTTGATTGCGTAGCGGTACGTAACCCAGAGTGCTACGCCATGGCCCAGATTGACCGGGAATTCGATAACCACGACGTTGGGATAGGTACGAGCGATTTCCGCAGTACGGTCATCACCACCGTCGACGACAACGAGTGTGGTGTAGGCCTCACCGTTAATTGACTCAGGCATCTTGTCGAGCACTGCTCCGATGTTGCCTTCTTCTTCGTAGGCGCAGATGGAAGCAAGTATGGGCAGAGGCTTGAAGCCGGGACGTTCAGCTTCGAGGCGATCGAGCGCTTGCTTGATCGCGTACTCACGAAGACGTGAAGCACGAAGCTTTTCGGTGTCAATTTTGGCCATGATTCTCCTTAAATTCTTTTTGCATTTGCGAACACTCGGCACACCATAGGTTCAAAGTGTTCTAGCGATTCAGATTCGTAGTTGGGGTCAAAGGCCTTTTGGTCCCACTCATCAGCGAACTGTCGTGTGAGTTCGTAATAGGACGTGCCTTCGTGATTCTTGCGAAGGTCGGGGTCCATTCCCAAATACTCGTAGTAGTACTTCCCCTGGAAATCCTGGTGATAGGCGACCATGCAGTAGGTGTCGTCGCTCACGTAAGGTCGCAGGATCTCAGCAGCAATCTTGGGATGGTTTGGAACAGAAATCAATTTGCCGACATCGTGAAGTAGTGAGGCGACGATGACTTCTTCACTGGCTCCAGCCCGTTCAGCCCGCGTGGCAGTCTGCAGCGCGTGTTGCATTTGATCGACTGAAAAGCCATCGGTGATGCCACCAAGCCCCTTGACCATGTCAAGAATCTGTCTGGCCACGCGTGGTTGCGCCGAAATGGTCTCTTCAACAATGGTCATCCACTGTTCGCGGGTAGAGACATCCATGCTGGGGAACGAATTCATCAATGAAATACTAACCCGGGCGCCGTCGAGCGGCCGGTTCAACGTGAAGATGCTGCTAGTACTTGAGCGGCGGTAAATTCTCGGTCGGCCTGCCCATCAAACGTGGAAATCTCCTTTGATTGCAACGAAAGGTCAATCAGAGCCGAAAGTGCCTTTAACGTTTCACGAAGTTCCGGGGGCGGTGGGAAATACTCATCTTCAACGGTAACCGCACTTAGGGTGACGCCTTGCGTGGGGTTCAAGTGGGCGAGTACCTCTTCTACAAGTGATTCCGGTGCTGAAGCACCAGCCGTTACGGCCACAGTGCCACTCAGGGAATCCGGGAGTTCTCCGACACCATTGATTCGAAAGACGTTCGCGCAACCAGCAGACTGAGCAACCTTCGTCAAGGCCACCGTGTTCGACGAATTCGCCGAGCCAATCACCACGACCGCATCGGCCTCGGAAGCAATGGCCCGTAGTGCCGCTTGTCGGTTAGTAGTAGCGAAGCACAAGTCGCTGCGATTAGGCATCCAGATGTCTGGGAAAACCTCCTCGGCGTGTTCACGGAGGTGTTGCCACTCATCCAGGCTCAGTGTCGTCTGGCTCAAGAGAGCAAAAGGACCTTCGGAATCTTTCAGCGCATCGATGTCGTCAGTCGTCTGAATCAAGTGCACCGAATCGGGGGCCACCGCCATAGTGCCGACAGCCTCCTCGTGCCCTTCGTGACCCACGTACAACACTGTGTAGCCCTTTCGAGCTCGAACTTTTAGTTCGTGGTGCACCTTAGTGACGAGTGGACAGACTGCGTCAATGACAGTGCCACCCGACAGCTTGGCCGCTTCAATAACTTCCGGCGGTGAGCCATGAGCACTAAGCATTACTGGCGCGCCGGCGGGAACCGTTGCTACGTCATCGACAAAAATCACACCGAGTGATCGAAAATGGTTGACGACGAACTGATTGTGAACGATTTCGTGATAGCAGTACACCGGCGGTTCGAAAACTCGCGTCATCCAGTCAAGAGCCTTGATGGCCTTTTCCACGCCAGCACAGAAGCCACGAGGGGCGGCAAGGAGAACTCGGTCAACGGTCATGCCATTTAGCCTAGTGAGCCCTTCAGCAGAAAATTGCCTAGGCTAGGAGAGTGTCGGGAGCCAAAATATCTACTATTTCCTCGGGTTCTCCGGCGTCCGAGCACGATATTGCCATTGGCGACGAGCTCGTCAGCATCAACGGCAAGGAGCCTACCGACATCATCGAGTACCAACAGCTGATTGACGGGCCACTGGTGCAGTTGGTACTTCAGCGCGAAGGAGAGGTTCTTCGGCGCAAGGTCTCGATTACGAAAGACGAAGGTCAACCCCTGGGCCTAGGAATTGACTCGGCAGTCTTTGACCGGATTAGAACATGCGACAACCATTGCTCGTTCTGCTTTATCTACCAACTCCCCAAGGGCATGCGCCGTTCCCTCTACGTCAAAGATGACGACTTTCGCCTCTCCTTTCTCTACGGCAACTACACCACCCTTACGCGGTTTACAGAATTCGACCTCGAGCGCGTCATTGACGAGGGACTTTCTCCGCTGTACGTGTCGATCCACACAACAAATCCAGAGCTTCGCAGTGAGATGTTGCGAAACCCGCGAGGAGCTACGAGCCTGCGATGGCTGACCGAGCTACTAAAAGCTGGCGTTGAAGTTCACGCTCAGGTTGTGGTCTGTCCGGGCGTCAACGATGGTGCCGAACTTGAGCGGACCCTGCATGACGTGGTGTCACTGTATCCAGAGCTGACAACAGTGGCCCTCGTGCCCGTTGGCGTGAGTGACTTCTCATTGGAAGAGACCATGAGGTCGCACACACCAGAAGAAGCGCTTCAAGTAGTGGCTCTGGCTGAGCGCTTTCAGAAAGTTACACAGTCGGTTCTGGGTCGTGTCTCGGTCTTTGCGAGTGATGAGTTCTACATCGTGGCGGGCCTTACGCCGCCACCCGCACGACAGTTCGAAAGCCTGGACCAGGCTGAAAACGGAATCGGTATGGTTGCGGCCTTCGTGCAGAGCTTTGAACAGAAGACCAAAATGGACAAATTGGGTACGGGGTTCTTTCAGTCAGTGGACGGTGCACCGGCTCTTATGTATCGCGCCCCGCGATCCGACGCCTCACCGATTACTTACGGCGACGATGTCGCGGTGATCACGGGTGAGTATGGCGCCCTCGTTCTTCGCGACCTACTTGATAGAAACGGTTTTTCCGATGTTCGCCTCGTGGTGGTTACCAATACCTACTTTGGCGGCAACATTAAGGTGGCCGGCCTACTGACGGGTGCTGATCTCAGTCGCTCTCTCGCCAAAGAACCAGCTTCTGGCGTCTACCTGCTACCCGATGTCTGCCTTTCTGAGGGTCGCTTCCTGGATGGGCGTACAATTGATGAACTACCGCATCCAGTGATCACCGTTCGCACGACGGGGCATGATCTGCGAACAACCCTCGAGCTGGTGCGCTCTAAAGGACTAGCAACATCATGAAAAAGCCCCAAGTTGTCATCGTTGGTCGCCCCAACGTCGGAAAGAGTTCACTCGTCAACCGTTTGGCAGGCAAGCGAATTGCGGTCGTTGAGGAACTTCGTGGCGTAACTCGTGACCGTAAGGCCGTGGACGTCGAATGGCGTGGCTTGGAATTTGAAGTTGTCGACACCGGTGGATGGCTCGAAGCCGGCAACGAACTCGAGACCAAAATTTCGAAGCAGGCCGAGGAGGCTCTTGCTACGGCAGACCTCGTGCTTCTCGTGGTCGACGTCACGACTGGGCTTGTTGACGAAGACACGCATGCCGCCCGGTGGGCCCTTCGAAGTGGCCGTCCGGTGGCCCTCATCGTCAACAAGGTGGATGATGAACTTCACGAAGCAGCCGCATGGGAGTTCATGAGCCTGGGTGCGGGCGAGCCCCACACGGTCAGTGCGCAGCATGGTCGCGGCACTGGCGACCTCCTTGACTTCATCGTTGACTCGCTCGGCGAGTTCCAGCAGGTTGACGAGGTTGCCGAGGCCGATGACGACGGTGCACTACGAGTGGCCATTGTGGGCCGACCAAACGTGGGCAAGTCCACACTCTTCAACAAGTTGATTGGCGAAGAACGTTCAGTCGTGCACGACATGCCCGGCACCACCATTGACGCCATCGACACCGTGGTCGAGACCGAAGCGGGGCTCATTCGATTCATTGATACCGCTGGTATGCGTCGTCGGGCAAAGACTGAGGCGGGTCTTGAGACGTACGCCGTTCTGCGATCACTTGATGCCCTCGACCGAGCCGATATTGCCGTCCTGGTGATTGACGCAACCATTGGTGCAACTGGTCAGGACCAGCGTTTGGCCGAGCGCATCTCCGCTGCTGGGTGCCCTTCGCTCGTTGTTCTTAACAAGTGGGAACTTGTCAGTGTTGATGACCGTGACTCAGTACTCGCCTCAGTAGGAGAGAAGTTGGCGTTCCTTGGTGACGCACCGGTAATGAAGACCACGGCGCTTTCAGGTAAGGGTGTTCATCGCATCCTGCCAGCACTTTCCATCGCGGCTGCCGATTACGGCAAGCGCGTTCCCACTGGTGCGCTCAACAGAGCAATTCGAGACCTTCAGATTAAGCAGCCAGCCCCAACCGGAAAGATTCGCTACGCCGTTCAAGGGGCCACCGAGCCACCAACCTTTACCTTGTTTATTGCTGGGCGCCTGCCCGCAACCTACATGCGCTACGTGGAACGTTCGCTTCGCGAGCGCTTTCAGCTCGGTTCGTCGCCTATCCGCGTTCGAGTTCGCGTTGAATAATGACCAAGTGGTGTGAAACGTGTGACCGCCCCGTGGAAGGTGCTTTCTGCGAGGTCTGTGGACAAGAAATCGTTGAGCCAGCAGCTGCGCCGATGCCATGGTTGTGGCGTTTTTTTATCCTGAGCTCAATTATCTACCTCGGTTGGCGTCTCTATCAGTTAATTTCTTGGCTAAGCCACTAAGGAGAGTCATGCCCATCTACGCACTCGGAGACCGTGCTCCCACAATTCACGACGACGCATTCGTGCATCCGGATGCAGTGATCATTGGTGATGTTCGCATTGGCGCCGAGTCTTCGATTTGGCCTGGTGCGGTACTTCGAGGTGACTACGGCACGGTAATCGTGGGCGAACGTACGTCCATTCAAGACGGGGCCGTCGTGCACGCAGTAGCTGAATTTCCAACGGTTATCGGCAGTGACTGCGTTGTAGGTCACCTGGCACACCTTGAGGGTTGCGTCATCCATGACCGAGCGCTCGTTGGTTCCGGGTCGGTTGTCTTGCATCAAGCAAATGTCTTCTCGGGAGCGACAGTGGCCGCTGGAGCCGTCATCCGAAACCGTACGGACGTACCCGCCCTAGCACTCGCGGTTGGTGTACCGGCAACAATTAAGGAAAATGCAAGTAGCGAAGAACTTATTGTTCTCTCAGCTGCTCTCTACGTAGAGAACACGCATCGCTACAAAAAAGAACTTCGGCTGCTTTAACTGTTTGAAACTTCAACCAGTTTGTTGAGCGCTGCAGCGGCCCGTCCTTCAATGACGGATGCACTCGCAAGGTCGAAACCTTCACTCAATGAAGATGCCTTGCCGGCAATCGTCAAAGCCAGACCAGCGTTGGCACATGCCACATCGAAAATTGGTCCCTGTTGGCCTTCGAGGAACTTGCGGAAGATACTGAGATTGTCCTCTGTCTGTCCGCCCTTGATAGTTGAGACATCGTGTCGGCGTCCCAACACTTCACCAGCGTCAATCTTTTGGGTGTGAACACCCTCTGAGGTGATTGTGACCATTGTTGAGGGCGCGCCAAGCGAGAGCTCGTCGAGTCCCTCGTCACCATTCACAAGCACAGCCCTTTCCACACCTCGAGTGAACATCACCTGGGCCATTGACGCCATGAGGTGAGGTTGCGCTACGCCAATCAGCGTCCGCTGCACCATGGCCGGATTCGCGAGAGGACCAAGAACATTAAAAATCGTGCGAAAATTAAGTGCTCGGCGAATGGGCACGAGGTACCCCAGTGCGTGGTGGTACGTCGGTGCAAACATGAAACCAATGTTGGCCTCTTCAATGCAGGCGCGAACAATCCCGGGTGGGGCGTCCAGGCGGACCCCAAGCGCTTCCAGTACGTCAGCCGAACCAACGGAGGACGATGCAGCACGATTGCCATGCTTGGCAACCGCAACACCACACCCAGCCACTGCGAGCGAGGCCATTGTTGAAATATTGACGGTGTGCAGTTGGTCGCCACCGGTACCTACGATGTCCATGGCGTCCGCACGGACCGAGAAGGTTGCTGCCGCATTCACCATCGCGTCAACGAAACCCGTCATTTCTTCAGCGGTTTCGCCCTTTGCGGTAAGGGCAGTCAGAAAGCTCGCAATCAGAAGCCCTTCCACCCGGCCCTCCAGGATTTCGGCGAGGGCCGCCTGCGCTTCGGTGCGCTCCATGTTGGTACCGCGTACGAGCGGGTTCAGCACTTCCAGTGCAAAGTTCATCGGGCCAACTCCGGGAGCGATTCACGCAACATACGTCTACGTTAGTCGGCGACAAGATCCATTCACGTTCCCACTAACCTCTACCTATGGGAACGACGTACCTCGATGCGATTATTGCCGCGCACCGCGCCCACGCCGCACAGGACGATCGTTCATGGCGAGACCGCCTGGGAACTGTGACCTACGAGGGCCCCTCGATGTTGCAGGCACTTCGTGCCACCACAGGTCGCACGAAGGTAATTGCCGAAGTAAAACGACGCTCGCCCTCGAAGGGTGACCTCTTTGTGGGACTGAATCCAGCTGAGGTCGCCACCACCTATGTTCAGAACGGCGTCACTGCCATTTCAGTTCTTACCGACGAAGACTTTTTCGGTGGCTCGGTCGATGACCTGCGCACCGTTGCCGGGGTAGTGGATGTTCCCTTGCTTCGAAAGGACTTCACTGTCAGCGAGAATGACGTCTTGGACGCAGCGGCCATGGGTGCGAGCACAGTGCTGCTCATCGTGGCCGCTCTTTCAGACATTGAACTTCGAAGCTTCATGTCAGTTGCCGATAGTTGCGGCATTGACGCACTCGTCGAGGTGCATGACCATGAGGAAGCCAAACGAGCCGTGGATCTAGGAGCGCGCATCATTGGCGTGAACCAACGTAGCCTTCACACATTTACGGTCGACACGACTCTGGCAGAAGAAGTGAGTGCTTCTCTCCCCAAGGATGTTGTTCGCATCTGTGAGTCAGGACTAAAGACAGTTGGGGATGTCGAGCGGGCGAGTGCCGCAGGATTTCATGCCGTCCTCGTTGGTGAAACTTTTGTCACGTCGACCTCGATGGCTGACACCGTTCGTGAGTTCACTTCGGTAAGTGAGTCCCAATGAGCAATTTCATCAAAATATGTGGCATCACCACCCGAGAAGATGCACGTATGGCCGAACGGTGTGGGGCGTCTGCTGTTGGACTCATTGTTGCTCCGTCGAAGAGGCAGGTCACGTTAGATGTGGCTGCAGACATTTCAGCATCACTCTCCGAGATACCTTCAGTGGTGGTGTGCCGTCAGATGACTGATGAAGAAATCCTCACGGCTGTAGAGGCTGTCGGATCAACCTGGGTGCAGCTCCACGATCCTGCTTCGATGGTGTTGCTCGAGCGACTCTCCGCCCTCGCAGTGCAGGTCATTGAAGTTCACAGCAGTGACTCCCTTCCACCAGTGCGCCAACACGGCACGTCGCTAATGATGATTGATGGCGCTGTCCCGGGCAGCGGTGAGGTTGCTGACTGGCGAAAGATAAAGGGTCTCATTACTGAAGAATTCATTCTGGCGGGTGGGCTCACACCAATCAATGTCAGCGAAGCGATTTCGAGGGTTGCTCCTTGGGGTGTTGACGTGGCGACTGGCGTCGAAACGTCGCCAGGTGTCAAGAGCCAAGAATTGGTTGAACGTTTTGTTTCATCTGCCAAAATGGCATTTAGTCAAGTGAAGGAAACATTATGAGCGAACTCGGTCTCTACATGTCAACGCCGGATGACCGTGGTCGATTCGGAGACTTTGGTGGACTCTTCGTTCCCGAAGCACTCATGCCAGCTTGTCTGGAACTAGAGGAAGCCTTTCGAAGCGCCTGGAGTGATCATTCGTTCATTGATGAATACCGTACCATCCTGCGAGAGTTCGCTGGACGACCCACGCCGGTCACACCATTGCCCCGACTTTCGCAGCGTCTGGGTCTTAACATTTTCGCCAAGCGTGAAGACTTAGCCCACACTGGCTCGCACAAGATTAACAACGTAGTTGGTCAAGCCCTTCTCACTAAGCGGATGGGCAAGCCACGGATGATCGCTGAAACTGGTGCCGGACAGCACGGGGTAGCTTCCGCGACGGCAGCAGCACGAATGGGCCTCGAATGCACCGTCTACATGGGTGAAGTGGATACACAGCGCCAAGTTCTCAATGTCTTTCGAATGGAGCTGTTAGGAGCCACGGTCGTTCCAGTGACTTCCGGGTCTCGGACGCTAAAGGACGCGGTGAACCAGGCAATGCGTGAGTGGGTTTCATGTGTTGAAGACACGCACTACTGCCTCGGTTCGGTGATGGGGCCACACCCATTTCCCTGGATGGTCCGTGAATTCCAGAGCATTATTGGTCACGAAGCTGCTCAGCAAATGATTGACCTCGGCGCCGGTACGCCGGACGCCGTTATTGCTTGCGTGGGTGGAGGTTCAAACGCAGCCGGAGTCTTTGCCGGTTTCGCCAACTCCTCAGCTCGTCTCATTGGTGTCGAGGCAGAAGGCGGTGCTGCTGTACAGACCGGGTCACCCGGTGTGCTGCACGGCATGCGATCGCTCCTCATCCAAGATGAGTTCGGTCAAATTGAAGAGGCACACTCCATTTCTGCAGGCCTTGACTATCCAGGCATTGGACCGGAGCACGCTCACCTGCACGACATTGGACGTGCCGAGTACTACGGCATTGGCGACGAGGCCGTCCTCGATGCGCTGCAACTCCTTAGTGAGATGGAAGGAATCATTCCGGCACTCGAGACGGCGCACGCGGTCGCGTGGATTATGCGTGAAGCCGGCAAGCAACTTCCACTCGGCTCGACGGTGCTCCTCAATCTCTCAGGACGTGGCGATAAGGACGTGGCTCAGGTACGAGCACTGCTTCGAGGGGAAGAATGAAGACTCTAGAGACACATCTACGTAAAGTTCGAGATAGTGGTCGAAAGGCCCTCGTGCCGTACTTCATGGCCGGTGTTACGCCGGACTGGACAACGTACGTTCAGGCGGCCGCCCATGCTGGGGCCGACGCTATCGAGATTGGTATCCCTTTCTCGGACGCCATGATTGACGGTGTTGTAATCCAAGAAGCCGCCCTACGGGCACTCCAGGTGGGTACAACCCTCGACTCCATTTGCGCCGAACTCGCCACTCTTGAAGTTGATGTACCGCTTATTGCGATGACGTACTTCAATATCTTTCACCACTACGGCCTGGAGAAGTCCTGTGGAGTGATGGGTGAGGCGGGAATCAGGGGATCAATTGTCCCCGATCTCTCTCCCGAAGAGTCGGGGGACTGGAAGCGGGCGTGCGACGAAAATGACATCGCCAATATCTTCCTCGTGGCCCCCTCGACCACACCTCAACGTTTTGACTCAATTGCTCGCACCACCGAGGGCTTCTGTTACGCATCTGCTCGCATGGCTGTGACGGGTCAGGCAAGCGACAACGGAAACGCAGCTGAAGTCGTGGGCAAGGTTCGCGCGGTCAGTGATGTTCCGGCGCTGGTAGGTATTGGTATCAGCACACCGGAACAGGCATTCGAGACGTCACTCGTTAGTGATGGTGTGATCATTGGTTCAGTACTCGTAAAGAGCATTCTTGATGGCGAATCGGTGGCTCAAGTTGAGTCTCGAATTGCCACATTTCGCGCTGCCATCGATCAAAAGTAGACCACGGTCGCCGCGCTTCATTTCCCTGTAACGACATTTGTTACTGAGTGGTAACGAGCGCCTCCGGGTGGTTGGATAAAAGTTTTCTCATCAAAAATCCACCCTTTGCCATGACCTCGGTAATTAAATACTGAATGGGTCGCCATTGTGGCGATCTGAAGTATCCAAATTATTGGGGGGGGTATTAAATGGCTGACGAACACAGCATTGCTGATCCGGGTCCTTTGGGTCTTGCCGGATTCGCAATGACAACGTTTTGTCTGAGCGTAACGAACGCAGGTTTGTGGAAGGGTGCTGGCATCACGGCAGCGCTCTCCTTGGCCTTGTTCTACGGAGGATTCGCCCAGCTCATTGCTGGTGTGCTTGAGTTCTTTAGAAAGAACACCTTTGGTGCGCTGGCTTTCACGTCATACGGAGCCTTCTGGCTTTCACTGTACGGCATTGAAAAGGGATGGGGCATTGTTGCGCCTACCACTGACTCAGTTGCAATTTTCTTGCTCGGCTGGACGATTTTCACCGCCTACATGACAATTGCTGCTTCGAAGGCATCCAAGGCGGTCTTCGTGGTATTCCTGTTGCTCATCGTGACCTTCGTGTTGCTGACCATCGGTAACTGGGGTGCTGGACACACTGGCATCGTTAAGGCTGGTGGATGGTTTGGCATCGCCACAGCAGTTGCGGCTTGGTACGCATCGGCAGCGGGTGTCATTAACTCAACCCACGGAAAGACCGTTCTTCCGGTAGGTTGATTTTCTGTTGTGCTAGGTCAGTCCCCCCAGACCAACTGGGGGGACTGACTCTTTACTGGATATATTTGCATTAACAAGGGTTGGTCGAGGGGCCCACCTTGGGGGAGTAGTTCCTTGCGGAGCTACCTAACTGTTGGGGGAAGATATGTCAGAGGCAAAGCTGGAAGCCTGGCTTGAAGAAACTCGTTCGTTTGCACCAAGTGCAGAATTCGCCGCTCAGGCCAATGCACAAGAGGGCATTTATGAGGAAGCCACAAAGGATCCCGTCGCCTGGTGGCGTAAGCAAGCTGACCGATTGGAGTGGGACGTTGCACCTACCCAAACCCTGGAATGGGATCTTCCTAACGCAAAGTGGTTCAGCGACGGAAAGCTCAATGCTTCGGTGAACTGCGTGGACCGCCACGTAGCTACTGGAAAAGGTGACAAGGTCGCATTCCACTGGATTGCCGATGCCGTTGGTGAAGAGCGCACCATCACGTATAACGACCTCCTGAAGTCGGTGTCGCAAGCCGCCAACGCCCTCACGGAGCTCGGCGTGCAAAAGGGCGACCGCGTTGCGGTCTATATGCCAATGATTCCCGAGGCCGTTGTTGCCATGTTGGCAATTGTGCGCCTCGGCGCTGCCCACTCCGTCGTCTTCGGTGGCTTCTCCGCCGACGCCTTGTCCAGTCGCATTAATGACTCTGACTGCCAATTCGTCGTCACCGCTGACGGAGCATTCCGACGTGGGGCCGCAAGTCCACTGAAGCCGGCCGTTGATGAGGCTCTGAAGTCGTGCCCCAATGTGAAGGCAGTACTCGTAGTGAAGCGCACCGGAGGCGATGTCGACTGGACCGAAGGGCGAGACCACTGGTGGCATGACGTGGTTGATCGCCAAAGTGACTCGCACACTCCAGAGTCATTCGACGCTGAACATCTTTTGTTTTTGATGTACACCTCGGGCACCACCGGCAAGCCCAAGGGGATTTTTCACACCACTGCCGGCTACCTCGTCGGTGCCGCCACCACGTACTACAACGTCCTTGACGCCAAGCCTGACACCGACGTGTCGTGGACAGCGGCAGACATTGGATGGATCACCGGTCACAGCTACATCGTGTACGGTC
>Ga0316218_1003792_pt1 | contig 12172 bp, 14 predicted proteins | sample TBH18003metaG_FD_203634 | JGI IMG/M metagenome (GOLD analysis project Ga0316218, IMG submission 203634) | Freshwater microbial communities from Trout Bog Lake, Wisconsin, USA - TBH18003 | ecosystem: Environmental > Aquatic > Freshwater > Lake > Hypolimnion/Profundal zone | place: USA: Wisconsin... | reverse complement strand
GAACCCCGGTCTACAAGTACACTTTTCACAAACCCGCTGATGCGTGGGTATATCTGCACCAACTGGAAGGGCTGCATTACGCCGGGTAACTGCACATTGCCGCTTATCTGCCGGGGTTGCAGGCTCATAGTCGTGTAGGCGGGCGTGGCAGGCGCTTTTGCTTCCGGCTCCTTTTCTTCTTTATTGCCGCAAGATGCAGCGATCATGGTGGTGGCCACTATGGCGCACAGTTTCATTTTATAATTCATGAGCTATGGTATTTGATGGTTCAGGTAAAAGGGATGGTGATCTTAATGTGGCTTTTGCCATTAGCCATGCGTAGCATTGCGGCACTATGTATAAGGCCGCAAATGTAGAAGCAATGAGCCCGCCGATAACAGCGCGGCCAAGTGGCGCGGTTTGGTCGCCCGACTCACCCAGGCCACTGGCCATGGGCAGCATGCCGGCTATCATAGCCAGGCTGGTCATCAGTATAGGGCGTAGCCTTATGGAAGCACTCACGGTAGCTGCTCTCATCACATCGTTGTTGTACTCCACCCGAAGGGTCTCTGCATTGCTCACGATCAGGATGGCATTGGCCACCGATACGCCTGTAGACATAATGATGCCCATATAAGATTGCAGGTTGAGCGTACAGCCGGTAAGCAGCAGCAACACCATAGCGCCCAGCAATACAGCCGGTATGGTAGAAAGCGCCGCCAGCGACACCCTGAATGATTGGTAATTGGCTGCCAGCAACAGGAAGATAACTATAATGGCCAGCAGCAGCCCACTTTGCAGGCTGTCCAGCGTTTCCGTCAGCAGGCTCGACATGCCCAGCACATTCATCTGCAGCCCTTTTGGCAATTCACCGAGCGATGCCACGGCTTTGTTCACAGCATCGGTGCCGCGTTGCAGATCGGTCTTGTAGAGGTTGGCACTTACAGTAACAAACCGGCGCGGGCCACTACGGTCGTACTCACCTGCTGTAGTATCCACACTAAAGGTCGCTACATCCTGCAACACCAGCCCGGACTGCCCCGTTTGCAGGGGTATCTCTTTAAGGTCGTTGATATTGTTCAGAATATATTCGGGCACCTGTGCCTGCACCTGGTAGGTATATGCACTTTTGGTATCCAGCCAAAGGTTCTTTTCGGTATACCGGCTTGATGAGGTAAAGGCGGCTATAGAGCGGCTCACATCCTGTAGCTTCAGCCCCATCTGGGCTATCTTGTACCTGTCCAATACGATACTGACGGTTGGGTACTTGAGGGGTTGCTGTATCTGCACATCGCGCAGGAAGGGTACCTGTTTCAGCGTGGCCGTTAGTTTGTTGGCATAGTCGGCTATCTCCGCCATATTCTTGCCGGCTACCTGCACCTCCAAAGGCGTAGACGCTCCCTGGCTCATGATCTTCTCTGTAAGTTCTATGGGCTCAAAAGACACATTCACATCAGGTAGCCTTTTATGCACCGCCGCCCGTAATGCCTCCTGGAATTTATCCTTATCGCCTTTATACTTTTCATCGATCTGCACCTGCAAAGATGCTTCGTGTGTACCGCTGTTGAATACATAAAGGTTTGCTGAGGCATAGTTGGTAGGCGTCATTCCCACAAATGCAGAGCTGATCTCTATATGATGATCTGTGATGCTGTCGAGTATCTGCAAGACATTCTGCACCATTGTCTCTGTGCGCTCCAGCCGGGTGCCGTCGGGCAGGCGCAGCTTCACCTGGTACTGGCCGTTATTGGTTTTGGGCAGCAGGTCCTTGCCAATCCATACAAAGCAACCGGCTGTCAGCGCCAATACTATGATGAGGTAAAAACTCACATTGCGACCCTTCCTTTTGATCATGCCTTGCAGGGAGTGGGTGAACCTGACCTTGAACCGTTCAAATCCGTTGTTGTGTGCCGCATCTGCCTCCTCGGCCTCTTCCTGCAGGCTCACCTCGAGGATCTCGGTCGCATCCAGCGCCAGGCTATCGTATGGTGCCGCGTGATGGTGGCTTTTGAACATATCTTCCTTCAGCAGCCAATTGGCTACAATAGGCACAATGCTCTGCGCCAGCAGGAAGGAGGCGATCATAGCAAAGCCTATTGATAGAGACAGCGGAAGGAACAAAGCACGTGGCACTCCGGTCATGATAAACGAAGGGGCAAACACTGCTATGATACACAGCAGGATAAGAAACAGCGGAAAGGATATCTCGGAGCAGGCATCGTAAATGGCCTGCCGCTTGGGTTTGCCCATCTCCAGGTGCTGGTGTATGTTCTCGATGGTCACCGTCGCCTGGTCCACAAGGATACCGATGGCGAGGGCAAGGCCGCTGAGCGTCATGATATTGATCGTCTGCCCTGCCATTTTGAGGCAAAACACTGCACTCAGTACGGAAAGAGGTATCGTTATTACTACCACTATGCAACTACGCCAGTCTTTGAGGAACAGCAGCACCATAAGCCCGGTCAGTATGGCGCCAATGATACCCTCCGTAACAAGGCTTTTTACTGAGTTCATTACAAATACCGACTGATCGAACTCATAGGTGACGTGTACATCATCCGGCAGCAGGCTTTGCATCTCCGGTATTTTGGATTTCAGCTTTTGCACTACCTCCCACGTGGAGGCATCAGGTGTCTTCACGATGGGCATATATATGGATCGCTTGCCATTGATAAGCGCATACCCTGTCGTAATATCGGCAGCATCCTGTATCGTGCCTACATCATGCAGGTAAATGGTGTTGGTGTTATCTGCGCGAATTGGTATATCGCCAAAAGCAGCGACGCTCCCTTCCAATGAATTTGTCGTAGCCATATACATCGTATTGCCCACGCGTATATTGCCGGAAGGCGACATCACGTTATTGTGCGCTATAGACTGTACGACTTCATCGGGTGTCAGGTTGAAGCTACGCAGCTTATCCGGGTCCATATTCAGTACAACAGTGCGGATATTAGCCCCCACCGGTGGCGGAGCAGAGAGGCCCGGAACTGTGGAAAACAACGGCCTGATGCGGGTAGCCGCATAATCGTTGATCTCATCAAGTTTGCGGGTGGCACTGCTGAATACCAGCGTACCCACCGGCAGCGACGAGGCATCGAACCTGATCACCTGTGGCGGCAACGCGCCGGGCGGAAAGAAGGTCATAGCCCGGTTGAGCTGCAAGGCCACCTGCCCTGTGGCTTCTGCCATATCGGTACTTTCGAAAAACGTAAGCTTCAGGATAGTGATACCCTGTATATTCTTACTGGTAATGTTCTTTATACCGTTCACATACAGGAACTGGTCTTGCAGGCGGGTGGAGAAGAAGCCCTCCATCTGCTGCGGCGTCATACCGCCATAAGGCTCTATGACGTAAATAACGGGCAGGTTCAGTTTCGGGAAGATGTCAATCGGTATGGTCCTTATGGCCAGTATGGAGCTAAAGAATACCGCAGACACGATCACGAGTATGGTCACCGGCCTTTTTAGCGAGGCTGATACAATGCTCATTAGTTATCGTTTAAATTTTAGTAAAAGATCATCCTGTTGCCCGCTCAGTCCTGCTCGTATGCAGAGTAGCTGTAGCAGCGCGTCCTGTGTCAGCACGTAGCTGGTTTCGGCTTGTAGTAGCACGTATTGGGCATTGGTTACCTCGATGAGTGTGTTCAGTCCGGCTTTGTATAGTGCCATCTGCTGTATATATGCCTGCTGTGCCGAGTATAGTTGCACCGGCAGCACCTTCAGCTTCTCAGTCGTGATGGCATAGGTGGCATTGGCCTGCTGCATCATTTTATCCAATGTCACCTGTTGCGTTTGCAGCGCGTCCTGCTTAGCTTGCGCAGCATATCGGCCTTCCACCACTTGGTCGTGCCGGTGCTTCAGGTCAAAGAGATTATACGTGAGCGTAACTCCAAACAAATAATTGAATTTACTGTAAGGCACACCATCGGTTATATTATCAGGGTATGCGTTGTCGTAAGATATGCCCGAGCTGCGTTCCCAGGCCGCTCCTATAAGCCCCGCATGTGGCATATACTTTTTAGCCAGGGCATCATTTCCGGCAAGCTGCGCTTCATATTGTTTTTTATACACATTCAGCAAGGGGTGGTCGGTGGCTACTATTGTTTTCGGCTGGCCCTGTGCCAGTAGCTGTGGCAAAGCCAGGTTGACGGCGGCTGTATCGGGCGTTATATCGCCGCTGCTACTGCCCATATAGGAGGCCAGGGTTATCTTATCATAGTTATATTCATCCAGCGCCTGCAAGTAGGCAATGTGGGCATCGGCATATACGGCGCTGGCCGTGCTGCTATCTACCCCTGGTTTAAGGCCGCTCAGCACTGTCGCCCTTATGGCTGTCAGTGTCACCTGTGCGCGCTGCATGTTCTCACTCTGTATTTGCAGCAACCTGTATTTTTTCAGCCAGTCCAGGTACACCGATACCATACTTTCTGTGAGCAGGTAACGGTCGCTGATAAGGTTGGCCTCGTTCACGGCCAATTGCGCGCCTGCCTCCCGGCGTTGTGCATTGTGATAGCCAAAGTTGTAAAAATCCCATTGCAGCGAAGTGATGGCCACATTCACGGGGTTGGGGTTATAATTGGGTGCGGCCGTGGTGCTGCCACCCGGTGTAGAAGGTACCATACCCATAGACAGGTAAGATCCCTGCAACGCGTTGGACGTTCCTGCATCCAGTTGGTCTTGCAGCACCAGCGAAGGCAGGCGGTTGCCGTTCACTGTTGTTATATGAGCTCGGCCTGCCGCCACTTCGGCCTGCCGCTGCTGTAGCAGCGGGTAGTTGGCTACGGCCTTATTAACGGCATCGTACATGCTGACCGTTTGCGCATCGCCCACGGAGGCAATGCAGCACAGGATAAGGAATAACCATATCCCTGTGGCCGTTCGGCCACGAGTAAAATGATCCATAAAATAAAATCAGGATTAAGGCCAAATGGCCTGGGCGATAAAATGAATTGAGGTAGGTTTAGGAACTACGCGCGTGGCGGCCCTCGCAGATGATCGCTGCTGATCGCAGAAGAAAGAAAATGGAAGTTATACTGCCCTTGTGGTGTTTCGGTAATAGTAAAAAAAGAGATTGCTTGAATCCATAATGCAGGTGCCACAAAAGCCAACTGCTCTTCCCATGCTTTTACCCTTACTTTGTTCTTACTGAAGGAAGGAATATCCTTTTGTCCCGCCAATGAGACCTGCGACAGGCCCTTACTTAATTTTGCCGCAACAATTGTTTTGCTTCCTGCGTCACTTGTACATGAACTACCATACTCCCTGCTGTGGATACTGAACAGTATCGCAATGAGCGGCAAAAGAATAAATAGTATCCTTTTATTCATGACTCCGCAAAGCTATATGATTAACACTGAATTATTTAATATCACGCTTAGATTTAACAGTTTTCTGAAACAAACACGCGCAGCAGATTTTTTAGTTGTAGTTTATTGTGAATAACCGGTCTTATGAAAGTAAACCACGCATGGCATGATTATGTTAAGTTATTGTATAAAAACTAAAATGAAAAAATGGATCATTACAGCTATAATGGCGGCGTTTCTTACCACAACATATGCCCAACAAGCAAAGGATGTAAGGAAAGATGAAAAGAAACAGGAAAAAATGGATAAGAAAATGAGGGAAAGGGAAAATGCGCGCCATAGTAACAACGGCAGAAAGGCAGAAAGAGACCTGCATAAAATGGAAAAGAAAGAAAGAAAATTGAATAAGAAGGCAGGGAAATAAGGTGGCTTGTTTACTTCGCGTACTACAAAGGATGGTTATTAATGTGGCCTTCCCTTGTTTTTGGCATGCCAAAAAACACTTTCCCTGATTTCCCGCTTATAGGGCATCCGGTACTACAAATAAATTCGATGCGCAAAAGGTGGCCTGGTGTATGGCAGATAACACTATCAATAAAACCAAACACCCCATAGATTTTTCGTCTTGGCTTGTATTCCTTTATAAGCGACCTTTGTGTTATCAAATAAGGGTTTCTGCACCCAATTTTATCCACAATATTCGGAAAGAATACCAAACTCTCTTTAAGGTTTTCACTTTTACTTTTGACTTATCAATGTGACATCCAAAGGGACATTCAAAAAATTAAATACGGGCAAAACCTTTGCCCATAATCACTTACATGAAAAATGACAATTAGAGTTATCCACAAAAAAAAGTAAAAACCAATGGGACATTTACCATCCCTTGTGCCGCATATTTTTCCCGAAAGTGATACTGTTTATTCCTGTTTGTGAAAGAGGTCGTTTGCCTCTTTCCTCATTTTTGCGTGCTGGGAAAAGCAAATAGTAAAAACCTCACCGCACATGAAAATAATTCGTACAAAGTATTCTGTATTGGTCGTACTGCTGGTCGTTATATCATTGGCAGAGTTCGGGTCGTGCCGCAAGTCGTCCTATTCCGCAGAGTTGCATTCAGACGAGCTCATAGTAACACTGGGCCGCAGGCTGTTTTTCGATAACACTTTGTCCAATCCTTCCGGCCAGTCGTGCGGTAGCTGCCATTCGGCATCAGTAGCCTTCAGCGATCCTGCGCACAATATTGTTTCGCCCGGTGTAGTGCCCGGCCTTTTCGGCAACAGGAATGCGCCTGTGGCTATGTATGCACAGTATGTGCCTGCCCTTCATTACAGTATTGACGACTCTTCCTATGTAGGCGGCCTTTTTTGGGATGGCAGGGTTAATACACTCGAAGAACAGGCGCAAAAGCCTTTTCTTAACCCCTTGAAATGGGCAATACTGATGCTGCAATGGTGGTGGCGAAGCTACAGCGCTCAGAAAACCTAAGTTATTACCAGCTTGCATATGGCAACATCACAGACGTGAACACCGCATTTGCGAATATAGCTGCCGCTATAGCTACCTATGAGCACAGCGAAGAGTTAAGCCCTTTTACATCAAAATACGACTACTATTTGGCAGGTAAGGCCACGCTTACAGATGCCGAGACCAGGGGTATGCTGCTCTTCACAGATACGCTGAAAGGTATGTGTGCCAATTGCCACCTGATCACGCCTGATGAAGCCAGCGGTAAGGTGCTGTTCATCGATTTCAGTTACGAGAACGATGGCGTGCCGAAAAATCCCTACAATCCCTACTACACATTGCCGGGTACCTAGAATGCCGCAGGCCAGTCGTATATAGACCTCGGCCTCGGCGATTTCATCAATGACTCAGCGTTTTACGGCACCTTCCGTACGCCCACATTGAGAAATGTTGCACTCACGGCCCCTTATTTTCACAATGGCTGTTTTGGTACGCTGGAGCAGGTGGTGCATTTCTACAATACCCGCGACGTACCCGGCTCAGGATTTGCTGCACCCGAATATGCCCCCAACATAGATCATACAGAGGAAGGAAACCTGAAACTGACACCCCAGGACGAAGCCGGTATTGTATCTTTTCTCAAAACACTTACCGATGGGTATCAGCCATAGTCTTTATAGAATCCCATGTTTCCGGTAGTCTTTCAAAAAAAATAAGGAAAAGGAATGGGTAGTTGGGTGCAGGGTTTACCTGCGTCCTTGTCTGGGAGCTAGGACTGTAGATCAAGGATATCTATATGCACAAAGTGCTTCTTGTTCGTAGTGTCTAACGTTAAGCCATGTGTAACAGCTGTAGCCGCAATGAATAAATCGGGCTTATCAATACTCTTGCGCTTGGTTTTAGTAAGTGTACGATCTTCACGGCTTGCCTCGCTACCGTGCTGTCAAAGTTTAATATTGTAAATCTGGACAGCATTTGATCCCAGAATTTCAAATTTGCAGGGGAGGCTCCATTAATGACCTCAAATTCTGTAACACTGGAAATGTAAAGCTGATCGTAATTTTTGAAATGACTGACCAGGCGCGAGTTATTTTTGTCCGTTTTGCGAAAATAATCGATCAGTATTGTAGAATCGATCATTAGCTTTTTGTCCGCCATGCTGCAATACTTTTCCTGTTTTCTTCAATAGTTTGAACTTCATCCTCTGTAAACACAGGGCCTCGAAGCAGCATATCAATAAATGCAGCCTTATCGCCCTTCTCTTTTTTCTCTTCAGACAGTTCCTGCTTCAGCCTTAATTTTTGCGAAGGCTTTAAAGTCTTGATTGCTGTTAAAAACTGTTGAAATGGTATTTGTACCTTCATTTCCATTACTCAAATTTAAGCATTTTGTTCATAAATATGCTCATTTGTTGTTGTTACAGCATTTAGTAGAGGTATTGCTGCGTAACACAAAAGCCAAATAGATCGGTCATTTGGCAGTGCAACGGAGAAAACTCCTGAACATCTGCAACAAGCCGGGTTGCCCGTAGTCTTCCAAAATAATAAAAAAATGAGTAATTAGGTGCAGGGTTTACCTGCGTCCTTGTTTGGGCTGTAATTAAACCGGTATCCCCACAAACAACGCTCTACTTGTGGCTATTCCTCCTTATTTTTACCCTGTAAAATCTAAACTTGCAGGGCACAGTATATAAATCAACCGGTAGCTGGTATTCTGTTCGTACTGCGGATGGCGTGTTCTGGAATGCGCGGATAAAGGGCAAGCTGAAGATAGATGAGGACATCTCGTCTACCAACCCGGTGGCAGTGGGCGATACCGTTTCGTTTGATGTGGAGGACGAAGACCTGCTAAAGGGCATGATAACGGCGGTGGCCGACAGGCACAACTATATGGTGCGCGTATCGCCGCACAACAAGAACCAGAAACACATCATAGCTGCCGATATAGACCTGGCCCTGCTGGTGGCCTCCATTGCCGATCCGCGCACGTCTACGGGCTTTATAGATCGTTTCCTGGTCACTGCCGAGGCTTACCACATACCAGCAATACTGGTCGTAAATAAGACAGACCTGATAAAGCCCAAGCACCGAGATGTGCTGCAGCAATGGCAGCAGATGTATGGGGCCGCAGGTTACCCGGTATTCCCGGTATCTGCCACCGGCCCTGCCACGCTCGATGGGCTGAAGGCATTTATACACAACAAGACAACGCTGTTCAGCGGGCACTCGGGGGTAGGGAAGAGTACACTCATCAACCAGTTGATACCCGGTGTGGATATACGCACCAACGAAGTATCGGGCTGGAGCGGCAAGGGGCAGCACACCACCACCTTCGCCGAGATGTTTGATGTGCCGGCGGGCGGCAAGATCATTGATACCCCCGGTGTAAAGGAGTTTGGCCTCATAGACTTTGAGCGGGAAGAGGTGGCGCACTACTTCCCCGAGCTGCGCGCGGTGATGAAGGATTGTAAGTTCAACAACTGCCTGCACATCAATGAGCCCGGCTGTGCCGTGAAACAGGCGGTGGTAGAGCAGCGCATAGCAGCCGATAGGTATGTGAGCTATGTAGCCATACTGGAAAGCATAGAAAAGAAGTGGTAATTTTTTGAGCACCTGAACGATAGCAACATGATACTGTACAACGTAACACTAAAAGTAGAAGCCGCTGTGGCCGATGAATGGGCCGCCTGGATGAAAACCGAGCACATGCCCGACCTGCTGAACACGGGCCTCTTTACCGAAAGCCGCCTCTGCCGCCTGCTGGAGCAGGATGAGAGCGATGGCATCACCTATGCCGCGCAGTACCACTGCAACAGTATCGAGCAGTATAACAATTATATTGACAATTTCGCAGAAACTATGCGCGAAAAAGCATTTAAGGCTTATGGCGGTAAGTTCGTGGCTTTTCGCACCGTTATGGAAATTCTTTGAACCACGCTGTTAGTAAGGCTTTCAGCGGGAAAGCGCTACAGCAAATTCCTTGCCAAAATTGCGTAATCCATGCCTGTGGCGCATTCCGGCCAATTTGTTAATGCCCCGTTTTTCATCAAAATGTGCATAACGTGTGGAAAGCTGCGACAGGCAAGGGTTTGAAGTGAAAAATAATTCTTGTTGGATATTTGGAAGTGCAATAAAGGTGAGTATATTTGTTCTATCCTCAATAAAATTCATTTTCAAAAACAAAAAACAAACCGTTATGAACAAAGCAGAATTGATTGACAAAATTGCTAAAGACGCAGGCGTTACTAAGGTTCAGGCCAACGAAGCGCTGGATTCTTTCACTACCGCAGTAGTAATGGCGCTGAAAAAAGGCGACCGTGTTACACTGGTAGGCTTTGGTACATTCTCTGTATCTGAGCGTGCTGCCCGCAACGGCCGCAACCCGCAGACCGGTGCTGTTATTAAGATCAAAGCACGCAAAGTGCCTAAATTTAAGGCAGGCAAGGAGTTTGCAACCAAGATCTCCGGTAAAAAATAAGCTTCAAAACAAAAGAAACACAAAAGCAAGGATGAAACATTCCTTGCTTTTTTTTATATTTGCACCCTAAAACAATTATAGATCATGGGAAGAGGTGATAAACGCACTAAACGCGGTAAGATATCGTCGGGCACTTTTGGTAAAAGCCGCCTTGCACGTACTAAGAAGACAACAGCTAAGACTGAAAAGAAAGCATAGTTCTTTTTGTTTAAGATCTTTTAAGACCGTATCGCTTTTGGTGTGCGGTCTTTTTATTTTCGGAATGGCATGTTGGATGCCCAAAGTGCTGTACTGCGGATCATGGGTGGCATACTCGCGGTGGAAATTCCCCCTTGTAGCGTGGCTCTTTTTTGTGCGTTAGCGAAGGGGTAGGGGGATGTTTTTTTTGATAATGATGTGTGCGGTCTTTTTATTTTTAGTTCAGTTGATACATGGCAGTATTTCATACAAAAGATATTTCGGGTAAGAGTTTCCTGGTCACAGGCGGTGCCGGCTTTATAGGCTCGCATATTGTAGAGTACCTGCTGGCCAATGGCGCTGGCAAGGTGCGTGTACTCGATAACCTGGCAACGGGTCCCATAAACAATGTGAACCTTTTCACCGATCATCAGCAGTACGAATTCATCGAGGGTGATATACGCGATTCAGCTACGTGCGCTAAGGCTTGCGAGGGTATTAACTATGTATCGCACCAGGCTGCCCTCGGTTCTGTGCCACGCTCTGTAAAAGACCCCATTACGTCCAACGAAGTGAATGTGAGCGGCTTTATAAACATGATCACCGCTGCTAAAGATGCAGGCGTTACTATGTTCGTTTACGCTTCATCATCATCGGTATATGGAGATGAACCCAACCTGCCCAAGACGGAGGCGCGCACCGGCAACCTGCTCTCTCCTTATGCGGTAACGAAGGCTGCGAATGAGTTATATGCAGCAGTGTTCAGTAACCTGTATGGTATGCGGGTGGCGGGTTTGCGCTACTTCAATGTCTTCGGCCCGCGGCAAGACCCTAACGGGCCCTATGCCGCTGTGATACCTTTATTCGTAAGCGGCATCCTCAAAAAAGAACCGGTATACATCAATGGCGATGGCGCGCAAACGCGCGATTTTACTTTTGTAGAAAACGCAGTGCAGGCCAATGTGCGTGCCATGCTCACCGACAATGAAGCCGCCTGCGGGCAAGTGTACAACATTGCAGTAGGACAGAATTTTTCGGTCAATTTTTTATACCAATCTATCTGCGAATTGCTGGGCGCAGACCATGCAGCCACCCACCGCGAAGCACGCGCAGGAGATATACACGATTCGCTGGCCGACATATCGCAGGCAAAGCAATTGCTGGGTTATGCACCCACACGGCAATTCCTGGATGGGCTGGCCACCACTGTGCAATACTTTAAAGAAAAGCAGTAGGTTAATCCCTGTTGTTCTGGTCCCTGTTGTTGTTCAGGCTGTTGAACCTGTCTATGTTGCTGGGGCGCGGCGTGCTGCTGTTGTAGCCACCTGGCTTGAACCCACCCGGTTTAAATCCGCCCGGTTTGAACCCGCCCGGCTTTTTGAATGATTTGCCGCCACCGGTTTTGGTGTTATTTTGTTTAGCCTCCTTTACCGATATGATGTTGCCTTCAAAGAAGACGGCATCAATGTTATCAATAGCATCGTAGGAATGGCCTTTATCTTCCATCTCTACAAATCCGAAGCCGCGTGGCTCGCCGGTTGCATTGTCAAAAATGATCTTGGAAGAAACCACTACGCCATATTCTTCAAATAAGGTGCGCAGGCTTTCAGCGGTGGTTTGAGGATTGAGGTTGCCGACAAAAAGATTCATAGCAGGTTAGTATATAAATTAATAATAGCGTTCGTTAGAAAACGAATAGGGGCGGTGAAAAACGCGATACAAGATACATATTTCTTCGGTTAACAGTGATTTCTTTATTTTTTTCG
>Ga0316218_1003782_pt1 | contig 12203 bp, 11 predicted proteins | sample TBH18003metaG_FD_203634 | JGI IMG/M metagenome (GOLD analysis project Ga0316218, IMG submission 203634) | Freshwater microbial communities from Trout Bog Lake, Wisconsin, USA - TBH18003 | ecosystem: Environmental > Aquatic > Freshwater > Lake > Hypolimnion/Profundal zone | place: USA: Wisconsin... | reverse complement strand
CAGGCTGGACCGACAGCGGCGGCCGTCGGCGGGACTGGAAGGAATGGCGGGAGTGGCTGGGCCGTCGCGCGGCGACGGGGAAGCTGGCCCCCAAGGGCTTTCCGGTGACCAAGCGCTTCCGGCCCGGTGGAAGCTGAGCGGGTCTAGCGGTCCAGGCGGCCGCTGTCCCGCTCCCGCGCGGACATCAGACGCCAGCCGCCGGGACGCAGCAGCTCCAGCGGCGCGAAGCGGGCCTTGTAGGCCATCTTGTCGCTGCCTGCGACCCAGTACCCCAGATAGACATAGGGCGCGCCGAGCGCGACGGCCTGGTTGATGTGGTCCAGGATGATGAAGGAGCCAAGGCTGCGGCCCGCCAGGTCCGGATCATAGAAGCTGTAGACCAGGGACAGGCCGTCCTGCAGCAGGTCCACCAGCACGCAGGCCACCAGTTCCCCCGGTCCGCGGTCATCGGTGCGGCGGCGATACTCGATCAGGTGCGTGCGGACGGCGGTGTCCTCGACCATGGCCACATAGTCGGGCCAGCCCATGTCCGCCATGCCCCCGTCGGCGTGCCGCGCGGTGAGATAGCGGCGCAGCAGGTCGAACTGTTCGGAGGTGGCCTCCGCCTCCACCAGATGCCGCTCCAGATCGTCGTTCCGCTTCAGGATCCGGCGGTGGGAGCGGGACAGGGCGAAGTCGGCAGCGGGAATGCGGACCGAGACGCAGGCATCGCAGGTCTCGCAGGCCGGGCGATAGGCAATGTTCTGGGAGCGCCGGAACCCGACCTGGGTCAGGTTGTCATTGACCATGGGACCGTCGGACAGGGGTAGGTGGGCGAACACCTTGCGCTCCTCCCGCCCGGGCAGATAGGGGCAGGCAGACGGGGCCGTCAGGAAGAAACGCAGCTTTCCGGTCGCAAAGTGCTGTGTCACGGCCTGACGTGGGTCCTGCTCTGGTAGCTTCGCCGCAGTCCGGCGCACGGGCAATTAGGGGACAGTCCACGCGCCCCCGCAAGCCGGGAAGCGCCATTGGCGTGGCAAAGGGCGCTTTTACGCCTATTGACCGGCATTGGGGGGCAGCACCGGAGCCTCGCGCAGCAGCACGATGGCAATCCGCCGGTTGCCCGGCAGGGTCGGATCATCGGGAAACAGCGGTTCAGAGACCGCCTTGCCGGAGACCTGGTAGATTCGGTCCGCCGGGACCCCGGCTTCCTGCAGCACCGACCGGGCGGCATTGGCGCGGGAGGCGGACAGGGCCCAGTCATCTCCGCCGCGGGCCTGGCCCGGCGTGGTGGCGCTGGTGTGACCGGCGATGGTGATGCGGTTGTGCAGCTGGTTGATCACCTTGGAGATGGCGCGCAGCAGGATCCGGGCCCGGTCGTTCGGGCGGGTGGAGCCCTGCTCGAACATGGCCCGGCCCTCCTGGTCGATCAGCTGGATGCGCAGGCCCTCAGGCGTCACGTCCACCAGCACCTGCTTGGACAGTTCCGCCAGTTCCGGCATGTCCTGCAGGGCCTGGCGCAGGCTTTCCGCGGCGCTCTGGAACTGGTCGGCCTCGTGCTTCTGCTGGGCATCGCGGGTCGCGCTGGACGGGTCGCCGGACGCCGCCTGGGAGGTCTTGCCCTCGTTCTGCGGATCCTTGGGGGCGGGCACGGACATCTTCTGGATGACGGAGATGGCACCGTCGCTCTTCACGCCCTTGTCGCCCATGGCCGTGCCGGCAAGGATGCCGCCGGAGCCTGAGGTGGCCTCGGACACGCTGGCCGGGGCGAAATAGTCGGCAATGCCGCGCTTCTGCTCAGGCGAGGTGGTGTTGATCAGCCACATCAGCAGGAAGAAGGCCATCATGGCGGTGACGAAGTCGGCATAGGCCACCTTCCACGCGCCACCATGGTGTCCGCCCCCGGACACCTTCTTCACCTTCTTGATCAGGATCGGCGCGTCGCCGTAAGCCATCCCACTATCCCCGGACACTCAGGTTCACAGATCATCAGCCATAATCCCACGGTGTTAAGATGCGGTTGCGTCGGAGCCCGGGTTCGCCTACGTGCGGTATCCCTCGCTGCAATGGCCGCCCTGACCCATGTCCCAAGCTGAAATCATGATGGATGCGGAGACCCGCCAGGCCTATCGCGCGGCGCTCGGCGGCTTTGCGACGGGGGTTGCGATCATCACCGTGGCCGACGGGGACCAGGCGGTGGGTCTGACGGTGAATTCCTTCACGTCCGTCTCCCTCGACCCGCCCCTGGTGCTCTGGTGCCTGGGCGAGGCGTCGGACCGGGGCGTGTACTTCCGGCCGGCCCCCCATTTCGTGGTCAACATCCTGGGCCAGGACCAGCAGGCGCTTGCCGACCGCTGCGCCAAGCGCGGCCAGTATCGCTTCGAGGCGTCGGAGCTGGATCTCGGTCGCGTCGGGCGTCCCGCCCTGCACGGATGCGTGGCCCGGCTGTGGTGCGATACCCATGATCAGGTGGCGATGGGCGACCATGTGGCCATCATCGGCCGGGTGCGGGCCTTCGACAGCCGCCCGGGTGACGGACTGACCTATTTCCGCAGTCGCTACGGCACGGCGCCGACGCCCGACTGATCCGACCGGCGGACGGGGCTCAGCCAGCCAGGGCCCTGGCGGCGCGGGGGGCGAAATAGGTGATGACTCCGGCGCATCCGGCGCGCTTGAAGCCGAGCAGGCTTTCCAGCATGGCCCGGTCCCCGTCGATCCAGCCGTTCTGGGCGGCCGCCTGGATCATGGCGTACTCCCCGGAGACCTGGAAGGCGAAGGTCGGCAGGCGGAAGGTCTCCGCCACCCGCTGGACGATGTCGAGATAGGGCATGCCCGGCTTGACCATGACCATGTCCGCGCCCTCGGAGATGTCCAGGGCGACCTCGCGCAGGGCCTCCTCCGAATTGGAGGGGTCCATCTGGTAGGTCTTCTTGTCGCCGGTGAGCACGCTGGCGGAGCCGATGGCATCCCGGTACGGGCCGTAGAAGGCGGAGGCATACTTGGCGGCATAGGCCATGATGGCCACGTCCGTGAGACCCTCGGCCTCCAGGCTGGTGCGCAGGCGACCCACGCGACCGTCCATCATGTCCGACGGGGCCAGGATGTCGCAACCGGCCGACGCCTGGACCAGGCCCTGCTGGATCAGGCGCTCCACCGTGGCGTCGTTGAGGATCCGGCCGTTCTCGATCAGGCCGTCATGGCCGTGGCTGGTGAAGGGGTCGAGGGCCACGTCGCACATGATGCCCACCTCCGGCGCGGCATCCTTCATGGCCTTCACCGCGCGGCAGACCAGGCCGTCCTCGTCGGTGGCCGCGGTGCCCCGGTCGTCCTTCAGGGACGGGTCGATGAAGGGGAAGATGGCGATGGCCGGAATGCCCAGGGCCCGGGCCTCCTGCGCCGCCTTCGCGGCCCGGCTGACCGACATGCGCGGCGCGCCGGGCATGGAAGCGACCTGGATCTCGTCCTCCGGCCCGTCATGCACCACCAGCGACCAGATCAGGTCGCTGGGCGTCAGGACGGTTTCGCGCACCAGCCGCCGGATCCAGTCCGCCTGGCGAAGCCTGCGGGGGCGAAGGGCGGGGTAGGCGGCCAGCGGAGCTCTGTACATGCCCGATTCCTGATCAGCGGCTTATGCCACAGGGGTGTGACCTATCGGCCGGTTTCCGGCAAGCCTCAGGAACCCGAACAGGGACTGCAGGAGGGTCCAGGCGGCCCCGAACAGGACCAGGGACACCGACGTCGCCAGCATGACGCCGCCGATCCAGGCCTGCTGGCCAGCGCTTGAGACCCCGAGGGTCGCGGTGGAGACGCCGGAGATCTTCTCGCCCCATGTCACCAGCGCCGCCAGCCACACGCCGCTGCCGGCAAAGCCCGCGATCACGGCCCCGACGATACAGAAGGCCCCCATCCAGAAGATGCGGACCTGATGCCGGTAGTGGGTGCGCAGGACGGGATGGCTGTCGTGCCCGTGGGCCAGGGCAAGCGCCAGTCCCACCACGCTCGGCACACCAAAGGTGAAGACGCCGATGAACATCAGCACATAGACGATGAACGCAATCAGCCGATCAAACTGCGTCATGACCGGATCCTGTCCCGGACCGGCAAAAACATTGGGCATACAGCACTCCCCCTGAACACGCTGCACGAACGGAGCGTCCAGCGGACGTCCGTTAATCTTTCTTCGCGACGACTTCATAACGCCGATGCTATGACAGTGACATAGTCTCCACCGTCCGCAGCCATTATCCCTAATGGGTTGAGTGCTGCAGGTCGCCGACGGGGGATGTGTGCGTCGTAAGGGTGGGGGCGTGGCAATACGGGTCGGGACACACGCCGCCAGGCGCGGGGTCGGAAGGGTTCGGCGGATCGCACAGCGGGCGGCCGGTCTTCTGGTGGCCGGGCTGCTGCTGACGGGGCTTTCGTCCCTTCCGGTGACCGGCGGCTTCGCTCAGGCCGCGGATCGCGCGGACGTGGCGACGCCCGACCCGTCGGTGGTCCAGGGCCGGCTGCCCAACGGCCTGCGCTATGCCCTGCAGTCCAACCACAAGCCGGGCAGCAGCGTGTCGTTCCGCTTCTATATCGAGGCGGGCTCCGCGCAGGAGGCGGAGTCGGAGCGCGGGGTCGCCCACTTCCTCGAGCACATGGCCTTCGAAGGGGGCAAGGCGATCCCGGGCGCGACCCTGTCGTCGCGGTTCCAGGAGGCCGGTATCTCCATCGAGCGGGACCACAACGCCTTCACCAACCTGACGGGCACCTACTACGTCATGGACCTCCAGGCGGTGACCCCGGCCAAGCTGGACCTGGCCCTGACCTGGTTGCGGGACGTGGCCGACGGCCTGATCCTGGACCCGGAGGCGGTGGACCGGCAGAGGGGGGTGGTCACCTCGGAATACTATGCCCGCCGGGACGGGGGCACCAATGTGTCGGAGTCCATCCGCCGCTTCCTGCAGCCCGAGCTGCTGGCCCCGCGCCGCTCCCCCGGCGGGACCCCGGAGACCCTTAAGGCCATGACGGCCGACACGATCCGGTCCTACTACACCCGCTACTACCGGCCGGACCGCGCCTTCGTCATCATCGTCGGCGACCTGCCGGTGGCCGAGATGAAGGCCAGGGTCGAGGCGACCTTCTCCAGCTGGACCGCCGCCGGTCCGGCGGAGGCCGATCCCGATCCCGGCCGCGTGGATTATGCCCGCAAGACCTCGTACTTCGTGGTGCACACCCCGAACTTCGCCCAGGGGGTGATCGACATCTGCCGTCCGGCCCCGGCAGACGCCCACCTGCCGCCCGGCGTCGCCGCCTGGAAGTCGGTGCTGGCCGATGTGGGCTGGATGTGGCCCCTGCAGGAGCGGCTGGACCATCTGTCCCGCGCGCCGGACTCCCCCTTCATCACCGCCCGGGTGGAGCGCAGCGAGCAGCAGAAACGCTTTGCCATGACCTGCATCTTCGCCACGCCGAAGCCGGAACGGTGGTCGGACGCCCTGACCAGCCTGTCCGACGAGGTCCGCCGGATGGAGCTTCACGGGGTCACCTCGGAGGAGTTCCAGCGGACCCTGACGGTCATTGCCGCCCGGGTCGGGGCGGCCACCACCGCGTCGCGGACCTCATCCCAGATCGCCCAGGGGCTAATCCAGACCCTGCTGGACCGGGACGTCCCCGTCACGGCAGAGACCAGCGCGCGCCTGTTCGACGTGGCGCGGGCGAGTACCACCGAGGCGGACGTGGCGGCCTCGCTCCATCGCAAGTGGTCCATGGCGGCGGACCCGCAGCTGGTCCTGATCTCCACCGTTCCGGCCTTGCCGGACGAACTCAGCAAGGCCTGGCACAGCGCACAGCTGCGGCCGACACTCCCGCAGATCGAGAAGGCCCCGCTGCCCGCCTGGGCCTATGGGCAGATCGGGCCGCCGGGCAAGGTCGTCGACCGGCAGGAGATCACCGACCCCAGCTTTGTCCGCCTGACCTTCGAAAACGGCGTGCATGCCAACATCAAGACCCTGTCGTCCGACCGCAACCGGGTGGAGATCCGGGTCCGGTTCGGGGCCGGTGAACTGGAATTCGCGCCGACGGACCTAGGCGTGGCCACGATCGGGGCCGGTGTGGTCGCCAGCGGCGGGCTGGGCAAGCATGACGACGAGACCCTCAATCGCCTGCTGGAGGCGCACGCCACGGACTTCCGTTTTTCCATGGAACGGGACCATTTCAACTTCTCCGGCGTCTCGCGGACGGAGGATGCGGGCCTGCTGACCCAGGTCCTGGCCGCCTATCTGCTCGACCCCGGCTTCCGGCCGGAATCGGACCGGGACGTGCCCCAGACGGTGAAGGCCTTCTACACCAACCTGCGGGTGAGCCCGATGCTCGTGGCCCAGCAGGCCCTGCGCGCCCAGCTGCCTGGCAATCCTGGGGCCAACCTGCCGCCCGAGGCCGTGGCCGCCGGTTTCAAGGCCACCGACTTTGCCCGGGTGTTCCGGCCAGTGCTGCTCAGCGATCCGGTGGAGGTCACCGTGGTCGGGGACATCACCGAGGACGAGGCAACCCGGCTGCTGGCCGGCAGCTTCGGGGCCCTGCCCAGGCGATCCGGACCGACCGGAACCGCCAGCCCGGAGGCCGTGCGCCTGCGCTTTCCCACCCGCTCCCCCCGGGCGGCGACGGCGCACCATATCGGGCTGCCCTCCAAGGCCGGAGTGCTGGTGGTCTGGCCCCTGTTCGTCTGGACGCCCGAGCGGCAGCGCGAGGTCCGCGCGGTGACCCTTCTGCGGGAGGTCCTGTCCGACCGGGTCCGGCGCATCGTCCGGGAGAAGTTCGGACAGACCTACACGCCGGACGTCTCCTATGTGACGGAGCGGGGAGGGGACGACGGTGCCCTCACTGTGGCCATCGAGACCCATCCCGAGGCGGTGCAGCAGGTGGTGAACGAGGTGCGGGCCATCGCCCGGGAACTGGCCCGCGGGAACATCACCGCCGACGAGCTGGAGCGGATCCGCAAACCCCTGCTGGATGACACAGCCCATCGCCGGGAAACGGCGGGCTGGTGGCTGAACACCCTGGATGGATCCTTTGCCGATCCCTACAAGCTGGCCCAGGCCCGCACCTGGCAGGCGGACTACAGCTCCATCCCGGTGGCCGAGGTGAACACGGTGGCCCGCCGGTGGCTGGCCCGGGAGCCGATGGTGGCCGCGGCCCTGCCGGAAGGCCCCGTCTCTCCCCTCAATCCGTCCGGGAATTGATGCGCCGCAAGGGCAGGTGACGCCGCCTGCCTTATTCGGGACATGGACTTAGAGACGTCTGCGGTGCAGATATGCTAACTTGGAACGACGCCGGGGCTCCCCGCCGTCTTGGGAAGCGAGTGTGATGGACTACAAGTCAGCATTCCGTGCCGCTGTGGATCAGGTGCGTGACGAGGGCCGCTATCGGGTTTTTGCCGACCTGAAGCGCCACCGGGGAGACTTTCCCGTGGCCACCTGGACCCGTCAGGACGGAACCACCCGCGATGTGACGGTCTGGTGCTCGAACGACTATCTGGGGCAGGGCCAGAACCCGGTGGTGCTGGCGGCCATGCACGAGGCCATCGATTCGGCCGGTTCCGGCTCCGGCGGCACGCGCAACATTTCCGGCACGACCCGCTACCACGTGGAACTGGAGGCCGAGCTGGCCGACCTGCACGGCAAGGAGGCTTCGCTGCTGTTCACCTCGGGTTATGTGGCGAACGAGGCGGCCCTGTCGACCCTCTACAAGGTCCTGCCGGGCCTGATCATCTTCTCCGACGCCCTCAACCACGCCTCGATGATCGCGGGGATCCGCAACGGCGGAGGGGCGCGGCACATCTTTCGCCACAACGACCTCGAGCATCTGGAGGCCCTGCTGGCGGCGGCCCCGGTGGACGCCCCCAAGCTGGTGGCCTTCGAGAGTGTCTATTCCATGGACGGCGACATCGCCGATCTGGCTGCGACCATTGCGCTGGCCCGCAAGTACGGGGCGCTGACCTATCTCGATGAAGTGCATGCCGTGGGGCTCTACGGCCCGCGGGGCGGCGGCGTGGCCGAGCGCGACGGCGTGATGGCCGACATCGACATCATAGAAGGCACGCTGGGCAAGGCCTACGGGGTCATGGGCGGCTACATCGCCGGTGACGCCGACCTGATCGACGCCATCCGCAGCCACGCCTCCGGATTCATCTTCACCACGTCTCTGCCTCCGGCCCTGGCGGCCGGGGCCTCGGCCAGCATCCGCTGGCTGAAGGACCATGACGAGGTCCGCCAGCAGCACCAGGAGCGCGCCGCCGCCCTCAAGGCCCGGTTCAAGGCCGCTGGTCTGCCGGTGATGCCCTCGGCCAGCCACATCGTTCCGGTCCTGGTGGGCAACCCGGTGCACTGCAAGCTGATCTCCGATCTCCTGCTGTCGGATCACGGGGTCTATGTGCAGCCAATCAACTATCCCACCGTGCCCCGGGGGACCGAGCGCCTGCGCTTCACGCCGACGCCGTTCCACACGGACGAGATGATGGAACACCTGGTCACGGCGATGAACGACCTGTGGACGCGCTGCAACGTGAAGCGCCACGGCGTCGCGGCCTGATCCAAGCTGATCCCGCGTCGAGGCCCCCCGGGTCCCGGCCATGAAAAAGGGCGACGTCCGTGGACGCCGCCCTTTTTATCGTTCCTGTCGCCGGGATCAGGCCTTCTGTCGACGAACGCCGCGGCCGAGACCGATCTGCTTGGCAAATTCCGAACGCCGGTTGGCATAGGCAGGGGCCACCATTGGATAGTCGCTGGAGAGGCCCCACTTCCGCCGGTATTCATCCGGGCTCAGATTGTATTTGGAGCGCAGATAGCGCTTGAGCATCTTGAGTTTCTTGCCGTCCTCGAGGCACACGATGTAGTCGTCCTGGATCGACCGGGCGATGGGGACCGCCGGACGCTGACGTTCCGTGGCCACGGGCGCGGCTTCCTCCTTGCCGAGGGACGACAGGGAGGCGTGCACGGCGCGGATGATGTCCGGAATCGCCGTCGGCTCCACGGAGTTGTTCGAAAGATAAGAGGCGACGACTTCGGTAGACAGTCGAACGATCTCTTCCTTGGAAATTTCGACGACCTCTGCATTTGATGACATTTTCACAGCCTCAAGATCTTCGCCCTTTTTGTGGGCGACACTTTTTTGAATATGGGACGTTGAGTATAATAAGCGATCTGTAAATTCAACAAAAAACCGGTTTTGCGCTGAAAAAACGATGGTTTCTGATGGGAAATATGAATTCCGTGCATCCGTGTATACTGGGACAGCTCTCATTCGGATGTGGTTGATCCTCTAAATGGGGGCTGGAATTGGTCCATTATCGATTGCGGTGCTGAAATGAACCCAATCCAACGGATGCTCTGCCCAGATTGCATGAGGATTTTGCATGTGATGCGCGGTTCGCTGACGGCGGAGTGGATTGCAAATACCCGGCCCGGACGCGTAGAAGCTTACCGGGCTGGCCGCTGGTCACCCGCGCCATTTCACCTTCCTCCCGTTCGGTCCCGCGCCCTTCGGCCCGACCCCTTTTCGGAAAGACATCGACCGTGGCCCTTGATTCGCCCTCCGTCTCGACAGATCGGTTCTTCTCGGCTGCCCTCGGCGAGGCGGACCCGGACATCGCCCGGGTCGTCCAGGAGGAATTCGCCCGTCAGAGCGCCCAGATCGAGCTGATCGCGTCGGAAAACATCGTCAGCCGGGCGGTGCTCGAGGCCCAGGGCTCGGTGCTCACCAACAAGTATGCCGAGGGCTATCCCGGTCGACGCTATTACGGCGGCTGCGAGTTCGTGGATGTGGCCGAGCGGCTGGCCATCGAGCGGGCCAAGGCCCTGTTCAACTGCACCTTCGCCAATGTGCAACCCCACTCCGGCGCCCAGGCGAATCAGGCGGTGTTCCAGGCCCTGCTGCAGCCCGGCGACACCTTCATGGGCATGGACCTGGCCGCCGGCGGGCACCTGACCCACGGCAGCCCGGCCAACCAGTCGGGCAAGTGGTTCCGTCCCGTGGCCTATACGGTGCGCCCGGACGATCATCTGATCGACTATGACGCCCTTGCGGAGATCGCGCTGAAGGAAAAGCCGCGGCTGATCATCGCCGGCGGCTCGGCCTACAGCCGGGCCATCGACTTTGCCCGCTTCCGGCAGATCGCCGATTCGGTGGGGGCCTATCTGATGGTGGACATGGCCCATTATGCGGGCCTGATCGCCGCCGGCGTCTATCCCAGCCCGCTGCCCCACGCCCATGTGGTGACCACCACCACGCACAAGACCCTGCGGGGTCCGCGGGGCGGGATGATCCTGTCCAACGACGAGGACCTGGGCAAGAAGATCAACTCCGCCGTGTTCCCCGGTCTGCAGGGCGGGCCGCTGATGCATGTGATCGCCGCCAAGGCCGTGGCCTTCGGCGAGGCCCTGCAGCCGTCGTTCAAGCTCTATGCCCGCCAGGTGCTGGACAATGCCCGCGTGCTGGCCGCGACCCTGGTGGAGTCCGGGGTCGAGATCGTCTCTGGCGGCACGGACAGCCACCTGATGCTGGTGGACCTTCGGCCCAAGTCGGTGACCGGCAAGGCGACGGAAGCCAGCCTCGAGCGGGCCAACATCACCTGCAACAAGAACGGCATCCCCTTCGACACCGCGCCCTTCACGGTGACGTCCGGCGTGCGGCTGGGCACACCGGCCGCCACCACCCGGGGCTTCGGCACCGCCGAATTCCGCGAGGTCGGCCTGCTGATCGCCGAGGTGGTGGACGGTCTGTCCCGCCACGGGGACGACAACAGCGCCGCGGAGGCGTCCGTCCGTGAACGGGTGAAGGCACTCACCGGACGCTTCCCGATCTACGGCTGATTTGCGTCCCCTCTGGTCAGGGGCGGGTGCGGGGACTAAGTCTGTCCGATGATGCCCGGTGGCGGTCCGTTCCGCCGCCCCATGCCCAGGAGCCCGAAGAGATTGCGCTGCCCTTTCTGTGGCCATGCCGAAAGCCAGGTGAAGGACAGCCGTCCTTCGGAAGACGGTTCGGCCATCCGACGTCGCAGGTCCTGCCCGGAGTGCGGCGGCCGCTTCACCACGTTCGAGCGGGTGCAGCTGCGCGAACTGACGATCATCAAGCGATCCGGTCGCCGGGCGCCCTTCGACCGGGAGAAGCTGGTCCGCTCCGTCTCGGTGGCCCTGCGCAAGCGCCCGGTGGAGACCGAGCGGCTGGAGCGGATGGTGTCCGGCATCGTCCGCCAGCTGGAGAGCCGGGGAGAGACCGAGATCAATTCCGAAGTGGTGGGTGAGCTTGTGATGAAGGCGTTGAAGGCCCTCGATGAGGTGGCCTATGTCCGCTACGCATCGGTCTATCGCGATTTCCGGGAGACGCAGGACTTCGCCCGGTTCCTCGGTGAGGAAGGCCTTTCCGAGGAGACCGAGGTGCAGGACCTATGAGCCGATCCGATCAACGCCCTGCCATGCAGGCGCGGTCCGTGGCCCGGCTGGCCGCCGTCCAGGCCCTCTACCAGATGGAGGTTGCCGGTGCCGGGGTGGAAGCCGTGGTGCGGGAGTTCTCCGATCACCGGTTCGGCTCGGCCCTGGAGGCCGAGGATGACACCGCCGCCCCGGGGGCGGCGACGGACCAGCTGGCCGATGCCGACGAGGCTTTCTTCGCCGACATCGTGCGCGGCGTGGTCACCCATCAGGCGGAAATCGATGCGGCCGTCTCCCGGCGGCTGGCGGCCAACTGGCGGCTGGAGCGCCTCGACGCCACCCTGCGCGCGACCCTGCGCTCCGCCACCTACGAGCTGATGCACCGGGCGGACGTGCCCACCGAAGTGGTGCTGGACGAGTATGTGGAGCTGGCCAAGGCCTTCTTCGCCAAGACCGATTCGGGGTTCGTGAACGGCGCCCTCGACGCCGTCGCCCGCGACCTGCGCAGCTGAGCGCCCGGTCACGGCCATGGGCCAGCGGGAGTTCGACGAGATCGCCAGCCTCTTCCGGCCCCTGACCTTCGGGGTGGAGGAGGCGTTCGAACTGCGCGATGACGCGGCCCTGATCCGGCAGGTGCCGGGACAGGACCTGGTGGTGACCAAGGATGCCATCGTCCAGGGCGTGCATGCCCTTGAGTCGGAGCCACCCTTCGTCCTGGCCCAGCGCCTGCTGCGGGTCAATCTGTCGGACCTGGCAGCCAAGGGGGCCGTTCCCTATGCCGCGCTGCTGGCGGTGGCCTGGCCCGCGGGATGGACGGCC
>Ga0316218_1003767_pt1 | contig 12256 bp, 8 predicted proteins | sample TBH18003metaG_FD_203634 | JGI IMG/M metagenome (GOLD analysis project Ga0316218, IMG submission 203634) | Freshwater microbial communities from Trout Bog Lake, Wisconsin, USA - TBH18003 | ecosystem: Environmental > Aquatic > Freshwater > Lake > Hypolimnion/Profundal zone | place: USA: Wisconsin... | reverse complement strand
AACCTCGGAAATGGAGTTTCTGGTATCTTTTATATCAATTGAGAAGGGATAAAATCATGCTTTTTCATTCAAATCAATCTAATCATCAGTGTATATGAATCTGATTAAAAAATATTACAGTCCTTCTTCCTCCCCTTCAGTGGTTGGAAGTTCTGTTTCTGTCCACTCTCCGGCTACTGTTGCCAATGTGGTTTGTGGATTTGATATTCTTGGCTTCGCCTTGAATAATCCAAATGATGAAGTAACCATTTCATTGAGGGATGAAGTAGGCGTACAAATCATTAACCAAGATGATTTCGATTTGCCAACCGATCCAGAAAAGAATGTTTCTGGCGCAGCTTTATTAGCTATGCTAGAAGAATGTCCCGATGTGAAAGGCTTTACTTTAATCAGCAAAAAACATATCAAACCCGGTAGTGGCATTGGTAGTAGTGCGGCAAGTGCTGCCGGACCAGTCGTTGCAGCAAACTATTTATTGGGCAATCGTTTTAGCAAGGAAGATTTGGTTCGTTTTGCCATGTTTGGCGAAAAAGTGGCAAGCGGTGTTAAGCATGCTGATAATATTGCTCCTGCAATTTACGGTGGCGTAACCTTGATTCGTTCTATTTTCCCTTTAGATATCATTGCAATTGATGCACCTGAATTATATGTTACAGTGGTTCATCCGCAAATAGAAGTTCGTACGGCTGATGCAAGAATGATTCTGAAACAAAATGTTTTATTGAAGAATGCCATCAAGCAATGGGGCAATATTGCAGGATTAGTAGCAGGATTAATCAAGCACGACTATGATTTGATTGGCCGCAGTTTGGAAGATGTAATCATCGAACCTGTTCGTAGCATCTTAATTCCAGGCTTCAATGAAGTTAAATCCAGATGCAAAGAAGCCGGTGCATTGGGTGGTGGCATAAGTGGAAGTGGTCCTTCTATTTTTATGTTAAGCAAGGATGAAGTAACTGCAAAAGCGGTAGAAAAAGAAATGATTAGCATCTATGAAAGAATAGGATTGGATTACCAGACACACCTGACAACTATTAATCAAGAAGGAGTGAAGTTGGTTAAATAGGATTGTTATCTTATGATTTCAAATTTCACTACTTTTAGTGGGTTAATAAACTAATAATAAATGGGATTTTCAGAAATTAACATACAAAAATTTAGGGGGATTGATAATCTCACTCTTACTGACTGCAAACAAATAAACCTAATTGCAGGATGCAATAATAGTGGCAAGAGTTCTGTCTTAGAGGCAATTTTTATGCTAACTGGGCTTGCAAATTCAGAACTTTACGCAAGAGTTAATAATCTAAGAGGTTATATTGTTTCAGGAGGTGACGACTTAAAACTTCTTTTTTATAATTTAGACACTACCACTCCAATTAAATTTAGGGGTTCATTAACCAAAAACGATGAGTTACGGGAACTATCTATAATCCCCATAGTAAACAATGAACCTGTTGTAAATAACAACCTAAATGGAATATCAAATGATATTGGTCAGAATAATTTTTTATTCAATGTCTCTAAGAGTATAATCTCAGGTTTAAAGTCTGATTTTAGCATCAAAGAAAAACATAAAAGTATTGCCAAGGGTTCTTCTAGTTTAATGGTTGGTAGCAATAACCAGTTAAGTGTAACGCTTGATAAAAAGTATAAAGAAAAAATAAAGGGGAGTTTTATCGCTTCCGCTAATGTATTTAATAGCTTTGTTACAGCCGTTGATGAAATTATAAAAAATAAGCAGGGGCAAGAACTTGTGAAAGTTTTACAGAGTATTGAACCGAGAATAGTGGATATCAATACAGGTTTAAATGGTGCCATTAGAGTGGATATTGGATTAGATTCACTGATACCAATAAATGTGATGGGGGACGGTATAAGAAAGCTGCTAACTATAATAACAACAATATATGATAGCCCCAATGGAATTCTCTTAATTGATGAAATAGAAAATGGTTTGCATTATTCTGCATTGAAATCTTTATGGAAAGCAATTATTGCTGCAGCAAAGAGATTTAATGTGCAAATATTTGCAACCACTCACAATATTGAGACTCTACAATATCTTAAAGATGTAGTAAAAGAAGATATGCCCGACTTTGAAAAAGAAGTTAGGTTCTATACTATTCAAAAAGTAGCATCCGATGAAACAAAGGCTTACAAATATGACTTTGAACAGTTTGAATCTGCATTAGAAAAAGGAATTGAAATAAGATAAATCCAAACTAAGATGCACAAGATTTTTGTAGAAGGCGACAATATTCAAGATAAAGCAGATAAACATTTTATTGAGATATACCTAACACATTTATTTCAAGACAGATGGAGAACCAAACTAACTGTTGTTGGAATTGGAGGTTACACAGAACTATATAAGAGCAAGGTTGAATTTGAAAAAACAGAAGCAGGATATAAAAATTATGTCATTTTTGATGCTGATATTTCTTCAAAAGGAGGGGGTTTTATTAGTAGAAAAAAAACGCTAGAAGAAAAAGGAAAAGAATTGAAAATTGATTTTGAAATTTTTTTATTTCCAAATAATAATTCTGATGGGGATATTGAATTTTTGTTTGAGCAAATCATTAATTCTGATCATAAATGCCTTTTAGATTGCTTTTCAGGTTATGAATCTTGTGTTTCTCAACATAAGAATGCAGAAGGTGGGCTTTTGTATGCTTTGCCATTAAGAAAGTCTCGTATATATGCGTACATAGATGCGTTCCCCAAATCTAGAAGGGAAAAAGAATTTGTAAAAGACAAAAACTACTTCTTTGATATTCCTAAATATTGGGACTTTGAGAACCCTTATCTCGAACCATTGAAATCATTTTTAACTGCTATTGTTCAATAAGAAATATTTATGAATTATTATAGTCTAAATAATCAATCACCTAAAGTAACTTTTGGAGAAGCGGCTCTAAGAGGTCAAGCACCTGATAAGGGTTTATATTTCCCTGAGAAAGTACCTACGCTTCCAGATGGATTCATCGAGAATATTAAGCAATATACCAAGGAAGAGATTGGGTTTACGGTAATGAAACCTTATGTTGGTGATAGTTTGCCTGATGATGTATTGCAACAGATTATCAATGAAACAATCAACTTCCGATTTCCATTAGTTCCCATTACAGATAGTATTTCTTCTCTTGAATTATTCCATGGTCCTACACTTGCTTTCAAGGATGTGGGTGCAAGGTTTATGAGTCGCTGCTTGGGATATTTCAATCGCAATGCCTATCACCATACCACTGTTTTGGTGGCTACTTCTGGCGATACGGGTGGTGCTGTTGCCAATGGCTTTTTAGGTGTTGATGGAATAGATGTTGTGATTTTATATCCTTCGGGAAAAGTTAGCAAGATTCAGGAATTGCAACTGACTACCTTAGGCAAGAACATTAAAGCCATTGAGGTAAACGGTACTTTTGATGATTGCCAAGCAATGGTGAAACAAGTGTTTGCCGACAAGGATTTAAACAATAAACTATCCCTCACCTCTGCAAATTCTATCAATGTAGCCCGTTGGTTGCCTCAGCAGTTGTATTACTTCTTGGCTTATCAGCAATGGCAACATGACGAACCGCCAGTTATTTGCGTTCCGAGCGGAAATTTTGGCAATATCTGCGCTGGTGTTATTGCAAATATCTCTGGTTTACCCGTAAAACATTTCCTAGCTGCCTGCAATGCAAATGATGTGGTACCTGAATACATGCAAACAGCAAAATATGTTCCAAAGCAAGCAATAGCAACAGTTTCGAATGCGATGGACGTGGGAAATCCAAGCAATTTCATACGGATAATTGAGTTGTTCCACCAACAATTTGAGTCGTTGAAATCAATGTTCAGTAGTGTTAGTATATCTGACGAAATAACAGTGGACACCATCAGAAAAGTATATAAAGAGCATAATTACACCCTCGATCCACACGGTGCAGTTGCCTATTATGCTTTGGAACAATACTTGAAGGGAGATGGAAAGTCTCTTGAAAAAGGAATCATATTGGAAACCGCACATCCAGTAAAATTCCCCGATACGGTGGAAGAAGCAATAGGAAAACGGGTTGCCATTCCGGAAGAAGTGAAATACTTATTGGATCAACAAAAGCAAAGCATTTTAATGGAGCCAAGCTTTGAACAACTGAAGGAATGGTTGATGAATAGGTAAGAGTTGTAAGTTATAAGTACTAAGTTATACGTTAAGAAAGAGACTATCAAGCTAAATGCTGGTAGTCTTTTTTGTTGGGATAAAACAAAAGTCATAAAAATCATCAATAAAAGTTCGACCTTTATAGAACGGTTTTTATTAATCACTAATCGTAAAAATTAATAATTGAAAATATGAATCTAAATAATTACACAATTAAGGCACAGGAAACCATTGCTGCCGCTCAACAGTTGGCGTTCAACAATGGCAATCCTAACATTGAAACGAATCATTTATTGAAGGCATTATTGAAGGATGAGGACAGTTCGATTGACTATTTGTTGAAAAAGAATTCAGTCAATACTGGTCTTATTCAATCAAAATTAGAAGAAAGCATTAAGCGTTTGCCAAAGGCAAATGGCGTTGAACCTGCTACCACAATGGGTAGGGATTTGAATAATGTTTTGCTAAAAGCAACAGCTTCTATCAGCAAGTTCAAGGATGAATTTGTAAGTGTGGAGCATCTACTGCTTGGCTTATTGCAAGTGAATGATGATACAGGAAAGCTCTTGAAAGATGCAGGATTGACTGAAAAAGGATTGATTGCTGCTATCATTGATTTAAGAAAAGGAAGTACGGTTAATTCGCAGACAAGTTCTAATCAATATAATGCCTTGCAGAAATATGCAAAGAACCTGAATGATTTGGCACGTCAAGGAAAGCTTGACCCTGTAATTGGGCGTGATGAAGAAATAAGGCGTACGCTGCATATACTAACCAGAAGAAGTAAGAATAACCCCATCTTGGTGGGCGAACCAGGCGTTGGTAAAACAGCCATTGCAGAAGGTTTGGCAATGCGAATTGTAAACGGAGATGTGCCTGAGAACTTGAAGAACAAAATAATCTTCGCTCTGGACATGGGTTTGCTCATTGCTGGTGCCAAGTATAAAGGTGAGTTTGAAGAAAGGTTGAAAGCTGTTGTAAAGGAAGTGGGGGAAAGCGATGGCGACATTATCTTATTTATCGATGAGATACATACCCTAATTGGTGCAGGTGGTGGAGAAGGTGCAATGGATGCTGCCAATATCTTAAAACCTGCTTTGGCTAGGGGTGAATTGAGGGCTGTTGGTGCAACTACCTTGAATGAATACCAAAAATATTTTGAAAAAGACAAGGCTTTGGAACGTCGTTTTCAAAGGGTGTTGGTAGATGAACCTTCCATAGAAGATGCGGTGAGTATCCTTCGTGGGATAAAGGATAAGTACGAAAGTCATCACCACGTACAGATAAAAGATGAGGCTATCATTGCCGCCGTCGAGTTATCCCATCGTTATATAACCGATCGTTTCTTGCCCGATAAAGCGATAGATTTAATTGACGAAAGTGCTGCCAAGCTTCGTTTGGAGATGAATAGTATGCCTGAAGAACTGGATAAACTGGAACGTAGTATCAGGCAATTGGAGATTGAAAGGGAGGCCATTAAAAGAGAAAATGATGTTGATAAATTGAAAGAACTGTCCCAAGAAATTTCTTTGTTAAGCGTAGAAAGGGATACGCTGAAAGCAAAATGGAAACAAGAAAGGGAGGTGGTTGATAAGATTCAAAATGCAAAAGCAGAGATTGATAATTTGAAGATTGAAGCCGAACGTGCTGAGCGTGATGGCGACTTTGGCAAGGTGGCTGAGATTCGTTATGGCAAGATAAAAGCACAGGAAAAATTGATTGCCGATACCACTGCCGATTTGGATAAAATGAGTGAAAAACGCTTGCTAAAGGAAGAGGTGGATGCAGAAGATATTGCAGAGGCTGTGGCAAAGGCAACAGGTATTCCTTTGAGTAAAATGCTGCAAAGCGAAAGGGAAAAGCTGTTGAACCTTGAAGATGAATTGCACAAGAAAGTAGTTGGGCAAGAAGAAGCGATTACTGCTGTTGCTGATGCCATCCGTAGAAGTAGGGCTGGTTTGCAAGATCCTAAGAAGCCAATTGGTTCTTTTATTTTCTTGGGAACAACTGGTGTTGGTAAGACAGAATTGGCTAAAGCTCTTGCCGATTATTTGTTTGATGATGAAAACATGATGACGCGCATAGATATGAGCGAGTATCAGGAAAAGCATACTGTAAGCCGTTTGGTGGGTGCGCCTCCGGGATATGTGGGTTATGATGAAGGTGGACAATTAACCGAAGCGGTTCGTAGGAAACCTTATAGTGTGGTATTGTTGGACGAAATAGAAAAAGCCCATCCTGATGTTTATAATGTATTGCTACAAGTGTTGGATGATGGTCGGTTGACGGATAATAAGGGGCGAGTGGTGAACTTTAAGAACACCATTATCATCATGACGAGCAATATGGGTAGTGCCATTATCCAAGATGCTTTTGAAGACGTGACCGAAGACAATAGGGAAGAAGTAGTAGAGCAGACTAAGCTAGAAGTAATAAATCTATTGAAACAAAACATCCGCCCAGAGTTCTTGAACAGGATTGATGAAGTTATCATGTTCCAACCATTGATGAAGAAAGAGATAAAAGGCATCATCGCCATTCAATTAGAAGGCCTTAAAGCAATGGTTGCAAAGAATGGCATTGAATTGCAGTTTACTGATTATCTATTGGAATATCTTGCTGAGAATGGTTACGATCCTCAGTTTGGTGCTAGACCATTGAAAAGGTTGATTCAAAAGGAAATAATCAATCAATTAAGTAAAAAAATATTGGGTGGCAGCATCGATAAAACAAAGCCTGTGCTGGTAGATGTGTTTGATAATGTAGTCGTTTTTAGAAACGAGGAATAGTTGATAATTGATAATTGAAAGGGCAGCTAACAGACATTGAGTCGTTGTTAGCTGCTTTTTTATTTTTACCAACTCTTAAATTGAGTACGCAAGGCAATTAATGGTATCGGAAGTTTGATTTATGGTGTGCAAAGTACGATTTATGAGGTACGGAGTACAATTTATGGGGTACGCAGTATGGTTTATGAGGTACGCAGTACAATTTATAGGGTACGGAGTACGATTATTGAGGTACGAAGTATGATTATTGGATAGCAATGCTGGAAAAAGTAGAGAATTTAAAAATACTTTTCATCAATTAGCTAAAACATTTTAGTTTTGTTGGCTATTATTAAGGTTTGTATTAATCATCGGCATTTTTAAACTAGTTTTCGAATGTACACCTTCACTTGCTTGTCAAACAATTACAAATGCATTAAAGACTTATTTGCAATTTGTCTATTTAGCCTTATTGGGCTATTGCCCTTAACTTCTTTTTCGCAATCAAACAGTTTTAATGTAAAGAATTACGGGGCTATTGGTGATGGAAAACACCTTGACCATACAGCAATTAATGCGGCTATTGAAGCTTGTGCAATTGCTGGCGGTGGAACGGTTTTGATTCCTGCGGGTACTTATTTGTGTGGCAGCATACACCTTAAAAGCAATATTAATTTGTTTATCGATGTGGGTGCAATCATTCTTGGTGCGCCAACAAAAACGATGGCTTACGATGTTGCCGAAGAATTTCCAGAGGCAAAATATCAGGACGAAGGGCATACTTATTTTCACAACAGTCTTATATGGGGCGAAAACCTAAAGAATATTTCCATCACTGGAAGAGGGATGATTAATGGCGGCGGAATTATTAGCCGTGACAATGAACGACTTAAAAATGAAAAAGGAGAATTTATCCCAACAGCCGACAAGGCAATTGTTTTGAAGCTTTGCAGTAATGTTCTGATTCGGGACGTCACCATCTATCACGGGGGACATTTTGCTATCCTTGCTACTGGCTGCGACTTGATGACGATTGACAACCTTACAGCGGATACTAACAGAGATGGTTTTGATATTGACTGTTGCACCAACACCGTAGTTAGTAATTGTAGGGTAAACGCCCCTAACGACGATGCCATTTGTCCTAAAAGTTCTTATGCTTTGAATAAGCGTGTGATTACTGAAAACCTTGTGATTACCAATTGTGAGGTTTCGGGATATAAGGAAGGAACGCTGCTTGATGGAACACGATTGCCCATAAAAGTAGGTTGGTCTAGTGGGCGGATAAAGTTTGGTACGGAATCAAATGGGGGTTTCAAGAATTGTGTGGTATCCAATTGTACGTTTAGCAATTGTAATGGCTTTGCATTGGAGGAGGTTGATGGAGGCACTATGGAAAATATAATCGCTACGAATATTACGATGCATCATGTTTCCCACTACCCCATTTATGTAACCTTAGGGGCAAGAAACAGGGGACCAAAGGAAACAACAACAACTGGAGATGCTAAAAATATCTTTATCAGTAATGTAATTGCCACCGATGTGGATTCATTAAGTGGCATTCAAATTACTGGCACTCCGGGATACAATGTTGAGAACGTACAGCTAGAAAATATATTGATTGTGTATAGGGGCGGTGGCACAAAAGAACAAGGTGAAAGGGTATTTCCTGAGTTAGGAAAAGGGTATCCAGAGCCTTCTTTGTTGGGAGTAAATCCTGCGTATGGATTGTTTGCCCGTCACGTAAAGGATTTGAAATTGACCAATGTTGCTTTTCAAACCCAAAAACAAGACAATCGTTCGGCAATGGTTTGTAATGATGTAAATGGGTTGGAAATTATTGATGTGAAAGTGCCTATTGTAGAAGGTGTAAAACCCTATCGATTTGATAATGTCTCGAATGTGATTGTAAGGTATTCGCCATTATTCGAACAAAATGATAAGGCAAAATAGAATTTACTATTCACAACTCAAATTTTATTAATGAAAATACACATTGTTCTTGCAGTTGTCTCTATCGCTTTTTTAAGTGTTTGCTTTGGCAAATCAGTAAATAAAATAATTAGGATTGATTCAATTCCACCTTTTTCAAAAGATTCTTTTCCAGGAAAGGGTATGTCACAACATCCGTTTTTATATGCAGGTGAGTGGCAGAACTCCTCATTCAAAGACCAAAAGATGTACATTGTAAAGGGTGGTAAAATAGTATGGACTTACACAATGCCACAAGAAGGGGAATATGGCGATGCAACTTTATTATCCAATGGCAATGTACTCTTTTCAAGATTTCATGGAGCAAGTGAAGTGACGCCAGATCAAAAAGTAGTTTGGAATTATGATGCACCCAAGAATACTGAGGTGCATACTTGTCAACCTCTTGGTAAAGACAAGGTATTTATAGTATTAAATGCGGTTCCTGCCAAAGCTTTTATATTGAATAAATCAGATAATAGTATCGTAAAAGAACTCACTATTCCTACTGGTGGCAAGAAAACCCACACCATGTTTAGGCATTGCAGGTACACCAACGAAGGTACTTTTTTGATTCCTCAGATGGATATGAACAAAGTAAATGAGTATGATGAAAATGGGAAGGTAATCTGGTCGGTGGATGCTCTTTCGCCTTGGGCAGCCGTTAGATTGAAGAATGGAAATACCTTGATAAGTGGGAACAGCCACGGGTATTTGAGGGAGGTAAACAAGGCTGGGGAAGTAGTTTGGGAATTGAACCAACAAGACATTCCCAATATTAAACTCTATACCATACAACAAGCAGAAAGGCTAGCTAATGGGAATACAGTATTTGCCAATTGGACAGGCGGTAAAATGACGAAGGAACAAGAAAGCAAAACCGCCCAACTGATTGAAGTGACGAAAGATAAAAAAGTAGTTTGGGTACTTTCTCAATGGGATAATCCCAACTTAGGAAGGGCAAGTGGTATTCAATTACTAGATGAAAAAGGGAAGGCTGAGAAAGGTACTTTGCAACGTTAAAACAAAAAATACAGATAGATGAAAATGATGAAAACAAATTGTCTTGCACTTGCAGTTATGATGACTATTGCTAGTCCGGTTCTTATAAAGGCACAGACAAGTCCTGCCTCTAATATTCCTACGCCAGTAGCAAAACCAAATGCCGGACTAGCCCTTCCCAATGGTTTTGGGGCGACTATTATTGCGGATAATTTAGGCAAGGCAAGACATTTGGTTGTAACCCCGCAACATGATATTTATGTTCGTTTGGCAAGACCCGTTAAAGGAAATGGTACCCTATTGCTACACGAAGAAAATGATAAGGCATCGGTTGTTTATGGCTTCGGGAACTATGGTGGCACGGGCGTTTATCTGCGTGATGGGTATCTTTATACAGCTTCTAATTCAGAGATATTTCGTTATAAATTAGATGCACAAAATAGAGTAATTGATACATTGCATCCAGAGAGAATTGTGAAAGGGCTATTGGATAAAGGCACGCACGAAACCAAGTCTATCACTATGGATGCCGAGGGAAATATGTATATCCCTATTGGCTGTCCGCTAAATTCTTGTCAGCAACAAGACCGCAAAAAGGGTTCTATGGGTATTCTAGGTTGCCCATTGCTGGAAATATCTGGTGGCGTTTGGATGTTCAAGCGTGATAAATTAGACCAAACTTATGCTGATGGGGTGCGCTATGCAACAGGTTTGCGCAATGTGGTTGCTGTTGATTGGAACTATGTAAGCAATAAACTATTTGTGGTACAGCACGGCAGGGATCAATTGCATGATATTTTCCCAGATTTATATACTGTTCAGCAAAATGCAGAGTTGCCTGCCGAGTGTATGTTTGCTTTATCAAAAGGCAGTAATGCAGGCTGGCCTTATTCTTATTATGACCCATTTAAAAACAAAAAAATGCTTGCCCCAGAATATGGTGGCGATGGTGTAAAGGAAGCTAGTTCTGAGTTTTTGGATCCCGTTAAAGCATACCCTGGTCATTTTGCCCCCAATGATTTATTGTTTTATACAGGCAATCAGTTCCCAGAAAAATATAAAAACGGTGCGTTCATTGCTTTTCACGGTTCTTGGAATCGTGCCCCCGAACCACAAGCTGGTTATTGCATCGTCTTCCAGCCTTTTAAGGATGGGTTGCCTGTTGGAGATTGGGAAGTTTTTGCTGATGGCTTTTCTGGTTCGCCCGAAAAGACTGCCGCAGGAAGGGCCGAGCATCGTCCGTGTGGGTTGGCTCAAGGGCCTGATGGTTCATTATATGTAGCCGATGATTCGAAAGGGACAATTTATAAGATAACTTACAATGCAAAATCAGTTACAAAGAAGCCTGCTGCCAAACCAGTTGTAGCTAAAGTTACCCCAAAAAAGCCCGCCCCTTTGAAGACAGTAAATGATCCTGGAAGAAATGTTTATATGCAAACCTGTGTTTCTTGTCATCAGCTAGATGGTGGTGGAGTGCCAAACTTAAACCCCACATTATCCAAAACTAGTTATGTGCTTGGCGATAAATCGCAGTTAATTTCTGTGGTTCTTATGGGTATCCATCAAAAAGAAATTGATGGGCAAACCTATAGCAATGCCATGCCTCCGTTCAATTATTTAACCGACAAACAAATTGCAGATGTACTCACTTATATCCGTAAAAGTTTTGGCAATAAAGCAAGTGCCGTGACTGTTGATGATGTGAAGAAGGCAAGACCTTAATTTTTCTGTCGCCTGAATAAGCTCTTAGAAAGTTCGATAATATCTTACAGGAGTCCTTAAGTGCACTTATGAAGTCCTTAAGCACACTTATGAAAGTCTTAAGTACACTTATGAAGTTCATTTGGTATCAAACAAGAATTCAAAAGATATTTTATTGAAGGGATTGTAGAAAGCCGGTTTTTAGAAAATAAATTTCTAGTGAACCTCGACTACATTAATAATTATTATTGAACAAATTAAACCGTTTTAGCTAACCGGTAGTCTATCACTGATAAAAAATAAACATCAATGAAACGAATGCTTTTGAAGAAAGCCATTTTTACAGTAGCAACAGTAGTTGGCTTGGTTGTTAGCAGCTACTCTCAAAATGCTTTGCCTATAGTTGATGGCCCCTACAAACCAAACGACCAATCTACTTTTAATCAGTATAAATGCCCAGAATGGTTTCGCGATGCAAAGTTTGGAATATGGTCGGTTTGGGGACCACAAGCAGTTCCTCGTCAGGGTGATTGGTATGCAAAAAAGATGTATCAACAAGGGAGTAAGGATTACAAATATCACATTACCAATTATGGTCACCCCTCTAAGTTTGGCTTTAAAGACCTGATTCCTTTGTGGAAAGCTGAGAAATGGAATCCCGAATATT
>Ga0316218_1003748_pt1 | contig 12335 bp, 12 predicted proteins | sample TBH18003metaG_FD_203634 | JGI IMG/M metagenome (GOLD analysis project Ga0316218, IMG submission 203634) | Freshwater microbial communities from Trout Bog Lake, Wisconsin, USA - TBH18003 | ecosystem: Environmental > Aquatic > Freshwater > Lake > Hypolimnion/Profundal zone | place: USA: Wisconsin... | reverse complement strand
TGGAGATTCCCGAGGAGGAGTTTGCCCGGCTCTACTTCCGCGTAGACGAGACAGCACAACGGCTGGTTGCGCGGGGCGACCTTCCCTACTCTGCCAGCTTCTTCGAGACGCTGACTGCGCTGGCCTTTCTGTACTTCGCCGAACACAAGGTGGAGATCGCGATTCTGGAAGTGGGCCTGGGAGGTCGGCTGGATGCGACCAACATCGTGGAGCCAATGCTGTCGATCGTGACCGATATTGCGCTGGACCATCAGGAGTATCTGGGAAACACGATTGCGGAGATTGCGCGGGAGAAGGCGGGCATCCTGCGGGCGCATGGCACGGTGGTGACGCTGCCGCAAGATCCCGCGGCGAACCAGTCGATTGCGGCGGTTGCGGCCGAACTGGATACGCGTATGGTATTCGCGTCACCGTATCTTCCGGGAAACGGCCCTGCGGTAGACCTTGACCAGATGAGATCGGCTGCGCCTTTGCGAGCGAACCATTATGAGATCGATATGCAGGGCGAGCGGCTGCGGGTACACTCCCCTTTGGCCGGCAATCATCAGCAGCGCAATCTTGCGCTAGCCATAGCGGCGGCGCAGGAATTACGCACGATGCGACATATTGGTAGCAATTCTAGTTACAATATGACAAATACGGGGCTATTATGTAACGATAATAGTTACAACATTACTAATGCCGCGATTGAAGAGGGAGTTGCGGGTACCGCTTGGCCTGGTCGGCTGGAGTTTCTGACCCCGAACCTGTTGCTGGATGTGGCGCACAATCCGGCGGGTGCCTTGGCGTTGCGCGCTGCCCTTGACTGCTTGCCAGAGAAGCAGCCACGCACTCTGATCTTCAGTTGCCTGCGCGACAAGGACATCGGGGCGATGGCGCGGATTCTGTTTCCGCTGTTCGATACGGATGCAGGACGGAGACACGACCACATTATGTTTACGCAGATCGACAACCCACGCGCAGCGGCCATCGATGCCTTGATGCAGGCGGCGCGGGATATGAATCTACGGACCTATGCGGCGCACAACGCGGCCGAGGCACTGAGTTTGGCACGACGGTTGACCCCCGCCGGTGGCTTGATGGTGGCGACCGGGTCTATCTATCTGGTAGGCGCGGTACGTGAGGCGGTGTTGCAACCATGATCGAGAGCCTGAGCCAGCCGAGGAGTGTCGACGGCAAGCCCCAGCCGCCCGTGCATCGGATTCCCGCGCATCTGCGCACCCTGACGATGTTTGTATGTATTCCACTGATGGCGCTGGCGACCGCGGGATTTGGCTGCATCTCGCTGCTCTGTGGACTGTGGGACCGAAGTGGCCGGCAGCAACACCTAGTGGCTCGGGCATGGGCTGCTGTGATGCTGCGCGTGGCACTCTCTCCGGTGCGGATTGTGGGCGCGGAGAAGCTGAAGCATTACCCGGTAGCCGTATACGCCTCCAACCACTTGAGCTATATGGATACTCCGGTGCTGTTTGCCAAGCTACCCTTTCAGTTCCGCATCCTGGCGAAACAAGGGTTGTGGAAGGTACCGTTTGTGGGCTGGTATCTACGGCGCTCGGGTCAGGTGCCGATTGATTCTGGAAGCTCGCGATCGGCGGTTGCTGGCTTGCTGCGCGGGGTTGCGGCGCTGAAGGCTGGGATGCCACTGGTGCTATTTCCGGAGGGATCGCGCAGTGTGGATGGACATATGCAGTCCGCCCACTCCGGATGCGCGTTTATGGCGTTGCGGGCGGGTGTACCGCTGGTTCCGCTGGCGCTGATTGGGACGTATGAGTTGCTGCCGATCCATGTCTACAGCCTTCGTCCACGACCGTTGAAGATCATTGTGGGCGACGCGATTCCGACCGATGGGCTCACTACCAAAGACGCCGATGCACTGACCGCGCGGCTCTACGCGGAGATCAGTAAAATGTACTATCAGTACTCGGACCTCTCGCCGGTGGAAATTTCCCAGGACGCGGACGAGACGAACAGCGCGACGCACGGAGCCTAGAAAAAGATGACGCGACCCCGCATCGCAGTTCCCATCCCGAGCATGGACCCGGAGTACAGCAGCCAGGCCTGGATCCAGTACGCCAGCGCGATTGAGCGCAGCGGAGGCGAGGCCGTGGAGGTACCGCTGGGCGATCCACCCGCAGCAACCGCGAAGCTAATTGCGGGATGCCAGGGAATCCTTCTGCCGGGCAGTGGCGCGGATGTGAATCCGCAGAAGTATGGGCAGCAGCCTGTCGCGGAGTGCGCGCCTGCCGATCTTGCCCGCGAAAACGTGGACGAACTGCTGTTGCAGGACGCACACAACATGGGCAAGCCGATCTTCGCCATATGCTTTGGCACGCAGATGCTGAATGTGTGGCGTGGCGGAACGCTGGTACAGCATTTGACTCCGGGGACAGTAAACCACCGGGCTGGGCGCAAGATTCCGATTGCGCATATCGCTGCGGTCGAATCGGATTCGCTGCTTGGGAGAGTGGTATCAGCGGACGGAATCACACGGCAGGATGGGGCCTTGCTCCTGCCCGTCAACTCCAGCCATCATCAGGCGGTGGAGACGGCGGGGGATGGACTGCGCGTAACCGCACGCACACCCGAAGATGGCGTGGTGGAGGCGATTGAGAATACTCCGGAAGGCCTGGGCGGCAACTTTGTTCTCGGGGTGCAGTGGCATCCTGAACGGACGTATGACGAAAGTGCCGCGTCGCGGGCGTTATTTGCGCGATTCATCACCGAGGCGGCGGCCTGGGTTCCCCGACCAACCACTGTACCCGCGGTTTAGAGGGTTACCCATGACTCCGCAGACGATCGGCAGACTGCTGGAACCGTATGTTGGGGGATTGGTTGCGCGGGGCGAGAGCCCGTCCACAGGGGACGCAGACTGGTCTGCAATTCACGATAAGCTACTTATTTATCTTGAACTTATACTAAAGTGGAATGCGCGGATGAACCTGACAGCGATACGCGATCCGGAGGAGATTGTGCGGCGCCACTTTGGTGAAAGCCTTTTTGTGGGCGGTTATGTTGGCGATTGCTCGACGCTACTGGATTACGGGTCGGGGGCTGGGTTTCCCGGGGTTCCGATCCAACTACTGAGACCGGATGTGCAAGTTACATTGGCCGAATCTCAGGGCAGGAAGGCGGCGTTTCTGAACGAGGTGGTAAGGAGTCTTGGTTTGAGGACGGAGGTATGGGCTGGGCGGGTGGAAGGGATGGAGGTTGGGCGGCGATTTGATGTGGTGACACTACGCGCGGTGGATCATATGGAGCAGGCAGTGGCTGAGGCTGGAGAGCGGGCTGGGGAGCGAGTTTTGATTGTGGGGACGAGGGCTGGCAGTTATGCAGGCTACTTGAAGGGTTTTCGTATGGAAGAAGGTGTGAGGTTGCCTGAGTCGAACGAGGGAGTGGTATGGGTTGGGCGGCGGAGCTAAAGTTCCACGTGGAACAATTGGGTGGCAGGGACCAGGGCGAGGTGGCACGGCGAGGGCATCTTGTTCCACGTGGAACATGCCTCATTTACAACTCTCGCGATAAAAGATTTCCACATGCCGCAACTGCAATCTCCGCTGTGGCAAGCGTGATACGGCTCCGTCCACAGCTTCTCCACAGGGATGCACAATTCTTGCGGCATTGCCATCCATGTGATCGATCGATAGTCTTCCATCAACCGTGGAAGCCCAATCATCAGACTTGAATCCGACACCTAACTCCAAAGACGCGACCTGCTGCAAGGTGATTGCTGTTGTCAACCAGAAGGGTGGAGTGGGCAAGACCACCACCGCCATCAATCTGGCAGCTGCACTGGCCCTGGAAGAACTGCCCACACTGCTGATTGACTGCGATCCGCAGTCCAATGCCAGCGGCGGACTGGGTGTTGGCCGCAACGAATCCCGCCTGAGTATCTATGATGTATTGATGGGCACCGTCTCCCTGGAGGAGGCTGTGCTGCCAACCGAGATTGCGATGCTCTCTTTACTGCCTGGCAGCAAAGACATGATTGGCGCGAATCTGGAGCTTGTGTCGCAGGAGCAGCGGGAGTTTCGCCTTCGCCAAGCCATTGAGCCCATTAGGGACAACTATCCGTTCATCGTGCTTGACTGCCCACCGGCGCTGGATCTATTGACCTTGAATGCCTTAGTGGCCTCGGATGGCCTGCTGGTGCCGATGCAGGCCGAGTATTTTGCATTGGAAGGGATTACGGAGCTGATGCAGACGCTGGATCGCGTCGCCCAGAGCTTCAATCCAACGCTGGCTCTGGAAGGCGTACTACTGACCATGTACGACGATCGCACGAATCTGTCGCAGCAGGTAACGGAGAATCTAAAGGGTTTCTTCGGAGAAAAGCTGTTGACTACGACCATTCCACGCAACATCCGGCTGGCGGAAGCACCCAGCCACGGCAAGCCTGTGCAGCTCTACGACCCGAGATCGAAGGGCGCGGAGGCTTATACGGCACTGGCGGCAGAGTTACTTCACCGGAACGGTGTTGTCAGCCCGAAAGCATTGAAGAATCAGAAGGCTGGAGAGACTGAGGGAAGAGTGGTTCCGCGATTTTGGCCGTACAACAAGTAGTTGCAGCACTTACGGCGAACAGAGTGAACTCGGGTATTGATCGAAACCGAAATGAGGACGTCTACGATGGAAGTACACGCAACCCAACCAGATCCTAAGCGGCGTACGGCGTTAGGCAAAGGGATTGAATCCCTGCTTGGACCGCGAATGCAGACAGTGGCAACTCCGGAAGCGAGCGGCAAGCCGCTGGAGATCGCACTGGAGCTGATCGAGCGCAATCCCAACCAGACGCGCACGCGCTTTGACGAGGCACAGCTTGCCGAGTTGGCACAGTCCATTGCAGCCACGGGTGTGGTGCAGCCGGTGGTGGTGCGGGAGCTGCCCGGCGGACGTTATCAGTTGATTATGGGCGAGCGTCGGTGGCGCGCATCGCAGACGGCGGGCAAGACGACGATCCCGGCGATTGTGCGCCAGGTATCCGACGAACAGGCACTGGAGATGACGATTGTCGAGAACCTGCAGCGCGCGGACCTGAACCCGATGGAGCAGGCTCGGGCCTTTGAGCGGTTGAGCCGCGAGTTCAAGCTGACCCAGGAGCAGATGGCCACGCGCACCGGCAAGGATCGCGCAAGTGTAGGTAACTTTATTCGTTTGTTGAAGTTACCTGTTTCAATCCAGGAACTTGTGGAGGGTGGGGCACTGAGTTTCGGACATGCACGGGCGTTGCTGGCGTTGGAATCGGCAGAGCGGATTGAGGCGGCTTCGGCCAAGGTAAATGCGTTGTCCATGTCTGTTCGGCAGACCGAGAGCTATGTACAGGGGCTTCTGAATCCAGAGTCGAAGAAGAAGAAATCGTCAGAAGCTAGTGCGGCCGCAACGCAGGACCCGAATGTGCGCGAGGCGCAGGACCGCCTGCAACGTCGGCTTGGGCTGAAGGTTCGGATTGAGGATAAGAAGGGCAGAGGGCGGGTGATCATCGAGTATGCGGGAGTGGAGGACTTCGACGCAATCCTGACGGCGTTGGGCGAAGAAGTTGGTTGAGCATGGCCAGGATCAAACCAACCCTTTCTATTGGTAACTATATTTGATACAAATACAACTTTGCGCCGCAAACCTATTCTTCTGCTGTACATATGACGCCTTATGAAAGCTACTGCGTTCGAATTCCATTACCGTTTCTGGATCCTGGTCGCGATCTATACTCTCGGCTTTATTGCACCGTGGAATGCGGTAATGCCGCTGGATGGCACGGGAGCGAATGCGCATCTGTGGGGTGTGCTGGCGGTGTTGCTGGCGAAGACCGGGATGATGAGCATCCAGTCAGCCTTTAATTTGTTGCTGGTGGCGGGGATACTGTGCGCTGGCGCTGGCGCATGGCTGCGGACCTGGGGATCGGCTTACCTGGGCGCGGATGTGATGCAAGACTCTGCGATGCGCGCTGACGGCGTGGTGGCGGATGGGCCGTATCGTCATGTGCGTAACCCACTGTATGTGGGGGACTGGATCCACACGCTGGCGCTGGCGCTGCTGATGCCGCTGAGCGGAGCGATCTTTGCGTTTGCGCTGGTGGTGCTGCTGGAAGTGCGGTTGATCCTGGGCGAAGAGCCGTATCTGGCGGAGAAGCAGGGCGCGAGATATGAGGCATACTGTGCGCAGGTTCCGCGCTTGTGGCCTGCGCTGCGACCACGGATTGCAGCTTCAGGGGCGCGGCCAAGGTGGATGCAGGCTGCGTTGGCAGAGACCTTTATGTGGGGCATGACCGCATCGTTCGCGGTGCTTGGCTGGCAGTACAACGCCTTGCTGCTGACGAAGTGCGTACTGGTGTGGTTGGGGGTGTCGCTGATAATTTGGGCGCTACAGATGCAGAACCGGCCCGCCGCCTGAGCGGTTACACGGATCCAGTGGCTTTGCACGGATGATTCCATCAGCCTCTGGTCGAGAGACCATGGCTCATCCAGTGTTTTGCCTCCACAGGAGCTGTGAAACCGCTCTTATCCGCTGATCAACCGCGGTGCGGCGGGCCGGAGTGTATCTACGTGATCGACAGTCGAGCCCGGTAAGCGACTACTTCTTTGGTGGCGCGATGGAATCCTTGGCGGCCTTGGCGACGCGGAACTTCACCACGGTCTTGGCCTTGATTTTGATGGTTTCGCCGGTCTGCGGATTGCGTCCGAGGCGGGCCTTGCGATCTGCCTTGACCAGCTTGCCGATGCCGGGGATGGTGAACTCGCCGTTCTTCTTGGTTTCCTTGATAGCGGTATCCGCGAGCAGCTCGAGGCCGGCTGCGGCTTCCTTATTGGTGATGCCCAGCTTCTCTGCCATGTGGCGAACGAGCGCGGTCTTGGTCATTCCTTTTGCCATAATTATTGCTCCTTAATTCCAAATTGATAGTGCAAGGTCCTGCTAGGTTGCATGTGGTGCCAGTGCGTTGGCCGTAGAGCCTGCGTTGTACCAGTTGCTGGATTCACATTGCTTGTGAAACGCCACTGTTTATGCGGGGTTCAGGAAACGTACCGCAATTCACCATCGACCATTCGGGGTGCTTTGTCAATGGGTTTTATATGGTTTCCACAGATATTTTGCGGTTTTTTTAGGGTTTTGTCCGATTTATGGAACAAATGCGGGATTTTTTGGGCGGATTGCAGGTTTGGCCTCTGAAATCGCGCGGTTCAGCAGGTGCACGATGGGGGCAGCCATCGCGAAACGTGTGGTGATTTCGCGCAGCAGCGTGGGGCTGGTTGCGGCCTCGGCGGGAAGGCTGGCCGAGACGCCCCACTGCCGACAGAGGATGAGGTCGAGCGCGGGCGAATCGGCGGAGAAGCCACGCGGCGGACGCGTGAGCGGGTTGCCTTCGAACTCGTCCATAGCTGCGCGCAGCTTGTGGCTGGCCAGCAGGGTGCGGAGTTCGGCGTGATGGTCGGCAAGGTAGCGGCGGATGGCGAGTAGCTGCTCGGGGCCGGGCATGTAGGCACCGGCTGCGATCACTGTCTCGGTAGAGCTGAGGTGGAAGTAGAAGCCGGCTCCGGATGTCTTCTCCATTCCGGCGCAGGCCCACCAGGCGGCAATGTGGGACTTGTAGGGGCGCTTGTCGGCGGCAAATCGCGTGTCGCGATAGATACGGAAGAGGGACTTGTGGGGCGGGCGGACGTGATCGGGCGCGAAGTCGACGAGGGCGTGGTTCACCTCCTCGATGAGAGCTAGCATGGGGGCTTTGAGCTCACGCTCGTAGATAGGCTTGCGCGGCGCGAACCATGCACGATCGTTGTGCCGCTTAAGCCCGCGCAGGAACTTGAGCGCCTCGGGAGTGAAGCGAGTCGGCATGCATATTGAATATATGCCGGATGAGGCAGTGGAAGGCGAGAGGGTTAACACCGATTTACTCCGACGGGCACCGATCAGGAACGAGGAGGGTCGCGGTGACTTTTTGCGGCAGGCAGTGTTTCCGGTGACGAAGTTTGCTGTGGCTGATAAGCTGGTTGGCACTATGCGCCTCTCACAACAGATCGCTCGCCAATTCGTATGGATTGCATTACTGCCACTTGCCTGCCTTGCGCAAGCACCCACCTCTGTTCCATCTACAGCGCAGACTGCGCCGATGCAGGCTGTACCGAATGCAGGCGCTGCGTCAACAGCACCGCGGACGACGATTGCCAGCAACTCCAATTCACTCTCGCATCCGGTGGGCTACAAGAACTGCAACGACCGTATTGCCGCGGCGAAGGGAAAGCCTGTGGACATTTTGTTTGTGGGCGACTCGATTACGGAGAGCTGGACATCGGCACCCTGGGGCGGAGTGAATCGTGGCTCGGCGATATGGGACAAGGTGTATGCGCCACGTAATGCGCTGAACTTTGGCGCGGGCGCGGACCGCACGCAGCATGTACTGTACCGGCTGGACACCATGGATGTGAAGGACCTGAAGCCGAAGGTGACGGTGGTGATGATTGGCACGAATAACAATATTGATACGGCTCCGGATATTGCGGCGGGGGTGAAGGCTGTCCTCACCAAGCTGGAGACGATGTATCCGATGACGAAGATCATCCTGGTGAGCATTCTGCCCAGCGCGCGGTCGGCAGAGCTGATGGCGCAGGCCAATGACCTCATAAAACAGTTTGCCGACAACCAGACCGTCTACTATCTGGACCTGGCCGCGAAGATGCCTCCGGTAGGCGATAGCTGGCTAGGTTTGGGGCCGGACAAGCTGCATCCCACGGACGTTGGCTATCAGATATGGGCGGACACAATGGAGCCGCTGCTGACCAAGTTGCTGGCGGCGCAGTAAATCCAGAGGCGTGACGCGTACCGCTACGAACCGTGTTGAAAGGCGAACCATGGATTGGCGGGTTGGCAACAGAAGTTCGAGAAGGGCGTTTCTAGCACAGAGTGCAGCCACTTTTGCGGTTGGATTTACGCCTGCGGCGGTGACAAATTTGATGGCACAGCGCGGAGGTGGCGCGATGCCCACATCTCAAAAGCGAGATGTGGGGCAGCCAAGTTCCTTGGTGCTGCAGCCGTCGCGGATTGGGGATATTAAGGCGGGCGGCGACCTGGCCCATCGCGCAGCGCAGAACTTTACACGGCTACAGAACTCAATCTACCGGCCACCGCAGCTCTTCAATGGACAGAATGTTCGCGCATGGCCTGGAGACTTTGAGGGCCGCGCTCTGCTGGCCATCACGCTGATGTCGCGGGCTACAGGACAGGAGCCTGACTACTTTCCTGCGATGGTGGCGGAGTATTCGAATCACTTGAATTCGCAGGGTCTGTTTGGTGCTGCGCTGGATCCGCACGCCATCAACGAGCAACAACTCTCTGGCCATGGCTGGTTTCTGCGTGGTTTGTGCGAGTACTACGAATGGAAGCACGACCCGCAGACGCTGGCGCAGATTCGTGCGGTGGTGCGCAATCTGGCTCTGCCGCTGCGTGGAAGCTATGCAACGTATCCCATTGATCCCGCACTACGCACACGCGCCGCTGCACCGGCGAATCCGGGTGCGATGGATGGACAACTGAACGGGCAACATGGCGATTGGGCGGTCTCTAGCGACACGGGCTGCGCGTTTATTTTTATGGATGGGTTGGCTCATGCGTGGCTGGTGCTGAAGGCTGCGGGCGCGCCGGAAGCGGCTCCTCTGAAGGCGCTGATCGATGAGGCAGTGGAGCGATATCTACAGGTCGATCTGGTGGCGATCAAGGCGCAGACCCATGCATCGCTGACCGGGATGCGCGCTCTGCTGCGTGTGGTTGGCGAGACAGGCGATGCAAAGCTGTTGCAGGCGGTGGAGCAGCGATACACGCTGTACCGGACTACCGCCATGACTGCGAATTATGCCAATACCAACTGGTTTGGTCGTCAGGATAGCTGGACAGAGCCGTGCGCCATTATCGACTCGTATATGGTGGCGACACAACTTTGGCAACACACCGGGGATGCGGCGTATCTGGAAGACGCGCATTTGATCTGGTTCAATGGCGTGGGTCGCGGACTGCGGGGGAATGGCGGATTCGGCACAGACACCTGTGCGGGATATGGGTCGGCGTGGATGAAGGTGCGCAGCTATGAGGCGAACTTCTGCTGCACTCTGCGTGGCGGCGAAGGCCATGCGCGCGCGGCACAATACCTCTACTTCACGCGCGAGGGCGAACTGACGGTGCCGTTCTATTCAGATTCGCAGGCAACGATGAATGTGGGTTCAGCTACGAAACCAATGCCGATTACCTTGAAGCAGACCTCCTCCTATCCCTACTCTGGGTCTGTGCGGATGGAGGTACTGACAAGTTCCGCGCGCGCGCCGATTGCACTGCGTCTGTTTGCGCCGAGCTGGACGTTGCACCATCAGCTAACGCTGAACGGAAAACAGGTGCGGATGGCGGTGGAGAAGGGATTCGTTACGGCACACGTCACACCAAAGGCGGGCGATGTCTACCAGTTGGACTTCGAGCTGCAGGTGGGCGCGCGCGAGCCTGTGAATCCTACTGCAATGCCGGAGTATTATGCGTTCCACGCTGGCCCGCTGCTGCTGGGGTATAAACCGGCGGCCGATCCGGCGGCGACTCTGCGCTCGCCCGATCCCGCAGCAGTGCATATTCCGCGCACGGCGACACTGACCGCAACGAAGACATCGGGAGTGTATGCCGTTGCGGGCACAGATGTGAGCCTGTCACCGATTAACGACCTGAACGATAGCTCGGCGACGCAGCGCGATCCGTGTCCACGACAGATTTTGTTCCGGGCGTAGACCCACCTCGTTTTACGCGAGCACCTTGGCGGCGTCCTTGGCGAAGTAGGTGACGATGAAGTCGGCACCGGCGCGGCGAATGGACATGAGCGACTCCAGCATGGCGCGCTCGGGTTCCAGCCAGCCGCGTTGGAAGGCGGCGTGCAGCATGGAGTACTCGCCGGAGACCTGGTAGGCGCCCAAGGGAACGTCGAAGCGCTCACGCGCAGCGCGGATCACATCGAGGTAAGGCAGGGCGGGCTTCATCAGGACCATGTCCGCTCCCTCGGCGATGTCGAGATCGATCTCGCGCATGGCTTCCCGGAGGTTGGCCCCATCCATCTGATAGCTGCGACGATCGCCGAACTGGGGTGCCGAGTCTGCGGCCTCGCGGAATGGGCCGTAGAAGGCGGAGGCAAACTTGGAGGCGTAGCTCAGAATGGGCGTGTTGTCGCAGGATGCGGCGTTGAGCGCGGCGCGGATGGATTCCACGCGGCCATCCATCATGTCGCTGGGTGCGACGATGTCCGCGCCGGCCTGGGCGAGGGAGACGGCGGTTTTGCTGAGGAGGGCAACGCTGGAATCGTTCTCGATTTCGTAGGAGTCGCCGTCTTTGTTGACGATGCCGCAGTGGCCATGCGAGGTGTACTCGCAGAGGCAGACGTCGGCGATGAGGACCAGGGAATCGAGGGCGCGGTTGGATTTGAGGGCGCGAAGACCCTGTTGGACGATTCCGTTGGATGTGTAGGCGCCGGTGGCCTGCACGTCCTTTTCCGCGGGCAGACCGAACAGAAGCAGTCCGCCGAGGCCAAGCGTGGCGCAAGATTCGGCTTCCCTGAGGGCCTCGTCGATGGAGAGGTTGAAGACGCCGGGCATGGAGCCGATCTCTTTACGCACACCCTGGCCAGGACAGAGAAAGAGCGGATAGATAAGAGCGCCGGGATGAAGATGCGTCTCGCGGACGAGCGAGCGCAGAGCGGGCGTGCGGCGCAGACGGCGCATGCGTGTAGCAGGAAAGTTCATGGGGATAGTGTACGAGGTTCTAGGTATGAGGGACAGGGACAGAATGTCGAGATGGACGCTAGGAGTGGTCCGCGATGGCGTCGTACTCCGCGCCGGAGGTCGCGGGTGCCAGAACCCATAGGGTGTAGATGCCCAGCGCGGTGCCGAGGGGAATCTTGATGAGCGATAGGATTGCCAGCACGATGGCAAGAATCCTGCCCCAGGGTTTGCGTTGCAGCAGTCCAACTCCGCAGATGATAGACAGCAGCGCGATGACACCGCTGCCCACCACAATCACGACCGCCAAACCGCTCATCCAGGGAAAGTAAGACATTAAGGGAAAACCTGCCGGTGAACCGAGTCCGCCATAGAATCCGGGAGTTGAGATTCCAAGAAGAATGAGAGCGGCGACGATTCCCATCATGGCGCGATAGGCCCCGTAGACACACCATAGAGCACCGAGAATGTTGATGTTTTGTTGTACCCGCGGGACGAGCAGGACCGGTTGCGGGTTGGCGTATACCGGTGGTGGTGGCGTTGGCAGCGCAGCTCCGCACTTCGAACAGAAGGCTCCCTCAACAGGACTACCGCACGACGGACAGACCATGGTTC
>Ga0316218_1003738_pt1 | contig 12358 bp, 9 predicted proteins | sample TBH18003metaG_FD_203634 | JGI IMG/M metagenome (GOLD analysis project Ga0316218, IMG submission 203634) | Freshwater microbial communities from Trout Bog Lake, Wisconsin, USA - TBH18003 | ecosystem: Environmental > Aquatic > Freshwater > Lake > Hypolimnion/Profundal zone | place: USA: Wisconsin... | reverse complement strand
TTTTGCTGGGCATAGTTGTATTCCTTAATACTGAGTTGGTCTAATTCTTTATTAATAGCATCCCAACGGTCATAGTTCTGCGAAGCCCATGCAGCATCCTGCTCGGCTTTTAATGCATTACGTTGAGTGGAGAAATCTTCCGGTGCGATAGGAGCTTTAGGTTCTGGGATTTTAGGTGCTTCTACTTTTACTTCTGGAGCTTTTTGGGTTGCTGTCGCGTATTTAGATGCAACTGCACGGCGCTCTTCCGGTGTATTAGCTGCGCCAAACTCGTTAGCAAATTGTTTGAATTCACTTTCTGTGAAAGGGGCGGCTCTATATGGTTCTATAGCTTTAGCTGCTTTAACAATTCCATCATTTACACCGGTACCTTTGCCGTTATATCCATCCCATAACATGCTGTGCATGTTATCCGATATAGCTTTCCCAGCTTCCCCTATTTTAGCAGGTCCTTCTGGAGCTTTGGAAACAGGTATCCTCTGTTCAGGCGTAGGCGTAGGCGCTTGTTTTGGGGCTGCAACCTTATCACCAACAAACGGAACCCCAGCCTGTGCAGACGCTGCACGCATCCTATCCATGAGCTTATTATGACCCTCATCAGAAATTGAGGCTTTGGTCTTCGCAAGCTTATCCAAAATAGCTTGGTGGTCAGCAGGATTGTCAGGCGACAAATCCTTTACTTGGTTCTTAAATTTATTAGCGGGCAATAATCCTAAGTCAGATACTGTCCAATGTGGCTCTACAGGAGGGGCTTCAGCTTTAGGAGCTTTTGCACGAACAGTAGGTTCGGCCACTGGGGCTTGTCCTGCCCCCGGAGGGACAGCAGCGGTGCTCTCAGCAGGGAGAGGTGAGGAGGAAGGACCTGCCGGTGCGCCAGTGACTTCTGCAGAAGTCTGCTGCTGTTCTTGTGAGGCACGAGCTCTAGCTAATATATTAGCGATCTCAGGTGATGTGCCTTCAGTTTCTGTTTCTGGTGGAAGCTCCGCTTCTCTAGTCTGCTGTGCAGCTTCTCTTTGCGCTTTCACAACGTCTTCATTAATCTTTTCTACTTGAGCTTGGCGGGCATTATGAACACCCATTGCATGCATTGGGCCAAAAAGAAGACTTGCATACCCAGCACCTTTAACGCCTTCACCCATCTCTTTGAGAGCTTCGGGGCTAGTGACATCTTCGCCAAGCATTGTGCGCATATTAAGTATACTGCCTACATTACCAGCAGCATTAGCCACAGCGTTGGACGCTGTGCTCTTTAGAATTGTAGACGCCCATTTAGTAGCCGCTGCTTTAGCAGCGTCAGGGCCTTCTGTTTCGGCAGTACGTTTAAGCGCCGCAAGTGCAGCGTCATCAAGATTACTTGAGAGGGCTTTACCTACAGGACCCCAAGCCGGGATATGCAGATAATTGAGCATGCCTTCGAGAGCACCGCGCCCTGCCAACTCTAAATTACTGACAGGTTTATTAGCAACTTCAGCTTCATGAGCCAATTGACCCGCACCTTGAAGAGCCATAGCGCCAGCACCTAATGCAGTACCTGCAGGACCAGCAACAACACCCGCCGCTGTTGGGATACCATACTGACCAATAGCACGAGCCACAGGCTCGACAACATTACCTAGAGCTTTATCGATAAGGTTGCCGTGCGCAATCTCTTCTTCCGTGCGAGGTTTATAGATGCCTTGCGCTCTGTCAATAGTGCGATTGCCAAAGTCTTCAATTTCTTTAGAGCCCGCAAAACGCCCCGCTGCCTTAAACGCATCGCCAATACCTTCTATAGCACCGGAGCCGATAGCCCTAAATACACCGTGAGTAGGAGCAGAAGGTTCTTCTTTTTTCTCTTCAGGAGCGCCGGGGGCTTTAAATAACTCTGGGTGATTAGCACGTATCTTTTGTACGAACTCTTCTGGATTAACCCCAGCAGGGATTTCAGCGTAGTCGCCACTAGGTAATTGAGCGTATTGGACTTGTGGTTGTTGATCTTGCTGTACCTGTTCAGCCCCTTGCGGAGCGCCGCCTAAATAGGCTTTAGCTTGGTTGATTCTATTTGCATAGTTAGCATACTGTTCGCTTGGACGCTCATACGCCTGACCAAAAACCCTAGCAGCATCTTCTACATTTTGAGTAGCCAATAGTTTTTGAAACGCAGAGTTTTCTTTACCCTTAAGCTCATGCATCATATAGCCAAGCTGCGTTTGAAGATCGTAAGGCGAAGCGCCTCTAGCCTGCGCAAAAGGAATAAGTCCTGTATAGCCACTGCCACCATGCAAGCGCTCTTTATTCCACTGACCTAAACCAATAGATGTAGCTTCATTAGGCAGGATATTTCCGCCTTTAGCTGTGGTCACACCACCGGATTCTTGCGCTAGATTGCCTACAATACCTGCCGCATGGTGCGGGGCAAGACCTTGATTAAGCAAGTATTGGTAAGCGGCTTTTAGATTTTCATTAGGCGCGCCTGTACGGACAGAGGGAATGCCCATAGAGGGCATCAAAGAAGCTATCTGTTCTGGTGACAGTGCTTGCGTAAATAAAGATTCAAGACCTCCGCCTTGACCGCCATCATTAAATACAGCATCTATTGCACGATCATCAGCCATCGCAACCCCGCCTCAAGTAAGTAACCTAAAGGTATATGATACCACTATCGAATGAGTTCGCCGTTAGTTCCGAATCTAAGAACATTAAAAGGCTGACTGCTTCCGCCGCCAGTAGCTCCATTTGTCATATAGTGTTGTATTTGCTTATCTATATAGTCCTGACGTTGTTGCTGATTAAGCCCTACAGCCTTGTAATCATTAACCAGATCTTTCTGTGCCAGTGCTGCCGCATCTTTATATGATAAAGGTTTTATAGCATTAGGGTCTTTTGCTCCTAACAACCTATTTACCCCCGCATACTGACCACTCACCGCACGCCCAAGGATCTCTTTATTCAAGCCTGCGTTCTGAGCGCTCTCTGCCATCTTCTGGTTCCACCACATCTGCATAGCTTTTTGGTGTTGCTCATTGGCTGCGCGATCTGCTTCTTCAGACCCTGCTAGGAGTTTGTTAGTCATTTGATCTTCGCGCTGACCTTCAGCACCGAATGTAGATGCTCCTGTCATTAAACCGTGACCCAGAGCTTGCAGCTTCCAAGGAGTAGCGGCAGATAACATAGCACCAAGACCCTGCACACCGGCAAGAGCCCACTTCTGACTATTAGCATCGGCGTTCTCTTTTTCATACTGAGCTTTTAGTTCAGCTGATTGAGCATAAGGAGTACCCATCAATTTAGAGATTTCTTCAATCTGCTTATCGTAAGGGATATTCCCGCCTTGATTAGGTGTAGTGTTTGAAGTATCCGGTTGCGCATCAGGAGTTCTTGGGGTTCCATATGCAATTTGTTGCGCACGAGGTATACCGGCTGGAAGCCCTACACTATCGAGAGCAGCACCGGGATACAACAAACCAGCTTCACCTTGGTTACTAGCTTCAGCGGCCCAATCAGGCACACCATCTTCTAACTTAGCAGCGGGGATACCTTTATTGCTTGTTTTCGAAGGAGCTTTAGCTTCTGGATGAGGTTCCACTTTTTTGTTTTTTTCCATTCCAGTTTCTGGATCCCTGTCCGTATCAATAGGCTCATATCCGAAAGCTCCGGCAATGTTAGATTTAATCCGATCAAAGCTAGTCTTAGGGTATTGAGTTTTATCGGCGTCGCCCAAATCTTGGCTCTTAAGGAATTCTTCAACACCCGATCTAGCATCTTGTTTGCCATCAAATAGACCTTGTCTAATTCGTGCGTCTCCCCCCGCTTGTTTTTGAATATCTTGTAGCGTAGGGGATGCGTCCTCAGAAAAAGGATTAAGAGTGCTAAAATCTGGAGTCGGACCCGCATTAGGGTTTAAATATGCGTAACTCCCCTGTCGACCATCAAACCCACGAACTTCACCGCCTTGAGCCAAAGATACCAAACCACCGGTAGCTTTTTCTTCTTCACTAGCTTCATTTTCAGGAACTGCAGCAAGCCCCGCCTGCATTGGATCGGCAAACTGAGGAGCTTGTGCAACAGCTGGAAGCCCAGCCTGCGGAGCCATTTGAAGAGGCATACCACCCATGGGCATTTGAGGGCGCAGGCTAGCTTGAGCCTGTTGTGCTTTTTGCTCCATGATCGTAGGCGGATTAGCATTTTGCTGCGCCTGTTGTGCCGTCTTCATACTATTATATTCATTCATAGCTGAAGCAGCGGCTATTTGTTGGTTCACATCCTGAGACTTAGTCGCAGCCTGTACCTGCTGTAGTAACTGGGGATTACGATCCGCCCCTGCCAGCATAGACAAGTACTGTTGGAACATCTGTGACATTTGTTGGTTTGGTGAACCCATATCCATTAGTGAACCCCTTTCTTAATCTTACCGCCTTTATTCCACGCAGATGCTGGAGTGCTGGTACCCGAACTGCTTGTCGTCCCGCCTGTGGATGGGCCCGCACCGTTGATAGCGCTGACAGCTCCAGAGTTGATCGTGTTAGGCATATTGAACCAGCTCTGCGCATTCTGCTGTTGAGTATCGAGATACTGCTGAGCCAAGTTTTGTTGTGCCGCTGCGCTCTGGCCCAAGGCTCCAATATTTGCCAACTCTGCTTGGTTTTGCGCCTGACCCAAATTACCAAGACCCGAGCCCAGAGTACCAAGCTGATTAGCTGCACCCAGATTCTGTTGGTTAGCCGTCAGGCCCGCCTGTTGATTCTGAGTCTGTGCTGTGAGATTAGCATTCTGGTTAGCGATATTAGCTGCTTGAGTGTTTGTCAAATTAGCCATAGATGTCTGCTGCGCAGCACTAAGATTCGCTTGCCCTGCCTGCAACTGCGCTGCCTGATTAGCCTGTTGAGCCGTCATACCTTGAGCTACATAATTATTGTACGCCGTATTGTATGCTTGCTGATTGGCTTGGTTAGCTGCCTGTTGCAATGCATTCTGATTCTGGAACGCGCTCTGCCCTGTTGTATAGGCCGTGTTCATTCCTTGAGCAGCCAAGTTCTGGTTGGCAAGGCTTTGGTTGAGCTGGTTCATTGTTAATGCTAGCTGCGCTCTGGAACCACCATAAGCTCCTGCACCGGTAGCCTGCCCTTGCTGAGCTTGATTCTGCTGAGCATAATTTAAGTTAGCCAGACGCTGCTGCGCAGCCAATGCTGTTTCAGCATAGGGGCTCATATATTGATTAGCTGCAGCCGTATTCCACGCAGCGGGCCCCTGCATACTAGCTACTTGAGCTTGTTGCGCCGCGATTTGAGCGGGGGTTTGCATTTGATAGGCATTTGTTTGTGCTCCCTGTATGTTTTGAGCAGCTATCTGTTGGGGTGTATATCCTTGAAGCGCTTGAGTACCCGCCAACGCTTGATTATATGCATTAGTGCCTGTCTGGAATTGCTCCGGGGTTTGCAGTGCCGCTGCTTCTGCCATAGCCTGCTGAGCTGCAGGTAGGGTAGACTGTCCTGTAACAGGATCGAAGAACGCTGTCTGCCCAAACAACTGATTTACAGAGTATGGGGAATTCACAGCATATTGTGCTGACGACGTGCTTGGAGCCGTAGAAACTGTTGGAGAAGGCGCAGGGGTTGTAGGAGCGGTACTTGAACTAGATCCACCTGACATATTATTTACCTCTCGACTTTCTAGGGTCTAAACTCATAATCCCACCTTGCGCTGCTTGAACGGGAGCTGCCGGTGCAGCTACTTGATTTGCTGCGTTGTTAATAGCATTTGTAGCCGCTGTTTGATTTAAGTTTGCCGCTGCATAAGAAGCATTAGGGTTTAATTGCGCTACATATCGCCCGCTGGTAGGATCAAAAGCATTAATAAAAGTAGAGCCTGTGCCTACAGCGGGATTCCAAGTACCCTGCGATGCTTTAGCTGCCTGCACTTGATCCTGCGTCATACTTGGCATACCGTATAATTCGGCGATGTTGCCTTGATTGATTTCGTTATACAGCTGTTGTTGCATACCTGCATTCTTAATCAAACTAGTCACAGGACCCGGACTACTTGATGATCCTAAAGCCAAAGCTTGATAAGTAGGGTTTTGCCAAGGCGACTGATTGACAGTTGTCGTGGAGGTTGTATTTGATGGAGTACTTGGTGCACCGCCCATAGTGGTATCCTCTAAAGTTCTTTTCCGATTATAGTGTATTTTTTCTCAAGACCATAGCGAGACCATAACCGCACTATGGAGTCACGTCCTGCGCCTTCTAAATATGTAGCACCCCTAGCACGGAGTATTTCTTCAAACTGCTTAAATGTGGTTCTATTGGATATTAGTTTACCACCAATTGCTACTACAAAGGCCACTCTATAATCTGGGCGATTGAAATAGCTAACAATTGCAGCGCCGTGTATTTTTCCGGTGTCATCAGAAGCAACAATGATATTCCAAGAACCATTGGTAGTAAGCACCCGAGCATCACGAGCACAATAATCTCCACATGAATATCCGAGCGCTTCTTCAATATACCTCTCTATGTGATCCCATACTAAATTAACATGTTCTAACGCCACCTCTTGAACTCTAAGCTCCACGTTACCCTCTCATTGCTCCAATGCCCTGACGCTGTACAGACTGTTTTTTAATCTCATCCATCAATCTTTGCAAGAATTCCGCCCCTGCTTTTGTAGACCCATTACCTAATGCACTCACCACATCGGCTGGGATAATATAGGCGGACTCACCTACCGTCACTGAACCGCCTTTTGCCATATTACCTAAGCTTGCCAACGGCCCTGATCCTTGTAATTGTGGAGCTAGAGAATTTGCTTGTGCATTCTGTGCGCCTACTTGCGCTTGCTCTGTATTGAATGCATCTTGCTGTTTCTTAGCGTTATCCATTTGCATCTGAGCATAACCAGAAGTACCTATAACTCCTAAATTACCTAACATTTGCTGACCTGTAGCATTGGTACCTAACGCATTATTAATGCCTTGTGTTACTGGGTTAGCGTCAGCAGTGGACCCTACTTTAGCCAGAGGACCCGTATTTGTGGCACTTGCAGTACCGGGAGAGGGGACATCATTCATTGTGATCCCCATGTTCTTTAGCGATGAAGTAGTATTAGCTAGGTCTTTTGCCGCTCCTACATTAGCATTAGATACGCTTTCTATGTTTTTAGAAGCAACGTCTCCTGCATCTGCCGCGGCATTAGCTGCCTGTCCGGTTGGGTTACCCCCAGCATTTACCCCTGCGTTGATAGCTGATAAAGCGCCACCAGTAATACCACCAAGCATAGCGCCCTGACCAACATCTTTACCTCCAGCGGCTGCGCCTGCTGCATTAGCTGCTGCTCCTACGGCTGCACCCGTCCCTATCTGCCCTGCTGTTCCTCCAAGAGCTCCGGCTGCGCCCGCAAGGGGGGCGGCTGCACCACCAACACCACCGGTAACAGCTCCCATCAAAGCGCCTTTACCCGCACCCTGCCCTGTGGCTGCGCCAGTGACGGCTCCTAACCCAGAACCAAGAACTGTGCCCCCTAAAAGACCTGCGCCTACTGTAGCTCCTGTGAGCCCACCAGCGGCGGCTGCTGTTGCGGCTCCAGTTAAAGCGCCTCCTATCGATGCTGCGCCCGCGGCGGTAGCTGCAGTGCCAAGACCACCCATAATAGCGCCACCAATAGAAACAACTAATGTCATAACGAAGTCTCCAACAATTTTAGAGCATTGTACTCTGCCATTGACTTGCAGCCTAGTAAATCTTCAACCTTTTCATCATCTTGCTCAACGCAGTGATGCACTGTCATAAACTCAACTTCATCATGGACATATACTATACGATGCGTGCCTTTTTTAGTGACAAAAGCATCAGGGGCTATAACGTCCGCCTTGTTTCCATCTTGGTCCACAATAGTAATGTGGCCTCTTAACATAATAGATATGTGGTCAGACCGATGGACACGAGTAGTAAACACAGCACCACTAGGTACAATAATCCGTCGCCCGTAGAGCTCGTCCGTGTGGTAGTGCGTAAGCGGAGTACTCGTCTCTTCGAGCTCTCCTTTTTGTTTAGCATCTTCAATAGCTTGAGCGAAGTCATCTATAGATCCACCTAATTTTTCTAAGAAGTGCATTACTTCTTACTCTTTTTCTTCAAAGCGCGTTCAACCATTTTCTGAGCCGCTACTTTTCCTGCATCTTGTTTAATCTGATCTGTTTTACCATGGGCTGCATGGCGTATGGACTTTAGCATTTGATCGAAAAGATCAGCGCCTTTATCTGGGTCCCCATTGCCTACTATACTTATGATGTTTGGAGGGATAACAAATTCCCCATCAGCCACACGAATAGGCTCTTTACCATCAATCGATGCATCAATGTCATCAGACATCCCATCACCGGGGCCATCTAACAGACCACCATGTTCGTAATAATCTACCTGCCCACCTTCAGCAAAAGTGTATTCGCCTTGTTTTTGCGCTGCCCATATACCCGCTGGAGTAGCCGCTGCGACAGGAGCTGCTTGAGGGACCATTGCTTGAGGGTACAAACCACCGGGAGGAATCTCTTGTGCGCTACTTAAAGGACCGCCAATTGCAAACTTCTGCATATCTTGGCCTAAGTTAGACTCTTCAAACGTATTAACAACATTAGGCGGATAGTAAGCACTGATAGGTCCTACATCATTTCTAGCCATACGAACCCCGCCGCCCGTCGCGTAGCCTAAAATATCAAAGACTTGTTGACGTTGTTCGTTAGGAGAAGCATAAGTAGTTTGGCTTGGTAGAGTAAAACCTAGCGAAGAGAAATAATCACTCTGTTGCTGGTTATAATTTTGTGTATCCGCAGCAGCCTGTTCTTGCGCTTTCTTAGCGTTTTGGCTTTGTTCAATACCACCAGTAATAGCGCTGCCTACACCAATAGCAGGGATAGCCATTTTGCCTAAAGAAGTCAGCCCCGCTTTACTGGTCATACCCTGTGCTTGGTTTTGGAGCGCTGTACTGAAGTCTGGAGGGGTATTTAATCCTTGAGTGTCCACTCCTAAGCTAGGAGCGTTTGATAATTGCGCTGCAGTAGGGTTTTTGCCTAGCATTAAGGCATCTTCTTCACTAACTGGAGCTAATGTTTCAGCGCTAGGCGTAACAGGCGTTACCCCCGCTTCCCCCAAACCTGAACCCGCATAACCACCGAAGCCCCCAGTAACCGCCCCACCCAACATACCGGGCATAAAGCCTTTACCTTGAATAGCCGTAGCTCCACCACCTAGAAGAGCACCAGTGCCCGCGCCAATAGCCGTAGATCCCATAGTGCCAAGACCTAAAGCTGCTGCGCCTGCGCCGCCTGTTAAAGCGGAGGCAAGCCCGATTCCTGCTGGGATTAAGATATCTGATATTGAGAATGCTTCAGGAAGACCTGTCTCTGGATTGCGTGTGAGCGCATGCCCTACTAGGTTTTCAATGCTTTTCAGCTCTGCATCACTTACATGGACAAGGCTGTCGTCACCATGACGTCCTAGAGAAGCTAATCCTTTGATTGTGTGTTCATATTTCATAGTCGATCTCTAAGGCACGATATTTAAAACGCCAGCATTATTCCAAACTTGTCCTGACCGTAACCCCGAAGAACTGGTGGGTAAAGCCGCTAAGACTACGACATTGACCGTATTGCTAGCCGTAGTGCCCATAAAAATATTGTTAGTAGTCAACCCGTCTGAAAGAAACAGAGAAGTCCCGTTAAGAAGCCCCGGATTATTTAATTGCTGGAAGTATAGATTTAAAAGGCGAATCAAATTGTTCATGTACGCCACATCATAATCCAGCGGCGGAAGAGGCAGAATAGCATTACCCGGAACGGTATTTGCATTAGTAACTTTTTGCATTACATAGCTCCTCTTCTACCATCAGGTTGTATCTCCAATCTCGGAGTACCTAACTGCCACGCCACGCCAGTATCAGTAGAAACTGCTCCACTCTCTATTCGGAAAGACACTTGCCTACCACGAAGCCTAATCCAGACCTGATTATTATAGTCGAAAACCTGTGCCGTTGATGCGCTATTGACTGGGGTTATGGTTGGCACGCCATTTACTGGAGCATCATTAGATTGTTGTTCGGTACCTTGGCCCGGAAAGTCTCGAGCTGCAATCGTCATAGTTATTGAAGGTGTAGAGCTACTAGACCCAATAAAGTCAACGTCAGGAACCACGCGCTTAATGAATGAAAACTTATCACCGTCACCTATATCGAAGTCCGCGCTCTCAATATATGAATAGAACGCCTGCGGTGGATTAGTTGATCCATCATCCAATCCTGTCTCATGCTGATACATACGCCCCGCGCTAGTAGCTAAAGGATTACCTATAATATGAGAGTCAAGCCATGCCGTACGAGACAACGTGCCGTAATACCATAGCCTTTCTAAGTAATTGTATATGACATAACGGTCAATAATTGTAGATTCAGCGGAACAGTAGAACCACCAGACTTCATTATATTTCTCATTAGTCCCAGCCAGCGTTTGTGTCTGTTGAGAGACATTGAAATCATCAAAGATGTACTGCCTTAAACTGCAGGGTAAGGTATCGACGCGCCCTGAGTAGACATAGAATTTATCTTGCCCCATCCAGTAAGTGATGTTATTGGCAGTGGTTACGCAATTTGGTGATACGATAGTGGTCTCTACTGAAACAGGGTTAAAACCCCAAATATATGGAGCCCCTAAGTATTGCATGGAGTACACGGCGGTATCTGTAAAGACAAGCACTTCCTGACGCGTTTGTTCCGCGGTGATGATCTCACTGCCGTAGTTTAAGCGTTGATACCCAGCTGTATTAGTGATATCGGAAGGGTTCCATGTCAAAGGGTCTTGTTGGTTACTCCATTGGACCATCATAGGATCTTGTGTGGTATTAGGAGTAACAGGATTGGATACACCCCCAAAAACTACGATATATCCTTGGTCAGCGACAATGACATAATTACCTACAGCGGGAGCAAAGCCGTCAGCGCCTGCGAGGCTCAAAATATTGACGGCTCTACCATCAGGATTTCCAACAGCCCCAACAACATAACCAGAAGCATTTAGATAGATTTCAGTCTGCCAATAATAAACAGCACCGCCTCGAGGGTTAAGCACGAAATCAGAGCCGAAATTATCAGCGCTCCAAAGGCGAAGCGTTTGCTGAAAGCCCGTAGAACCTGATCCCGAGTAACCTGTATTCCATGCTCGGTTAGCGCCACCCACAGCTGTTGTACTAATCCCTTGGACAGTAGTACCAGAAACCGCAGGAGCGATACCGCAAGCCACACCACGAGTAACACCTGTTAAGCTATTACCTGCTATTCCAGTGTATGTAATGATTTCACCGTAGGTAGTTAAGGAACCAATAACCGCTTGCCCACCCCCTGCTGAAAAACTTGCCGCACTGACTAGGGGTATTGTGGTAGATGAAGTTGTTATAGAGGAACTTAAAGTAGAAGACACACCTGTTAAAGGCGTTGGACCTATCCAAACACCCGTACCCCAACCATTACCAGTAACATTAACATCCGCGCCTGTAGTCAACTGATAAGAAGCTACCACAGCACTTCCGCCACCATTATCAACTGAAGTAGATTGCACTCCTGTGTCGATGGCTATGTAGCTGCTATTCTCAGCTACGATTTGATATTGAGCGTTAAGAACTGTTGTGCTGTAAGGCCCAAACGCGGTAGCCCCTGAGAAAGTTACGTAATCCCCAACCTGCGCACCGTTAGCTGGGCTATTTAAAATTAACCAAGAGCTTGTTACTGCTACGCCTGATCCATAGGCTGCTGCTGTTGTACCGTTGTATCCTCTTATGCACCCTAGAAGGTTAGTTCCAGAAACACTAGCGACATAAATTTGCTCCGTGCCTATTTGAATGATATAGGGATAAACATATGTAAATGAAGTTGCGCTCGTTATAGGGATTGTTGTTGCGGTTGCCGATATAGAAGAAAAGAGAGTTGAATAAATAGGATAAAAAGGATTTGTTCCCAGCGCAGCTGGGTAGCCAATTGGAGGGTAGCTTCCTGTAATGGCACGGATAGGGGTGATATCAAAATACTGACTGCCAACAAGAACATAATACTTAACATTAGTACCAACACCCAACATGTAATATCCGGTTAAAGATACTGCTTCTGTTAAGCTACGCGCTGTCCCTAAAAACCCACCCGCCGTTGCTCCTGTAGCAGCAGTATAAGGCACCCAACCACCTATCTTCTGAGGCAATCCAGACTTAAATCGAATTTTATCGCAGTCGTACCATCCGCCTTGGTTAGCAAGATTAGTCGACTCTCTAGAAACACCCGGTCTGAATTGTAAGAACTGTAATGGCACGGTGTATCCCTACCCTATTAATTTGGCGCTTTGCAATCGGGC
>Ga0316218_1003726_pt1 | contig 12385 bp, 13 predicted proteins | sample TBH18003metaG_FD_203634 | JGI IMG/M metagenome (GOLD analysis project Ga0316218, IMG submission 203634) | Freshwater microbial communities from Trout Bog Lake, Wisconsin, USA - TBH18003 | ecosystem: Environmental > Aquatic > Freshwater > Lake > Hypolimnion/Profundal zone | place: USA: Wisconsin... | reverse complement strand
AACCCATAATCATGGGACCTAACGGGAGCGTCATCGATGGCAATCATCGTGCGCAGGCAGCTAAGGATCTACACCAGCCAATACTGGCATATGTGCCAATGGGATCATTGGACGAAGAAGTTTGGGATCAAAAAAATCCAAAAAAACGCCACAAGCATCTATCCCCTGCACAAAAATCGGCGGCCAAGGCCAGGGCTAAACGTGCCGGAAGACCCTATCCAAACCTAATTGACAACATGTGGGCGTCTCGCAAATAATCAAACTTGATGTTTACGGATTCAAAATTATTATTTGCCTCTCTGGATCTTCCCGACAATCCCGTTAAACCTAACGTGGAATGGCCAAAGATTATTGATAGGCCGAGTGAGATACAAAAGGTTGACAGATCAATCTTAACTGACGATGTCAATCAAATCATCAGCGATCTCGGCTTATCTATTGATTATTTGATGCTTTGGACATGGAGCCAGCCGGCAGATAAAAATTATTATGAAATCCATTCCGACGGCCATTATACCAATGTGCATGCAAGGTATCTAGCAATGAATTGGCTCATAACAGGGACCAGCAGTGTCAATTGGTATAGTTATGATAATGGAACACCGACGCTGAAAAAATACCGAAGCGACACATTCCAATTAACACAATGGTCATATGACACCGCACCTGCAAAACACCTTGCTAAATGGACCGGGGCTAAACCTGCCATACTTAACATCCGACAACCACACCAGGTGATCGTTGAAAGCGCAGATGTACCGCGCAGAAGTGTAACAATGCGGTTTCTTCCCAACATAACCATGGAAGAAATGATTTCACGGCTTGGAAAACGTGTTTTAAAAATCAACGAAGAATGATTTGCTGTAGTTGACCTTACCATCTATGCAAGCGTATCCTATTGCATGGAATATAAAATCGTCAAACCAAAATGGCAAAAAATTGAAGACGTGCCGGTGATAACATACGATTGGGCCGCACTGATTGCCGGCGACAGAATATCAGTTGAGGATATAAACGATCTTGTTGACACATACGAAGATTGGCTGGCAACCTTTACACCTGATGGAACTTAGCCACCCGCTGCCACCAACGTGCTGTAAATTCCTCAAATTCTTCACCACGCAATACCCAGTGCTGTGGAGCCAGATCTTTTGAGCACATTAGTATCACACCTTGTTTGATATCTGTTCCATACAAAGCGTTATGTGCAGCCGCATAGGCCACCAGCTGTGTTTTATAATCCACAACCCGTTCGTCAGTTTTTGGCTGATTGGTTTGTTTAAAGTCAACAATGCTAGGCACACCTTGATAGACGCCTAGGACATCTGTTGTACCTGCGTATAACTCTGGGTAATACAGATTGACTTCCAATCCCCAAACCTCATCCAAAAATGGTCTAAGATAGTTTTCCAGTATCACTTCTGCCATTTTTGAGCTCTGTTTATGGTAAAAGTTGGTACCCGGAGTAGGGTTCTCTCCCTTGAGGTATCTTTCTAAAAACGAGTGCATCAGTGTTCCACGAAAAGCAGCTTCCTTGGTGATTTCATTCGCCTTTTTGTCGCCTACACTACGTCGCCATGCTTCGAGAGCCTTTTTAGATTCATCTGACTTGGTTTTATCTAAAATAGTGGTTACAGATGGTAATTTGTTCCCATATGGATCAACATATTTGCGACCTTCGGGTCCCCCGTCTTCTCGTGCAAGAGGCTGGTATTGGAATTTGTCTACTAATATCATAGCAGTATTATTAGCTGAATTGCAGTCAAATAACTATATTGTCTGTCCTAGTTTGTTTAATCTGGCCCGTTCAAGCGCATGCAGATCGGACAGTGTTCCTTGTTTTACAAAAAAGCTGCTGGCCGTAAGACGATTTTTAATATCATGGCTTATTTGCAAAAAGTTGTTGCTGACAAATATCCTACCATCTTTTAGCATTGCCCAGTGCCATCCTGTTTTGGCTTCAAGCAATGTTGATCCAACCGGGATCCAGATATCTTCGTGTGCGATTGCATAGATCTCGCAATCAGCATCAAATCCGCCGGGCGTAGGTATGCTTGAGTTGACCATTTTCTCGGCTATTTTCTCAGCTATTGTTGATTTTTTCTGGTCCAGCCCAAATTGATTGATAAGAAGAAGACCTCTAATGACATCTGGTTTTTCGTTTAGTGCCAGTATCTCTTCTTCTGACATTGAGGCTGATTTTGCAACAAGCTCTTTTATCCTGGGTTTTTTGCTGGCCAATAGAAGTGTATCTGGCCCATACATGCTTCTCATGACAACAAAGTCACCATTGTATGACCCAGGTAAAGGTATTGCCAGTAGCGGTGTTGACTATGCGATTAACAATATAACCCATTGATGCAAAATAGTTAATTACTGCATTCATCTGGTTATTGTATGGTGGGGATAGCAGAGGGTTGCTCATGTTGGTACTTTGCCATGCGCCATAGTAATCCTGGCTAGGATAGTACGCATAAACATAAAATGTTCCTGTCCCAGCTGTGGTTAGGGTGATCGGAATTGGACGAGGTTGGACGGCGTTGGCATAGCTTGACGCCAACATGATTGTGTTTACGTCCACATAGATCACGTAGTAATATGTGGCCTGGGCAAGAGGCGATGGTAATGTACCTGTGCTGCTCACGGTTACTATATCGCCCGTGTTAAATGGATGATTTGTAATAGTAAGCATGTTGCCAGTTACGGTCCATGCGAGAGGAGTAAACGGGGTGCTGTATGTCATCAAGGTTCCGTTTGATACCTGTGTTTGATATACACCCTGGCCGACCGCAGCAAACACTGCCTGTTGCAAGGCGCTGGTTTCCCTATTAATGGCTTCCTCTGCAGGCAATGAACTTCTTGCATCAACTGCATTATAAAATACCGGGCTCGGCGCCGGAGATGGATTATACGCATAATTGTAATAGAAGCTGTTCCAGTAATTTGCGTTGTTGAGAGAGCAAGACATTTGTTACGTCCTATAGTAGTGTTTCAATTGGTTGTGTATTCAGACAGCTCACCAGACTTTACCGTTTTTTCAGCCTCTTTTTCCGCGGTCTTATCTATCTTGTCTTTTTCTTTTTCCTTCTCTTTGTTGCTCATGGAATCCGGAACATTGGTTTTGATTTTTATATGTTCCGGTCCACTTCGTTCAACCACATCCGTAAAAGGAGGTTTGGACAAAACCGTCATAAGATCGTCGGTATCGACGTCATGATCCAATCCGCGCATGTATGCTACAGCACCGTTGGGCCCACTCATTGGTGCCCAGGGGCGATTTTTGTTGCGGTACATGATGATGAAATCCATGAGATCATTGTTAATCTCTTGCACAACCTCACTTTCGCAAATCAGTTCTCGAATCAACACAGTTATGCCTTTATCTTTTTATTGATTGCAGCCTCAAACGTTTCTGGCTCAATCATCCTTGGATTGGAAATCTTGCTGCCGTTCAGATCCAACCAATACCTGCGGGTTTCGGCATTTTCAAACATTTTCTTGGCCTTGCGACCGCTTTTTGTTTCGTATATCACACCAAACGGAGTTTCGTTTTTTACCTTTGTGAGTTCCTTAGCTTTGTTTAGCAGCTCAATGCTTTGCAGCATGCCAATCACACCTTCCTGCATGATTTGACGCACCACGCTTTTTTGCTCAGCAATCTTGCGCTTTGCGGAGATCATGCTTTGGCGGATTGATTCGCCTTCAAGGCCATACCCTACATTTAGAGGATCTGTTGCTTTACCTTCTGCCAGCTGACGCTTAAAAGCAGCTTTGTGGGCGGACATTTCTTCGGAATAATTCTCAAACATGCGATTGGCTTCTGCCAGTGCTGCAACTGCTTGATCATATCCTTCTTTCTTTGGTCCAAATTGCTTCCATGCTGTGGCATAAAGAATGGATTCCCAATTCTTACCATAGCGCTTTTTGAACGCCTCCTTGTTGCCAGTGATGAAATCCTCGGCTTTTTTACCTGGGGGAGCGACCTCGTCCACTGTTGTTTCGGTCTTTTGCCCCCTACGAATATACGCAGGAACTTCCAGTTCACGTTCTTTGCGTAACATATCTGGAGTTACTTTGGTAACCCGTATCTCGCCTTTCTTCAGTGGAACTTCGTGTTGTGCCTTGAGTTCGCTTGGAGTAGGCGGGGAAAGGCGTGTTACAACCGGTTTCGGCTTTCTCGAAAAAATACCCTCAACAACGGGGTGGTCGCTGTTTATCTTCGTGATTTTATCCCACTGTTTGTCGGCATCACTTGGCTTGGCTTTTTGATTGGCCATGTTCTTCTTGTAGCCGGGCCAGTTTTCATTTACTTCAACGTCTTCCCTAAAACTAGGAGCATCCGCTTTGGCCGATCCAGTCCTACCAATATGTCCACCTCGCATGGCGCGTCGATACCGTTCGCTACCCTTGGCATCTTTGCCAGGTCCTTGGGTAATTTTGCCGCCTTTGGCTAGGAATTCCTTCTTTGCCTTTTCAACTTCAGCTGCATGTGGGTCATATTTTTCAGACATCATCATTGCACCGCATTCATTGCAGCACATTTTTCCGTTGGTGTCTTCCATGTATGTGCCTACACCGCATTCATTGCAGGTCATGGCACCTTCTTTTATTTTTCCCCATTTGTTTTTCTGTTTAGCCCTGATGGCAAAGTCAATTTGCTTGACTGTTTTTTGTTCAGCTGCGGTACGTGTGGCCTTTTTCATTAGCTTGGACTTTTTAGCTTTAAGCTCTGCTAATGTGTAACCATCCCACTTGCCCTTGTCTTTTTCTGCGGTATGCATTTTGGCATTCCATGACTCCGCAACCGGTTTCTTGGCCCGGCCTAGCGCTGCTTCTGGATTTTCTTCCGGTTCTTCAGACTCTTCGCCGCCTAGTGCTGCCATGTCGGCGCTTATGTCAGTGTTGTCCGGCGGGGCTTCCGTGTCGCCTGCCTGTTCGATGTCGGTCTGCTCGGATGGTACGCCACCTGACTGCAATGTTGTCGTTGCAGCATCTATTGTTTCTTTGGTCTCTGTGGTAACATTAAGTAGGTTATCCAGTGCTGCCTTGACCGTGTCGTTGAAACCTGCTGCCGCGTCTGGACCAAATTGGCTACGCATGCTGTCAACCAACGGCATTAGCTCATTAACACCCAGCTTTGCCACATCCTCAGCCATGTCCTGGACCTTGCCCGATATTGCTTTTGCATTGATGATCAGCGTAGCCTTGGCAAGTTCTTCGCTATTGGGGTCGACATCCTCATACAGATGTGATTCGGCAATTGAATTCCTTTTTGCTCGGCGCGCTTCATCGAAATGATCATCCAACGCATGATGTTCAAATTGCACATAGTCCATGTAGTGCTTGCTGCTGCTTATGCATTCGCTGGCGGTTGTTAGTTTCATTGCTACCCAGCCTTCAAGTTTGTCACCTGGCTTGATTAGGTTAAAAAGCTTGGTACTGTATTCCATGATCAGCATTAGGTTTTCACGGGCAATGCTACCGCTTGTTTCGCCTAATTCGACATCGCCTTCTATATCTTCCGGCAATTCAGCCGGCTCAAAGGTCTTGTAATAGTCGAGATAGTGATATACCTTGTCAAGCATGTTGGCAGCCTTGGTTAGGCACGCAGCTATCCAGGGTTGTATTTCTTCCTGTGGATCAACCTGCTTGAGCATGCTCATGGCATATTTTGCGTTGCGATAAAGCTCGCTGCGGGCCATGCTTGCCTGGTATTCATAATGATGAGCTTGACCAAACGTTGCGTTACCAGGCATTTTAGGAGCACCTATCATCTGCGGATTTAAAGTATCGCTTTCGCGTAGATTTTCATGCACATTGTCCATTCCAGGATTGGCATGGCTGCTTGGCTTTGCGGCCACTACGGAAACCGCCTCGTCAGTGTCTACTTTTGGCAATGATGCGATGTGGGACATGCGTGCATCCAGCAGGTCCTTACCAAATTTTTCTATGCCGGCATTGATCATATTGCCGACATTTATCGGGCGAGGTAAGGATTTTATCCACGACATGATTGCCTTTTCATGTGTATCTAGATCTGATGCGAATGATGTTCCGCGCGCGGCTAACTTATCGGCGATGCCCGACAGGGCGTTGGAAAAGGCAGTAGACTGCTGCGTTGACTGCGGCACTTTGGCTGCGATATCGCTCAGCTGTGTCGAAATCGTGGGCTTGGAATTCGTATCTTCATCCAAATTGTTGCGATATGCCGCTTCTTCTTTGGGGGTTGCCGGTACGACCTTTACGTCATAAAATGCTCTTGTGCGATTACTGTTAAGAAATCGATCTTTAACGTCTTCTGGATTGGTTCCGTAACGATATTCTTCGTCGTGCCATTCGCGGTCGGGTGCATCCGAGCGGCTTTTCTGCGTCACCCAGTAGGTGATTTTGTACAATTTTCTATCCATAGGATCTTCCATGATTGATTCGTGCATCTTTGTCGACTTGCGGCGGCGCTTTGGACCTATTTCGGTCAGCATTATTTTCATTGCCTCAAGGATCAACATTGCTTTGGTGTAGCCTGGGTTAAGCTGATAGCTGTTAAAACTGCTTTCAGCAATTATCCTGTTTCTGGTTAATTCCCAAGCAGACTGGCATTCCTTGATGGCAAATTCTGCTGTTGGACTGTCTAGATCTATGTTAATCGTAACACCGTGAACATCGTTCAATGTTGCAAGTATTTGTTGCAATCTTACTTGCGATGTTGATTCGAACTGGTTTAGATACATGTGACTAGATCTCCTGGCCATGCGGGCCTTCCGCTGTTTGGTTATTTATGTCAAACTGCCGGAGAGAAGCTATATTGAAAATGAAGTACCACAGCCACAGGTGCTTGTAGCGCCTGGAATATCCACGGTGAAATATGAACCGCCTAAATCGGTTTTATAGTCAATCGTGGACCCTTGTATGATGTCCATGCTCACCGCATCTATCAATAATTTACCATTGACAAAATCATACACGGTGTCGTCATCGTCTTGAATGCCGGTTATATCCCAAGATTTTGAAAAACCTTGGCAGCCGCCACTGCGTATGGCCAAACGCACCATGGAACCTGTTTGTGCGCATAGACTGCTTATTTGCTTTTCAGCTGACTGTGTTATGATCAGCGACATTCTTTGGCCAGTGTTTTAATCAACCTTTTTGCATCCATGCATCTATCCATGCTAGCCTGCAATCTGCTTTCGTACAGGTCCTTTTTTACGGGATCACGTGTTGCTACTATGCGTTTTTTGAATTGCACCGCATCGACTCGATGGCTGGTGTAAGCATCGTCGTGCTCAAATAGTTTACGAACGGCCGGGTCGTTGGCAAATCTACCGGAATTGAGATACCGTACCACTGCCAGTGCGGTTTCATATAGGCTTATGTCGTCAGCTATCGTATCATTTGTAAGGCTGTTGTAGATGCTGTAAAACTGTTTGCCAGCGGTGCGTAGCGCGTCCTCTTTTACCAAGATTTGATATCGTCCTACCTTGACTCCGTTGTTTACGCGCTCGGTTACAAGTGCTTCGGCTACATTGCCGTGCACGACTGACTCGGTAATCATGTCATCCACCACGTGATTGCTTAGGCTGTTTAACCGATTCAATACCGCTGCCATGGCGCTAACATCTGCCGAAGTTGCCTGACCAGGGCCTGCTAACTCAATTTCATGGGTAGATTCTGCCATGACCAAGCGGCCTGTTTTGGGCTCTGGATTTGATTTACCTTCCATGATATTGCGTAGGCGCTGCATCGCATCTCTTTCTTCAGGTGTTACCGTCATTTCAGCTCTCCCATAGTTCTTCAAGATCATTTAATACAAAGCATAGATTACCTTCATAAACGAATCTGGTCAATAAACCTCGTTTCACCAAATTCCTGGCAAGCTCTTGTTCGCGGTCATCAAGCACAGCTTTTGGCAGAGGTCCATCATATCCCTTTACTCGCTCGAGTATGATGTTTTCTTCATTGCTAACTGGTTGTAAGAAACCGCCCTTTACCTCTATGAATTTCAAATCCATCTCTCCATTATTTTGCCTGGGTCATGCCTTTGGCAGCGGTTATCAATGCTGCACCTAATCCCACGGCCATGTTTACCTTGGTTTCCAGATCTGGTGTAATTTTTCCACGCAATTGTTCTACCTGGCTTTCAAGACCTGCCATGACCTCGCCTATGGTTGCAAGGCGTGCTGCATCTGGATTATTACGATATTCTCCGTTTAGGTTCGCTCTGAAAAGCTGTTCAAACATGTTTGTTGAGTCAGCTTCGGCAATTTGTTCATCCTCTAATACTGGCTCAGCTATTGTTGGCACGCTTATTCCTGCCAGTTGCATCATGCGATTTATTGGATTCAAAGGCTGCATTCCGCCCAGCACACCTTCATCTATTTTGGTAAGTCGAGATCCAAGAACCATTTTAGTACGACCTTCAAAAAGTATTCCAATGGTTCCGTTTGGGCCTTGCGGGACAATAACTTCCACTTCTTGCGATTCATAAAACGCCACTTCGCCCTTTTCCCAAGTTATTTTTGGTTCTGTTGGAACTTCATTGATGCGCAGTGGATGTTTTGCCTTGCGGCTCCAACGGTCGTTTTCTGTATTCCATAGTACCAAATCTTCGTTGGTTTGTTCAGCCACTATTTTCCTGGGTTTCATAACAACATCCTCCGGTGTTCCTTGCACTTGTGCAAGATAATCTTTGAAATTTTTCATGATCTGTCCTTGCTAATTGGAAACAATGGTTTATCGGACTGATCGTTATCTGTTGTTTGCGGAAGTTGCCGTGCAACATGCATGATTTTCCCATCCTTGCGTACAATGGTCATTTCAATCGGGCCTGCTGGGGTAAAAATATGATCTAATAACATGATTGAATATTTATTACACAATCACAAAGAAAGGCGCATTGCTGCGCCTTTCATATTTGTAATACGCTTTATGGGCGATATTATGGAGTTGGTAGTGCGTTCTGGTTTGGAACGTTTGGTGAACCAGCATTGGCCAATGTTGCAACATATGCAACTGTGTTGAGGCTTGCACCAGGTGCAACTTCAAAATAGTTGGTGTTGACATTGACTGTCTGTCCGCTTAGGGAAGTAAGGGTACCGGCAGTTGTTGAACCATTAAGCACTTCGCTCTGCAGGTCAAAAACTGTTACGCCAGCTGATGTTGCACTGTTCAGTGCATCAAGGAACTGGTAGCCAGTTGTGTTGCTGTCCCAATTTGGGCTGTCAACGGTTGAACCACTCACATACCAGTAACCGGTACGCTCAGTGATAAACTTGATGTAATATACCGTCTGGCTGCTGGTGTAATCGCTACCAAAATCATTGCTGTAGCTGTAGTTTGTTGAAGCGTTCAGCTGTGTTGCAGTGAGGTTGATTGCATTTGGGTTTGAAGAGGTTGCATAGTTGCAGCTGATTGCAACTGGGTTAACATTCTGGGCAAAAAGCTGCTGTAGGATGTTAAGGTTGGTCTGCTTCACGTATGCATCCTGGTAAGCACCGGCCGAGTTGTATGTCTGGGCAGTACCTGTTCCGTCCACAACGGTGACTGGCTGCCAAGTGCTGTAACCCTGCTGTGTGTATAGCAGGTTGATTGGGGTATCGACGTTGGTCTGGAAGCATGGCACCAATGTAGCAATGGTGAAAAAGTCCATGCTGCCTGTGAGGAAGTTACCCCCAAGTGCACCACCGTTAACGCGGTTGTAAGTGCCTGAATTATAGGCCATTGTTTGTTCTCCTTGTTAAGTGCAAACTTTGTTTTGCAGAGTTATTTATATCAATCTGTATTTTTAACCGTTTTTCTTACGCTTCTTACGGCTCTTTGGCTTTTCAGGCGGTAATGTACCAGCTGGGCCAAAAAAGCTCTGGCCAGCCGGCATCCTGCGTATCATGGGCATAAGAGGTCCGCCTGCACCGGGTATGCTTGCAATGCTGCCGGCACTCGTGCTGCCTCCGGATGCGTATTCCATTAAAGCACGTATTTTTTTGACCGTTGTTTTCTTGTCATGGTCATCTTCCCTAATGATTTTTAACATCGTTTGCACAAGCAACATGTGCCGATCTATGTTTTCACTTACTTTAGACTTCATCTTGTTCGCGTAGGCTTTCTGTCGTGTAATCGGTTTTGTCGATGCTCTTATTGGTGATTTTTTAACCGCGCCTGCTGTTTGCTTGACCGCAGCCGGTTTTTGGCTTGCTGGTGCGGCAGTCGACGCCGCAGCCGATGTCTTTTTGGGCGGGGACTGCGGAGCAGCGAACTTTGCCACCTCGTTTGCCGTCTTCTGCAGGAAGGCCATTGCACCGGCAGTATCTCCATTTTTCAACAGGCGTTCGACCTCATTTTTGGCCTTGTTGAGAATATTGTTAGCCGCCATGTCGCCCAAATCTACCTGTAAACTTGACACTACCTTGTCAACCGGATCACCGGATGCCTGCGGTAAGGGGATGTTTGCATCCGTAAATATTGATGCCACTGCTGCCTTATCAAACCCTTGATTTGCAAGAAAAGTTGACATTGCTTCGCTGTCAATGGGTTTTCCTGCTTTTTCCCAAGCGGCACGAAGTTTTTTCATTGTGATGACGTTGGTGTATTCGCCGGCAACCTTACCTATCTTTTCCCCTGCTTTGGTTGCAAGGCTGGATGCAGCTCCGCGGGCCTGGCCTGCCGCGTGCTTGGCTACATCCTTGGTTTTGCTCCATGCCTGCTTTAGGTCGAGCTCATTTAATGACTCCGGAGTTGTCTCCTTGGAACCGGCGAAGCCAACTGCACCGGCGTTGGCCGCCGCTGCAAGTCCTTGAGATATGGTTTTAACATGTGATTCAAAATCCGTAGCTACTTTCATGATGGCAGTTGATGCTGCGCTTTGATCTGCCAACTCTTTACCTATAAATCTCGACACGATTTCCGTGAACTTTTTGCCACCTCCCTGGTCAGACGTAAATTCGCGTACCAGCTCTTCTGGATAAGGTGTATGTTCTGCTAAACTGTTTAGAAGCTTGCTTGCCTCTTTGAGCTTTCCTGCCTTGATGAGTTCCTGTGATCGATCAATTATGTTTTGTATGGCGGTGATTTCTTTTGGAGTTCCTAGAAAGTCAAGGTTAGCGTGGTTTATGTGTCCGTGGCCGTCGTCTATGGTGATCACCGTCCTATAGCTTGACATGCTAACCCCAGGGTCAGCTGCTGCTTGGGCCGTATAAACATTTTTTATTACCGGATCGCCTATAAGATGTTGTAATTCATCAACTCCCATGTGGGCAATCGCGCCAACCATTGCACCCCATAAACCCTTGCCCGCTGCGGTGCTCAGTTTCTCTCCTTTTAGTAGCTCCATGGTGAATCGTAGGAAATATCCGATGATCGCTGATTTGCTAACACCTGCAGCCGCGAGAAGTGGAGCTGCTGTAAGTCCGCCTGTACCCAGAGTAACGGTGGCTAGAAGGGTTAATACCGAAACGATACCCGCTCCATACATAGGATGCGCTTTGAGCCATGCGCCGAGCTGTTTTGTTAGCTTGCTGATATCGCTATCTGGCCCACCCAATGCTTCTTCCAGTTTAGCCACGGCCTTTTCGTATAGTGCGTCGATGTTTTTTACGGTTTTTGTGTTTTGTAGCAGTTCACCAATCTTATTTTTGATCTTGTTTTGCACCGCGACTGCTTGTGCCATTTTCTTGGCACCAACTTTAGCAGCATCTACTGTTTTGCCAGCAATCTTTTTGCCAACATCGGTTGCTTTTCCAAGTTTGGTACGATTTTGACCACTTTTGTTAGCGTGATCAACAGCATTGCCAAGTAATTGCCCAATTTGATCAGGAGTTAGATCTGCTTCCGCCATGTATGTTATGAATTCAAGCAATAGAGGTAGTGCTTCGTTTTCCCACCGCTTAAAATATCTTGATTCATCTAGGCTAATGCTTTCAAATATACCTGTGTTTGCAAATGGTATATTTGAGGAGGTACCCAGCAATGTGGAACGGGTCGATGCTGTTTCAAGGATCAAATCGATCTGTGTGTCACTAAGCTGCGATCTTTTGGCGATGTCATTCAGTTTCATGGAGTGCCTCCTGCCAACGTATGCATGGCAAGTTGAAGTTGATATAGTATCTTGGCTGCGTTATCTGCTTTTGCATTACCGGTAGCCACGGGCTTCTGTGGTGGTGCAACGGGATTATAATTGCTTGTTGCAGCCGTTTGTGCGCGCCCGGCCCCAGCGGGTGCTATTGCTGGCGCAGGTTGAACCCCGGCAGGAGTTGTCATATCGACATCCTTTCCGCCAGCTGCGATTTCTAGATGTTTTATTGCGGCCAAGCCAACTATATAGGTTACAATTGCCTGGGCTATGGATTCTGCTTTGGGATCGGCAGGATTGCCAGATATTGCTTCTTGCGGCTTTGCC
>Ga0316218_1003719_pt1 | contig 12401 bp, 11 predicted proteins | sample TBH18003metaG_FD_203634 | JGI IMG/M metagenome (GOLD analysis project Ga0316218, IMG submission 203634) | Freshwater microbial communities from Trout Bog Lake, Wisconsin, USA - TBH18003 | ecosystem: Environmental > Aquatic > Freshwater > Lake > Hypolimnion/Profundal zone | place: USA: Wisconsin... | reverse complement strand
GTACGCAGTTCCTAGAACCTTTGTTTGAGTTCTCTGGTGCCTGTGCGGGTTGTGGCGAAACGCCTTATATCAAACTACTCACACAGTTATTTGGCGATCGTTTGATGGTGGCAAATGCTACCGGTTGTTCTTCTATTTATGGTGGCAACCTTCCTACCACCCCTTGGACCAAAAATAAGGATGGAAAGGGTCCGGCTTGGTCTAACTCTTTGTTTGAAGATAATGCTGAGTTTGGTTTGGGTATGCGTGTTGCTGCCGATAAACATCTTGCTGTAGCCAAAGATTTCTTAGAGCAAATTAAGTCTGAAGTAGGCGAAGAATTGGTGAATGATATACTCCATGCGCCTCAATTAACCGAGTCTCAATTGATGCTTCAAAGGTTGCGTGTAGAGAAACTAACCCATCGTTTGCAAGAACTAAATACCCCTTTGGCCAAGCAATTATTATCTGTTGCCGAGCATCTCGTTCGCCGTACTGTTTGGTTGATTGGTGGTGATGGTTGGGCGTATGATATTGGCTCTTCTGGTTTGGATCATGTATTGGCAAGTGGACGGAACGTAAATATATTGGTGTTAGATACTGAGGTGTATAGCAATACAGGCGGACAGTCTTCAAAGGCAACGCCAACTGCTGCCACTGCTAAGTTTGCTTCAGCTGGTAAACGTGTAGGTAAGAAAGATTTGGCATTGCAAGCTATTTCCTATGGCAATGTATACGTTGCGCAGGTGTCAATGGGTGCCAATCCGCAGCAGACTTTGTTGGCAATGCGTGAGGCAGAAGCTTATGATGGACCATCATTAATACTTGCTTACAGTCATTGTATTGCACACGGTATAGATATGACACAAGGATTGCATCAGCAAAACCTTGCCGTAAAGAGTGCTTATTGGCCATTGCTTCGTTATAATCCTGGCTTACGAATGGCAAACAGTAATCCTTTTGTATTGGATTCTCCTCGCCCAACTATTACCCTAAAAGATTATGCTTATAATGAATTGAGGTATAAGAACCTGGAAAAAGCAAATCCAAAAGAAGCGGCTTATCTAATGGAAAAGGCACAACAACTTGTTGACCTCAGGTGGCAGACGTATGAAAATATGAATGGCTGGAAGGCTGAGGCGTTTGCGCCTGTGATGTAGGAGAACAAGTAGTAAGTGGTAAGTAAGAAAATAAGGTGTAAATTTCCCTACTTACCACTTGCCACTTACCTCCTTTACAAATAACTCAACCACCACTTCTCCCTATGGCTTGTTTTATAGGTATCGTACCATTTGCACAATGGATATAATGCCACTATCACAGCTACCCAAATTAAATAAACTACCCTCAAACTATAGCCTTCGCCTTGAATTAGAAATAGAAAGGGATTAGTCTCTGTTGCTTTTATTGCAAAGCTCCAATTGTGCCCCCTAGTGAAAAACAAAGCAGTGCATATACTGTGTACCACAAACCAATGGATGAGATAATAGAAAAAGGCAGTCCTACCATATACCCTCACTATGTTGGTGAACTTGTTGTGTACGTTTTCCAATAGTGCCAGTATCAATAGTGCAACGCCGATAGTCATGGTCATATAAAGTAGCGACGGCGGATATTTATTTACTTTAATAAAAGAAAACACCGTGTACAACTCGCTTTTCTGTACTGTCCAAGGTTGTGGGTCGCCATAAATATTACTAAACCTCACCACTACAAAGAAAAGTAGGCTGCCAATGCCCAACCATGTCAGTACCTTTTGTCTTTTCAGCGAAGTATATTTATTAGAGAAAAACACACCAACACAATAGCCAATCATCATCAGACCTGTCCATGGGACAAAGGGATAAAATATCCAGACGGTACTGTTTTTTATTGGGTGATAGATGCCGCCATGGTGCAATATATCCCACCACACATTACTTTTGAATCCTGCGGTCGCTTCTGAAATATCCAAAAGATTATGTCCGAATACGATGATTAACCCTAGTATTAAAATAACGTTGAACCCCAATGGTATCAATAGCCCCAGTAGTATCATGCTGATGCCTATTGACCAGATAACTTGAAGGAAAACCAAGTTGTAAAACGGAAGGAAGCTAGCGGCAAAGGATACAATGAATATCTCGGCAAACACCAGCCATATCCCCCTTTTAATCAAGAAGCCAGTCAGTTCTTTATTCGATTTGCGGAGGCTTTGCAGGTAAATGGAAACACCCGAAAGAAACACAAAAGTTGGTGCGCAGAAGTGTGTTATCCAACGGGTAAAAAACAAAATGGGATTGGTTGTAGTCAAGTCCAGGGGGTCGTGCAGTTCGGCATCTATATGTAGGAAGTCCCTAAGGTGGTCTATTGCCATTATTATCATCACAATGCCCCTAAGGACATCAATGGAATCGATACGTTTTTTTGTGTCGTTGATTATCCCCGTCATAGTTGTTTTGTTTGATTATCCCATCATTGCCATCTTATTTTCTTCCCGCACAACAGCAATGGAACAGTTATTTAATGCGTTATCCTTTCACAAATATAAAGGGTTAGATTGAGTTCCTGATTTTTTCGAACACTCCTGGACTAATTGGAAATTAGACATTCATTTCATGAAAACACTTCTCTTTTTTCATGAATTTACTACCCGATTACATAAAAGTACTTCTCCATCCCATGAAATAGCTATTTCATCGGATGGAGAAGCTTCATAATTTTTGAAGAAGCTTCTCCATCGAATGAAATAGGTACTCCGTCGCATGAAATAGCTTCTCTGTCGGATGGAGAAGCCTCATAATTTTTAAAGAAGCTTCTCCATCGTACGAAATAGGTACTCCGTCGCATGAAATAGCTTCTTCATCACATGAAGAAGTACTTTCGATTTGAGTACGCTGCCGCTGATAAGCGATGAGCCTGATTATGCAAAACTGATTGCCGAGGGCGCGACAGCCAAAAAGATTACGGCTGTGCAAGGCAAATACCTAAGGCAGATAGTTACCAATTGTGCTTCGTTTGGCTTGGGAGTTGGGTATATTGTGATTGTTAGTGAAGGTGCGCTGCCTGACAGTTTTTATATTGGCAGCGACGGCACTTTGAATATCCCTACCGACATCAGGTGTTTGGTGAATAGTTTGGGTGGCCGCAAAAAAGAATTCAATAACCTGCTCCCTAAAACAGAGTATTTTGTTTATTATGTATTGACTTATGGTGAATTTGCTGGCATTATAAGTGAAGGGAAATCAATAGTTACAAGCGCGTAAGCTAGTGATGAGTTATGAATGAAAAGCAATCGGATTTTACTCCATGGCAAATATCATCTAGGTCTGTTTGAAAATCGGGAACTGGCGCAACGCCTCTGGCTTATGCCTGGCCGTTACTTATTCTTAAAGTTATGTAATCACAAGTTGTGACGACATAACTAATAGCTAACCCACTCTTAACAAAAAATGCAAACGATGGGTTGAGAATAATGTAGATAAGCACTTAACGATATCCTCAACCCTTGTTTGCAAAACACGCAAAACAATTTAGCTTCCATACTAAATTAATTAGTGTTAATAAGTAAATGTTTCTACCTTTGCAGCATCGTTAATTTTGATTGATAAATATGACAGCTATGTTGAATGCAGAAAAAATGAAGGCACTAAAACTTACCATGGATAAGATAGATAAGGACTATGGTAAAGGCAGCGTAATGCTGATGAATGAAAAAAGCAGAGAACCTATCGAGGTGATTTCTACTGGTTCCATCGGTTTGGATGCGGCATTGGGAGTTGGTGGAATACCGAGGGGAAGGGTGGTAGAAATATATGGACCAGAAAGCAGTGGTAAGACAACTTTGGCAATTCATATAATTGCCGAGGCGCAAAAGAAAGGCGGGATGTGTGCCATAATAGATGCCGAACACGCATTTGATAGTTCGTATGCCCAGAAGTTGGGTGTGGATGTGGACAACCTCCTAATCTCTCAACCAGACTATGGCGAACAAGCCCTTGAAATAGCCGACCGCTTGATATTGTCGGGTGCATTGGATGTTGTAGTGATAGATTCTGTGGCTGCGTTGGTGCCAAAGAGTGAATTGGAAGGAGAAATGGGCGATAGCAAGATGGGCTTGCAAGCAAGATTGATGAGCCAGGCTTTGAGAAAACTGACTGCTACTATCAATAAAACAAATACTATCTGCATCTTCATCAATCAATTGAGGGAAAAGATAGGGGTGATGTTTGGAAATCCTGAAACAACCACGGGTGGTAATGCTTTGAAATTCTATGCCTCTATTAGATTGGATATTCGTAGGGCTGCACAAATAAAAGATGGTGATGAGGCAGTGGGTAACCACGTGAAAGTGAAAGTAGTGAAAAACAAAGTAGCTCCACCATTTAAATCTGCAGAGTTCGATATCATGTTTGGCGAAGGAATCAGCAAATTGGGAGAAATAATAGATATGGGTGTAGAACTTGGGTTTATTAATAAAAGTGGTAGTTGGTTTAGTTACGAAACAGCCAAACTAGGTCAAGGAAGGGATGCAGTAAAGGGTCTATTTAAAGACAATCCTGATTTGGCAAACGAAATAGAAGGAAAAATTAGGGCTAAAATATTTGAGGCACAAACTGCTGGTTTAGGAATAAAAGACACAGAAGCAGAATAGTTATTGTAGATAATTAATTAAAAAAAGAAGCCACCGCAACATTAAAGTTCGGTGGCTTCTTTTTTTAATTAAGATATTTTCTTAGTAACTAGGACAATTGTAACCTTCTGCCAAATTAAAGGAAATGCCTACTTGAAAAGTAACGTAAGAATCGTTTTTGCCATTGCCACGTTCTTTACCAGCTGGGAAAAGATTACTACCAAAAACATAACTGCGATCCGCAAGTTTGGCAGCGGCACTGTTTGGAGTGAAATCACTGCTCGGCGCATAAGTGCCATTCACATCATCCAAATAGCCAGTACCCGTAAACCGATAAATCAATTCAGTGAAAAGATTTACTTTATCACTCACATTATATTTGAAACCAAACCCTACAGGCACAACCCAAGTATAGGGGCTATACGGTGTTGATTCACCTTCCGTTTTAAGTGGCCTCAAATAATATTTATTACCGCCTAAATATGTATATGGATTGAAATTTATGACCCCAACCCCGGCACTTAAATAAGGTGTAAAACGATATTCTGGAAGTTCTGGAAAAAATTTAAAGAAATTGAAGTTGCCTGCAACACTTAGTTCCCAAACATTTGTATTAAAACTAAGGTTTTGTTTATAATGATATGGATAATCGGTTTGACTATTGTATGAATCTGAATAACCCAAGAAAGAATAATCACCATTTACTTTAATCCCGATATAGTTGTTAATCTGCCATTGATAAAAAACACCTGCAGAGAATTTTGGGTGACGAAGTGAGTTATTAGGATCCAAATCACCAAAATAATGATCCAGTCCTGCGGAAAAACCAAACTCCCCACGATGGGTATATGTTTGTTGAATTTGAGCATTAGCATAGAAAGAAATGCTAATCAAAATAATAAAAGCTGATATTTTAAAAGCCATAAGGAAGATATAAAGTTTGAATTTGAGGCGGCAATATAAATTGTAATTGTTAGTAATTTTACTTTATGGGCAAGATTACTGATTTATTTTTAAATCAGCTATAAAAAACCTGTGTTTTTACGACTAAGGAGCCAATCTTTCTATCTTCCAATTCAAATTTGCTTGTAAGGAATATAACAACCTGTCGTGCAATCTGCTTGTTCTTCCTTGCCAAAACTCAACTGTTTGGGGCTTTACAATATAGCCACCCCAATGTGGAGGGCGAGGTACATTTTCACCAAATTGGTCTTTGTATTTCTCTGCATTAGCTTCGAGTACTTGCCTATTCTCAATTACACTACTTTGAGGTGAACTCCATGCACCAATACGACTGCCAACAGGGCGGCTAAAAAAGTATTCATCGTTTGCAGCATTGTCTAATTTTTCGATTGTACCCGAAATATTTACTTGCCTCTCCAATTCTTTCCAAAAGAAAAGGAGCGTAGCGTGGTTGTTTTCAGCAATGTCTTTGCCTTTTTTACTATTGTAATTCGTAAAAAAAACAAAACCATTGGCATCATAATCTTTCAGCAAAACTATCCTCGCTGAGGGTATCCCTTCCTTCGAGGCAGTGGCTAGGGTCATTGCATTTACCTCATCTATGTTACTATCAAGCGCATCATTCCACCAATTTGTAAACTGGTCGATAGCACTTGCTTCTACAAACCTTTCTTCTAAAGACTTTAACTTGTAATCCTTTCTAATGTCGGCAATTTTCATATCAAATAATTTTGTGAACAGCGAAAGTATTAATGCCTTTTTATGGAAAATACGATTAAAGTCAGTTATTTGAATTTCTGTACTAGATTACAACCAATTCATAAAACGCTTCCTCATTCAAATACTTCTTTGCCAATTCCTGCAACTCATCAACGGTAACAGTTTTGATGGTACTAATTGCTTTATGAAAATAATTCTCTTCCAATCCATTCAAAACATAACTCTTCCAGCGCGAAATAGTTTGGAATGGTCCATCAAGGTCAGACAATAAACTTCCCATCATGAAATTCCTTACCAAGTGCAGTTCTGTCTCCTCTATCTTTTCCTCCCTTAGTCGTGCCATTTCTTTGTACACTTCCGATATAGTTGCTGCACATACATCCTTTCCTGCTTCGGTGCTTATCATCCAAGCAGATTGCTCAATCATATTTTGCAGGTAAGAGTGAATGCCATAAGTGTAACCTTTGTCCTCACGGATATTACTCATCAATCTAGAGCCAAAGAACCCACCAAATAAATTATTCAGTACCTGAACCTTTGAGAAATCTGGGTGGTGCCTGTTAGGAAACGGTCGAGCCAAACGAACAGCCCCCTGCACACCATTTGGGTCATTGCTGATATTATATTTCTTTTCTACAGCTTGTATTGTTGGATGAATAACCTCAGGTAAGGGTTGTTTGTTTAGCGGCAGATTACCGAACGCATTGTTAAGTTGCTCCTGAATATCCGCAGGCAATATTCCCGCTGTGAAGATGATACACTTGCCATTGGTATAAAACTTCTTGTAATATTCAACTAGGTCTGCTTGATTGATTGCATCATAATCTGCTGCCGAAGAAAACTTACCATAAGGATGTTGTTCACCAAACAAATATTTATCTATCAATCTATTGGCAACAAAATCACATTTCTTTAAGTTGATGGCAAGACGTTGCTTTTGGTTCTGTTTGTAGATAGCCAATTCATCTTCGGGGAAAATGCTATCAGTCAACAGTTCGCTCATCACAGGCAACAACTTTGGAAGATGTTTGCTCAATGTATGCAGTGTCATTGTTGCTGTTTCGTTTTGGCAACCTCTGTTTAGGTATGAACCATGAAACTCAAAATGCTCATTAATAGCAAAAGCTGTCTTTTGTTTGGTACCATTTTTAAGCATAAAGTTGGTAGTAGCCGCAACAATGTTCTTTTCTTCGTACCAGTTACCTGCAAAAAATACCATTTCTACCATCACTACTTCTTGTGCACCAGCATGAAGACTATACACTTCTACACCATTGTCTAATGCGAACTTTGTATATGGTTTCAATTGCAGGTGAAACTCAACTGCATCTACTATTGCGGGACTCTTTTTTCTATTTAGCATCTGTTTATTCATCTTTGTTCCCCTACAGGAGTTAGGGGTTTAATTCTTACTCCTGTAATAAAGTGTGTTACTATTAACCTCATCAAAAATTATCTTGCTATACTCCCTGATGTCTTCGGAGGTGATTGCTTGGTATCTATCCAACTCAGTATTCATCAGGTTGGCATCGCCCAATAGTTCGTAGTTGGCAAGGCTACTGGCACGGCTCATGATACTCATATCCTCGAAAGAAATGATGCTTTCGGTTTTGTTTTTCACCTTCTGCAATTCATTATCTTCTATCAAATCGCTCTGAATCTTTTGCAATTGTTCGCCAACTGCTTTATCGGCATCTTCAATCTTTACACCCTTTACCAACTTGCCTTCTATTGCCAACAATCCTTTGTCGATGCTGCCAAAATGATAACAATCCAAGCTGGAAAACAATTGCTTTTCCTTTACCAATGCCTGATACATTCTTGACGAACCGCCTCCTCCTAATATCTCTGTAATCAAATCTGCCACGTAATACCCTTTATCCAAACGGGCATCTATATGCCAGGTCTTCACCAAAGAATCCAACGGAACATCAGCAGTTACTTCCAAGAATTTAGGTGCAGTCTGCTTTGGCTCTTCTGGCAGGTTGCGATTATATTTTTCACCCATCGGTATTGGCCCAAACCACTTTTCTGCCAAGCCCTTCACTTGTTCGGTGGTTACGTTTCCTGCCACAACTAGTATCGCATTTACGGGATTGTAGTGTTTATGGAAAAATGCTTTTACATCATCGATGGTAGCATTTTCTACATGGCTGAGTTCTTTACCAATCGTCATCCATTTGTAGGGATGGGTGGTAAAAGCAAGTGCGCGCATCTTAAACCACAAGTCGCCGTAAGGTTTATTGATGTAGTGTTCCTTAAACTCCTCGCACACCACTTTGCGTTGTACTTCGAGGCTCTTTTTGCTAAAGGCAAGACTAAGCATACGGTCACTTTCTAGCCAAAATGCCGTCTCTATGTTTTCGGCAGGAAGACTGCAATAGTAGTTGGTAAGGTCGTTTGTAGTGTAGGCATTGTTCTCGCCACCAGCCCGTTGTAGCGGTTCGTCATAATCAGGAATATGAATGCTTCCACCAAACATTAGGTGTTCAAAGAGGTGTGCAAAGCCAGTCTTGTTGGGGTCTTCGTCTTTGGCACCCACATCATACATTACGTTCACCACAGCCATTGGGGTACTGCTATCCTCGTGTACCAACACCCTCAATCCATTCTCCAAAACAAACCTATTATAATGCACCATCTACTGAATAATTTTATAAAAGACGGCAAATATAACCGAGCCAACAGATAATATGGACATTATTGAGCATACCTATTGTTTTATTTCGTTGGTATATAAACAAAAAGTGCAGCTACTACCCTATGCAGTTACTACACTTTTTATAATGTTGGGATAAATATCCTTTTTATCTACACTTCTAGATGTTCTGATGTAATCCGGCATAACATTTTTCTATTTGTTGAACCCAATGCGTTGTCTTTCGTCCCATTTTCTTTGGGCAGCTTTTTCATCGAGCAGGTTTTCCATGGCATCATATATTTGGTTCAGTTGCGTGTCGTGTTCGCCAAGTCTTTCTTTTATTTCCCTTAGTTGTTCCCTCATATCTGTTTGTTGCAGCAACACTTTTCGCACTTCTATGAATGCCCGCATGATGGCAATATTGGTATTTATTGCTTTATCACTATTCAATATCCCACTAAGCATCGCTACCCCTTGTTCTGTAAAGGCGTAGGGTAATGCGTTGGAAGGTCGCTTGCTTGGGTATGTCATCACAAATTGTGATGACATAGGTGATGCGGTCACAATTTGTGACTGCATCATTTGCCACTCGATAGTACTGAGTCTAAACATAAAATCCTCTGGGAATCTTTTCAAGTTACGCTTCACTGATTGGTTCAATACCCTTGTTTCTACTTCATAAAGGGCTGCCAAATCAAAGTCGAGCATTACCCTTTCGCCACGTAGGGTGTATATCCTGTTTTGTATGGATTGTATTATTTGCATTTTTCTATTTCTACAAATATACCTTTTGAAAAAGTAGGGAGGGGTTTTATATTGGCTAGCCGATGTTGGGTATTATTCACCAACATCTTTTATTGTTGTTGGTCAGAGACACAACAACGATGAAATAATATTTTCTCCCACAAAAGAAATTCTTGAATTAATTGTTTGCATCTTTGAAAAACAAAACAAATAGTATATGCTACATAAAATTGCCCTTATCTCTTTTATCCTTTGCTGCTTTGCTTGTAAGAATGGAAAGAACGCTGTAAAAAACGGAAAGTCATATTATCCTTCTGGGAAAATTAAGCAGATTTACAAATATTTAAATAATTGTGACACCTGCCTCTTTGATACATTTTATACTTATTATGAAAATGGAATGCTTGAGGCAAAAATTGTTTATGATTCATTTGGCAATGAAGCTGGAACAGCTGAATTTTATTATAAAAATGGTATTATAATGGGTAAAATAAATTACATAAAAAATCTTGCTCAAGGTGAGCAGATTAGATACGATTCATTGGGAAATTTGAATTCTAAGGGATTTAACTTCAACGGCATTAATGTAGGTGATGAATATTTTTACAAAAAGAATAAGGTTTGGACATATCAATTTTTTAATTTTAGTCGAACCCTTTTAGCTTCTATTGAATATGATGAGAACGGGAAAATAATAAAACAAGAGGGTGATAGGTTTTTTGTTGATTCGATAAAAGTTGAGCCTATTCAAAAGGGCTTCAACCTCTTTAAGATTTTTGTATTACAACCAAATCCCCTGAGTACATCAAATAAACTAATAGCAAACTACTATGATAGGCAAGGAAAATTAATAGATCAAGATTCAATAAATACAACAGGCATTCCGTTGATTAAGCTTGAAAAAAAGTTTAAGTCAAATTTTTTTAAAATGGGCATAACAAATAGAGAATATGATTCAATTTTGAAGAAACCTTTTGTTTACACTAAAGTTTTCAATATGCAATATGCTACAAAATAAGAATCCCCACCCATCAACATCCATCTTTTTCACGTTTATATACTTTTGATTAAGGGAGGCTTTGCTTTGAGAGAAGCCTCCCTTCAAGTCCTGTTGATTTTTGACGGAATAGGGTGGTTATCAAAAGCCTTTTTTTCTTAAATACCCATTCAAAACCTTCAACCGTACGGTTCAGCCTTCCAAACGTACGGTTAAACAGTTTGGATGCCCATTTGAAACCTTTAACCGTACGGTTCAGCCTCTCAACCGTACGGTTCAACCCTCCAACCGTACGGTTAAACGGTTTGGATGCCCATTTGAAACCTTTAACCGTACGGTTCAGCCTTTCAACCGTACGGTTAAAGGTTTTGGATACCCATTTAAAACAATTATCCTCCTGCCATTATAGTAAATCATTGAGGAGTGGATTTTTTATCTTGCAAAAAATTTTCTCTCTCTGTAAAAAAGAAGAGGAAAGCCCTTAAAACATTTGCTTCAAGGGCTTTTTTGTGTCAATTGCAAATTATCAATTATCAATTCCCCTCCCCTTCTATATTTGTCGCTTCTTATTAATGGAGTATGGGACACAAGAAACTGGTAAGGTTTGAGGCGATAAAGGAATTTTCTAACGTATTGGAATATCCCGAAAATATGCAGGGGCAATGGCACAATCAATTTGCTAACGCCAACCCTATAACGCTGGAACTTGCCTGCGGAAAAGGCGAATACGCCGTGGGTTTGGGAAGGATGCACGCCGACAGAAACTTTATTGGTGTGGACATAAAAGGGAACCGCATCTGGCGTGGTGCCGTGACTGCTTTGGACGAAGGACTTACAAATGTTGCTTTTCTACGTACCGAAATAGACAAACTGCCCAACTACTTTGCCCCCGATGAAGTGAGCGAAATATGGATTACGTTCCCCGATCCTCAGCTTCGATTATCAAAGGCAAAAAAGAGACTTACCCATCCTAAGTTCCTCCGATTGTACCAACAATTTTTAAAACCCAATGCTATCGTTCACCTAAAAACAGATAGTCCAGATTTGTATCAGTTTACAAAAACCGTTATCAACTTATTTGATTTGCCGTTGTTAGAAGATTTTGATGATGCTTATCATGTGCAAGGAATCAGTGAAGAATTGAAGATAAAAACGTATTACGAGAGCCTCGACATAGCAAAAAGCAGGCGGGTACATTATCTACAGTTTCAACTGAATGGCAGCTTGCCGCATGAAAAAGATGAGGAGCTTAAACAACTGATAAATGGAAACGGAACTGATTGAGAATGTTGATTTTTATTATGACGACAGCGGTTTTATGGTGCTGACAGAACACTACCACGAAACTCGTGGCTATTGCTGTGGTCATGGTTGCCGCCATTGTCCGTACAATTACGAATCAGTTCCTGAACCTAAAAAGAGTTTAATACTAGCGCAGCAACAACAGCAACAATAACTCTGATTCATTTTTTCTGTGTATTTTCAGTGCCTCTGTGGCGAAAGAAAGATTGCCACAGAAACACAGAATAAACTGAAAAGATTTGGCGAAGGATAATAACAAACATACCGACAATAAACTCCCCTCAATACTGCCAAGCGGCAGGAAAGAATCTTCCTTTTTTGAACAAGTTTATGAAGTAGCCAGGCAAATACCCGAAGGAAGGGTAACCACTTATGGCGCAATTGCAGAGTTTTTAGGGGCAAAGAAAAGTGCAAGGATGGTTGGCTGGGCAATGAATGGGGCA
>Ga0316218_1003715_pt1 | contig 12411 bp, 12 predicted proteins | sample TBH18003metaG_FD_203634 | JGI IMG/M metagenome (GOLD analysis project Ga0316218, IMG submission 203634) | Freshwater microbial communities from Trout Bog Lake, Wisconsin, USA - TBH18003 | ecosystem: Environmental > Aquatic > Freshwater > Lake > Hypolimnion/Profundal zone | place: USA: Wisconsin... | reverse complement strand
CCAATGGATACGTTGAAGCCTGACAAAAGTCATTCGCGGCCAGCAGATTATGCCAGATCGCCCTGATCCATTGCCGTTTTGAGGTTCAACCTTTTGGGTTGACAATCCGCGCCTAAAACCAAATCTCACATAACCGTTGGGCGGTCATCGGGATCGCCTCTTGTACCTTGCGTGGCGCGAAAGTTGCCCAATATTATTTCTGATGTCTGTCATTTTGTCTGAGCCGTTCCGCCGCTGCTGGGCGGAGATTGATTTGAATGCCCTGCGCCACAACGTCGCGGCGATCCGCGAGCACGTGGGCGCGAACGTCGGCATGATGGCCGTGGTGAAGGCGAACGCCTATGGCCACGGCGTCGTGGAACTCGCCCGGGAACTGCGCTACTTGGTGGAGATGTTTGGCGTGGCCAGCGTCGCCGAGGCGTTGCAACTGCGCCGGGTCGCTCCCGGCACGGGCATCGTCGTTCTCGGCCCGGCGCTGCCAGAGGAGCGCGAGGCGCTGATGCGCAACGCTTTTATCCCGGTGGTTTCCTCCCTGGAGGAAGCGCAAGCCTACGCCAAACTTGCGGGATGCCTGAAGCTGGCCGGGCCGTTTCCCATTCATCTGAAAGTGGATACCGGGATGGGACGCATCGGTGTCTGGCATGAGGAAGTCGTGGAGGTCGCCCGCGCCATCGTCGCCCTGCCTGGCATCCAGCTTTCCGGCATGGCGACCCACCTTCCCGCCGCCGACGAAGACGCAGAGTGGACCCGCGCCCAGCTCGCTCGCTGGGAAACGCTGCAAAGCGAGCTGCGCAAGGCGGGGATCGTGATTCCCGTCATTCACTCGCTCAACAGTGCCGGGACGATCCTGTTCAACGACCGGGTGCACACGGTGTCCGGCGGCGATATGATCCGCCCCGGCTTGATTCTTTACGGGAGTTCGCCCGTGCCCGAATTCCAGGCGCGGCTGCGACCGGTGCTGGCGTGGAAATCCCGCATCACGCTGCTGCGGCAGGTTCCGGCGGGCCGGAGCGTGAGCTACGGGCGGACGTTTGTCACCCCGGCTCCGATGCGGATCGCCACGGTATGCGCCGGCTATGCCGACGGCTATTCCCGGCATCTCTCCAACGTCGGCGCGCAAGTGCTCATCGGCGGCCGTCGCTGCGCGGTGTTGGGGCGGGTGACGATGGACCAAATCCTGGTGGACGCGAGCGGCGTTCCGGAAGCCGCCGTAGGCGACGAAGTGGTGCTCATCGGCAGCCAAGGGGTCGAAGAGATTACCGCCGCCGAACTGGCCGCGAAAGCCGGGACCATCCCGTGGGAAATTTTCACCAGCATCAGCAGCCGGGTCGTCCGGTATTATATCTAGCTGACAACCCGTCTAAAGTTTATCTGGAACTCAGGAACTCAGCAACGGCAGAGCACCTGCGGCGGCTTTTTTCATTTCCTTCCTGAGTTCCTGAGTTCCAGATTTTCTTTCGCCTTTATATCTAGCTGGCAACGCGGGCCGTTCCCCGCTATGAGATAAAGCGTCATGTTCCAGATCGTCTTCAACGAAATCAGCGCCGCCGAGATGTCCGCCCTTCCCACGGACCTCCAACTCGACCTCCTCGCGGAATTCCAGATTCTCCCCGAGGACCTCGACAACCTGGACCCCGAGCGGTTTGGGAAAATCGAGCGCGACGGCAAAACGCTCTACCGGTGCCGCGCGAAGGATTACCGGATTTATTTCGAAAAAGCCGTGGAAGGAGTCACCATTCACCGCGTTCTGCACAAGAACACGATCCGCGATTTTCTCTTCCGCACCGCGCTCCCGATGGTGGAGGAAGACCGGACGTTGGGCGAAAAGCCCGGCTTCTGGCGGCTCATCGAGGAAGGCGAGCAATCCCGAAAGCATTGATTGCCTGTAATAGCGCGCTTCACAATTTAGACAGGATTAACAAGATTTTCAGGATTATCAGGATTATCAGGATTACGCCCGTCGCCTGCGAACGCCGGTGAGCATTTGGAAGCTCTCGTCCGAAAAAATCCTGTAAATCATGTCAATCCTGTTAATCCTGTCTAAAAACAGTGAAGCTCCACCTCTCGCAAAATCACGAAATAGCCAGAACCTCTCAAGCCCTACCTGTTCATCCTGTCTGGTAAGGATACCCAATTTTGAAATCCATGCACCGCCTCCTCCTCGCCACCCGCAATCGCCATAAAACCGGCGAACTCGCCGCTTTGCTCGAGGCGGATTTCCAAGTCGAGGATCTCACGGCGCACCCGGAGATGCCGGAAATCGACGAGACCGGCGCGACTTTCCTTGAAAACGCGACCCTCAAAGCCCTGGCTGCTTCCCGACACTTTGGCGACGAGGTGCTGGTGCTGGCGGACGACTCCGGGCTGGAAGTCGATGCGTTGGATGGAGCGCCGGGAGTGCGGTCGGCCCGGTTTGCCGGACCCAAGGCGAGCGACCGCGAAAATACCGCGTTGTTGCTCGCCCGGTTGGAAAACACGCCGGAGCGCGCAGCCCGGTTCCGCTGCGCCATCGCCATTGCGAGAGGCGGTGAACTGGTGGCGACCTTCGAGGGAGCCTGCGAAGGCCGGATCATCGACGCGCCAAGGGGCTGCGAGGGATTTGGCTACGACCCCGTCTTTGTGCCCGAAGGCGACACCCAAACCTTCGCCGAATTGCCCGCCGAAATGAAAAACAGCATCAGCCACCGGGCCAAAGCCACCCAGCAGGCGCTCACCTGGCTGCGCGCGCTTGCCGTCCGCTAGTTTTTGACTTTCCCCGCCGGGCCTGTTTGAGTGACTCTCTTTACGAATATGGACGAAACCCATGCCCTCTTTGAAACCCGCCGCCTGAAAATGCTCGCCCTGCGCGAGAAAGGCGTGGACCCGTATGGCCAACGCTTCGACGTGACCGGCACCATCGCCGACGTGCGCGAGCGTTTCGCCGAGGGCAACTGCGAACGCATCGCGGGCCGCATCACTGCCCATCGCGACATGGGCAAAAGCCATTTCCTCGACCTCACCGATTCTACCGGGCGCTTGCAGATTTTCATCCATGCCAAAGAGGTCGGCCCCGAGGCTTACGAAATTTTCAAGCTCCTGGACATGGGCGATTTTCTCGGTGTGCAGGGCGAGGCGTTCGTCACCAAGACCGGCGAGCCGACCCTCCGGGTCAAATCCCTCACCGTCCTCTCCAAATCGCTCCGTCCGCTGCCCGACAAATGGCACGGACTCTCCGACGTGGAGACGCGCTACCGCCAGCGTTACCTTGACTTGCTGGCCAACCCGGAATCGAAAACCGTCTTCAAGCAGCGCATCGCCATCGTGCGGGAAATGCGGCGTTTCCTAGAAGACCGGGGTTTCCTGGAAGTCGAAACGCCGATGATGCAACCGATCGCGGGCGGCGCGGCTGCAACGCCCTTCAAGACGCATCACAACGCGCTCAACATGGACCTTTATCTGCGCATCGCCCCGGAGCTTTATTTGAAGCGCCTGCTCGTGGGCGGATTCGAACGCGTGTTCGAGCTCAACCGGAGTTTCCGCAACGAAGGCGTCTCGCGCCGCCACAACCCCGAGTTTACCATGCTGGAGATTTACCGGGCCTATGCGGATTTTGAGATGATGGCGGACATGGTGGAGGAAATGGTGACCACCGTCGCCGAAAAGGTGATCGGGACGCTGAAGATCGACCACAAAGACGCCGAAGGCAACGTGATCCGCACCATCGACCTGACCCGCCCGTGGCGGCGCGCTTCGTATCGCGATTTGATCGAAGAGGCCGCCCCCGGCTGGTTTGCCCTCACCCCCGAGCAGCGCCGGGAGAAATGCCACGCCCTGCACGTCGAACTCTCACCCGAGATGGCCGACTTTGAAGTCACCCAGCATGTGTTTGAAAAACTGGTGGAAGAGAAGACCTTCAACCCGTGTTTTGTGACGCATTGCTCCAAGGAACTCGTGCCGCTGGCCAAGCAAAACCTGGCGAACCCGGACGTGGTTGACGTGTACGAACTGGTCATCAACGGCCAGGAAATCTCGCCGGGCTACTCGGAATTGAACGACCCCATCGTCCAGCGCCAGCGCTTGGAAGACCAGGCGGGCGAGGAGAAGCAGAACATCGACGACGATTTCCTCACGGCCCTGGAACACGGCATGCCCCCGGCGGGCGGCGTCGGCATCGGCATCGACCGCTTGGTGATGATGCTGACTGGCGCGGAGTCCATCCGCGACGTGGTGCTCTTCCCACACATGAAGCCGCGGGCTTAAAAATCTCACGCAAAGGCGCAAAGGCGCGAAGAGAAGAGGAGCCTGTCTTTTCCTTCGCGCCTTTGCGTCTTTGCGTGAGACAAAAGCATCTGCAATAAGTTATGAAACCCGCCAAGCGTCTTCAAAAGTCGGCCTCCCCGCTCCTGATCGGTGCGCACATGTCCATCGCGGGCGGCGTGGCGCTTGCCATCGACCGCGCGCTTTCGGTGGGCTGCGCGGCGATGCAGATTTTCGTGAAGAACAATATGCAGTGGTTCGCCGCCGCGCCGTTTACGGAGGCCGAGTTGAAAGCGTTTCACGAACACCCGCGCCGGGGCGAACTCCGCTCCGTGTTCGGCCATAGCGGCTATTTGATTAACCTCGCGGCGTCGAATCCCGAGTTTGCGGAAAACTCGCGCCGTGCGCTCGCCGCGGAATTGACGCGGGCGGACCAACTCGGGCTGCCGTTTTTGGTGCTCCACCCCGGCGCGCACATGGGAGCGGGCGAAGCGGAGGGATTGGCCAAAATTATCGCCGGTCTGGACGCGGTGTTTGCCACACTGCCACAGGTGAAAACGCGGGTGGCGTTGGAAACGACAGCGGGGCAGGGCACCTGGCTCGGGCACACGTTCGAGCAACTCGCCTGGATTATAGAGCACTCGGCGCACCCGGCCCGGCTTTGCGTCTGCGTGGATACGGCGCATCTTTTCGCCGCCGGATACGATATTTCCACCGAGGCGGGCGCGGCGGAGACGTTCGAGCGTTTTGACCGCGTCGTGGGGCTGGATCGCTTGGTGGCCATTCATTGCAACGACTCGAAAACCGGGCTCGGTTCCCATGTGGATCGCCACGAGCATCTCGGCAAAGGGAAGATCGGGCTGGCGCCGTTCCGGTTCCTCATGCGCGACCGGCGGTTTGCGGCCATCCCGAAGGTTCTGGAGACGCCGAAGGGGAAGGAATTGGCGGAGGATTTGGAAAATTTGAAGGTCTTGCGGAAACTGGCGAAAGGCATTGAAAGCGTGCCGTCCTCGCGTTGATCGGAGACCGCTACCTCACGGTTCTCGTAAACCTAAAAGCGGTATTGGGAAGGGATGAGATGGCATAACAGCCATGATTCATGAACCGCTCCGAATCAGACGAGCCAAGACAGGCTTGTAGGCGTTGTTATCGTCGAATCTTTTGATTCCTGCCCGTTTCGCGCTACAATGCTCTTTAGTCGTGGACAGCCTTTTTCAAAAAATCCGTCAACCAGCCAAAGATCGCATAAAAAAAACCGCTCGGAAGGAACCGTCCGCACGGAAGGTCTCCGCCGGAGCCAAAAAGGTGGGGCTAAAACCCATTGGCGGCTGGCGCAAGCGCAATTTTCTTACCGAAGTCTTGATTCCTTCGCTCTTCACGCCGCGTGTCGGCAAGAAGAAAGTCTCCCCGCACCTTCCCGCGCTCAAAGCAGGGGAAATCGGTTTGACCTGGATCGGCCACGCTTCGTTTTTGGTCCAGACCTCCAGAACCAACCTGCTCGTGGACCCGAACTGGGCCAAATGGCTCAAAGTCATCAAGCGCATCCGTCATCCGGGGATGGAAATCCGCGATCTGCCCACGATCAACCTCGTGCTGGTTACGCACGCCCATTTCGATCACCTCGACCGGCGCACTTTGCGGCGCGTGGCGGAAGACCAGCCGATCATCGTTCCTTTCGAGGTGGGCAATCTGGTGCGCGGCCTCGGTTTCCAAAGCATCCATGAACTGGAGTATTGGAAGAGCTTCAAGTGCCGGGGCGCGCGGATTACGCTCACGCCCTGCCACCACTGGGGCGCGCGTTTTTTGCACGATTCGCACCGCGGTTTCGGCGGCTACATCATCGAGGTGGGAGGGCGGACGATTTATCATTGCGGCGACACGGCGTTCTTCGACGGGTTCAAGGAAATCGGCGAACGCTTCAAGATCGACATCGCCCTGCTCCCCATCGGCGCGTATGACCCGCCGAGTGGGCGGGAGGTTCACATGAACCCGGAGGAAGCTCTGCAAGCGTTTCTCGATCTGGGCGCGCGGCGGATGGTGCCGATGCACTACGGCTCGTTCCGCCTCAGTTACGAACCGCCCGAGGAACCGCTCCAACGACTGCTTGCGGCGGCAAAGAAACTCGGCATTGAAGACCGGGTCGCGGTGATGACCGAAGGGCAGCCGCTGGTTTTTTGACCGCTTCTGGTTTGAATGATTTTTTGGCAGGGGCAGTCATTGATTGACAGAATAAAACAAACGGGGATGTTTCTACATGTCCGCTTTTTTGGACGACGTTTTTGGGAGCCTCATGCTGCTTGTCCATGAGGCGGGCGGTGCCGTGACACACGATCATTGGCTCGGAGGCTTCATGCCCCACGGCCATTGCTACTTATGGAACCCCAATCTGCTCCTGCTGCACACCCTTTCCGACGGCCTCATCGCGTTGGCCTACTTCTGTATTCCGGTCGCGCTGATTACCTTCATGCGGAGGCGCAAGGACTTGGCGTTTCCCTGGATGTTCATCCTCTTTTCGGCGTTCATTGTGACGTGTGGGATGACCCATCTGATGGAAATCTATACCGTTTACGTTCCGGCGTACTGGTCCGCTGGCGTCATCAAGGCAGTAACGGCCATCGTCTCGATCGCGACGGCAATCCTTTTGTTAAAGCTGGTTCCTCGGGCGCTGGCACTGCCGAGTCCCGAGGAGTTGCGCCTTGCCAACGAGGAACTGCGGAAGTCCAATATTGCCCTTCGAGAAAGCGACGAAGCGTTGCGCGAAGCTCATGAAAAGGCGACGGCAGCCATTCTTGAGCGCATCAGCGATGGGTTTGTGACTTTTGACCGGGATTGGCGTTGCGTCTCCCTCAACTCCGCGGCGGCAAGATTCTTCCGCAAGTCGCCGGAAGAGTTGTTGGGCAAGGTTCTCTGGGATGTCTACCCTGAGACAGAGAGGCTCATGTTCGGCAAGGAGTATCGCCGGGCGATGGACGAAAACGTGGCCGTCACCGTCGAGGACTTCTACCCCGAGCCGCTCAAAGCCTGGTTTGAAATGCGTTGTTACCCCTCCGCCGACGGACTGAGCGTTTTCTTTTCCGACATCACCGAGCGCAAGGCGACAGAGCAGCGGCTCCGCCAACTCTCGCGGGCGGTGGAACAAAGCCCAAGTCCCGTCATGATCACGGATACCCAGGGGAACATCGAATACGTTAACCCGAGATTTACGACGATAACGGGCTACAGTTTCGAGGAAGTCCATGGGAAGAACCCGCGCATTCTAAAATCGGGAGCCCTCCCGCCGGAGACCTATAAGGAGATGTGGGAGACGATCTGCGCGGGCCGCGAATGGCGCGGCGAATTTTACAACAAGAAGAAAACCGGCGAGTTCTTTTGGGAAGCCGCTTCGATTTGCCCGATCACCGATGAAAACGGCGTGATTACTCATTTTCTTGGGGTGAAAGAGGACATCACCGAACGCAAGACCGCGGAACGGGCCGTTTTGGAGGCCAAACACCTTGCGGAGCAAGCGAACCAGGCCAAGGACGATTTCATTGCCGCTCTCTCTCACGAACTGCGCACGCCTCTAACCCCCGTCTTGTTGACCGTGAGCGCCCTGCAAGACGAAAAGTCTCTGAGTCCCGACTTGCGCAATCAAATCGATCTCATTCGGCACAATGTCCAAATGGAAGCGCGGCTTATTGACGACTTGCTCGACGTTTCCAAGATAGCGCACGGGAAAATCTCGCTGCAAAGCGAGGCTGTCGATATTAGCGCGCTCCTCTCGAAAGCATTGGAGATCATGAGGGAAGATATTGTGCGCAAAGGGATCACGATTCAGGTCGAATCGGGCGCACAATACGTCCGTGCCTACGGCGACCCGGCCCGGCTCCAGCAAGTCTTCTGGAACCTTCTCAAGAATGCCGCCAAGTTCACTCCATCGGGCGGCAGCATTCACGTTCGGACGTTCAACCCCGATCCCCGGACTCTCTGGGTCGAGTTTCGCGACACCGGCATCGGAATCGCGCCCGAGTTTCTCGAAAAGATATTTCGGCCTTTTGAGCAAGGAGCCGCATCGGGCAACCATCGGTATGGCGGGCTGGGGCTCGGCCTCTCCATCTCCAAAGCCATCGTCGGACTCCACGGCGGAACACTCTCCGCGGCCAGCGGCGGACTAAACCACGGCGCCACCTTCACTGTCGGCCTCCCGGTGTCTGAAACCGCTCACGTTGTGCAGCCGCCGCTCAGTGTGGCGCCGGTCCAAAGCACCAAATTGTTGCGCATTCTGCTGGTGGAAGACGACGAAAACACACGCATGGTCCTCTCCCGGCTCTTGACTCGCGATGGCCATCACGTCGAGGCGGTCGGCACATGCGCTGCTGCCATCCAGTTGGCGAAGGCGGCAGCAACCAGCCAAGTCAAACCGTTCGAGGCTCTCGTCTGTGATATTGGTTTGCCTGATGGCAGCGGGCTCGATATTGCGCGCGCAATCAAAGCTCTCACTCCTGAAATCAAAGCCATCGCACTCAGTGGATACGGCACCGACGATGACATCCGCAACAGCATGAAAGCCGGATTCCACGCCCACCTCACCAAGCCTATTTCGTTCGGGGAACTCCGGCGCGCTCTGGCGGCATGAGACGGCGGAGCCCTCTTCGGGCATTCGGTTTCAGACGGCTTTCCGCCCGGCCTTGAACATCATCCAGCGAGCCGCTGGCTCCACCAGCAGGACGGCGCGACCGTTGCGCTTCACCAGCCCGACCGGTTCGCCGAAGACTTCGGTGAGGATGCCGCTCTTGAGGACCTGCTTACGCTTCCCGGCGGCCAGCACGCGCCCGGCCTTGAGCGCAAGCACATGGCTGAACCCGGCGACGATTTCTTCCACGTGGTGGGTGACCAGGATGAGCGTTGGCGCTGCGCGGCCTATGGGACGCGTCGTGAGCCGGTCGACAAATTGCAGGAAATGCTCGCGCGCCACCGGGTCGAGCCCTGCGCACGGTTCGTCCAGGATCAACAACCGGGGGTGAGCCATCAGGGCGCGCCCAATGAGCACCCGCTGGCGTTCGCCCTGGGAGAGGACGCGCCACGGACGCTCGGCCAGGTGCAGGGCGTCCATTTGCCGCAGGATATCGCGCGCTTCCTCCCGGTCGGCGGATTTCACGCGCCCCCAGTAGTCGATCATCGCGTATTTTCCGCTGACCACACTCACGAGCGCCGGTTCGGCGTCGGCCATCTGTTGGCGCACGGAAGAACTGACGATGCCAATCTGCTTGCGCAACTCCGGCCAGTTCGACGCCCCGTAGCGTTCGCCCAGCACATCGATTTCCCCGTCGGTGGGCGTGAGGTAGCCGGTCAGGGCGCTTAAGAGCGACGTTTTGCCCGAGCCGTTGGCGCCGAGGATCGCCCAGTGTTCCCCCGGAGCGACCTGCCAGTCGATCCCGTTGAGAATGCGGTTACCCTCCCGGACTATGGCCAGGCCGGACAGGGAGAGAATGGTTTTTTGTATCGAGCCGCTTGACTTCATAAAACGCGGGAAAGCATCGGAGAAGCAAATCCTGCGAACAAGGCCATTCTCGCGGAACCTCCGGGTTTCTCGGAATGCCTTCCTTGGCACAAACCCGAGCGGTGGGTTGCACCCAGCCCCATTTTCTGGCAGGCTCTTGTGTTTCATGCCTGCACAACCGCCCAAAATGCATCTTCTCCTTTTCGACATCGACGGCACCTTGATCGCTTCGGGCGGCGCGGGGGAATACTCCATGCGGCTGGCAGTGGAGGATATGTTTGGCGTGAAGGACGGGCTGCAAGGCGTGGAGATCGCGGGGCGCACCGACCACCTCATCACTGAGAACGTCTTCAAAAAATTCGGCGCGCAATGGACCCCCCAACGCGCCACGGAGTTTTTGGACCACTACCTGCGCCACCTGGCAGAAGAATTGCCCCGCAAAAAAGGCCGCCTGCTGCCGGGAATCGTCGAACTGCTCGACACGCTGCGCGCCCGCCCGCAGGTGGCGCTGGCGCTGTTGACCGGCAACTTGGAGCGCGGCGCGGAGATCAAGCTCTCGTACTACGGCGTCTGGGGCTATTTCGAATTCGGCGCGTATGCCGACGACCATTGCGACCGCAACCGGCTGGGGCCGTTCGCTCAAGCCCGCGCGAAGGAACGCCTCGGCGTCGAGTTCCCGCCGGAACGTATTTTCGTGCTGGGCGACACGCCTCACGACATCACTTGCGGCCGGGCCATCGGCGCGAAAACGGTCGCAATCGCGACGGGCGGCTATACCCACGAACAACTCGCCGTGCATCAGCCGGATTTCCTCTTCGACGACCTGAGCGACGTATCCGGCGTGTTGGCCGCTCTGGGGGTTTAGCAGATCACCGAACCACCTGTCGCCCACTGGGCGAGTTTCTCGCGGAGAATCTGCCTGGCCCGATAGAGCCGTGTTTCTACTGCCTTGGGTGTGCAGTCAAGAGCGGCGGCGATTTCGCTGTGGGATTGATCTTGGTATTCAAACAAGAGCGTGACGGTTTTCAAATCGTGCGGCAAGTCATGCACCGCATTGCGAATCGCGGCAGCCAGTTCCTTTGAGGCGGCTTGTTCGCAGGGAGAAGGAGCAGGCGAGGGGATTTCGCGGACAGGAGCGTCTGCTCCCTTCATGGCATCGAACGAAATCGTAGGGTGCCGTGCTTGCCACCGCACGAAATTTTTGCACAGGTTGGCCGCGATGGAAAACAGCCATGAGGAAAACGGGCCGCCCCGGTAGAAATGCCGTTTTTCGTAGACTCGCACAAACGCTTCTTGCGCAAGGTCAATGGCCGCCGTTTCATTGCCGGTATACCGGAAGAGGAAAGAGGCGAGCGGTTTCTGCCAGCGGTCCATCAACTCGTTGAGCGCACGGTCATCCCCATCTCGAAGGCGGGCCATGCAATCGGCATCGGCAGAAGACGGCGAAGTCATTGCGGGTGCGTCATGTCGCAAGTCTTGGTGCAGTTTCCCGCCTTTCCCGGCATGTTGGGAGCGACGAGAGCGGCAGACATCGTCGCGATGTATCGACGTCCTTCCTCCGGAGGCATTACAGCAGCCACGGCATAGATATGGGAGAGCGTCGCCTGTCGACATTCCAATTCGAGGGACGCCGTTGCCTTCAGAGCCTCCGCTATGTCGGGGGAGGTTTCGTGTCCGGCCTGGATTAATGCGGAAAGGCGAGCGCGCTGGATTCCCACGCGCTGGCACATTTGGGCGCAACGCGGGGCGTAGTCGGCATGCAGTTGCGCAATGCGCTCAAATTGGACGTCCGAGAGATGATATTCGTGCCGCAGCCATCCCAGTTCCTTCGCGAACGGCTCATGCAGGCAACATTCCGGGGTGACCGCCGCCCGGTAACAAAGGATAAACGCCAATGCTCCGGCGAGAATCGCCACGATGAGGGTGACCGCCGCCAGCAAAAATCGTTTTCTCATTCCAAAGAGGAGCCTGTGTGACTCAACGGGTTGATGGACGCCATGTAAAGGGATTGTCCTTCTTGCAACCCGGCAGAGCGGGCATTGTCAGCCGTCGTGTAGCCGAGACCCAGGCCCAGTCCAATGCTCACCGCCACCAGCGCCATCGCGTAAAGGGGACGCTGAACCAGGAGGACGAGACGTTCAAGCCAGCAATCCAGAAGGCTGCGGCGGGCGGGAGTGCGGGCGGCGATCCGCTGCCACACTTCGGACTGGAAGCGCGCGGGCGGAATCACTTCGGCTTTCCACGCCTGGAGATTCAACGTGTCATTGGGATCGGTCATGGATAAAGCCCCGGCGGGATGGGTTATCATCTGCGCCGGAGCGTGATTAAGACGCTAATACTGTTTATTTGGTGACGCAACAAGCGCAGGCGCACTTGTCACCGCAGCATTTCTTGTCTTTGCCAGGGGCTTTGCAACAACTGGTTTTACAGGTGCCTGCGCAGCATTGGGGCTTATCTGTCTTTGCGGGTTCTGCGAACGCAGTGAAAGCGAACGCGGTCATAATGGCCAGAGTGAGAACGGATTTCATATGTATTTGGATTTGTTGCAGATGGGGTTGACTCATCTGCATGGAATAAGACACCGGTTGCGTCAAAACCCCTCAAAGTTATTTTGCATATTCCTCGGGGAAAATCCCTCAGCCGCAACGCTACTTCAACGCGGCGCGGGCACGCTGTTTGTGGGACTTGGCCTTGAG
>Ga0316218_1003714_pt1 | contig 12412 bp, 9 predicted proteins | sample TBH18003metaG_FD_203634 | JGI IMG/M metagenome (GOLD analysis project Ga0316218, IMG submission 203634) | Freshwater microbial communities from Trout Bog Lake, Wisconsin, USA - TBH18003 | ecosystem: Environmental > Aquatic > Freshwater > Lake > Hypolimnion/Profundal zone | place: USA: Wisconsin... | reverse complement strand
GCACCGTGGCGCAGGAGCCGTGGTGCACCATAGAGGGATGACCACTACCCCCCTCAACGAGGCCCGAGCCCTCCTCAACGGCTGCGCCTCCATTGCGGTGCTCTCGGGTGCCGGCCTATCGACGGGTTCGGGCATTCCTGACTTCCGAGGGCCGAATGGGCTGTGGACGACCGACCCTGATGCCGAGATGCTCTCGGACTTCGACCACTACGTGAGCGATGCATCGATCAGGGTGCGGGCCTGGCGAAGCCGACTCCAATCACCGGTGTGGACGGCAACACCCAACGCAGGTCATCTCGCCCTCGTGACCCTCGAACACGCCGGTCGCCTCGCTGGCATCGTGACCCAGAACATCGACGGGCTGCACCAGTTGGCAGGATCCTCGCCCCACCTCGTCAACGAGGTGCACGGTTCGGTCCATCGGGCGATCTGCCTCACCTGCGGCCACGAACAGCCCATCGAGATCGTCCTCGAACGCGTCGCCGCTGGAGAGGAGGACCCTCGCTGTCGCGATGTCGCCTTCAATTGCAGCGGCATCCTCAAGTCATCGACGATCTCATTCGGCCAATCGCTCCTCCCTCATTCAATGGATGACGCGGTGGCGACCGTCGCGAACGCCGATGCGCTCCTCGCCGTTGGCACCACGCTCGGCGTGCACCCCGTGGCGTCGATCGTGCCTCTGGCCTCGCGTGCGGGACTACCCGTCATCATCGCCAACCGTGGCGAGACGCGCTACGACCACCTGGCCGACGTCCTCTTAGACGGGGATTTAAGCGAACTCCTTCCGGAGCTGCTTGCCTAACCCTTCTTCGTGAAGCGTGGTTTCAGTGCGAACCACGTAATCGAGATCACGGCGGCGATCACGCCGACGATGCCGAGTTGCTTGGAACTTGCCCGTGGTGCCATGCCCAAACTCTACCGCTGGCCTCAGCCGTGCGGCGAGGAGGAGGCGCTGAGCAGCGCAGCGAACGGTGCAAGGTCGCCGCGATCTTCAGGGTGCCACTGCACCGAGATGCAGAACCCGCCCGAGGTTCGCTCCATTGCTTCCACAATTGGTGGGACGCCAGCGTCTTCAACCGAGGTTGCGGTCACCACGAGACCCTGGCCGAGGACGTCAACCACCTGGTGGTGGCTGCAACTGACGGTCGGGTGGTCGCCGAAGATTCGTGCGGTGACGGTTCCAGGAACTACCGAGACTTCTCGAGCGGCGTACTGCCCGAACCCAGGCTGGTGGTCCCCGTGACCAATCACATCGGGGAGGTGTTGGTGCAGTGTTCCTCCGAGCGCCACGTTGAGCAGTTGGTGCCCACGGCAGATGGCCAAGATCGGCAGATCCACCGCCAAGGCTGCCCGGAGCAGGGCGAGTTCTGACCGGTCTCGAACGAGGCTCGTGGTGCCGAGTCTCGGATCGGGTGCAGCGCCGTAGAGCGAGGGGTCGACGTCGAGTCCCCCAATGACCACGAGTCCATCGAGCGCGGCGATGACGGAGTCGGCACCTGCTTCTGGATCAGCCGCAACGGCAGGCAAGAGCACCGGGCGACCACCCGCTGCAGCGACCAGATCGGTGTAGGTCGATGGCGTCAGCGACGCTGGTTTCTTCGTCGGACCCCACGGGATCTCGACCTGGTACGTCGTCAGTCCAATGAGTGGCGTCCTCATGGCGCCACCCTACGCGGCGCGCACCTCGTCGGGGTGCAGTCGGCGCCGCCTCTAGGTATCGGCAAGAGTGGAGCATGGCCACTCTCCATGAACTCAACGACGCGATCGCTTCGGGAACCATTGACACGGTCATCGTGTGCTTCCCTGATCTCTACGGGCGTCCCGTCGGCAAGCGCATCACCGCACCATTCTTCACACAGACGGTGGCCGAACACGGCACGGAATGCTGTGACTACCTCCTCGGGTCCGACATCGATCTCAATCCCATGCCTGGCTACACCTTCGCCAACTGGGAACAGGGCTACGGCGATCTCGTCGCGAAAATTGACCCCGACGCACTGTGGTTGCTCCCCTGGCAGGACCGAACCGCACTCGTGCTCTGCGATGTGACGAACCACCACGGCGACCTCGTCGAGGTTGCCCCTCGGACGATCCTCCGCCGCCAGATTGAGCGAGCCGCTGAACGAGGCCTCGAGCTCTTGTGCGCCACCGAGCTCGAGTTCTACCTCTTCAACGAGACCTACGAAGCCGCCACCGCGCAGAACTTCGCCACGCTCACCCCTCGAGCCAGCCACTTAGAGGACTACCAAATCCTCCAGACGAGCCGGGACGAGTTCCTCCTCGGTCGCATCCGACGAGAGATGCTCGCTGCTGGTTTGCCCGTTGAGTCGAGCAAGGGAGAAGCAGGTCGCGGCCAACACGAGGTCAACCTCACCTACGGCGCACCCCTCACCGTGGCCGATCGCCACGTGCTGCTGAAGAACGGCATCAAGGAAATCGCGGCCCAAGAGGGATGCTCGGTGACCTTCATGGCCAAGTGGTCCATGGCTGAGGCAGGCAGCTCGTGTCACCTCCACACGTCACTTCGATCAACGGCCACCGGTGCGGCCCTCATCGGCGACGACGCTGCACCAGATGGCCTCTCGAGCATTGGGCGCCAGTTCTTAGCTGGCCAGATCGCCGGCGCTCGTGAGCTCACCTGGATGTGGGCTCCAACGCTCAACTCCTATCGACGGTTCACGCCCAACAGCTGGGCTCCAACCGCGCTCGCTTGGGGCGAGGACAACCGGACCTGCGGATTTCGGATCGTGGGTCACGGCGAGAATCGACGGGTCGAGAACCGTATTCCCGGTGCCGATGCCAACCCCTACCTCGCCCTCGCCGCGTCGATTGCTTCGGGCCTCTACGGCATTGACCACGGACTCGAACTCGGCGCCCCCTTCTCGGGCAACGCCTCCACCGCAACAGCCATCGAGCGGATTCCGAGCACGCTGCCTGATGCCCTCTCCCGCCTCGAGCACAGCGCAATCGCCGAAGAGGCATTCGGCAGTGACGTACTCGCCCACCTCACCAACACTGCCCGCCAAGAGTGGCTGGCAGCGAATGCCGTGGTCACCGACTACGAACTCCGACGGAACTTTGAGCGCATCTAGACGCGAACGAGCGCCGGGCGAACCCGGCGCTCGTTGACTGCTGCAGAGAACTGCGGGATTTACTTGTGGGCTTCGATCTCGAGCTCGAGCTTGACCTTGTGGCCAACGACGAGCGAGCCGTCCTCGAGGGAACCTTCGAAGGCGACGCCGAAATCACGACGGTCGATCTCCGTCGAGGCCTCGAAGCCAACGACAGTGCCGCCCTGCATGTTGGCGCCGGTGCCGTTGTAGGTGAGGTCGAAGTCGACGCTCTTCGTGACGCCACGGAGGGTCAGGTCAGCGGTCAAGGTGTAGCGGTCGCCGCCCTTGGGGGTGATCTTGGTTGACGTGAGCGTCAAGGTCGGGTGGTTCTCCAAGTCGAGGAAGTCCGGGCTCTTCAGGTGGCCATCACGCATCTCGTTGTTGGTGGTGATCGACGCGGCCTGCACGACGGCGTTGACTGACGAGGCTTCGGCGTTCTCGCCGATCTCAATGGTGCCCTCGAATTCGGTGAAGTTGCCACGGACCTTGGCGGCGACGAGGTGGCGAACGCTGAAACCAACGTTCGAGTGCACTGCGTCGACGACGTAGGTGCCAGGGGTGGGAAGACTGCTCATGGTGGTGCTCCTTGTGGTGTGGAAGGTACTGCAATTACTCTACAGGTCAATATCTGCTTTGTCAACTACTGAGGATACAGGTATTATGGGTCGATGGCGACAGCGGAAGTGAGCGACGAGCAGTCCGACGAGCGCTGCGCCGCGTTCGCGTCCGATCCCCGCATCGTCCTCACCGGGAATCTGATGGCCGCTGCACATCGGCTCACCCGGCAACTCGACACAGGGCTCGAGGCGAGCGTCGGGATCTCCCTCGCCTTCTACGAGACGATGGTGCGCATCCGTCGCTCTCCTGCCGGGCGGCTCACCATGGGTGAGCTCGCTGCACAAATTGCCCTGTCCACTGGCGGGGTGACGCGCCTCATCGACCGACTCGAAGATGACGGCTACGTGGCCAGGGTCGTCTGCCCGTCGGATCGGCGAGCGACGTTCTTAGAACTCACCGATGCCGGCATCTCTTGCCTCGAGTCGGCGACCGAGACCTACCTCGCCCTCCTCGATGACCTCGTGGTCAACCGACTCGCTACTTCGGACTTCGCCGTCGTCGATCGATCACTGGCCACGCTGGCCGAAGAGGGCTAGTTCCCCGTAACCTGCGAGATCCAGACCGTCACGTCGTGACCGTCGAGGTCGATGGCGGTTCCTGACCCAGCTCCTGAACCGTGGCTGAGGGAATCAGCGAGGACTTCGCTGGCGATGAGGTCACCATGGGCTTGGAGGAATGCTGCGCCGTCGAGCACGAGGTCGATGTGGTCGCTGACCTCAAACCCTGAGGACTTGCGGAGATCTTGAATGTGGCGGATGAGATCGCGGACGAGACCACGCTCGAAGAGCGCGTCGTCGATCGTGAGATCGAGCGCCACCACCTCTGACCCATCACGAGTGACGGCGAATGCCGCATCCCCCTTCATCCGCAGATCCAGGTCCTCGGCGGTGAGTTCGATCGCTACGCCGTTCAGGTCAATACTGACGGTCCCGCCAGCGTCAAAGGTCGCCGCCACCGCTGCTCCGTCGAGTGCAGCGAGTGCTCCGCGCAGGTGCTGCACCGATTCACCGAGACGGGGGCCGAGTCGCTTGAAGTTCGGGACGAGTTCGTAGGTCAGCACCGACGAGAGGTCTTCAGCGAGTTCCACGACGTCGACGTTCAGTTCATCGGCCACCACGTCGAAGAGGGGAATCGCCGAACCTGGCGCCAAGAAGACCAGTGCGCGACCAAGCGGCTGGCGAACCTTCACGCCAGCGTCGTTGCGCGAGGAGCGCCCGAGCGAAGTGAGCCGGCGGGTGACCGCCATCTGCTCCTCGAGCGCTTCGCTGCGACGCTCTGGTTTGGCTTCTGGCCAGGAGGCGAGGTGCACCGAATCCGTCGGCGGTGCCCCCGTCAGCGCACGCCACATCACATCGGCAACGAAGGGGGTCATGGGGGCCATCACGAGGGACAGCTCGACGAGAACGGTGTGGAGCGTCGCTTGAGCCGACAGTGAATCTTCAACCGGTGCTCCAGCTTCGGTGCGCCAGAACCGGCGTCGACTGCGGCGGACGTACCAGTTCGAGACATCATCGATGAGGGACTGCACTGCTTGGGCAACACCGAGGGGCTCGTAACCCTCGAGGCCGGCGGTGACTGCATCCACACAGGTGGCGAGGCGAGAGAGGATCCACCGATCGAGTGCTGGGCGATCCTGTTCAGCCGGAATCCGGGGGTCCTCAGGCGAGAAGCCGTTGAGTGACGCGTAGGTGGTGAAGAAGCTGAAGGTGTTCCACCACGTGAGCATGGTCATCCGCAGGGCATTGTCGATGACCTCAAAGCTCACCCGTGACGATGCCCATGGCGAGCCCTGGCTGAACATCCACCACCGCAGCGCATCGGCCCCACGGGTCGAGAGGATCTCCCAGGGGTCGATGACGTTGCCCTTGGACTTGGACATCTTCTTGCCCTCAGCATCGACGATATGGCCGAGGCTCATCACGTGCTTGTACGGCGTCGTGCCGTTGAGGAGGGTGTTGACGGCCAAGAGTGAGTAGAACCAGCCGCGGGTCTGATCAATAGCTTCGGAGATGTAGTCGGCTGGGTACTGCAGCGCTGCTGCAGAGCCAGCGACGTGGGGGTAGCCAACCTGGGCCAGGGGCATCGCGCCGGAGTCGAACCACACATCGATGACGGGGGCGACGCGCGTTGCCGTTGCGGCACAGGTGGGACATGGGAACGTGACCTCGTCGATGGCTGGACGGTGGGGGTCGACGTTAGACACGTCACGTCCGGCCAACGTCGACAGTTCGGCACGCGATCCAATGCAGGTGACGTGGCCGTCCTCGCACCGCCAGATCGGCAGCGGGGTGCCCCAGTACCGGTCTCGAGAGAGTGCCCAGTCGACGTTGTTGGCGAGCCAATCACCGAATCGGCCGTGCTGGATCGAGGCCGGGTGCCAGTCAATGGTCTCGTTCAGCGCCAGCATCTGGTCCTTGACGGTGCTGGTCGCCAAGTACCAGCTGGGCTTACCCCAGTAGATGAGAGTGGTGGTGCACCGCCAGCAGTGCGGCAGGGCGTGGGTGTAGTCCATGCGCCGGAGCAATCGACCCTTGGCCGCGAGGGCGTCGTTGATCGCGCTGTTCGCAGCTCGGACCTCTTGGCCAGCCAGCCACGACACCGCATCGGTGAAGCAGCCGTCAGGGCCGACGGGGTTGAACGTGGGGAGACCATGCGCTCGAGCGACGACGCGGTCGATTTCACCGAAGGCTGGGGACTGATGCACGATGCCGGTGCCGTCTTCAGTCGTCACGTAGTCCGCTGGCACCACGCGCCAACCATCCATGCCCGGCTCGACGGGGAGGTCGTCGAAGGGGCGTTCGTAACGGAGACCGACGAGGTCGGCGCCGAGCATGGTCTTGGTGATGACGGCGTTCTCCCCAAGCACGCTCGCAACGAGCGCTTCTGCCACGATCAGTCCATTCGCTACGGCGTAGGTGACCGTTGGATTCACCGCTGCACCGGCGTTGGACAGCAGCGTCCACGGCGTCGTCGTCCACACCACGAGGGCCGTGGCGTCACCGACGATCGCCCGGTCCGCGTTGACGAGGGGGAGGAGTACGTAGGCCGATTCTTCGGTCTCGTCGGTGTAGACGCCGGGCTGGCCGAGTTCATGCGAGCTGAGCGCGGTGCCACAGCGTGGGCAGTACGGAATGACCTTCAAGTCCTCGTAGAGAAGCCCCTTGTTGAACATCTGCTGGAGTTGCCACCACACCGATTCGATGTAGGCGGGATCGAAGGTCCAGTAGGCGTCGTCTAAGTCCACCCAGTAGCCAATGCGTTCAGTGACCGCACGCCACTCTTCGACGTGGTCGAGCACCGACTCCTTACACCGACGGGTGAACTCGGCGATGCCAATCTTCTCCTCGATGTCCTGCTTGCCCGAGATCCCGAGCGCCTTCTCCACCTGGACTTCGACCGGCAGGCCATGGGTGTCCCAGCCTGCTCGACGCTCGACGCGATGGCCGCGCATGGTCTGGAAGCGACACAGGAGATCTTTGTAGGACCGAGCCCAGACGTGGTGGAGTCCCGGGCGACCGTTCGCCGATGGTGGTCCTTCGTAGAAGACCCACTGCGGAGCGTCGGCGCGCTGGGCGATCGATGCCTGGAAGATGCCATGCTCGTTCCATCGACGCAGTTCGGCTTCTTCTAGCGCGACGAGGTCGACCTCTGGGGGAACGGCAGCGAACAACGGGACTCCTTCAGACGATGCGTGCCCCAAGGATAGAGGGCGCAACCAGAGCGCGGCCTCGCTGCAGCTGCGACGCCTTGCGCATCGGGCAGAATGACGGGATGCACTGCCGACTCTCCACTATGGCGCTCCTCGTCCTCGCTTCACTGGTGCTGCCCTTGACCGGTGGGGCACTGAGCGCACGAGCCGCAGCGACTCCGGCGATGCCCCGCGACGACTCCTGCCCGTGGATGGGGCCAGCCGCGCAAGCGCTTTCCCCGTCGACCAGGGCAACAGCACTCGCGAACGCGATGAGCCTCAACCAACAGATTGCGTTCCTCAACCTGTCCTACGCCACCGGCGCGGAGAACATCACCACCGCGATCCCGAGCTTGTGCCTCCCGAGCTTCGTCTTCCAAGACGGCCCCAATGGGCTGACCCTGCTCGGCGCTGAGGCGCTGCCGGCTGCGATCGCCGTCGGTGCGACCTTCGATCCCTCAGCAGCGGCGCTGTATGGAACCGCCCTCGGTGCCTCATCGGTGCAGCGGGGGGTCACCGCGGTGCAGGGACCCACGCTCAACCTCGCGGTGTGGCCAGGATGGGGTCGCAACGCCGAGACCTTCGGTGAAGACCCTGCCTTGGCCGGCATTCTCGGCACCTCGGAGGTGCAGGCGATCGAAGCCACTCACACCGGGGTCATCGTCAAGCACTTCGGCATCTACCTCAGAGAGCAGTCTCGTGGGGCGGCGCAGCTCGATACGACGGTCAGGGCCCTGAACGAGGTCTTCCTCCGGCCCTTCGCCGCGGTGATCGGCGCCACCGATCCATTCGCCGTCATGTGCGCCTACGGCCACGCCAACGGGACGCTGCAGTGCGCCGACCCAGCCCTCGCCCGAGATCTCGCCGCCATGGGGTTCACCGGATTCATTCGTACCGACCTCGCAGCCACCTCGGATCCCGGCCCCGCACTCGCCAGTGGCGTGGCCATGTTCAAGACCTCGCTCGCCTCGGCGATGGCCGCCGAAGTCACCGCAGGACAAATCGATCCATCGCTCGTGACCGCTCGGGTGATCCAGGTCCTGACCGCGCTCTTCGCACACGGCTACATGGACCATCCACCGGTCAACTCCGGCTCTGAGGCGTGGACGAGCGCCGAGCGCACCGCTGCCACGACGGTCGGCAACGAATCGATCGTCCTCTTGAAGAACGACGGCGTCTTGCCGCTCGCTGCGACGACCCACCTCACCGTCATCGGTGGCGCTGCCACGCTGGGAGAGGTCCTGACCGAAGATGGATCGAGCGCGGTGCCGGTTCGCCAACCAGCGAACTTCCTCACACCGCTCATCGCTCGCTTCGGGGCGAAGCGGGTCACCTACGTCCAAGCCACGCCAACCACGCCAGCGACGCAGTTCACCCTCCCCACCGTGACGACAGGACCGACGACGTTCACGACGACCTACACCGCCCCGGAATCGGGGAACTACGTCGTCCGCTTCACCGCCACGAACGGCTCGACCTCGGGCACGGCCGTCATCGATGGCCACGTCGTGGGCTCGGTGTCCCTCGTCAACACGAGCGGAGCGTCGCAGTCCATCGACGCGACGAAGTTGACGGCTGGACCCCACACCGTGACGGTCCGCTACACGAGTCCAGCCTCACCTCCGGTGCTCGCCATCCAGGACGTGACCGGAGCACTCGCTCAAGCGGCCCAGTCTGCAGCATCGGCTGACGTTCCCGTCGTCTTCATCGCCGACCACGAGGGCGAGCAGACTGATCGCACCTCGCTGAATGCCAACGGCTACCAGAACCTCCTCGTCCAAGCCGTCGCTGCTGCCAATCCCCGAACCGTCGTGGTCATCGAAGCGGGAGGACCCGTCCTCCTGCCGTGGTTGTCCAAGGTCGCTGCCGTCGTCGACGTGTGGTACCCCGGCCAAGTTGCTGGCTGGCCGCTGGCGAACGTGCTGTCGGGTGCCGTGGACCCGTCGGGGCACCTCCCCGTCACGTTCCCTGTCTCCGATGCGCTCAGCCCAATGGGCGACCCGGCGTTCAAGATGAGCGGACCGATCGAGCGTCTCTTCGGGCCGAACGGGACGGGACTGTGGTGGGGTATGCACTACTACGCCGCCAAGGCCGAACCCGTCGCCTTCCCCTTTGGTTTCGGCCTCAGCTACACGACCTTCGCCCTGAGCAACCTCACCGTCACGAATTCCCCCACGGGGTGGACGGTCAAGGTGACCGTCACCAACACGGGGAAGGTCACCGGCCGAGCCGTGCCCCAGGCCTACGTCACCTACCCGGATGGAACGGGCGAGCCGTCGAACCAACTGAAGGCCATCGGCGAGGTGACCCTCCCCCCAGGAGGGAAGGCCACGGTCTCGATGGCGATCCCTCAGTCAGCCCTCACCATCTGGCCGAACGGCAGTGCGGTCGTGCCGACCGGCACCTACCAGGTGAGCGTGGGGCAGTCGAGCAGCGACCTGTCGCTGGCGACGTCGGTCAACGAACGTTGAGCCCGGCGAGCACCTCGAGCGAGAACGCCTCGAGGCTCGGGAGCACGACGTCTGCGATCTGGATCATGGGGTGGTCTCGGTCGGATGGATCGGGAACCGCGATGCAGGCCATCTGCGCCGCCTTGGCCGCCAGCACGCCGGCTGGCGCATCTTCGAAGACCACGCAGTGCATTGGGGTCGCACCGATCGATGCCGCTGCGGTCAAGAACACCGCGGGGTGCGGCTTGCCGTAGCGCTCCGCTTCAGCCGAGGAGATGGTCTGGAACTGCGTCGACAGGTCGAAGTGGGCCAAGATCCGATCGATGAGACGCCGTGGCGTCGATGACGCCAGCACCATCGGGAGTCCGGCCGCATCGAGCACGGAAAAGGTGTGGCGAACCCCGGGCAGCATGGAGCCCTCGGCTTCGGCGAGATCGCCGACGCGGGTCAAGATCATCTCTACGACCTGGTGCTGACTCGGCCCGCTCCAGGGGTGGAGGCTGAAGTAGAGGGCCACGACTTCGTCGACCCGCATGCCCTTGGTCGATCGACCCGAGGTTGCGTCCATCACCACGCCGAGTTCGCTCAGGATTTCAATCTCAGCCCGATGCCAGTACTGCTCGGTGTTGACGAGCAGCCCATCCATGTCGAAGATGGCCGCTTCGATGCGGCGCCCGAGCACTAGGCCGGAAGGAGCGCTTCGATGGCCGCAACGAGTTCCGGCGCCTCGGGGACGACGCCGGGACGGAAGCGACCAGCGACCGTGCCGTCGGGAGCGATGAGGAACTTCTCGAAGTTCCACTGGATGTCACCAGCTTCACCCTCTGCATCAGCCACCGTGGTGAGGGCCTCGTAGAGCGGGTGGCGGTCCTCGCCGTTCACCTCGATCTTCTCGGTCAGGGGGAAGGTCACGCCGTAGGTCGCTGAGCAGAATTCGGCGATCTCCTCGGGGCTCCCGGGCTCTTGACCGAGGAACTGGTTGCAGGGCACGCCGAGGACGGTGAACCCACGGTCGCCGTAGGTGCGCTGGAGCTGCTCGAGCCCCTCGTACTGCGGGGTGAGGCCGCACTTCGAGGCCACGTTCACGAGGAGGATCGCCTTGCCGGAGAAATCAGCAATCGAGCCTGGCGTGCCGTCGAGGCGGGCAATGGACACAGGAGCAATGTTCGGAGCGGTCATGGCTGCACAGTAGCGGGATGACACTGGTCGTGCGCAGCGCAGTAGCCTCCGACCAAGGAGGCAGCATGCGCGCAGTGGTGATTGACGATGGCGACCTTCGAGTCGACGAACGACCCGATCCCGTCCCCGGCCCAACCGAGGTCGTGGTCTCGGTGGCGAGTGCTGGCCTGAACGGCGCCGACATCTTGCAACGACGTGGGCTCTACCCTGCACCCGCAGGAGCCCCGGTTGACATTCCCGGTCTGGAATTCTCCGGGGTGGTCGCGGCGCTCGGGGCCGACGTCCGCGGCGTCACCGTTGGCGATCGAGTCATGGGCATCGTGGCCGGTGGCGCGCAGGCCACCATGGTCGCGGTCGATGCTCGGCACCTGCTCCACGTCCCCGACCACGTGTCGCTCCTCGACGCTGGAGGCTTCGCCGAGGCGGCGACCACTGCCTACGACGCCCTCGTCACCCAGGCCCACCTCAGCGCAGGTGACCGCGTCCTCATCACGGGTGCTGCCGGTGGCGTCGGTACTGCAGCGGTCCAGCTCGCCCACGCTCTCGGTGCCCAAGTCATCGCCTCCGTGCGCTCCCTCGCACAGCACGACGCCGTTGCGGCACTCGGCGCCGATGAGGTCTTAGCGCCTGATGCTGCCGCCGTCCACGGCCCCTTCGACGTCGTCCTCGAACTCGTCGGTGCACCCAGCCTCGAAGCGGCGCTCGGTTCGCTCAACATCGGCGCCCGCATCGCCGTCGTCGGGGTTGGCGCAGGCGCCAAGGCGCAGGTGAACCTGCTGGCGCTCATGGGGGCACGTGCCCAGATTTCTGGAGCAACCCTTCGAGCACGCGGTGCCGAGGAGAAGGCAGCCATCGCTGCAGCCATGCAGTGTGACGTCGTCCCCCTGCTCGCAGCAGGTGCGCTCACAGTCCCCGTGGTCGCCACCTTTGGACTCGCCGACGTGCGCTCGGCCTACGACCGCTTCACCGCCGGCGGCAAGCTCGGCAAGGTCCTCCTCGTCTGCGACGAGGAACTCAGCCGAAGGTGAGGGTGCTCTCGTCGACCGCGTCCGCCTCGACGAGCTCCATCTTCTCGAACTCCCAGTAGGCACGCAGCGACGCCAAGCGGTCCTGGCCCTCGACCTTTCGGTAGGTGAAGACACAGTGGACGATGGCCACGTGGGTGCCGCCGGCCAACCAGGTGTAGATCTTGCCCACATCGGCGACTTCGTCACCAGCCAAGTTGGACGAGAAGATGTCGAAGCGAATCTTCTCCGACGATGCGATCACCGTGTCGTAGAAGGCCGAGATCGCGGCATGGCCCCGGTGTCCCGTGCCCTCTGGGTCGAAGGGCGACTTCCCGATGGGATCTTGGACGACTGCGT
>Ga0316218_1003709_pt1 | contig 12416 bp, 7 predicted proteins | sample TBH18003metaG_FD_203634 | JGI IMG/M metagenome (GOLD analysis project Ga0316218, IMG submission 203634) | Freshwater microbial communities from Trout Bog Lake, Wisconsin, USA - TBH18003 | ecosystem: Environmental > Aquatic > Freshwater > Lake > Hypolimnion/Profundal zone | place: USA: Wisconsin... | reverse complement strand
GGAATTCACGGTCAATTTTGCGGTCATGCGGGCAAATCTGCGGGCAGAATTTTAAGTCGAATCAGACGAAACTAGTCAATGCTCACGATATCTGGATGCAGATCTCGCATGTTTGCGTAAGACCATCTACCTAGAGCCTCAAGGACCTTGCGAAGTTCCTTCCCGCTCTTGGTAAGTTGGAACGCATTATTTCTAGCACCTCGGTCGGCATCTACTCTTTCAATGATTCCCAAGGCCGTGAGTAATTTCAGTCGGGCAGCAAGAATGTTTGTAGAAATTCTCTCGGGTGATTCAGAGAACTCAGAATACGTGCGAGTTCCATAGGTGATCAGATCTCGTACGATGAGTAGAGACCATTTGTCTCCAAGGATGTCTAGCCCAGAGCTAATGGGACATTCAGAGCGCCATTCCACAGGGCTTGCCTTCTTACTAGCCATGTTGCCCCCTTACTGAGAGATAGCTGCTGCCATCTCCGTAAAGGTTATCTCTAGAGGAGTCGGCTTCCAGTTAAGGATTTCTAATGTTTCGTGATTATCGTAAGCAATCTTTACGCCGAGATTTGGAACCATTCCCTTCGCTTCACGATCAAAGAGCGCCATAAGTTTAATTGCAAAGTTAGGAGCCTTACGTGATGGGACCTTTTTGTAGCCAGCATTCTTGAGCGTTTCGGCTAAATAAGCCATAGCAACTGGTTGCGAGCTTGCTGCAATAAATCTCTTCCCAGCTGCTTTTGGTGTTTCAAGTGCTGCAACATGTAGACGCGCAATATCTCGCACATCAACCATCCCCATGGCGATATCAGGAATTGCTGGCATCTTGCCGCCAATGAGGTTAGCAATCATTGCTTCACTTGTACCGTCACCAGCAGTTCCTAAAGATGGTCCAAGCACAAAACCAGGATTGATAGCAACAAGCTCCATGGAACTTCCCTTAACGGTTTCCCATGCCGCTCGCTCTGCCAAAGTCTTACTCTTTGCATAAGCACCAATATTTTGATTTACATCCGACCAAGAATCTGGTCCATATGTTCCACTTAGTCGTCCTGAAGTCATTGAAGCAATAGATGATGTGAGTACAACTCTCTTAATGCCTGCTTTTATTGCAGCCTTAATCACTCGTTTTGTACCATCAACCGCAGGAGTGATCATGACATTTTCGTCTTTGGGTTCAGCCAAGAGAAACGGGGAAGCTAAGTGAATGACAAAGTCGCATCCGTTCATTGCTTCAGCCCAACCAGAGTCCGAAAGTACGTCTGCTTGAACATATTTCACATTGGATGCACCGGGCAGCGAGGAGAGCGCTGCTTTTGTATTTTCTGCCTTTGCTAAAGATCGAACTGTTCCAACTACTTCATATTTCTGGCGAAGAAGTTCAGCTGCGACATGCTGTCCGATATATCCGGTGATTCCAGTAACCAAAACTCTTTTTGCCATGAGATAACTCCTTTGAGGACTTCGTCGTAGTTGTGTTCCTGGACTGCAGTAAAACTCCTGCGAGTTAAATTGGCAACAATAGTGCTGTAGATAATCATGGTTATTCCTCTCGTTTCTCGAAGAGTAGGTTGCTCTCGGTAACTTTGTTACCGGGCTACCCCCTCGTTTTAAACCCATCGATGAGGTAACTCACTGCAACCCACTTTGATCCAACTGCACCCTTTGGGGCCTTTGATGAGTCAACGACCGAGATCGAAGTCTTCAGTGTCTTATTGGTCTTCTTCATCAAAGCACAGATTGCTGTCGCTTGGCTCTTTGCAAGAGCGGTCGCTTTAGCCAGTGTCGTGCCCTTCTTATAGATATAACCGACACAGGTCACTGACGCACCGTTCTTAAGTGATCGGACATAACGCTGTAGATAGGCCGTGTCATAGGCGCTCAGCGTGAGCTTTGGCGTGAGTGAGTAGAGCGTTACTGCTGGCTTTACTCGTGCAGCTGCGGCAGCTGCATCTTTCGCGGCTTGTGCCTCTGCTGCTGCTTTGTCGGCTGCGTCTTTTGCTGCCTTAGCGGTCACGGCATCGGCTGCTTGCTGATCTGCCAATGCTTTCGCTGCCGCCTCTTGCGCTTGCTGATCAGCGAGTGCCTTTGCAGCAGCAGCCTCAGCAGCTTGCTTATCTGCTAGCGCCTGTGCGGCATCTGCTGCCTGCCGGTCGGCAAGGGCCTTCGCTGCCGCGAGGGCATCAGCGGCTTTCTTCTCTGCCAGTGCTTTCGAGGCTGCATCTGCAGCAGCTTGTGCAGCTGCTGCAATTACTGCCGAGTTATCGACGACCACAACCGGTGCTGAAGTTGGCGCTGGAGTTGAGACGACTGGTCGAGTGATCTGAATAGATGCCGAGCCGGAACTTGCGGCGCTGGTACCAAGTGCATTCGATGCCGTAACGGTGAAGGTGTAAGAAGTTCCTGCTGAAAGGCCACTTATGACACACGAAGTTGTTGTAGATGTACAACTCTGTCCGCCGCTTGATGTCACGGTATATCCAGTGATCCCAGATCCACCAGATGCAACCGGGGCGTTCCAGGAAATGGTTGCAGACGTTGCGTCAATCGGGGTCGCTGTGACACCAGTTGGAGCATCTGGAGTTGTGATCGCGACGACCAAGACTGGGTCTTGACTGATGGTGATGACGGCAGAACCATCGACCGCTGCAGTCCCAACGTAGGTCATTACGCCACTGAGGTAGCCATAGACCTTCGATCCAGCGGTGATATTTGGATTTGAAATGGTCAGTGTCAGTGGTTTTCCGGTTGCTGTGGCAGGCACGGTGCCATCTGGTGCAACCCAAGCCACGACAAGCGAGAGGATGAGTGTTGCTGGTGTGGTGACCAGAGTGCTCGCATGCGAGGTTGTGTTCTCGAGATATGCAGTAATGATTGACCCATCTGGAAGGCCATCAGCTGGATAGTAGAGCGTCACAGTGCTGCCGTTGCTGCCCGCTGTGAATGAGTTTTCGTACCCAGCATGGACAGTGACCTGAGCAATTTGTGTTGCAGCGCCCATGCCGCTGAGTGATGCTTGAACCCAATGTGCATAAGCGGTGATGGAGTCCGTTGGGGTAAAACTCGCCCCTGAAGTACCTATCAAATAGCCACTTTGTGGATCGGAGTACCAGCCGGTGAAGACATAGTTCGCACGCGTTGCCGCCGGCAAGGTTATTGGCGAGGTTGTACCAGCGGCCATTGATCCTGATGCTTGGGCTGCGCTTCCCCCGTTGCCATTGAAGGTCACTACGAAGAGTTTGAGAGTCCATTGCGCGTAGAGAGTTCCGTCCGCAGCTGGCGTGTAACTTCCTGTGAGAAGTGATCCACCGCTCTGTTGAGTAGACCAACCGGCTAGGTTGTAGTTGGTACGTGAACCAGATGGCAGCGTGAGTGATTGCCCGATCGTTACCTTTGCAGTTGAGCTATCGCTAAATCCAGATCCAGCGTCAAAAGTGATCCGATAGACCGATGAGACCCAAACAGCGTGGAGGGTGATCGATGAACTTGGTGTGAAGGTGGTACCGACGCTGGCGCCATTTGTGCCCGTCGACCAGCCACTGAAGGTGTAGTCCGGACGAGTTGGTCCTGATGCAGGAAGTATGAGTGCAGGAGTTGCGAAGGTGTAATTGGTTGGCGAGATCGCTGTTCCAAAACCACCATTGAAGTCATATGTGATCTGATAAATCTGTGGTGTCCAGGTAGCAAGGAGGGTGATATTTGATGACCCAACTTGGAATGGAGATCCAGCAGCGAAGATGGTCGAACCATTTGACCAACCCGCAAAGTCATACCCGCTCTTCGTAGGAGCAGCGGCAACAGTGAAAATCTGACCAATTGTGTGGCTTGGCTCGGTTGGCGGAGTGCTTCCACTTGCTGTGTCATAAGTGACGGTATAAGAGATGGCGCTCCACTGCGCATAGAGCAGGTAGTTATTTGCAGTAACGGTGTAGGTATCCCCTGATGTCGCCGTGAGGCCGGATTGATCGATCCAGTTGACGAAGGTATACCCGGTGCGTGTCGGGACAACTGATGTAACCGTAATCGTGTCACCGCTGACCTTCGGTTGGTCGGCGATTGGAGTCACGACAGACCCGCCATTAAACGAGTATTTGACGTTATACATTCGAGTCCAGAGCGCTGTGAGCGTGACAGGTGCTGCCCCTACGAGGTAGCTATTGCCGGCAGCGTAGGTGGTTCCACTTCCATCATCCCAGGCCACGAAGGCATAGGAGTTGGTGCCATCGGTACCAGTAAGTCCTGCTGGCGTAGCCAACTTGAAGGTAGAGCCGTAAGTGACGTTCGATTGAGTCGGAACGCTGCCGGTGCCATAGGTGCCGGCAGCGTACGCCACGGCATAACTTTGAATCGTCCACTGTGCATAGAGCGTGCGATCTGAGGTGACAGTGTAGGAATCAGAGACTGGCGTAGCGACTGCCGATAGGCCCCATCCAGTGAAGGCGTAACCGGTCTTGGCCATGGTTCCAACTGTTGCAAGCGTGATGGCCGTCCCCGCGGTTGTATATGAATCTGAAGACTTGCTTGGCGATCCACTTGCAGAGTTGACGTTATATGTCACGGTGTAAGTGTTTGGAGTCCAGACAGGATAGAGAGTCACATTGCTCGTCGAGATCGGGTAGGTAGCTCCGCTCTGATAGATGGTGCCGGTGAGTGCGGCATTATCTGCCCAACCTGCGAATGAGTATCCGGTACGAACCAAAGAGGTGTTGCCGAGAATCGGTGCGTTCTGTCCAATGGTGTACGTGTTCTGAATCCCTTGGGAGGATTGATCGAGAGGTGCCGATCCACCTGTTGCATTGGAAGCAAGATAAGTCACTGTGTACGGAATCGCACTCCACTTTGCATAGAGCGTTACGCTCGCTAAACCGAGTGAATAGGTATTCCCGGCAGAGTAAGTCTGCCCAGTGTTCGCAGAGTTAAGGTTCCAGCCTACAAAGGTGTAGCCAGACTTCGTGAGTGGTCCAGTATTTCCAAGAATCGTTGCAGATGAGCTGGATTGATAGGTAGTCGCATCCTGAGGCACGGATCCGCCCGTGTTGCCATTTCCATCGTAGAAAATTCGAAGGAGTTGCAGGGTTGTTGCCGTAGCACTCTCCTGCCCTGTGGCGAAACCGGAACGGCTGGCAGTAACGGTTAAGGTGATTGCAGTAAGCGGGTTAACGCCAGTTACCGCGACCGCACCATTAGCGCTGATCGCTGCATTTCCAGATGTCGCAGATGCAAGCCAGGTGAAGGCAGAGTCAAAGTTTGAGATCGAGGCGGTGAGCCCATTGGTAGCAGCGGTTACTCCAGTAATCACTGGACGAAGAGCAGCTTCAAGCGCTTCGCCTGATGCATAAGCGATACCGTCTGAGTAATTTGTCTGGGAAGCGGTAATAGAGATTGAGGCGTAGGCACCTGGAGCCATTCCGCTGACCGTCACGGGGAGAATTCCATTTGCACCAGTACCGACCGTAACTGTCGCAGTTCCGCTCGTGACTTGTGCATTCCCCCAGACAAAGGCTGGATTCCAGTTGGTGATATTGACGGTAAAACCAGTTGCAGTCGATGCAGGAAGGCCGAAGACTGGTGTGAAGGCCAATCCCAGCGGCTTTGCCGTAACGGTCGCGGAATATGTCCCGGCCCCAGCAAGTGTGATTGCAGCGACGCGGAATGAATATGTCGTGCCATTTGTCAGTCCGGTGACGGTAATGGAATCGACTGTTGACGCTGTATGGGTGAATTGAGCCCACGCACCGCCATTGGCCGCATATTGAACTGAGAAGTCAGTGATCGGCGACGAGCCCGTCGTGTCAACATGATTCCACGTCAGAGCAACCGCGCCGCTCGTCGCCGAAGCTAGAAGGTTGATTGGGGCATTAGCTGGATTTCCGTTGAATGTGAATGTGAATGCCGCTGAAGTCGCAGCGTTATATCCGCCGTCAGCTGCTTTAGTCGCAGTGATCAAACAGGTACCTGGGGTTGTTGCACTCAATGTGGCACTTGCCGAACTATTTGAGAGCTGACAGCCGCTTGCTGTTCCATTTGCTACTGAGTAGGTAACTGCGCCAGTTCCCAATCCGCCTGTAGTCGAGAAGGAGGGAGCGGCGCTGAGGCTATTTGCCGATGTTGCGGCTGCGCTAGCCACAAGGGTGCTCTGGCTTCCAGAGACGATGATGAAAGAGATAGAAGCAGCTGGTGCCGCCGAATAATTATTGTCTCCCGCTTGATTTGCGGTCAAAGAACACGTGCCAGACGAGACCATCGTGATTGAGAGTCCACTGACGGTACAGACACTCGTCGTGGTCGACGTAAGTACGGGGGTTAATCCCGAGCTCGCTGATGAGGATGCGGTGACAATGGATGCCGAGAAGGTCTGCTGGGCAATCGATGGGAAGGTAATCGATTGAGTTGCCTTTGAAATAGTGACCGATACTGGAGAGGTGGTCGAGGCATAGTTACCGCTAGCGGCACGAGTCACTGCCACTAGACATGTTCCAGCGGTCGTATAGGTGAGGGTCGAACCAGAGACCGAGCAACCAGGGGTCGTGTTGCCTCCGGAGAGTGCGTAGGAATAAGCACCTGTTCCTGCTCCCCCAGTGCCGCTGAGAGAGACAGTCTTCGCCGAAGGATTAAAGGTGGTTAATGTCGTGACGAGCGAAAGCGATCCTTGCGTAGCCGGTGCAATCGTGAAGTTCACATTTGCAAGTGTGATCGTGTAGTTCGAGTTCGCAAGTGTTCCAATAAGAATGGAGTAGGTACCAATGGCGGTATTTAACCCGGCGCTTGTGTACGTGAGCGCCCCCGAGAGGGTATCTGTCCCCACCAGAGCACCACTTGTAATCGTGTATGCGATCACCGGATCAGCGGTTCCGTAAACCTTGCTCTGGCTTGCGGTTGGGGTAACTGTAATTGCCGCTTTTAGTGGGGTCTGAGTCAAGGTTGTTGATACGGTGTTAAACGATGTCGAATCGATTGGGACCAGGGTTGCGGTGAGAGTTGTTGAACTTGTGCTTGATGGAATCCAAGAACAGGTGGCCGTATACGGTGCAGACAATGTCGTTGCAACTGAGGCGCAACCCGAGATCACCCCGGCTCCGGTGCTAAAACCAACACTTCCAGGCAGGTTAGTTATGGAGGTGATTGTGTCGACAGTGCCATACACGGGAGAAGAATTGCTTAAAGTAAATGAAGTAAAGGTTGGATTCGCTTTGGTAATCGTGAGTAGTGCGGTGGCGCTGTATGTAAAGGCATAGTTCGTTGAACTACCCCCGCTGCAGGAGATTGTGGGAGTCGAGCTAACCGGAGTTGTGGACGAATACGTCGGATTGCTGGTCGAACAGGTTGGCGGCGTTAAGCCAGTGGTGAAAGATGAAGAGGAAGCACTCTCACTGTTAACGAATCCGGAATACGTGAAGGTATAGCTGGGAGCGGAAGTTCCATAGCTAATGGAATTGGCATCTGGGATAACGGCGAGGTTTGCCTTAGCAATCGAGAAGCTTGTACTTGCTGAAGAGGCGCTTAGATAATTTGCATCTGCCGCCACCGTAGCGGTAACTGCATATGTGCCCGCAGTGGTTGGCTTAGTTGCACTGGCGCTATAGACCGTGGGTGCAACTCCTATGTATGAATAAGTTACAGCCCCGGTTGAGCCGGTCACAGTTGAAGATGCTGGACCCTGCTGCAATCCGTTGTAAGTGAAAGTGGTACTACCCGAGACAGAGACCGAAGAAGATGCCTTCGAAATTGTGAGAGTTTTCGAAACCTGGGTTGCAGGGCCATAGACACTATCTCCAGCTTGGTTTGCAGTGATTGTACAAGTGCCTGCAGTTACTATTCGAATGGCATTTGAGGCGACAGAACATACTGATGGTGTGCTACTCGCAAAAGTTACTGTTAATCCACTTGATGAAGATGCTGTGAGCGCCTGATCTGCAGCCCCAAAAGTCATTGCTGATGGGTCGTTGAAAGTGATCGTTTGAGAGCTCAAAATACTCGTCTCCCGAATCGTTCCATCAGTTGCCGCGGCATAGATCCTTTTGCCATTTCCACTTACGGTGACCGAGACCCAGCTCTTTGATCCCTGGCCTTGTGAACTCCAATTCGCACCCATATCTTGGGAAATGTAGATATCGTTTCCGTCAGTAGCAACGATTACGGAACCATCAGAACTCATTGTTAAATCTAAATAATTATGAATCGCCGATGAGCCCTTGCTCCAAGTCGCACCTGAATCTGAAGATGTCCAGACATAACCGCCCCAGCTATAAACAGCCATCTTTGTGCAGGTTGAATTGCAAGCAATGCCAGACCAACCCGTTGACCCTGGTAGACCTGAGGTGCTGATCGCACCCCAACCTGATCCCGAATTTCTATATATGTTTCCATTCTGGTTAGACGTGATCTTGACCGTGCCATCTGCACTGATTGCCGATCCCCAGTTAGTCCCACCAACATTTGTGTTGGACCAATCGGCACCCGAGTTGGTAGATGTGTAAACACAGGACTCATCTCTTACACCGGCAACCCACGTCGAACCGTCATTGCTCGCCGCTAGCGAGTTGAAGTTAGGGCCGTATCCAACACATCTTTGATTTAAACCAGAGCCTGTAGGTGAGCTCCACGTGCGAGGAGTGGGAAAACTCCACGCTGAACCGGAATATGAAGCGCGATAAAGGATGGAGTCTCGAGCAGCAATCACTGTATTTCCATCACCACTTACTGCAAGCGCTAAGGCTCCTGAAGATGTGCTCGTATTGACCCAAGTAGCCCCAGCGTCTCGAGAGAGATAGAGATCCCCGACATTTGAATTTGAAGCACCTGCAGAGACGACTCCAATTACAGAGCCATCAGCATTAGTGCGAATTTTCGTCCAATCCTTTGTGTTCCACGCGGGTCCAGATATATCTGACCAAGTAAGCGCCGAAGCACTCTGAATCGGACCTGCTATTGCGACCACACATGAAGTGAGTAAGCCGAGAATGAGAGCACGAGAAATCTTTTGGCCGGCACGAGAGAAGATTCGATTCATGCGCGAAGAATATTTTCGGTGCCATGAGCCTTTAAGAAAGAGTCACAGACCCCTCATATGTGACTACAAAGTGGTACAAATCTGAGGAATTGATGTAACAACTGTGACAGATCTTCCACGACTATTCCTGGGCGCATGAGAGAGTTAGACATGCGGTCAACTCGGGTGCTCTACGTGGAGAACGATCCCGCATTGCGCCAATTCCTAGGGGATTCCCTCTCGCACCGCAACGAGATCGAGCTGATAGGAACCTACTCCAACGCCGATGAGGCGCTCGATCGGGCTATTGTTCGAAAAGCAGATGTAGCGCTCATAGACTTTGGGCTAAACAGCGACGGGCTGAATGGCATCGAACTCGGGATCGCTCTTCGATCAATCAATGAATATATTGGAGTAGTTATCTACTCTCAATTCAATGTCCGCAAGATGGTCCACCGAGTACCTCCGGCGATGCGGCCAGGGTGGTCGTTCTTCGAGAAATCTGGCGAGATGAGCCCCACTGACTATGTAAAGATCTTGAAAGAAACTGCCGGTGGAAATGGGAATTGGGAGGAGTTCATCTCTCAAAGCACCTCGGGAAATGAAAACGAGACGAATCTTTACTTCGCCCTTACCCCAAGACAGCGCTCCATTATCGCTCTAGCTGCGCAAGGAATCACTATCCAAGAGATCGCAGAGAAGCTCAACATCAGTTACGCCTATGTCCGTAAAGAACTTTCCAGGGCCTACTCCGTTTTGCTTCCAGATGCCCAGGGCGGGGATGACTTAAAGACGCAAGCGATCTTGAAGTATCTCGAGATAGTGAAGAATTGAAAACGCTAAGGCTTGGAAGCCGCCTTCTTAGCTTGATAGGCCCATATGACTATAACTACGCTCTGATTTTTGCTTCAGTCGTGCTCCTCTTCACCTCTCGATCGCGCGTTTATTCAGATAGTTACCAATCGGGAACCCCACGATTTATTTTCTCTATCAAAGCGCTAGCAATTGACGCAGTACTGGGGCTCTCGATTATCGCCACTCTAAAAGTTGCAACATCACTGAGGTTCTCCCGCCGAGTCTCGCTCCTGCGGTATCTGATTGAGATTCTCGCTGCGATCTTCAACCTATCCCTCGTTACTTATCTCTTTAATCACTTTCTCCAACGACAGCTCAAGCTCCCAGCCATCCTAGGAATCGATGACTCACCGAGATCTTTCTTCGCCCGCTTTCTCTTCTGCACGCTCTTCGTTGCCTTCTCGCATACTGGATTGCGGAAACTGAGTGAGCGTTTCCAAGCAGCATCAGAACTCAACCGCGAGTTACAAGGCAGATATAAGTCACTTGTAGAGTCCGATGAAGAGATTCGGGATCAAGCGGCGCGTTATATCCATGATCGAGTGCAGGCTGAGATCACCATTGTGACGGCGCAGCTCAACACGATCAGAGAAGGAGATAACAGTTCTCTCCGGGAGAAGCTCACAATCGTTATTTCGAAGCTTGAACGCATTAGAGCCACTGACTTAAAGATGGTTTCGCAGATCCTCACCCCTAACTTAGCCGCCGAGGGACTTAAGGGGTCTATTGAATCATTGTGCAATCAATACCGTTCTGGAATCGATTTTGAGGTGAAGTGCTCTGACGATACTGCGAGTTGCGATGAGGAAGTTGCACTTGGAATCTATCGAATCACCGAGCAAGCAATCATCAACGCAATCACGCACGGCCCGGCTTCACGGGTCGTCGTGAGCATTTCACGGGAGAACGAGAGCCAATACATTCTGGAGATCACAGACAATGGCACCGGTTCATACAACCCAACACCTGGCAAAGGAACAGTCATAATCGATGCCTGGTGCTCAATTCTCAGAGGAAGTAAAGAGATTGAATCAATACCAGGTAAGGGCTACACACTTCGGGTTTATCTACCGTTTACTAAGCGCACCAAATAAAAACAGCCCCACCCTTAAGTCACTCGTATTCAATTCATACACCAGGGCTTACGGATAGATGAAGGTTTTTCAGGTTAGGCAGTAGCCCAATTGTCTTTCCAAAAAGAGCAAAAATAGAGAATAACTAAAACTACCTCCTCCTCATCCGTCCAGGAACTAAGCTCGAACGAATAAGTGCACTCAGGCTTGGGCCCTCCCAATTACCTTTGAGATGTGCACCCTGTGCAAATCTCACAATTTTATCAACATTATTTTTATGGATTTTCAGAAAATAACAATCTTCATATAATTCTTCAGGAGCTAAGTCCTCCTCAATGGGATTTGAGAGCCACATAACTATTTCTAAATGCTCAGGTTGTTCAGATCCTGAAATAAGTACTAAGTATAAATTTTCCAACAAATCTCTATCTAGTGTGTACCTTAAGAATGCATCAGGCATAAATTACTTTCCTACCATGCAACTTAGATTGTGCATCGCTACCCATTCGATTGAGTCAAACCAGTAAACACCTTCCAAACGATTTTGACAGGTAAGACAAATAGCGTAACTCGCTAGATAATATTTATTGCCATCTTCACCTAATTTAGTTAGTGAATCCCCAACCCAAGCCGCATTAACTTTGGGCCAACCCTCCACAGGGTTAAAGCGCAGAGGTGTTTGTACTTGGAGTGCTCTCACGGGAACCCCCAGCGAGAAATATCTATCTGCAGCCAGTCCACGCAATTTCAACAAGTCTTCAAGACAACCATCTACATAACTTACGAGTCTGCTAACACCTTTAAAAAAATTTCGCCGACGTGACTTCTTACGATTAGTTTGTGGTGGTTCAGACATGTTGTTATCCATTTCGTTTAGTAACACACTGATTTAGTGCGCATTACGAAAGGGTCTCAACAATCACAAAAAACGCCGGGGGACTGTCGAAAACCGACGGACCACCAAGGTTTGTTTTACAACTCATACACTTTCCATACACTGGACCAAGCTTGGAACCTTCAGGATTACCAAAAAACGTAATCTTGAGGTACTTTTGCGCTCGTTCTAGCGGCTAAATCAACCAGGCGGGTTGCCCGAGCGGCCAATGGGAGGGGACTTAAAATCCTCCAAGTGTGGGTTCGACCCCCACTCGGGGCACCAGAATAAGTGCATCAATGTGTAGTTTTGAGCCTGTTTTGTGCTCATTATGAACCTATCCACTGACAAGTACAAGATTTAGTTTTCGCCTTGCTTAGGCTGGATTGTGACCGTAATTAGCACACCATTTAACCCCCCCCTGGGTTAAGTCGACTCAGAATAACTAACTCACCAGGGCTTGCGGATGGGTAACGTTTTTTCAAGTTAGGTAGTAGCCCAGTTTCCGGCTTATAGGGCGACTCTTCTTTTTACTTAAGCGATTCCTGCGACCATGGCGGGTGGGGGATTCCTCAACTAAATTAATCAGCCATCCGCGAATCGCTCTTGGCAGTAGGAAGTACAAACAATCGATC
>Ga0316218_1003706_pt1 | contig 12421 bp, 18 predicted proteins | sample TBH18003metaG_FD_203634 | JGI IMG/M metagenome (GOLD analysis project Ga0316218, IMG submission 203634) | Freshwater microbial communities from Trout Bog Lake, Wisconsin, USA - TBH18003 | ecosystem: Environmental > Aquatic > Freshwater > Lake > Hypolimnion/Profundal zone | place: USA: Wisconsin... | reverse complement strand
TATTAGTATCTTTGCTTTAAGCAAAAGAATATTAAAGTAAAGATACTAAATAAAATATAAATACATATGGAAGGCATAAATTTTCAAAGGATAGAAAAAGAATTCGATTCACGCTTTGAAATTGCTAAGAGATACTACACAATTATTTTTGGATTAAATAATATACATATAACAAAATCAGAATTAAATCTTATTGCGTTTTCTGCTATTAATGATACATTAACAGTTTCTAATATTAAACAATTATTTTGTAAAGAATTTGAAGTACCTCCTGGATCAATATATAATATGATCTGAAAACTTAGTAAACTAGATTTACTAACAAAAGATAAAAGTAATAAAATAGTTATTAATCCTAATATAAAACCTGATTTTAATAGTAATAATATTTTACTTGCTATTAAAATGATAAGAAAAGAAAATGAATAACAATATATTAGAACAAATAGAAAAAGAAACAGCAGAAGCTTTAAACTTATCAGAATCTATAATTGAAGCAATTATAAAACATAAATGAAAATCTATAAACGAAGCCACGTATTTATATAGTACAATTGAAGACGCAGGATTAGGAAAATTTTATGTAAGAAAAAAAGCTGTCATTAAAAGATTAGAAAAAGTTGAAAGAATTCTCCATGCTTCTGAGGAAGAGTTATTAAAAGAAGATCTCTCTGATAAGAAAAGAAAAAGACATTTAGATATTATTAGAGATGTATCTGCAGAAAAAGAATATTTACTAACAAAAATATAAGATGGAAATAGATATAAAGAAAATATTAGAAGGATGAAGAAATGATTTAATTCCTCCAAAAGATATTAAAGATATGATAGAGCAAGTATCAGAAGAACGTCTTAATATATGCTCTACTTGTTCTTTTCAATCTGAAAATGCTAAAGCAGAATTAGGATATAAAACATTTAGATTTGATCTTCATTGCACATCGTGTGGATGTCCTTTAAAAAAGAAAACAAAATCGTTATCATCAGAATGTCCTCAAGGTAAATGGAAAGCTATTTCAACAGACGAAGAGAGATATAAAATAGAACAAATAATAAATAATGAAAAAAATAATGAATTATAAAGCAGAAATTATAAAAGTTTTAAAAGACTTATCTAAAATATATCCTAATCAATTACTTTCTAGTCATATAACACTTGCACTTGAAGAATACTCAAAAGATTTTTGGATATCAGATAAAGAGTTTTATTATGCACTTGAAAAGTATAGATGTGAAAAAGAATTAGATAATACTAATAATATTATTAGTTCTAAAGAACTTGAAGAATTATATAATGAAAGTTCAGATTTAACCTTAGAAGATTTACTAGATATAGAAGACGAAGAATATTAATATGGCAGCAGTAAAGAAAAATAACTATACAAAAATAGAACTTGAGTTTGCAGAAGAACAGTTAGCTCAATGGAAAAAGTATATGGAGGATAATCCTCTTGATAAGTTAGAAGAAAGATGGGGTAAGAAAGAAATGCCTAAAGGTGGTCATACATGAGTAGTTGTTGCTACAATAGAACAACAGATTAAATGTTTACAAGATACACTTACAAAGTACTTACAACTTACAGAAGTAATAGATCGTTTAAGATCAGAAGAAGAAAAGAAAATAGAAACACGTGGTAATAGTACCATATCATCATTAGCAGAAGATTTTTTAAGAAAAAATGCTTAACATAGAATATAAAGATTGGTTTATAAATCAAAAATATATACCTGATAAAACAAGTAACGAATATAAACTTTTCTTTGATTATCATAAGAACTTATGTAAAGAAGGTTTTCTTATGGAAGGAGAATATATTAATCCTTTCTTATATTGGCATTTAAACTTTTGAAATACAGATGTTGATAATAAAGATGCACAAGGTAGAATAGGTCAAGAATATACACACCCACTTCTTAGAGATAATGAGTGGGTGCTTTCTAACGAAATAACAAGAGCAGAAAAAGAACAAAAAGGTTTATGTATATTTGGAATAAGAAGGTTTAGTAAAACTACATTTGAATCTTCTTATGTTGCTTATGGCGCAACGTTTGATGAGAATTCACAAAACGTAATAGCAGGCTTAAACGCACAAGATATAAAACTTGTAACAGATAAGGTAGATAAAGGATTAAATCGTCTTCCTGAAGCTTGGAAGTGGCAAAGAATTGAAGATAACTGAAAGAATCAAGTAACATTAGGAGTAAAAACAAAAGAAGGAACACGTATTCCTTTTTCATACATTCTTATTAGGAACCTTGATGACGGTAATAACCAGGAAGCTATTGCAGGTACTAAACCAAGACGTTTAGTAATAGATGAAGGTGGTAAAGGACCTTTTTTAAAAGCATTACAAGCAGCTATTCCTGGCTTCACTACTCCTTATGGATGAGGATGTTCTCCACTTGTATTTGGAACAGGTGGTGATATGAAAAAGTTTGCAGATGCAAAATCATTATTTTTTGATTGTGATCAATATAACTTTCTTGATTATCCTGATGAAAAAAATCCTAAGAGAAGAATAGGTTTATTTATTCCTGCAAGTTATCGAATGGAAGCTAAAGATGAAAGTACATTAGGTAAATATTTAGGAAAAGAAGGCGGAGAATTAGATAAAATACCAATGCTTGTTTCTTCTAAAGAACGTGCGTTAGAAGTAACAAATAATAATTTAGCAAAGCTTAAAAAAGCAGGAGATCGTAATGCTTTTCTAAAAGAAAAAATGTATTATCCTGTAGAGGTAGATGATATATTTCTTAACGAAGATACAAATATATTTAACGTTTATACTGCTAAAGCTCAACAAGAAAGACTTAGAGATGATGAAGTAGAAGGAGAAAATTTCTTCCTAAAACTTACAGAAGAAGGTGTTAAGCTTGTTCCAACTTTTAAATTACCAATTACAAACTTTCCTTCTAAAGGATCTGATGATAGAGATGCTCCTGTTGTTATATGGGAAAAGCCTATGCAAAAACCACCTTGGGGATTATATGTTGCAGGGGTCGATCCTTATAGACATGCACAATCTGCAAGCTCTGATTCTTTAGGAGCGGTTTATATCTTAAAAAGAATCCATGATATACAATCAGAAAAGTTTCAGGATACGTTTGTTGCTGCTTATGTTGCTCGTCCAGATGACAAAGAAAAATGAAATGAACAAGCAAGACTTCTTATCAAACTCTATAATGCTAGAACATTATGTGAAAATGATGAAATGTCTTTTATAGAGTATATGAAACATAAAGGAGATGCTGCTATTCATTTAGAATCACAACCAGGTTGGTTGAGAGAAGTAGTTCCTAATACAACAGTAAATAGAGAATATGGTATACATAGATCTTCTGAAAAGATTATTGATTATCTTCAAGGATGTTTGAAAGGATACCTTGATGAAATTATTTACTCTGAAAAAAATGAAGAAGGAAGTGTAGTAAAAGAAGTAGCAGGCGTATATCGTATACGTGATAAGATGTTACTGCAAGAAATAATAGAATTTAATGAAGATGGTAACTTTGATAGAATAGTTGCAGCTTCATTAGCAATTGCTTTAGCAAATCATTTGGATCCTATAAATAAGATTTCTTCTTTAGAATCTGATACAAGAATGTTAGAGTTATTTAATAAAAATAAAAAGAAATCAAACTCATTATTTGGCAATGGAATAAATCTTTTTGCTAATAAAAAACCTAATATATGGCGATAATATTATTTACAAAAAAATATAGCTCTCCAGATTTTGCTCTACTAAATAAATATCCAGATCAATTCGTAACAGAAAAAGAAAAAAAATCTGAAGATTGGTGGAAGATAAATATGGATTACTGGTATAATATATCTGTACAGCAATATTCATTTAACAAAAAAAGAATAGTCCCTAATTATGAATTAGTAAAAGGGATACTAAAACGATCAGATTTTAGTATGGATTCTGATAATAATCAGATAATGTCTTTTACAGAAACAATACTAAAGAATGAAGGGCTTCCTTCATTTGTAAAGCATTATTCTATAATGACTCCTGTTATTAATGATCTTGTAGGAGAACTTTCTAAAAGACCTGATAACGCTTTTGTTAAAGCATTTGATGATGATTCTAAATCAGAAGAGTTACAATATAGAACTGATATATTAGAAAAGTTTATTGTTGATAATGTTAAACAACAAGTACTAGCTTCTGCTGCACGTAAAGGAATAGATGTAGGTCAAGATCCACAACAATTAGATCAAATGACTCAAGAAGCAGCTCAAGAATATTTAACTTCTTATACATCTTTAGCAGAAAAATGAGGAGCAAGAGTATTAGATCTTATGAAAATGAGATTTAATATGAAAGAAAAATCAGAAGAAGCTTTTAGAGATTTACTTATATGTGGAAGACAATTCTTTCATATATATGAAGATACATCAGATTTTGGATTTAATATAGAAGTTTTAAACCCTAGAAATGTATGGTATCTTAGTAGACAAGATGAAAGATATATTTCTGATCCTATTGATAGAAATGCAGGAGCTTACGCATGTGGTACAGTCCATATAATGGAATTCTCAGAAATTATAAGTAAGTTTGGAAATATTCTTACAGAAGACGAGATTGAACATATGAGAGATATTGCACAGCAAGGATATCTTTTAACAGGAAGAAAATCAAATCTTGTTAGTCCAACTACAAAAGGATGGAATAGTGTAGAATATGATGTTTATGATCCTGCTGTATTACAATACAGAAGACTCATTGAAAGTGATATGGGTGAAAATAAAGATGAACTCAAAAGCTTATTAGGACTTACTAGTTCAGCAGCAGTATATGGAAACAAATTTCTTGTTACAAGAGCTTATTGAAATTCTGCTAAAAAGATTGGTAAATTAACATTTATAGATGAAGACGATCAATTACAAACTATTCTTGTAGATGAGAACTATAAAAACAATTCTCATCCTCAACAGATAAGCTTAGAATGGGGATGAATAAATCAATGGTATCAAGGTATAAAAATTGGTATGGATATATATCATGTTAAACCTTTATCTATTGTAGATTATTGTCCTATCCTTGGTGCACTATACGAAATTAAAAATATTGAGAATCCTCCTTCACTTGTAGATCAAATGAAACCATTTCAAATGATTTATAATGTTGCAATGAATCAATTATTTAGGTTACTAGAAAAAGATATGGGGGTTGTATTTTTAACATCAATAAGACATGTACCTGTTCCTAAAGATGGTGATCATCAAGACGCATTAGAAATGTGGGAAACAGAAGCACGTGAAAAAGGAATTATATTTGTAGATGATTCACCTGAAAACTTAAAAGGAACTTCTTCGTTCAATCAACATAATAGAGTAGATCTCTCACGTTCACAAGAAATACAAACAAGATATAATTTAGCAATGCAAATGCGCTCAGAATGCTGGAGGCTTGTTGGTATTAGTGAACAACGATTAGGAGAAATGCGTGCTACAGAAACAGCTACAGGTATTAATAGTGCTTTAAGTCAATCTTATGCTCAAACAGAACCTTTATTCTCACAACATGAATATACACTTAACAAAGTGTATCAAGCTCTATTAGACGCTGCTTTATATATAGAATCATCAAAGCCTCAAAGTACATTATCTTATATAACAACAGAAGGAGAACATGCATTTGTTCAGATTAATGGTTCTGATTTAAAATTAAAAGAACTTGGTGTATTTGTAACAAGTAGAGCAGAAGATGCTCAAAACTTTAAAGAGTTTAGGCAATTATCACAAGCTATGTTACAAAATGGAGCTTCTCCTTATGAAATTTCTGTTTTATATGCTACTAAGTCTATGCGTAGAATGCAAGAGATATATAAGAAACTTAAAGAACAACAGGATCAATTTCAACAACAAGAACAGCAACAGAAACAGCAAGAGATAGAACAAAAACAGCAGCAGTTTGAACAAGCTCAACAATTAGCACAAATTCAACATGAAAAAGATCAAACGTTTGAAGGATACCAAAGAGATCAAGATCGTTTGTCTAAAGAAAAAGTTGCTATGATAAATGCTTCTAAAGGAGGAGACTCTTCTGATGCTAATGCTAATAAAAATTATCTTGATAATTCAAAATTAGATTTAGAAATATCAAAATCAGAAAGAGAATACCAATTAAAGATTCAAGAACTAACACAAAAACAACAGCAAATTTTATTACAGCAATCACAAATCTCTAATGATTCTTCTTTAGAAAGAGAAAAACTTAAAGTAGAAAAACATAAAATAGATCAGCAAGTTAAGATTGCTAAAATGAATAAAGCTAATAAATCAACAACTAAAAAATAATGATAACATATATTATAAAATCTCAAGGATTATACAGAATAGGAAAGACTGAAAATCTTAAGTATAGAATTTCTTGTTTTCATACACATAATCCTAGTTTTGAATTAATATATACTATAGATTTTGATTGTGAATTATTTTTGCAAAATAAATTTAAAGAAAAGAATGTAAAATTAGAATGGTTTAATTTAGAAGAAAATGATATTATATGGATAAGAGAGAACAAAACTCTCTTATCTAATAATACTTTTGAATCTTTATCTATTCTTAGGAAACAAAAAGAAGAAGAATTATTAATTCAAAAAAAATTAATTAAAAAAGAAAAGAAAAGGCTTACATTAGAAAGACAAATTTTAAAAAGAAATCTTGAAGATAAAGAAGCAGAAGAATGATTACTTAAAAAAATTAATGAATCTCCTGAAAGATTTATAAATTAGAGTTAAACGCTATAAAATAATAAAAAAATTAATAATGAATTATGTATCTCATTGTTAATATTAGAAATAGTTATAATTTTGTACAAGAATTAGATAATATAAATACAATATGGATAATCAAGGAATAAGTTTCCTACCACAAACAAACTCGTTTGGTATACAACAAGCTTCTGTAATTTCTAATGAAACTGCAGATTTACTATTTGGTGGTGGTAGTACAGCATCTGATCCTAATAATGTTACTCCTTTAAAGAAGAACAAATTTAAGCCAGAAGAAAACAAGCCGGAGTTAATAGAAGAAGAAAATAACGATACTCAAAACAATAGACAGCCTTTTGATATTAAGGCTAAATTTACAGCTGATGATCTTTTAAATTCTTTGCAGGATGATAAAGAAGATACAATATCTGATCCTACAAAACAGACTCCTACAGCAAAAGAAATTGCTCCTACTAATACAGAAACAGCAGACGAAGAAACGTATGAAGATAATACATTTCTTAATCTTACAAAAGAGTTAGTTAAAGCTGGTATATTTAAAGATAGAGATGAAGATTCTACTTCTCCTATTAATACACCAGAAGCTTTTAAGGAGCGTTGGACTAAAGAAAAACAAGAGCAGACAAATAACGAAATATATAACTTCATCATGTCAAAACATGGAGAAGAAGGTTTAGAAGCTTTTGATGCTATATTTGTAAAAGGAATTTCGCCTAAAGATTATCTAACAAAATTTGCAGAAGTACAAAGATTTGAGAATATTGATTTATCAATAGAAGATAATCAAAAAAGTATATTCCGTGAAGCATATCGTAGACAAGGATTATCAGAAGATAAGATAGAACGTAAGTTACAAAGAACTATTGATTATGGAGATCTTGAAGAAGAAACAAGAGATTTACATGAGGTTCTTTTAAAGCAAGAAAGAGAAGATATGAATGATAAAGTTGCTCAGGCAGCAGAACAAGCAAATCTTCAAATGAGACAAAAGAATGAATATCTTAACAATCTCAATCTTATTATAGGAGACAAATTAAAACAAAAAGAATTTGATGGTATTCCTGTAACAGATAAAATTGCTCGTGAAACATATGAATATCTTACAAAAGAAAATTGGGTATTACCTTCAGGAGAAAAACTTACAGATTTTGATAAAGACATTCTTGAATTAAGAGACCCTAAGAATCATGAATTAAAAGTTAAATTAGGTTTACTATTAAAAAATAAACTTGATTTATCAAAATTAAAAAATAAAATAATTTCAACAGATTCAAATCGAGTATTTGATTCTCTTGTTAAAAGAGATACACAAATAAGGAGAACAAATAAAACAGCTTCTATATTAGGTAAATCTTTCCTTGACAACCTTTAATAAAATAACAAAAAAATAATAATATAAACAATGGCTTTATCACACGTTCCTGGTTTTATTGGCTTTGAAGCAACAAGAGTTTCTTCATTTGACAATCGTTCAATAGGCAAGTTTACTGATACTAACCACTTATATTCACTGCACCAAATGGAGCCTAGTGAATATGATAAGAAAATCATATCTCTTTATACACAGTCATCTTTGTATAGTAATGATTTCTTGCAAATGCTTAATCAGTCTAATACATATTGGATAGACAATGATTATTGGCAGTGGAGTATAGGAGTGCCTTATCGCTATCCATCTATCATAGAAATTCCAGCAACAACTGCTGCTCTTTCTACTCCAGGTATTGATGGTCAGCCTTTTGAAATTGTACTTGATAGGAAAGCTTTTTATAAGCATGATACAATAACTGCAGATCGTAAATACGCTCCTGAGTTTTATGTACTTGAAGATTCACAGCCTTATAATGCTGGTTGGAAATATAAGCTTACTCTTAAGTCACAGAGTCCTCTTACAGAATACGTAGATGCTTCTTGGTTGCAAGTAGGTCTTAATATGCAGAGGATTGATAATATGATTGGTGAATTTGATCAGGAACTTTCTGGTTTACCAGAGCTTGCTCAGACTATCAAATTGTATGAAACAATGAGTGCTGCTTATGGTATTGAGCATAAGATTACTAAGTGGGCACAGCAGATGTCTATGAAAGGACCTGATGGTAACAAGCTTAATCTTATGGCTTACTCTAACTATCGAGTAAACGAAGTAGGTAAACCTGAATTGCTTGGTTATAGTTGGGAAACATTTATTGAAGCTGAAATGCGTAAATGGATGTTAGATAGTAAAGTTAATCGCTTTATATGGTCTAAACCTGGTACTGCTAAATCAGAAGGTGATTTCCAAGAAATTAAGAAAGGTGTTGAAGGATTGTATTGGAAAATGCGCAACTTTGGTAATCGTATTACTTATAATCGTGGAGACTTTACAATTAACCTTATGCGTTCTATTTATGGAGATTTATTCTATAGGCGTGTAGATATTAAAGATAGACGAGTTAGAATATATACCAATGAAGCAGGTATGGAAATCTTCTCAGAAGCACTTAAGAAAGATATGCTTGGCTCAGGCTTAAATATCGTAGCAGGTGTAAATGATAAGTTCATTCAAGGCGAAGGTCAGAATATGACTGTAAACTATAGGTTTAATCGTCTTATAACTCTTGATACTGGTACAATTGAATTGATCCATCTTAAAGAACTGGATCTTCCTCAGACAAATCAGGAGTACGGTCAGAATAAGAAATCTACACCTACATTTATGGTATTTGACATCTCTCCAGATGGCGATGGTACACCTAAGAATAATGTTCGTGAAGTACGTCTTAAAGAAGCACCTTCAATGACATGGGGATATATAAATGGTCGTACTAAATGGGGTGCAAGTTCAATGAGTGCACAAGGTATGATTTCAAGCTCAATGGATCCAGCATGTAGTATTTGGATGGAAGATCGTTGTGATATTTTTATCGAAGATCTATCAAGAATGGTTCTTATTGAAGAAAATCCACTTTACTAATAAAATAAAGAAATATGGGGGAGTTGACTTAGAGTCCAATTCGTTCGTGACGATACTCCCCACAATAATTAAATAATAACTAATATAAATACAAGATGGGTAAAATAGGTCGAATATCTCCTATTAAAAGAGATTTCTCTAAAGAAGGCGGTCAATCACTAGGTAGTTCTCTTTCAGAAAAAGGTTTCAGTATGTTTCCTGGAACAGTAAAAGGAATGGTTCCATATAAAGAACGTAATGGTGATTATAGGACAGGATTAGATCCTAATGCTTTATACATAAAGAAAATGTCTAAAGAAGAAGGTGAAATGGAACGTGCAAGAGTTCAAGCTATGTATGATGAACTTACAGAACTTACAGGTTTAAATTTATCTCCTAAGAGTGATTATTATTCAAAAATGTTTGATAATCAGTATAGTGAAAATGAACGTGCACAGTATGTTAAATTAATAGATCAAGTAAATACATTCAACTTATCAAACCCACAAGCAGCTATTACATTTGCTTGGCTTAGAGTACATCCAGAAATTGCACCTAACTTTTCTGCATGGGAAAAAGGTTTATCTAGTCATCGTTGTCCAATTATATCTTCATGTCAATTTTTTGTAGACGATGAAGAATATGAGTCAGAGATAGCTTACAAACAAAAAGTTATTATTAATAAAGCAATTAATTCTTTGGAGACAATGTCCCCAACAAAACAACTAAAAATTGCTAAACTTTTAGGTTTGCCTGTATCTTATAACAGTAAACCTGAAATGATATATAACGAACTTGATAGTTATATTAAGGATTCAAATGTAAAAGGAAAAGCTTCTATAAACGTTCGTAACTTTAATACAATGTCACAGATGGCAAACGAAAATATAGAAATAAGGTTTAGAGTTAGAGAAGCTCTTGATTTTAATGTATATCGTTCTGGCAAAGCAGGTAAAATATATGAAGGTGAAACTTTAGTAGGAGATAGTGAAGATGAAGTAATAGAATACTTCTTAAATCCTAAGAATATAGAAGATTTCATGGCACTTCAGAAAAAAATAGATAACGCTAAGTCAATTGAAATATAATGATTCTTACCCAGCAACTATTATATAAGTTGGATATGAAGCTAAATAAGAAAGTATCAAATGAACATCAAAGTATTCCTTTGGAAGATAAGATACTAGCTCTTAATGAAGCTCAAATAAAACTTATAAAAAAGAAAGTAGGCACAAATAATATATATAATCTTGGATTGGATTCGTTCAAAAAAAGATACGAAGATTTACAAATTTTAATAGTTCAATTTGAACCTTTAAATGTTGTTCCTACAGAAGATATATATGATGCATGGGAAGCAGATCTTACATTACTTACAAATAAATTTATGTTTCCTTTAGATATGTATGCATTAGCAACAAGAGGAAATTGTAAAGATAGAGTTATATATTTATCTAAATTAGTTAAACACGGAGATTTATCTACATTAATTACTAACACTCATTATGCTCCTTCTTTTGAATGGCAAGAAAGTTTCGCAGTAATATCAGGAAATAAGATAATAACTTATACAGATGGATCTTTTAATATTACAAAGTTTAATTTATCATATCTTAGATATCCTCAGAAAATAGATAATATAGGTTATATAAACTTTGATGGCACTCCTTCTATAAATCAAAATTGTGAACTACCAGATTATTTAGAAGATGAACTATTAGACTTAGCTATTTTAGAATTAGCAATGGATACTGAAAACGAACCTGTTGTTCAATTTAACGAAATAAGAAACAAAACAAACGAATAATAAAAATATAAAAAATATAAAAAATGGTTTATACAACTACCCTTTTTGTACTTCCTGCTACTAATACATTACCTACTACAGGTAGTACTGCGTCTTTAACTGCTAATCAGTTTGGTGTATTTAAGCCAGATTATACGCCAGCATTGACTTCTACAATAGGTTCACAACCTTATATCTTGTTAGCTCAAGGTAGGCCTATTACTCTTCCAGGGGTAGGTACAAAGAAATCAGATAAGATATATCTTTCTAATGTTAGGACATGGTATACTGTAACTGCATCTTCTACTGCTAACCCACATATTGTTACATTCTCAAACTTTGATAACACTGTATGTGGTCAAGATGTAACAGTTAGTCTTAGATTGAAGTCATTTTATATTGACACTGGTTACTTTAATGGTAAAACTCAGTCTTATACATTAACAACTCCTTGTTGTAATTGTGGAGATGATCCTTGCTCAGAACTTACAGATACTCAGATACAGTCGCTTATAGCAGACTTTATTGACAAGATTAATGATACAAACATTAATGGTAACAACCCTAACGCTATTACTACTAAGAATGCTAATGATGTTAGTTATTGGGTAACAGCTTCTGCAGGTGGTACATCAGGTGCTAGAACACTTATAGTAACAGGTAATAGCCTTGCTCCTGAACCAACAAGTGCTGATCCTACAGTATTTCCTTTCCAATATGATAGGCTTTATTTTTGGGGATATGCATATAAAGGTCCAGCAACATCTCAAGATTTTAATGTATGGGATTCATGCGATCCATTTGCAACAGTAACAACTACACAAATTGCAACTTATCCTACAGGATCTTCTTTAGAAGCAGCACAGTTAGAAAAGAATTATTGGAGTAACAATACTGCTCAGATTGCTAAAAGGATATGGAAAAATGTTAACTTTAACCAAGCATTTACTCCACAGGTT
>Ga0316218_1003697_pt1 | contig 12442 bp, 21 predicted proteins | sample TBH18003metaG_FD_203634 | JGI IMG/M metagenome (GOLD analysis project Ga0316218, IMG submission 203634) | Freshwater microbial communities from Trout Bog Lake, Wisconsin, USA - TBH18003 | ecosystem: Environmental > Aquatic > Freshwater > Lake > Hypolimnion/Profundal zone | place: USA: Wisconsin... | reverse complement strand
CCGCAGTGATCTCACCCGCGCCAGCGTTAGCCGTTGGCACAAGGTTACCATGCCAACCATATCGGGATACACCCCAGATCTGGTTGACGAGATGGAGAGGTGGTGCTACGATAACCGCGGCGATGATTTCGTTAGGTTCGGACAGACTTTCTGGTTCACCAGCAAGCAGTTCCGAACCGCGTTCCAGTTGAGGTTCGCATGACCAATCTTAAAATTGATCAGGATGGTGGAGGAGACGCTATTGGAGACATGGCATCACCTCGACGGATTCCATTCATATGCGGGCGACCGATTAGCATGGTTAGAGAACGCCGAGGACAGGATGGCGTTCTGGCTTAGATTCTCGTGATAGCAGAGGCCTCTATCGTCATCAACGCGGAAGGTTCATGATGGATTGGATGGATAGATTGGATAGGTTCGATAGGTTGAGGTCAAACGGACAACATGCCGGGATAGATGCTCGCGATATGGAGGCGGCCGGTTACCCCAGCGTGGCCATACGCCGCGATGCCAGCACCATGGATCTGTTACGGATGCAGGTGTGGTTGAATGCCAACGTGCCAGACGGGTTCTATTGGTGCGACGGGAGGATCTGGTTCACATCCCTGGAGGATGCCACCATGTTCGCCCTGTCCAGGGAGTGAAGGGATGACCATGATAGGAGCAAGCAAGCTGTCAGAGCTGGCGGTGGACGGAAAGATATATGGCGTGCCGGTGGATGATCTCAGCTATCGGCAGGCCATGAAGGTGATAGAGTTCGCCATGAAGGTGCAACCGTGGCTGGATGACAACATCGGTGCGTTCGGGGATGAATGGATGGTCGAGATAGATCGAGAGTTTGACAGCCTGCGCCTGCAGTTCAAAGACCAGCAATCAGAGGTTTACTTCAAGCTGGCCTTCATGGGCAGGCCAGAGCACAGGGATGGGGAATCTGCATGAAGCTGGCTAGGATAATCAACATGGGTACGACGACCGGCACGCACGGGCATGTGTCGTGGACGTCAAGGCTGATAGATGGGCGCAACCAGCTGTTTGGCGTCATGGCATACCAGGTCAAATGCAGCCTGCCCTGGTTCTTCGAGGCACGCGAATGGTGCTGGGACCAATGGGGGCCTGGCATAGAATACGAGCATTACCACAACTACCACGCGCACACTGGTGCGGAGATGCCATGGGCATGGGATTGCAGCAAGTACCAGGGTGCCAGCATCAGCAGCGGCAGGATATACCTGCGCGACGAGGAGCAGATGGGCCTTTTCTCCCTGAGGTGGTCCGATCATCAGGGGTAAATATCCACGTACATAAGTCATAGGAGGGCATCATGGCGTTGGATCTATCACAGCTGGGGGAATGGCAGCATTGCCAGCGTAACTGGGATCTGTCCCGCGAGGTCAGCGAGGAGCACATAGATAACCTGCTGGCCATAGCCACCCAGATGCCCATCAAGCAGAACAACGATTACTTCGATCTCGCCGTGGTCACCGACAGGAGCGTGATAGAGCGGATGGTCCATCTAACCCCAAGGGGCGCGTACGATCCGGACAACGAGCGCGAGTCAAGGATGCTGGCCAGGCTTTATCCGGATCCCAGCACCTATCCCAAGGGCATAGAGACGTTTGAACAGCTGTTGGAGACATGGCAGTGGAACCCACAGGTCCTGGCGCCGGTGTTGATGGTGTTCGTGCGCAAACCTCTCAACATAGATGACATAGATGACCGCTCGGGATACGCCACGCTGTGGGGGCAGAACAGCCAGACGTTCCAGAGCCAGATAGAGCAGGACATGTTCACCGCCATAGGATTGGCCGCGGGTGCCATGATAGCCTACGCCAGGGACAAGGGCATGGCCACGGCCATGTGCACCTGCCATAACCACCAGGCCATCGGCAAGCTGCTGGGTTACGACGAGGGATACAGATCTCAGCTGATATTCTGCGTGGGTTACCCGAATCCCAACCTACCATACAAGCAGCACCATGTGATAGACAAGCTGGATCTGGGCCATCTGGATCGGCCCAACATCAAGGTCAAGAGGATCTGATTGGAACACCAAACCGTGCCTTGGGTCACCAACCCATGCAAGGGTTCCAGATGCGACGAGGTCAATGGCGTCTGCAGGGGATGCGGCAGGACGTCCGATGAGGTCATGGAATGGGCAACGGCCGATGCCGCCAGGAAGCGCCAGATAAAGATGTTGGCAGCCAGGAGGTTAGCTGGGGATGATGCTGTATCAGATGATCATCGAGGACATACTGTGCGATCCCACCAGGGTGCCGGTCAACCGCAAGGGATTGCTGGATCTGACCGCTCTAACCAAGATGCTCAAGGAGGAGTGCCCGGGGGACTATGAGCTGGTTTGGTCCCATCGGCACAAGCGCATGGGAATGTATGACGACATAGATGTCGAGCTGATAAGGCCCGAATTCAGAGACGATGGCAGCAGGGTTGAATGGATGCTGAGATGGACATGACCGCTTGCGATAACATCATCTACGTCGATTTCAAACGCGGAGCCGTGGTTGATCTCGCCGGCATGGATCTGCTAGACCTATGCATGGCCATCCTATCAGAGGACGATTACGCCGATCTGCTGGATGCCATAGCAGATCCGGATTTCTATCACACCTGCGACCCTGACATACAGGCCTTGGTCGACGGTTACTACGGAGGGATGGATGGGCCGTAAGAGATATTATTTCGTGATCAACGAACACCTCGCCGAAAGCCAGTTTGGTGGCCACAGATACTGGACATCTGACCCAGACAACGTGAGTCACATACCTAGCCGCATTGCATATGCCAGCGAGGTCATCTACCTGGCAAGCGACACCGATGTCAGGATCATCAAATCCCGTTACGAGCAGCTCGAGACCGCCGTGGTGGATCCAGAGGAGTTCGCTTGGATCAAGCTGTGCAGCGCCGAATACCACCGGTGATTAGGTGATATCTCCAAATCGCGTATAATCTATGCAGATTACACAACAGGGGGTACCATGAAGATCACCAAGGACTGCCGAGACAAGAACAGGGTCTACATAGAATGCAGCGAGACCACACGCAAGGTCAAGGGTACCATAATAAGCAAGGATGAACGCGAGCTGGAGGTTGAGATGCCGACCGGTTTCGTGCTCAACATGAGGAAGCGCACCCGCCGTGGCCAATATTCATTCAGGTTCGGTCTGATGGAGTTCCTCAGCGACGGGCGCGAGGTCAGTTAGTAGGCCGTTCCGGTGAACGTGAAGCTGGTGACGCCCAGCTGGCTGTAGACGTAGACGCCGTTGGCCGAAGAGACGCCCAGCTCCTGCAGTGTCACCGTGTGCCTAGGAGGTATCAGGGCGTTATACAGCAACCAACATTCTGCCGTTGGCAACAGGTTGGCATCTGGGTTGATGGCGACGCTGATCTGATCGGTCTGGGATGATTGGTTGATCATGAACATGTTGCCCATGGCGTTTGATCCGGTGTACAGGAGGGTTATGTTCTCCGGTAGCGGAACTATATCGGCTGTTATCATGATTGCCTCACCCCGTGTGTATCACAGAGTATTTACTCCATGCCAGGCATGCAGATGGCATGATCGAAGGCGAAAACCCCTAGGTGTTTGAGCTCCAGGCTGACGCTGGGATCTATCAGTATGTCATGCCCCAGATCCCTGACCTTGCCGCAGAGGAAGAAATCCTCACCGAGCCTGTTCTTGCTGTTGGGATCCCATGTGACGTCGAAGTATGGTTCAGACATCTGATCGAAGAGCGACATGTTGGTCAGCATGCAACCCATGCCCACGGCTGCGACGCTGACGAGATCTCGGTCACCATCGCCGTGCATCACGTAGCTCTTCCAATCCGTGAGATCGGCGTAGGCAACGGTCTTGTGGGGATACTGCCTGGTGACGTAGTTACCCGCCACCAATGGCTTACCGTGGCTCAGCAGGCGCTGAGCCACGTCAGCTGGGAACATCATGTCGCTGTCCAACCACAGTATGTGGGTGCTATAGGTACCCCTAGCCATGTCGACCAAGGTCTCCCTTTGATCAACCAACAGCGTGCCCATGTTGAAGTGCACGCTGGTTGGTATGCCCACGTTGTTGTTATGCTCTATCATCTTGCAGAGGCTGAAGGTGAACGCGCTGTGCACCATGTCCCTGCAGGGCACGCAAACCGCCAACCTCACATCTGAACCTATGTTCTGCCTGCGCAGTTCACGTAGCATGCCCATGTGTGCATCATGCCCTGTTGGTCTGGGTGCGGGTATCCATGGCATGTGCGCTGGGGAGGTTATCCGTGCTGGGTTGCAGCGTTGCCTCCGCCTGCTCGGTGGTCTGTTTGAGGAAGGTGGCCAGCTGGGCGGTTATGATGATTGATTTCTTGAAATCGCTGAAGGGCAGCTGGCTGAGCTGCATCATGGTATCCTTGGTGCTGTGGTTAAGCGCCAGGACCTCGACGGCAGCATGCCTACCGAGGTGCTCGGTCCAATGCTCGCTCTCCTGCTCCTCGAACCTATCAGCCACCTCAGCCAGCTGGTCCTCATCGTGATCCGCCAACCAGTCATCAAGCTGGGCTTGCATCTGTTGCAATCCCACCAGCTTCCTAGACAGCTGGTTAACCTCCGCCGAGTTGCGACGTGCCACGATCTCGGTGAAGCGGTTATTGGTCGCCTCGTCAGCCGTTTCCAGATTCAATAGGTCACCCTGCGCCTGTAGTTTGATCATCTCATAATGTATGCGCTCTTTCTCGGCCAGCACGGCCCTCAGCTGCCTCGCGAAGCTGTTGTTCTGATCCAAGAAGAAGTTCCTGAACTCATATTCGGAACGTTCATTGGGCATGCGGGATAGGAGATCCCTGACCTTGTCGATATCCATCGTATTCCTCCATGTTGCGATTCAGTTTAACCTACGCGAAGCTATATCGCAATATCAGACGTATTGGTATGTGCTGCTCTTGCCGCCGAAGGTGGCGCTTAGAGGGGTGAATGCGCCGGCGGTCTTACCACCATATGTGACACCGAGCGTGGCGTTCAGTCTTATGGGGGTGCCTGTGGCCGGTGCTGTGTTGGTGTAGGCCCTGTACACGCTGCCCATCCTGATCGTGCTAGTCGTTGCCGGTAATGCGAATACCATCAGAAATCACCCTCTAACCAATTGCGTTTATTATGCCTACGATCGGCATCGTTGTCTATAATCAAGGATGCGAAGCCTTGTAGCCGTCGAACTCATCTCGCAGCTGCCTCAGCTTTGCATCCAGCTCCTGTATGGCCTTGGTCAACAGAGGTATCAGGGATGACTCCCTGATGCCAATGTAGGGTTCGGTTGATCCATCAGGCATGGAGACCTGGCTCTCATGCACCACGCTGTTGAGATACTGGGTTCCAGACAGCGCCTGCTGCATGTCCTGCGCCACGAATCCGACCATCGGACCCTCTGGGAAGTCATGCACCTCATGATCTGACCAATCGTAGGTGACAGGATTGAACCTGTTGATCAGATCCAATGTGCTGCCAACCGGAGTGATGTTCTCCTTGTACCTGCGATCGGAGACCGCTATGATGTTGGTGGTCGCTAGGATCTGCCCGTTGACCTGCAACCTATAGTTGCCGCTTGAGTTGGCGTAGTTTATCAGCACGTTGCCGGCGCCGCGCCCGTCGATCTTTATGCCGGATGCCAGGGCGTTGCGCGAGGCTATGACCAGGTTGCCGCCGCTCACCGCACCATTGCTGTAGATGATGGTTGCATCTCCGGGATACACCATGCTGTTCAAGGCGGCCGTGCTGTTGCTGTTGAATCCCATCCAATGCAAGCCGTCGGTTATGTATGCCTCGCCGGATATGTTCTGGCCGTTTGCACGCTGAACCACCAGGTTGTTGAATGGCGCTGTGTTGCCTATGCCCACGTTGCCGTTGGCATCTATCTGCATGCGTCCCACACCGGCCGTGGCGAAGCCGAGGTTGTTGGTGCTGGGTTGGAACATGCCGGTGGTCGGAGGGCTGGTGCCCGTCAGCTGCAGGCTGTTGGCTGTCAGTGTCTGCGTTGACAGCGACTGGGAGGTGATCGCACCCGACACGTATGTCGATCCGGCCACGTGCAGGTTGGTGTGCGGGTTGCTGGTTCCAACGCCAACCCATCCGCTGCTGGACACCCTGACCGTCTCCACGCCGTTCGATGAGAACGCTATGTTACCCGTGCCGGGATGGAACATGCCGGTGTCTTGGTCGCCGAACCATGTGTAGGTCGGTGTGGTTGATATGTCCACGTATGGACCCACCATCTGTTGATTTACGGTGTTGATGTTGATGCCGCCCTGGGCATATATGGACTGTCCGAAGTATGCCCCGCCGGTGACCACCAACGCGCCGTCCTGGTTACCCGTGCTTATGGTGGCGTTGGATACGGTCAGTATGTTGCCTATGGTGCCGCCGTTGAATTGGTTCTGCAGCTGTGCCACCGCCGTCCACGACAGGTTACCGTAACCATCCGTGGTGACCACGTATCCCAGCGACCCGCCCGTTATCGTCACCAGCGATATGTCGCCCATGTTGACGTTGCCCTGCAGGTTAACATTGCTGCCCACGCCTGTGGTCACGTTGCCCAGCAGGTACGAGTCGCCGTTGATGTTCATGCCCCCGTAGGAGAGGTGCAGGTTGCCGTTGCCGATGTTGAGGTTGCCGTTGATTCCGACGCCCCCGTTCACCGTCAGCGCACCAGACGTGATACCGTAGCTGGGAGCGCTGTTGAGTATGTTGACTATGTTGTCCACCTGGCCGCCATCCCAATAGCTGATGGGTCCGGTTGGTCCAGTTATCTGGCTCGGTGCACCTGTTGGGCCTGTCCTACCGGTTGGTCCGATCGGTCCTCCGCTTGGTCCCGTGACGCCGGTTGGTCCCGTGTATCCCGTTGGTCCAGAGTATCCAGTTGGACCAGCTGACCCCGTGGGTCCTCCGAAGGTCCCCGCGTCGACCCAACCCGTTATGCCCGCACCGCCGCCCACGTACACCCAGAGGTGAGACGTATCCAACGCTATCAGACCATGCCCGGTGATGGGTGACGGATCCGATGCAGAGAAATTGCCGCTGCTGGCGGTGGCGACGTTTCCGATTATGTTGGCGGCCACACCTGTTGGACCCGTGAATCCCCTTGGACCAGTTGGTCCTATGTCTCCCTGCACACCCTGCAGACCTTGGTTGCCCTGTGGTCCCAGTCCTCCAACGGGGCCGGTGGGTCCGGTCGCACCTGAGAAACCCGTGGGACCTGATGTGCCCTGCGGACCAGCGACGCCGGTGGGGCCTGTGGCACCGGTGTTACCGATGGGACCCGTGACACCGGTCGGCCCTGTGTATCCCGTTGGACCTGAAAGACCTGTGGGCCCGGTCTTGCCTATGCCTGTTGGGCCAAACGGCCCCGCCGATCCCATGGGTCCTGTCGGCCCTGTGGCACCGGTGTTGGTGGCCGAGCCCGGAGCACCAGGGACGCCAGAGGGTCCCGTGGGTCCTCCCAGTGGTCCTGTCGGTCCTGTGGCACCGGTGTTGGTGGCATATCCTGGGACACCCGTGGGCCCGATGTTTCCGGTTGGACCCGTGGGTCCAATCAACCCGACCGATCCGGTCGGACCTGTGCTACCGTTCTGTCCTGTTGGACCAGTGGCACCTGTATTGGTTGAATATCCGGGTGCACCCGTCGCGCCTGTGGGACCCCCCAGAGGTCCGGTCGGTCCGGTTGGACCCTGTTGATTGATGTTTGGATAGGTGTAGACGCTCATGATCCTACTTTTCGCTCACTGGCTAGTGGGATATTTATGTCCGGATGGACCGGCGGGGACGGTTGATAAATATCGTATGACCGTTTATCCCAGCGTTTGGCCCCTACCCTACGGCGTGACCGTGCGCACAGACCTCTCACCTGATCACAACTACGCCATACCACGTAGCCAGACCCAGTGCTGGCCCATCACCATGGGAGATTACCAGCAGGTCACCATCAACGCCATGCACAACGGGTGGATAGGCAACCAAGCATGGGTGCTGAGGGGTTGGCTGAGCGCTGATCCCGCTGGCAGCAACGTCCTTCCCGCGGCATACGGTGCCAGGAGGAACGTGCATCTCAGCTACCACGGTAACAGCTGGAACTTCTACGTGGCGGGATTGCCGGCGGATCAGCTGGCATCGGCGGACACCTCATATCCGATAGATCCATCGCTAACCTACTATTTCTGCATACAGAACACGGCTAACGAGGACGATAGCTACTATCTCAGGTTTACATATCAGGGGGCTGGTGCTACACTTGTGGCATGAGCAACATAGACAAATTCCTTGAATCATGCACGGTGATCGACACCGAGACAACCAATCTAAACCCCGAGCAGGCGGAGATCGTGGAGATCGCGTCGGCTATATGGACGGGTAAGTCGTTCTGGCACGTCAACGGCAGGCTGCTGAACGCACGCAACGGCATCCCACCGGAGGCCAGCGCCAAGAACAACATCGGCCCACGCCTGATCAAGGATCAGCCATATTTCGACCAGGTCACCAAGGATATCAAGGACCTGCTGCGATGGGATCAACCGGGTTACTTCGTGGCACACAACTGCTCATATGACCAAGCCGTGCTGGAGAGCGCATGGAAGCGCGTGGAGAGCGCCTCCGATGCAAGGTTAGCCAGGGATCAGTCCCGTTGGATCTGCACCTGGCGACTGTCGCGGCATGTGCTGGGCCATCAGTTTGGTGACATCGAGTATGGTCTCAACTATCTGAGGTTCCTGCTGGATCTGGATGTGCCAGACGACCACGGCGTGCATAGGGCGGCTGATGACACCCTGACCTGTGCCATGCTGCTGCATGCATTGGCGGATTTCGCCATCGAGAACGGCCAGATCACCGACGAACCGGATATCGCGGAGCAGGTACACGGGCTCTGCTGGAGCCCGATCACCATAACCAAATGGCCATTCGGCAAGCACAAGGGCGATGCGTTGGATGACATATCCAACGACTACTACGCATGGGCTCTGAAGACTCTGCCGCAGCTCAGGGATGGCGATACCAGCTTTGATTCCGATCTATCCGAGAGCGTCAGGCTCGTGCTAGAGCGGAGGCTGTCAGACCTTTAGTTGTCCTGCGCTTGGCAACCACCTTGCGCATGTGCACGCGGTCTCCCCAACCATACGCCTCCACATGCGTTTGCCTGAACCCCCACCTGCGGTAGATCCGTATGTTCCTGACCATCCTGCTGTTGGTGTAGAGCCTCAGCTCCCTCAGCCCCGTCAACATGGCCATGGACTCGGCGAACCTCAGCAGGGATTGGCCGTATCCCCTGCCCTGGGCGGAGGGATCCACGCACATGGCCTGTATCAGAATGTGATCCAGCATGGGTGTTAGCACAACCATTCCCACGGCTTGGTCGCCGTCGTGGAATAGCCATAGATTGCCCAATGCCACGTGGCTGTCAAAGTCTTCCAAGAACGTGGGAGGTGTTCGGCCTAGCAGCGGTATGTATGCGCTGTAGGCATCATAGACCAGTCGCCACACATGTGACATGTCGGCGAATGTGGCCTGCCTGAACCCGGCAGGGTGGACGAACGAAACAGGGGTGTTGTACATCGCATGCAATACCTCCCATCCTGGATCACTCTTATACCCAGGTCCAATCGGATTTATTTATTTCTAATGCATCTGTCTGTTAAATCATGCGGCACCGGTTGGCATCACAGGCTGATATGATAACATGTGCCCGGAATACCTTCAGCGGGAGCACGATGCATGTGAACGGTTGACACGCCACCGCGGGAATGCTATCATCTATGCATGCCACACAGCAAGGAAACCAGCATGATCGGTGACACCCCAATACTCTACGTGTTCGTCAGGACTGACCTGCCCAGCATGACCCCAGGCAAGGCCCAGGCGCACAGCGCACACGCCGCCAACGCATTCGTGCACGAGCACGTGGTCAGCAGGCTGCTGTCCGGCGAGTCCATCAATCCGTTGGTGCTGAAGTGGGTTGAATCAACCGAGCATGGGTTCGGCACGCAGATCAACCTCAAGGCGCCATGGGTGGACGTGTGTGGTGCGTATGATGAGGCTCGCAGACGCGGCATACCTGCTGACCTCGTGACCGATCCCACCTATCCATATGTGGTTGATAGCGAGCTGCTGGGATTGATAGACAACCATCGGCATTCAGCACCTCCAAAGGAGATCAGCAATGATCGGTTCATGTGCTTCCGCGCAGAACATACCGCGGTCTACATCTTCGGGACCAAGTCCCACCTGGAATACATCGTGGGCGGATTCCCGCTGCACCCATAGGAGATCACATGGAGATAATGCAACAGCAACGCGACATATGGTTCACGTCAGATTCGCAATAAATTACTAAATTTAATTTTTGATACACATATCGGTCACGGTACTAAATAATCATAGCTTAACAACTATGGTGATGATATGGCTGTTCAATTCGTGTGTGATAGATGTGGTAATATAGGTGAGAAAAAATACAAATCTCATATACGATCAAAGAATTATTGCTCATCTGCGTGTGGTAATGCATCTAAATCTAGACCTGGTAACTTGAACAGCAGATATGGTATTAAATGGACAGATGAGGAAAAACTAAAACAATCAGAGTTGATTAAATCTAAGGTAGACGACAAATATCGATTTAATTCCGGCAAGGCTAATAGAGGCAAGAAATTCACAAACGAAAGAATCCACGCAATGCACGGCCATCGCAGTAGCGATAGCTACAAACGTTCTCATAGTGATGAGACTAAATTGCTGATAGGTAAAAAATCTGCAGAGAAATTCAAAAAATCTGGATTCAAAGAACGATTCAGAAAGTCTATGGAAGAATCAAAAATTTGGATACCACTGGAGGATTTAGATGCATTCACTTTATATAAAAGAGAGTGCTATTGGGTCAGACCTATGTGGAATCTAATAGACGACGTTAAACAGCAGCAGCTCTTATCCGAACTGAACGTATTCCATCCTACTAAAAATTCTAAAGGTTGTGTTAGAGATCATTTATTTACTAAACTTGACGGGTTTATACACGGTGTTCCGCCAGAAATATTACGACATCCTGCGAATTGTAGGATTATCACACACAGCAAAAATGCCAGTAAAGGTTCTAAATCTGACATATCGCTTGATATGTTGTTTAATTTAATTTATAATTACAAAAGAGATTGGGTTGAGCATGACACTGTAATCAACCTCATACAACGATATAAAGATGGATTTAGATGGTCTAAGTCTATACATATCACATAACAGAAAGGAGGTCGTCATGAGTATCACTAATATTTGGTTCGTTAGTGACACACACTTTTAATCACGCTAATTTCTTGAACTTCTTGGACGAAAAAGGCGAAAAGATCCGCAGGTTCGACACGGTTGAGCAGATGGATGACTGCATGATGACCAAGTGGAACGAGCGGATCAAGCCAGGCGACACGGTCTATCACCTCGGGGACGTTGGTTTCACGCAGGCATGGAACCAGCGCAACCTCCCACGGCTGCACGGCAGCAAGCGTCTGATACTAGGCAACCACGACAACATCAAGGGCGATCTGGAATCTCACTTCAAGAAGATCAGCATGTGGCGCATATTCAAGGAGCATGATCTCGTGTGCAGCCACGTGCCCCTGCGCGAGGACAGCATGTGGAGGATCACGTTCAACCTGCACGGGCACATACACCAGCAACCAAGCCCCAGCATCAGGCACATGAACCTATGCGTCGAGCACACCGACTACGCGCCGGTTCATCTGGACGAGGTGCTGGCTGAGCTGGCTCGGCGGCGCGCGATCATGGGGGAGACAGCACGATGACCGACGAGCCGAGAGATGGATTGATCATCAACTGCGATGATGCCGCCAAGCGAGAGATGCTGGGCATACTGCAGGAGGAATGCGCCGAGGTCATCCAGATCGCAAGCAAGATCCTGCGTTTCGGATTGGATGGCACGCATGGCGGCGCGCTGCCGCCTGCCAGGGATCGCCTGGTGTCTGAGCTAGGCGACGTCGTCGCCATGATAGAGATAGCCTGCTGCCAGCTCAACATCACCGACGCCGAGCTCGTCGCGGCATGCGATGCCAAGATGGCCAAGCTGAGGCTGTACAGCAACCTGTTGTTGGACGGCACGGAGGGATCCAAACACTGAGAAAAACACACTATCGGCATGATAAGTGTTTGACATCATCCGCATAGATGCTATCGTGGCACATAGGCGATACGGCCACAGACGGGAGCATGTGATATGGAAAACGCACGCGAAGCGATTGAAGCATTTGAAGTTCTCAACAAAGCTGCACGGGAATTCTACAACGCGCTGGCCGTGTTTGGCAACGTGTTTGATTCGAGCACGGTCCTCCTCGACGGGTTGGTGGATGATATCGATGAAGCCCTGAATGATATCGCTGACGAGATCAGCGACCTCGCTGACGAG
>Ga0316218_1003694_pt1 | contig 12447 bp, 9 predicted proteins | sample TBH18003metaG_FD_203634 | JGI IMG/M metagenome (GOLD analysis project Ga0316218, IMG submission 203634) | Freshwater microbial communities from Trout Bog Lake, Wisconsin, USA - TBH18003 | ecosystem: Environmental > Aquatic > Freshwater > Lake > Hypolimnion/Profundal zone | place: USA: Wisconsin... | reverse complement strand
TTCTCAAAACCGATTTTTTATCGGGCTAGGTTATCAATTCTCTAGAGCCATGAGAACTGAGCTTGGCTATATGAATCAATACGTTAAACGAAACCTTGATGAGCCCTTTATGGGAAACCAGATCTCTCTTAACCTCTTCTTGAATCCCTCTGAATGGTAATCGGGTCTTAGCGGTCCGAGCGGGCACCGCATCAGATGCCAGGCAGACTCAGCCTGTACTCATCCTATATACTGGATTTTTACCACTCTTTCTGACTCATTATTTGACATTAATTTAGATTGGTTCATGTCCAGGATGACTCAAACGGTAATCCATGATTGATTGTGATATACCAACTTGGCAAGATTCGCGAGAAGTTGGAGTGAACCTCTTGCCTAACAACATCCTCATTCATGTTCCGCTCTAAATATTGATTCATATAAACCAGCGCGGAATATACACCCATGGAATTCGACAACATCAACTGGGCCTACGCCGAGAGCCAAGTCTTAGAACGAAACCCGATTCGATTTAAATTTATAAATTTGAACGTTGACCGAGCCATTGCTCCAGAATCTCGAGCCACGCCTCCTGGAACTCATGGCCTATTACCGCAAGGTGATCCTTTGTAGGTAATTGTATCCACACCAGAGCACTGGATATTTTAGAAAAAGTCCTCCAAGTAGAAGCATGATACTTTTGATTGGTGACGATCCAGGTTTTTTGTGAGCTTTCCAAGGGTACGTAGCGCGCAATTGCCACTTTCCTAATCAGACGCTTACGAGATTGTTTGAACAATGGGTCCACATAAGTTTCACCAAAAATCAACTCAAGACCCTCTCTAATATTGCCTCTCAATTTCCTTGCAATGGTTTTCATTAAAGGAACCTCAACCGGAGGTGGATCTAATAGCAAAACACCGGAAATGGGAAGATTGCTACGTGTAAGAAAGGCTGCGGCCTGGTTAGCCATGAGCGCGCCAAATGAATACCCGCCGATGAAGATCCTTTCATAATTTTGGAGTTTACTATCACTCAACACCTTAACAACGCACTGATCAACAGTGGGCCAACGGTTGTGATCTTGGTACATCGAATCAGCTTCCGTATCAAAGTAGTATATCTTCACACGATGGCCAATCTGTCTAGCCACCTTGTGTGCTCCACCGGCACCAAACCACAGCAAGCAATCTTTACTATTTGAATGCCCTAGTGAGAAAACAGCCTGATAGAGATCTCTGCTCTCATATATCAAACGTCTTAGCTCGTTTATGGGGACATTGAGCCATAAGATCTCCAGCTTAATGGACCGACCAATCAATCTATCCACAAGCACACTTAGTTCAGCAATTTCAATCGATTTGATTCCCAGATCAGCCAAGGTGGAGTTCTCACTCACATAGAGATCCTGATCATTCGGTCTAAATACCAACTGAACCGCTAACTTATTTAAATCGTGGCTCAACTCGTAGATCCAACCAGAACCTTCAGATTCATACAAGGCCTGAAGATCGACCTTCCCATTCACGTTGCGTGGAAAATCATTTAAACCGATGATCACTTTTGGCAGGCATGGACTCGATTTAAGGCTCGTTTCAAGATCTACAAATAGTGACTGAAATACCTCCCATGGCTGATCAGCCACATTGAGCCATAGCCTGAGTCGCTCTGCGTTGGGGTCTATATCAATCCGATATTCAGAAATATTTGGGTAACAATTGATTCGCTCATCTAATGGACTAGAGTCAACCCATCGCCCGTGAAGTTTGAGCGTCTGCGAAGCACGCCCCAATAAATGAATATCACCTTGTGCATCGGTGAATGCGATATCACCGGTCACAAATTGCGACTCCCCTGACTCTGTTATGGAGAATCGCCTCAAATTGATCTCACCCTCAATAACATCGAGATAACCCTCTGCTAGAAAATTGGAGCGAACGGTCAACCGACCTGGACTATTAGGGGGACATGAAAACCCATGGTCATCTCTAATAACAATGCTCTTTTCTTCAACGAGGCGACTCGCATGGACAACTCCACTATGAACCTCAAGAATCCGATTAGTTAGCACGCCAAATTCAGTGCCTCCTAAAGCGTCCAGACATCTCCCCCCTAAAGTCAAAACATCAGAGAGCCGACGTTTCGTTGCTTCTCTAACCGGTTCACCCGTTAGGCTCACCCAGTCATATTGATTTGTCGTGTTGATCGTATTTATTTCATTAAGAAGTGAGGGCGTTGCATAAAGCACACGCCCCCTTTTGTTAGAATTACCTTGCAGCAATCTTGGAAATGACAAAGAACAGCCATTGAGAAGAGAGCCCAAGAGATGCTTGGTAGAGGCACCAAAATAGGGTGCAACCAACATATCAGTAGTAACACCTGGTGATAAACTTAAGACTTTTGCGTATTGATCTGCTTCAAATAAAGCTTGCCCCCATCCTCGCAGAACAGCTCTGGGTAAGCCTGTCGAGCCAGACGTGAAGAAAATAGCATGACCTTCATAGCATGCTCTCGCGGAAGCATATATGGACATAGATAAAGAGTGACTACAGACCTCAAAATCGGAATCAAGCCATAGATGTACCAATGGCTCCATGGCATCGCTAAGTAATTGATGGGTCTTCAGAACTCTGGGACTAAAAGGAATCACCACACCGTTGAGTCTCCAGACTGCCAAGAACGCAATGAGAAAATCAAATCGGTCAACGGGAATAGCAACTCTTAAATGAGCGAGGTCTTCTAGGCCAAGCCTGCGCCTTAGCGCGTGAACCAGCTCTAAACTACGATGATCCAGTTCACTGAATGAGATATCGTTCAATGAAGAACGTATGGCAGGCAATGACTCAAAGGATGTAATCGCTAGGGACCAATGATCATGCCAACTGGCAAAACGCGAATGTTGAGACGCGATTAATGGCCCCGACAAGACCAGCATTTAGAGCCTAAGCCAAAGATTACAGGTCACCAGACCACCCATGCCTTGCCCAAGCTGTAAGGCCGTAGTTGGTTGAAAAGATGGGATTTTTCTGACTAAAGGTAGATTTAGTAAAGGGTCCATATTTTGGGGCCATATCGGCCAATTCCCTTGCTCAAGTCCCTTACTGAGTAGCACAGCATCAAAAACTCCTGCAGCACTCAGTGTATGGCCAATCGTTCGTTTGAAGGCACTCAACCATGGCAAACACTCGCCAAATACAGAGGAAACGGTATTCACTTCAACGGAATCAAAAGCCAATGTGCCAGTCGAATGAAGACTGACCCAATCGATGGACATAGGCAAAAAATGGCTGATCAATTGGTGCATGACAGAGCCCGATGGGTTGGGTGCGAACGGATGAAAAGTTTCACTCTCACTTCGACCATCTAACCATTCACAGATAGGTTCTCCTTTCCGCATATTCAGGTGTCGTTCCGACTCTAAAATAATGCAGGCAGAACCTTCAACAGGATGCATCCCTGATCGGGTCGGCGACAGAGGACGGCTATTGCTCTGATTAGATCGACTATGATTCCGATTCATCGCACAAAGGATATGTCCCATGGGAAGGCAGTCAGCCCCAACTACTACGGCCGCATCTAACATACCCGAACGTATAAGGTGACCAGCTAACGCAATCGCTTGGGAGCCTGTGGCAGATGCAGAGTTGAGAGCGATCTGATTGCCACCGAGACCAAAACGTATCGAAACTGCAGACGCTAGGGCATTACCTCGCCACTTAAACAAGGAAAATGGAGAAACTTTATGTGATAGAGCCGTGTCTTCCTGAAAAGCGGATAAACCACCTAAGGAGCTACCCCCTACAAAACCCACTCTCGGATGTCGAACAACTGGATGTCTGGAACGAAGAGAATTGCGATCAGGACTAAGCCCTGCCTCCGCCCAAGCCATTTCTACAGATGCAAGGCCTAATAACTGATGACGAGAGAGAAGACGGCCTTCGGCCTGATGATCACCTAAAACCCAAACACAATCGCTATCAACAGGCTCATTACTTAAAGGTTCGAGATCAGCTTGAACAGACGTCCACAGCGCATCAACAGATGAATAACCGCTCAGCTTAATGCCACGACCGGTTAGATATATACTAGCCCCTCCCAACCCCGAACTCATAATCCAATAAAAAAATAACAGCAAATATTTTTTATTTTAACTGATAAAAAGTCGAGCCAAAAACCGGTGTTGATATGTTGGGAGATCGAACACTTTAATCTAGGCCAATATATGATTGAGTTATTGTTCAAGAGTGCTGTTGGCCGCGAAACGAAGGAAAGGCCAAGCTGGGGTTCGAAGACTTTACATTGCCAATTTCATGTACGTTAAGATCGTTCAGAATTGCTGCTCATCAAAGCACGCTGCATATCAGCCAACGTGTTCAAAAGCCCAAGGTGTAATGAGATAAGGAAACCTATAGGGCATGTCTAGAACGACCATCACCAGTAAAGTAATCGAGAAGCAAACGCTGAAAAGAATTGTGGTGAATACCATCGCAGGCCTACTAGCAGAATGATAAACGGCAATCGCCAGTAGCGTCAGAAATCCAAAAGTATATAGGACAGCAAACTTTACTTTTGATATGTGGCTTCTTTTCAATTCAAGACGCTCATATCTGCTTGCGCGCACCTGTTCCAATGAGTCGGTAAATAAAGATTTCATCGTAGGATTGGGGATGAAATCAGGGTCAATCACCAATAGACGATATAGCTTGGATAAGGGGAAGGTCTTGTTACTTTCAGTTTCAAGCTCATGCATATTGACTTCATCAGTAAACTCCTCATTAACCACTTGCTCTCTATAGAACTTTACTGAATCCTGTATTTGAACGGAGCAGACTCCTAACGAGGCTTCGGCTACGCGAAGCATCGATGCTAAACCGCTGACTTCATGGCTGATGGCTGCGTTGGCTTTTACCACGTTATTCCATAGTTCTGAACTTAATAAATTTGCAAACAGCGCAAAATGAAGCGCAACAGCCAAGAAAAAGGTAGGGGCGATTGATTTACTGAGTTCAGTTAGAGGTCTGAACTTAGGGATGATGAGTATTAACAAAAGCCCAATGAAAATCGGCGATAATATGTAAGTTATTTCATTCATTGAATGGTCCTTCATGAGGCCTAGAATGATTGTTTTCGCAGATACTCATCGATTTAGCCATATATTGATCTAATTAAGAGGTTCAGCACTAATGTGACCCGGATAATCATTGAGGTTATAGCAGGAAACTCTACTCACCCATATCCAATCCTTTAACCAGCGCGTCAATTGGAAATGAAGAACTACATCACAGCCAAAATTTAGGCCGACTCCAACAACATCGATGTTCAACCCGCTCAATTCATTATATAAAAAATACATGAGCATGAAGCACATCAACGACAAGGGACCAATCAGGTAGCCCTAATGTTCAATACGGTTCATTGGAACTCGACAAAGAAAAACTTAGATGCACCAAAAAAGGCAATCGATTAATGAATAACCGCACCTATTATAATTTCTCTGGAACCATAAAAGTTCTATTTGACTAAGTTCAGGGGGGATTACGGTTCTCTAATGTTTTGTGTGGAAACTGTGGTCATGCCGGCACCGTATTTTGGAAGGGGTTAGCCGGCAGATTCGACAGTTTTCCTGTCGTCAGGAAGATGATGTTTGTCAGGCTGCGTAGCGACTTGAACCCTCTGGCCCTGACGATGGCCGCCTGAATCTGACTGTTGATGTTTTCGGCTACAGCATTGCTTGCACCCAGGCGATAGGCGGCGTGGATTCCAGGCAGATGACTCTTTAGGGTCTTACCCAGACGCTTGAAGGGCTCAAGACGACTGCGCTTGGCCCATGAGATCCAGGATCGATATAGAGGCTCAGGGTCTGCCCCAGCGCGGCACATCAGATGCATCTCTTTGTAGCGTTGCTTCATACGCCACGCCCTGGCGGTCTTGAGACCTGAACGTTGAAGCCAATGCATATCGTTGATCTGGGCTCTGGACCAATCCTCAGGGGACTTGAGCAGTCCCCAGCGTGAGCCTTTGAGTGAGGCATCCTGCTTCACTTCAGCTCGCCTCACTTCGTCGACGGCATCGTGGATCAACTGAGAAATATGGAATGCATCAAAGCAAATCTCGGCTTTCGGAAATTGTTTCCGAGCTCCAGCTTGAAAGGATTTGGACATATCCATCGTGATGAACTCAATAGCTTCAGGCTGCCCCTGGTGACTCACGAAATCGGCTTTGAAGGTTTCAAAAGTGTCAGCCTTTCGCCCTTCTGCAGTGCCGATCACACGACGGGCCAAAGGGTCATGAAAGATGGAGAGATAACCCAGGCGGCGACCAACGAATTTTTCATCGACGCCCAAGGCGGTGACTTCGGTATAGGTCGTCGCCTGACGAGCAGACTCCACATGGACATCGATGGATCGCCAGATGCGATTCTCGGAGACCCCAAACATCTGGGCGATGGCGGAGACAGGGAGTTTCTTGGCCAACGTCAGAACCAAGGCATCCATCAGCAACGTGAAGCCGCTTCCGGGACGAGCCCAAGGAACCTCAATCTGGGTGACCTTACCGCATTGCTTGCACTTTACCCTCGGTAAGGGCGCATGCAGAAAGGCTTTGAACTGGAAAAAGTGAAGGTGCTGCCAAGTCCGCTGAGATCGATCATGAATCGATTGGTCAGCCGCAGCGCAGGTAGGGCAACCCAGTCGCTTGGCATCACAAGCAAGGTCAAAGTGAATCTCTCCTTGATCAGGCTCGAAACGAATCTCGGCTACTTTCCAAGGATCTGGAAGACCCAGGGCGGCAGTGAAAAGCGGTGTGGAATCCATGTCCGGAATCATCTCAATGCTGACTGAAAAGGTCCATCAGGTTATGCTGATTTCCACTCAAAACGGAAGAGCGCCGGGATTACCAACGCCATTAGCCTGTATGCTCACATTAAAATTATATATGGCTCTGTGAAATCTACCGTTTTAGGTCGGATCAGGCAAAGAGAACACGCTGAACGCAATGAGTGATCAGCGTGTTTCACACTTAAACAAATCAAGCCGTACCAAACACACTGACATATTTAGCCGTAGACGAATTAGCCATGTAGAGTGACTGTGCTGTTCCTGGAGTCGGAGCAAAAGCCAAATGACAGTTATAGAGGTTAGGACTTACGATATCAGGACGTTTTTCACGTTCGATTTCCAGAGCAAGTACGGTCCCTTCCTTGGCAATAACACCCGTCATAGCCGCAGCGTTGGTCCAGAATGTTTGATAGAAAACAGGTGGCGATGAAGCCTGATCGAAGTTATAGACTGTAAACTGAATACTCACGGCCGTATCAGATAGACCTGCAGAAAGTAAATTAAGAATCGTAACCTGATTGGTGTTCTCAACCGCAAAACTTAACCTGACGGGTTGGGTTGCACCACCCTCCCATCCTGCGTATTCCATAACACCTACTACAGCCAGACTATTGGTATTCGCTATGGGATCCCATAGATTAGTCATATTGGCGGAAAGAGCTGTACCGGCAATCGTGAGCGCGTTGACGTAGCCAACAATTGTGTTGGTACCTTTGACCCAGTTCATTTCTTGATGAACGTCACATACGAAATCTTGAGTGATAGGCATAACAACCTCCTAAGAGCGATAAAAGACTTATGGTGTATATAGGGAGGATTGACCAATTATTAATGATTATGGAATTGGAAAAGTCCCCTCTCCCTCTACGATTTTTATCTTAGTGATCAGGAAATATAACGTCCAATGAATTGACGGTAAGACCGATATCACTCTGACTTATAACTCTACAATGACCTCCAAATACTGAGAAAACTCATCAGATCTTGCCCGAAGGTGCGCCAGAGATAGCAACACAATTTCTACCTTGTTCTTTCGCGCTATAGAGAGCGGAATCAGCTTGTTCAATCAAAATAAATCCGGAGCAGCAACAGTACACTAAGGTTCAAAAGGAAACTTGGAAGCGATTTTGGATTGCCGTTACTTTTTGCAGTATGAAAACTTCCTAATCAGAAAAAGCTTCATTAATAACCTATCTCGAGAAAAAATAAAGCATAAGCAAACCCTCATGGTGGTCAAAAACCAAGAGAAAGCTCAGCCTTCTTTTTTAATCGATCGAACCCTCAAGATAACTGCTCTGATAGCTTTCCTCCAGACCCGCATCACGGGATGACGGACTTGCTCTGTTATATGCTCTGGATCTCATTGTTGCCGCATTAATTCTGGACATACCCGACCAATCTGCGGTTGCTATGATCGCTTCAGAGTTATTATGCTGCTGAATACTTTGAACGATTTCTTGCGGAGGAAGTGTGCCCTCAATCGATGCGTATTGTGCTGACATGCTTGCGTCGGTGCTGGTAATCTGATCATTGAAACCCGTCGTGCCTCTAGACGCCGCCCTGATCATTGTGTTGTTAGAAGGCCTGTTGACACCTGCTATCGGAGTCCTTCTTGCGACTGATGAAGTCCTACTTCTATAGGAGGATGCCGTGAATGCATCGCTCGCACTAGCATCCGTATCAATGGGATCAAGCCCTGTTGGTGGTGGCAAACTATCGTATGCTGGATCTATCCAGCCCGATGGCAGTGCTTGAACCTCCCAATTTATCTCTTCCTCAAATAACCGATACCATTGATAGACCTCTTGGCTTTGTTTGGATATCTGGAATATCGCCTCATGTCGATCGCTTTTAAGTTTTGACCTCATGTGATCATGGGACTGAGAGAGAATCTCTTTTAGTATATCGAGTCTTCTTGCGAAAGCCTTGGGACGTTCTTTATGAAAAGGCGACAACTGATGATACTCAGTAACGAGTCCATCAATGGCTTTGACTTGTTCCTTACGTCTTCCAATTTTGACATAGGAGGCATTTTTCCACTCTTCGAAGGTCCAGATTTCGTTGGGCATTTCGGTGGCTTCATATCTCGACTTCACTTCCTTCGGTAACTCAATAGACTCGAGTAGAGAGTTTTGTTTAGCGGCAGAAAATTGTGCTACACGTCTAATAGTTCCACGGGACCTTTGTGACTTTACCGCTGATTTAAAGGCAGGGTTCGCATAGTCTTGAGTAGAGAAACCGGCACTTTCAAGGGTCGTCAAGGTCTCGTTAATTCGTTTTATTTTTTCATTGGCTTCTTCAACATACGAAATGATGTTATTTGGAACGAGGAAGGGACCACGGTGAAACTTTTTTCCGGCGAACAGGTGAATGCCGCCTGCCTCCAGAACACTCAGTGCAACAGAAGTACAGTTGATCTGACTGCTCATCATCTTGTATCGGGCATTAGGAGCTGTACAAAACAGTTTCCAAAACCAAATCATTCGCTTTACATTTAAACCAACCCCAGGGATTTTCTCACCCGAAGACAATGTCAAAAGCTCCATGTCCCCAGGAAGCTCGATGGCTATATCAGGGGCTTGAACCCAAACCGGATTTCCGCTTGAACTCAGTACTTGCTGCTGGCCTGCACGGGGCGTTAATCTCCCCGTCCTTAATCCTAATCGCGTGCCATCACCCATCTCTTCATTCTGATCGTCATAGAAACTACGATTGCCACTTGGTTCAACTATGTTCTTCATGTTGGCTTTTGACCCGCCAGCGGGGAGAACACCACCAGGCCACCACGAGGCATATACATCGTTCGCTGGCTGGCCTGTAGCCGCAGCTATAGGGGTCATCATGACCGATGCGTGCCCTGGATGTTGAATAGCCTTAAGAAACTTATGATTTTTCCAGACATAAAGCTTGACTGGCATACTCAAATCTCCATTTGAAAATCAGATATTATTAGGTTAATTTTTTATAAGCCGACTTTGCCATCCCATGAAATGGCAAGCGCCATAGGCTCTCTATCGAAAGCAGTTTGCACTGATTCAAACCTAAAACATTGTTTAAGGCTCTTTGCCATGCTCTTCATATGACTCACAACTAATACCGCTTTCTCTGGCATGACTTTTCCTTACACACTGTGACGGCTGTGCAAACTGATACGCAGATATACTTAATGAAAGACACATAAAAAAAGATCAGCATAGGTCCCAAGATTCCGTTTTTAATAGGTTTGCGTTCAATCCTCAGATCTGTAATGTGAAATCGATTCTTGGGTCGCAACCAGTACCACCTATACCCCATAGAAGGTTTGTTGCAGCCACTATCCTCTTCAATTAACTCTTAGGCCTAAAGAAATCAACGATTCGTCGCCCCCCAGAACTAGGCCTTGTGGCACTGGCATTCGCCTTCAAGGTCGCGACATCGATGCCCGATCGCTCTGATTGAGCCTTGACACCAATCTGCTTCATTTTTAGGAAAGCTTCAGACTTAATTTTAGCTAGTCGGGCGTTTTCAGAAGGGGTATCAGGTAGCTCGGGATAATCTAAGGTGAATGAATGAGATCCGGCCTCGGCCGATCCTAACTTGACGGCAAGTGACAACGGAGGGTAAGCGGCGTTGATTGAATCAAGAAGGTAACTGAGTAAATTGTTACGATGATCTTTAAGAGTTGAGTGCTCGGCGAGTTTGGCACCATAGATGTCTTTAGCGAAGTCTTGCAAAACGAGTCTTACAGCTGAGGGACTCTGCGCATCAACGACGTCATTCATCATCATCAAGGCGATTTTTCTTTCCTGCTCGAAGGCGGGCGTTCGTGCAACAGCAGTATCCAAGTGCTTATACCAGTTTTCATAGGCCAGAAGACCGTTTATTACAGCCTTCTGGGTCTGTACTAACTTTTGTTCAGGATCTTTAACCTCTGGCTTAATACTGCAGACCAGCAGATCTCCCTCGTAAGATCCGGAAATATCTTCGGCGAGTGGCTCCCTTAACTTTTTGTATGTAGCCCATGCTGCAACAGCATTGTACAGAGCAGAGAGCTTGGGCCTCCCTATCATGGTATCCAAACAAAGAAATACGTCCGTCTGATCAGGGTTACGCTTAACAGTAGATGGATTCACCTTACCTAAATGACTCATACCTCCGTCCAAATCATGGCCATACACACAATAGAATCGTTTCCAATCTCCCGTGGTGTATTGCTCTTTCAACCAAGCAGGAGTCCAGTTGTGATTGACATGTGCAATTTCTACAGTGCCTCGGTGTGACAAGGTCTGGTGCAAAGTAGTATGGTAATCCCCTAGCGCTCTGGTGAGCGCTGCCCAATATTTCTTATCAAAAATAGCCACCTGCAACAATCTATTGATGTCATCGATCAATTCTGGTGAAGGGTCTCTAGTCTCATCGGTATTTTTCAGTCTTAGTATAGTTTTAAGTTCTCTCGAAAGACTGGGGAGAAGAGACGGCAGAAAAACACAGTGAGATGCCACAACAATGTCATCTCCAACGCAGAAATGCTCGAACAACTTCGCATGCCTCAAAACCACTTCATAGGCTTTGATGAACAACTTTTGTTGCTTGGCATTTAAGACTCGATAGTCATATGATTGTGTGTCACTAGGACTCGTCGCCATTAACGAACCGCTGAATTGTGGGTCTGAACGTTTCCCACCAGAAAAAAACTGCTCTGAACCGTAAGACATTCCCTTCTGTGGCCAGGTGTAACGCAACAAAACACCCTGATCATGATTACCAAGGCAATAGGTATACCGGAGTTTCTTTTGGTGCATCCGCTCCATGAGCAGCAATGTCATAAAGTCAGAATGTCCACGATCATGTAAAACATCCCCCAGAAGAACGATTTGTCCTTTGAAGTCCGGATTCCAGGTCAATTTATCTAAAATCCTTTTGATCTGGTCTTGAAAGTTTTCTGGCCTTTTGGTTAGTCGCGTTATGATGGTTCTTGCTTCATCCAAGCGCTCAGGATGGTTGAACCAAATCTCACCTAAATAATCGGTCGCAGGGATTATTGATTCATAGAGATCGGCCCAGGCCTTGTATGACTCTGGCTGGAGCCTTACAGCTCCAGTCAATCCGAGTACAGCAAGGAGTTTGAGCGCGTTACCGTGCATATCTCCAATCATGTAAATAGGGACTTCATCCTCATTACCTGATATAACCAGTTTAGCCTGAGCGGCTGCAATTTCGGAAGCCGATATCAGACGATTAATGCCGGTAGTTTGTCGTACACCATCTTTTTCAAACTCAATGGGTAAAAGATTAACTGCAAAATTGTCTTTTCTTATTGTTCTTGGCTGCGGCATGACACCCTCAGATTAGTTTTTTATTGGGATTAGAGTAACGCGCAATATACTTTCAAGTGGAGTTTATTAGAAAGTTAAATTGAAAAGAAACCAGCATATAATTTCTCTTTTATTACGGGCCCCTTAAATCATCTGTCAACTATAATTTAAGTGCAGAGCACATTCTTAAAAATAAGATGTGCTCTTTTAATGTAATAGACCCAATCAAGCCGTACCAAACACACTGACATATTTAGCCGTAGACGAATTAGCCATGTAGAGTGACTGTGCTGTTCCTGGAGTCGGAGCAAAAGCCAAATGACAGTTATAGAGGTTAG
>Ga0316218_1003686_pt1 | contig 12465 bp, 13 predicted proteins | sample TBH18003metaG_FD_203634 | JGI IMG/M metagenome (GOLD analysis project Ga0316218, IMG submission 203634) | Freshwater microbial communities from Trout Bog Lake, Wisconsin, USA - TBH18003 | ecosystem: Environmental > Aquatic > Freshwater > Lake > Hypolimnion/Profundal zone | place: USA: Wisconsin... | reverse complement strand
CTGTAAAACTACCCGGTACTTTGATCAGCGGTGCAATTAAATCTGTGTTGGTTAAGTATTTTATCCCGGTTGTTAGCTTTATATCCCTGATTGCCATCGGCATTGTGGGTATTAAGGTCATTCCCAATCTCCTACTTGGCATTTGTAACCAATGTCTGGTGGTTTGTTGCGTAGCGTATATCAGTATAAAAGACTTGCCATTTTCAACCTTGCAATCGATGAATTCAAAATCAGGTTCTTTTATCCGGGGATTGTTTTCAATGATTATTCCTGGAGTTTTGGCGGTAGTACAGTATCTTCTGTACAATTTTACCATCGTTATCAGTATCCTTGCAATCCTTTCCGGCATTGCCTGCTGGCTGATATTAGATGCCATTAAACAAAAAACATGGGAGAATATTATTCAAAGAAATTATGAATAATCTATTGGCTGGGTTCTAGTCTGAATTCCTGATTTTTTTCCGGTAGTTTCCAAAAAGGCTTTTCAATTGAATGCTGAGAACGCCTAATACGCCTTCTTTGATAATCCCTTTACTCATTTTGCTAACGCCAATTTTCCGGTCGATAAAAGTAATGGGCACTTCTTTGATGATAAAGCCCAGTTTCCAGGCAGCAAATTTCATTTCTATCTGAAATGCATATCCTACAAAAAGGATTCTATCGAAGTTTAAAGATTCGAGTACTTTCCTTTTATAACAAACAAAACCGGCTGTGGGATCATTCACCGGCATCCAGGTAATTATTTTTGTATATAATGCCCCACCTTTAGAATATAACTGACGATCTAAAGGCCAGTTTTCGGTTTTGCCTCCCGGAACATAGCGACTGCCAATAGACACATCGGCTCCCCCGTTTTTGCAGGCATCATATAATCTTTCCAGATCGGCAGGGTTATGCGAAAAATCAGCATCCATTTCCATGATATATTCATACCCGTGTTTCAATCCCCACTTAAATCCATGAATATAGGCAGTACCTAAACCCAGTTTGCCTTTTCTTTCTTCCATAAATAACTGACCTGGGTAGTTATTGATCAATGAACGAACAATCTCTGCTGTTCCATCAGGCGAATTATCTTCAATGATGAGAATATGAAAATCTTTCTGCAAAGCAAAAACTGCCTGAATGATTAAGGCAATATTTTCCTTTTCATTGTAGGTTGGTATAATGACTAATTTCTCCAAATGCTTGCGGGGGGCTTAAAACTAAGTTACGACATTGATTGATTAGGGTCGCAATTTAGTTCATAAGAATATAATATTTAAATTCTTATGGTTTTTTTAGTAGTGTTCTGTTGAGGATTTCTGTTAATTTTTGCTTGGTATTCATAGCAAAATCGCCTTTCATCATCCAATCGTAATACTGGGGCTCTTCTTTCAATACCTGCACCACAGGTTTTCCCTTGTGTTTTCCGAAGTTAAAGATCTCAACTCCTTTCTCCTTCACAAAGCGGCGGGCAAAATCAACAATATCATCTTCCCCTGTAAATTTAACGATGCTATCAACCGTTTCTCCAATTTGGGGATAGCGCTCAACTTGGGCTTCCAATACTTCCCAGGTGGCAGTGGCATCTGCTTCTGCGGAATGGGCATCTTCTAATGTTTTCTGGCAATAAAATTTATACGCCGCACTAAGGGTACGTTGCTCCATCATGTGAAAAATCTTCTGTACATCTACCAGCTTTCTGCCATCCACGCTAAATTCAATACCCACTCGCAGAAATTCTTCCAGCAGCATAGGTATATCGAAGCGATTACTATTGTATCCGCCAAGATCACATAATTCAATAAACTGTTTTATTTCATTTGCCACCTGTTTAAAACTAGGTGCATCTTTTACCATTTCATCTGTAATTCCATGAATCTCACTTGACCCAGAAGGAATAGGCATTTGCGGATTGATTAGTTTCCTCTTTACCTGCCTCGTACCATCCGGAAGTATTTTTACTATGGCAATTTCCACAATACGATCAGTGCTGATGGTAATACCGGTAGTTTCGAGATCAATAAAAGCGATTGGTCGAGTTAGTTGCAATTTCATTTGTGGATCTGCTTAGTTATGGGTTATTTGATTTGCGAAAGTAAGCATATCTAAGCCATCATAGTTACCACTACTCATCAAAACAAGGTTTGTTTGATTATATGTCTGTTTTTGCAGCCACTCGTATAATACTTCCTTTGAATTCATCACCAATAAACCTTCCTTCTGAAAACCCTCTATTACTTTCTCAGCTGGCAGATCAGGCATTCGTTTCAGTTCCAGCGCATGTTTTGAATAGAACACGATTGCCTGGTCTGCTTTATCCAAAGCCCCGTTATATTGTTTCATAAATTCTTCATTCAAACTACTGTAGGTATGCAGTTCGAGTACCGCAATCAGTTGTCGGTCTGGATATTGTTGCTTTACCGCTTCAATGGTTGCTTTTACTTTACTGGGCGCATGTGCAAAATCGCGGTATACATTCGTGCTTTGGTTGGAGGCAAGTAGTTCCAATCGTTTAGCGGCGCCTGTAAAAGAAGCAATGGCCTGTATAAAATCAGTTACGGATACACCCAATTCCCTGCATGCCAGAAAAGCAGCATTCAGGTTCATCAGGTTATGGTTACCAAATACTTTTAATTGGCCGGTAATGCCTTCTATTGTAACCTTGGTTTTTCCATCCCGAATCGTATGCTCAGGAACCCCGTAAGGCTGGTAACGGATATCTGCACGAAGATTTGCTTCAACCAATTCTTTCAGTACGGGATCAGATGCATTGTAAATCAACACTCCTCCTGATTCTATTTTATTGATAAAGATCACAAACTGCTCCAGGTAAAATGGGAAAGTAGGAAACACATTGATATGATCCCAGGCTATCCCGGTAAGGATGGCTATATGCGGAAACAGAAAATGAAATTTCGGTTTTCTTTCCAGGGCACTGGCTGGGTATTCATCTCCTTCGCAAATGATGACAGGTGCATTGGTTATGTTGACCGATTGACTAAACCCCTCCAATCTGGCACCAACGAGGTAATCGAAGTCTCTGTTGAGTTGCTTAAGAACATGCATAATCATGGCGGTTGTTGTGGTTTTGCCATGACTACCGCCTACCACTACCCTTTTTTTATCCTGGCTTTCATGGAAAATATATTCAGGAAAAGAATAGATGGTAAGACCTAATTCCTGCGCTTTCAGCAGTTCCGGATTATCCGATTTGGCATGCATACCCAGGATAATGGCCTCTATCTCACTGGTAATCAATGAAGGTTGCCAGCCAATCTGCTTAGGCAAAAGCCCTTCTTTTTCGAGATTACTGCGGGCAGGTTCAAAAATTTCATCATCAGTTCCGGTTACCTGGTATCCTTTTTTATGTAAAGCAATGGCCAATTGGTGCATAACACTACCCCCTATTGAAATAAAATGAACCCGCATACGTTATATATCTTTAATTCACAATTAACAAATATTGTAAAGCTGGTGGGCAGCGTTTACATTTGAAAGTTTATCTTTACAATAACGCAAAATACAGCCTTACTATTACTTAAAACACAACCATGAAAAAGATATCCCTTTTATTGATTATGCTGATGGTAGCAGCAGCTGTTTTTACCTCCTGTGCTCCATCCAGAGGAAGAGGCTGTCCTACTACCAATCCTAATTATTTCAGACAATGGTAATTGGCAAACTGCCTGATTGCCTTTATTTTATATACAAGTTTCATGAACTGGATCCAGCTTAATTCCGAAGAACAACTCAATCAGATACAAGAAAAATCAAATACTGTTCCACAGGTAATTTTTAAACACAGTACTCGTTGCAGCACCAGCTCAATGGTTCTTAACAGGCTTGAACGTGCCGTAGTGCCGGACAATATGGATTATTATTACCTTGACCTGCTCAATCACCGCAATATTTCCAATAAGATCGCAGAAATTTTTCATGTTTTTCATGAATCACCTCAAATTTTGCTGATCAAAAATGGGGAATGTATTTATGATGAGAGTCATATGGCCATCAATACAGATGATCTGATTTCATTCGCTGCGCAAAACTAATCACCCGATTCTCTTTTGCTTCTCCCTGCTTTAGTAGTACCTTTCCGCTAAATAAAGTTGTATGCATATTACAGTATTCGGAGCCACAGGTATGGTAGGAAAACAAGTGGTTTTATTAGGCCTGGCCAGAGGTTTTTCCATAACTGCATTTGGCAGAAATATCAATGATTTGCTGGATAAAGAGTCTCATGATGGTCATTTTAAAGCCATGAAAGGATATGTGTTTGATGCGACTGATGTTCAACGAGCATTGGTGCATGCTGACGCCGTTATTTCAGTATTGGGAGGAGACTTTAGTGGTGCAGATAAAACCAGGAGCCTGGGTATGAAAAATATTGTAGAGCAGATGCAGAAAACAAATTGTAAACGAATCGTAGCATTGGGCGGAATGGGGATTTTAGATGATAAGCATGGTGAATACTTATTAAACTCACCCGAATATCCGGAAGAATATAAACCTGTGGGAAGAGAGCACCTGGAAGCCTATCAATATTTACAGACTTCTACACTTGACTGGTCATTTGTTTGTGCCCCGAATATTATAGATGCAGGCATGGATGGTAAATATATTACAAGCGCCTCTCATACTCCGGAACCCAATTTATATAAAATATCTTCGGGTAATCTGGCAGATTGTATGATATCCGAAATAACACATCCAAAATATATCCACCAAAGAATAGGCATCAGTAACAGCTAGAAATTCTTTGCCAGAACTTGGTTATTATTCATAACCTTTGCATCCAATAACAAGTACATGGAGATAGCAGGATACCTTGCTGCTCTGCTAATAGGCATATCCCTGGGCCTGATTGGCGGAGGTGGCTCAATATTAACCATACCTGTATTGGTATACCTATTTCACATTCAGCCAAGTTTGGCCACCGGATATTCTTTATTTATTGTAGGATGCAGCAGTCTGGCCGGGGCTTATAAAAATTTCCGTAGGGGGAATATCCATTTTAAAGCCGCTTTTTATTTTGGGATAAGCTCCATTATTACGGTGGTTCTCATACGTAAGTTTCTACTGCCCATCATTCCCGAACATTTGTTCCGGATTGAAAATTTCTATGTGACCAAATCTTTGGTTACTATGCTGTTGTTTGCCATTGTTATGATCATTGCTTCCCTGAATATGATCAGCAAAGAATCGGTTGTGCGGGATGACCCGTCTGACCATACGATTCATTTCAGAAAAGCACTGGTACGTGGAGTTGAAGTAGGTTTGTTAACCGGCTTATTGGGTGCTGGCGGAGGCTTTATCATTATACCGGTATTGATTTTCTCATTTCATTTATCCATGAAACAGGCAATCGGCACTTCACTGCTGATCATTTCCATGAATTCTTTGTTTGGATTTGCCGGAGATCTTTTTCACCAGGAATTTAACTGGTGGCTATTGGCTCCACTGACTATGATTGCCATTACGGGTACTTTTATTGGCAGAAAATTGGGAGAATCTGTGCCGGGCGAAAAACTAAAAAAAGGGTTTGGCTGGTTTGTTCTGGTCATGGGTATATATATTATCATCCACGAATTATTTCTGAAATCGTAATCGCTTCTGCTACTGTCCGCCAGAAAATATTTTTATTTGGCTATATTTATTGAGTGATATTTTCTTTTATTTATTTATCTCAAAAAAATTAGCATGCTTTCGTTTTTGCATCAACCCTGGCCATGGTATGTAGCCGGACCACTGATTGGCTTAATGGTGCCCATTTTATTGCTAACCGGCAATAAGCGTTTAGGTATCTCCTCTTCATTACGACATATATGTGCCGCCTGTTTACCTGCTAAGATTCCTTTTTTCCAATATAACTGGCGCAAAGAGATTTGGAACCTGTTTTTTGTTTCGGGAATTATACTCGGTGGATGTATTGCAGTTACTTTACTGGCTTCACCTGAGCCGATTATAGTAAATGAAAAATTATTGACCTCACTTGCTGCAAATGGAATTACGGATCACAGCACATTGATACCTGTAGATATTTTTAACTGGTCTGCATTACTCTCGGTCAGAGGAGTATTGTTTATGGTTTTTGGTGGATTTTTAGTTGGATTTGGTACCCGTTATGCCGGAGGTTGCACATCCGGTCATTCTATCATGGGAATCAGTAACCTGCAATGGTCTTCATTGGTAGCTACCTGTTGTTTTATGACGGGCGGCTTTATTATGACCAATTGTTTGATTCCATTTATTTTAAAACTATCCTGATGCAATCAATAGAAACGAATACTGATCTTGAAGTGCGTTCGCTGGATTCTATCTGTATTAATACAAGTGAACTGGTTCACCCCTGGTGGTATAATTTTAAATACCTTTTGTATGGAACTTTATTCGGAATTATTCTGACCAAGTCAGAAGTGATTTCATGGTTTCGCATACAGGAAATGTTCCGGCTAGAAAGCTTTCATATGTATGGCGTAATCGGATCAGCCATATTGGTTGGCGTGATCTCTGTTTTTATCATCAAACGATTTGATATCAAAACCATTTATGGGGAAAAAGTAGACCTTCATTCCACTCCGTTTAATAAAGGACAGGTGATTGGTGGACTTTGCTTTGGCTTTGGCTGGGCTTTAACCGGGGCTTGTCCCGGCCCATTATTTGCCCAAATTGGTACGGGTGCAACTGTTACCATTATTACTTTGCTCAGTGCCATATCCGGAACCTGGGTATATGGATTAGTAAGAGAAAAACTTCCACATTAATCGTATTCTGAAAAGAAAGCAATGCATTTAAGATCCAATTGGTTCCCTTTAGTATTAATAGCAATCATCCTTTTTTTGGTTATACAGGGATGGTTACAAAATAATGATGCAGGTAAAAAACCAATTACAGAAAATAAATCTGATTGCTGGACAGGTGCGGGCGAATACCAGATACCTGTTAATTCGCAGGGAGATCTGATCAGGTATGGAAGAGATCTAATTGTAAGAACAGCATATTATCTGGGACCAAAAGGATGTGTTGCCCATATCAGCAATGGCATGAATTGTCAGAATTGTCATCTTGAAGCAGGCACCAAACCATGGGGTAATAATTATGGTGCGGTAGCCGCTACCTATCCAAAATTCAGAGAAAGATCCGGCACAGTAGAAAGTATTGTGAAGCGTGTGAATGATTGTATTGAAAGAAGCCTGAACGGACAGGCAATCGATAGTAACAGTCACGAAATGAAAGCCATTGTCAGTTATATAAAATGGCTTGGCGCAGATGTAAAAAAAGGAAGCAAACCCAAGGGTTCAGGCATCATGGATCTTCCGCATTTAAAAAGAGCGGCAGACCCGGCAAAAGGGAAGATTGTATATGCAACCGTATGCGAGAAATGTCATGGTAAACAGGGAGAAGGTCAAATGAATGCAGACGAAATTACCTACCTCTACCCACCTCTGTGGGGAAATAATAGTTACAATATCGGTGCCGGTCTCTATCGTATTTCGAGATTGGCCGGGTATGTAAAAAATAATATGCCCAATCCCTTAAATTATCATAACCCCCAATTAACCGATGAGCAGGCCTGGGATGTAGCCGCTTTTGTAAATTCCCAACCCAGACCTTCAAAAGATATCAGCAAAGACTGGCCAAGAATTGCCGGTAAACCCTTCGATCATCCTTTTGGTCCGTATGCAGATAATTTGAGTGAGGAGAGGCATAAGTTTGGGCCGTGGAAATGATAGTAATTTGAAAATTTGAAAATGTGGTAATTTGAAAATTGATTCTATTGCTGAATTTTAGTTAGCGTGGTGATTACAATTTCTTTCATTTTTAAATTTTCATCCCGGGTACTCGGGACTAATTAATCAATTCTCCTTTTCATCAACCAATCTACCTGTACATCATCGCCTAGTAAGAAATCGTGTTTTCCGAATTTTTCGAAGCCGAATGCGGTGTAAAAACCAATGGCTCTGTCGTTGTATTCCCAGACTCCGAGCCATATCCAGTTTCGTTTTAATATTTTGGCGTGGTCAAGTGCAGTATTCATCAGGGCGGCTCCTATTCCTTTTCCAATATGTGATTTTCGGGTATATAGACGGCATATTTCGATGGAATTTTTGGATGCGAGTGCTTCGTGTGTACCTTCTCTCAAAAAAATATAGCCTACCATTTCATTACCATCATAGGCAAGTAAAAATGTATTGCCAGGTAACCCTACTTCCTGCATTAACTGAACCCGACTGAATTGTTCGGTTAAAAACTTATCCATATCAGCCTGCGTATTATGGTCGGCAAATGTTTCATAAAAAGTTTCTCTGCTAAGATCCGCTATCTGTTCCGCGTCATTTTTAGTGGCTGGTTTGATATTGATTTTGGTCATGAGTTTATCTGTATGAATGGACATAGTATTTTTGACAAGTTATATTCAGGTAGATAATAATAAGATTTATAATTACTGGCAATTTTCTATTACCATTGCACTCGCTCCGCCACCGCCATTACAAATGGCAGCTACCCCCAATTTCCCGTTATGCTGTTTCAGTACATTGATCAGGGTTACCAGAATTCTTGCCCCGCTGCAACCCAGTGGATGACCCAAAGAAACTGCACCGCCATGTACATTTACTTTGGCCGGGTCTAATTTCATTTTTTGGATATTGGCTATCCCCACAACAGAGAACGCTTCATTCAATTCAGTATAATCAATATCACTTAATTGCAGACCGGCTTTTGCGAGGGCTTTTGGAATAGCCAATGAAGGAGTAGTCGTAAACCATTCTGGTGCCTGTTCCGCATCTGCATAACTGCGAATGATGGCCAGGGGTTTAATGCCCATGGCATCTGCTTTTTCTTTACTCATCAATACAAGCGCAGCTGCCCCATCATTCATGGTAGAAGCATTAGCCGCAGTAACCGTTCCATCTTTTGTGAATGCGGGTTTTAGCTCGGGTATTTTATCAAACTTTACATTGAAAGCTTCTTCATCTTTTGTAAATAGAATAGGGTCTCCTTTGCGTTGTGGAATTTCTACAGGTACAATTTCTGTAGCAAAATATCCTTTCTCCCAGGCAGACTGGCTTCGCTGGTAACTTTGAATGGCAAATGCATCCTGTTCTTCTCTGGAAATATGGCATTCTTTTGCACAAAGCTCTGCTGCATTGCCCATTGCATAATTATGGTAAACATCAGTTAAGCCATCTTTTGCCAGACCGTCAATCACTGTAACATTACCATATTTGTTACCCCAACGAAGATTTGCGTTGTAAAAAGGAACATTGCTCATACTTTCCATGCCGCCAGCTACAATGATATCAGCATCTCCCAATAAAATACTTTGCGCGGCCTGGGCAATGGCTTTCATGCCGCTGGCACATACTTTATTTACCGTTGTGGCAATCACGTTATCGGGAAGACCGGCAAATTTTGAAGCTTGTCTGGCCGGTGCCTGTCCGGTATTGGCCTGAATCACACATCCCATCAATACTTCCTGAACATCTTCTGCCTTTAGGCCTGCATTTTTCACTGCTGCTTTTATGGCAATAGCCCCTAATTGTGGGGCGGTAAACTCTTTCAAACTGCCTCCAAAACTACCAATCGGGGTTCTGACAGCGGAAACAATATAGACGCTCTTCTGACTCATTTTTTTACATTTAAAGCGTAAATATAGGATTTTGAACTAACACACGTTAGTTTTAGAAAAAACTTGAATACTTTTACAAAGGGAAGCGAAGAGTTAGCCTTTTCAATATTTACCTTATTCCGGCAGGTTTAGCCTATGGATGTGTTTATCTATTTGACAAAACAGCTCATGATACTGTTTACCCAATTTTAGTTACTAATTTAGATCTATGGAAATCATTAACGACCTGCGACTGGCAGTTTTAATAGATGCTGACAATGTTCCCTACGCGAATATTAAGGAAATGCTGGAAGAAATTACAAAATATGGTACGCCTACATTTAAGCGTATTTATGCCGACTGGACAAAACCGACAGTTTCCGGCTGGAAAACCGTGTTATTGGAAAATGCAATCACCCCTATCCAGCAATATAGTTATTCAAGCGGCAAAAATTCTAGCGATAGCGCCATGATCATTGATGCCATGGATATTTTATATTCTGGTAAAGTGGATGGATTCTGTATTGTATCCAGTGATAGCGATTTCACCAGACTTGCCATTCGTTTACGGGAAGCAGGTATGAAAGTGATTGGTTTTGGTGAAAAGAAAACCTTGAAACCATTTATAACTGCCTGCGACAAATTTGTTTACCTGGAAATTTTAAAAGTTGAAGAACCGATAAAAGAAAAAAGCGATACCCATCGCAATAACAAGGCTGCCGATAAAAAATCAATCACCCCACTTAATAAAATTGATGCCGACCTTCTTCGCTTATTAAAAGATAGTATTACTGACCTGGCTGATGAAGAAGGCTGGGCCCATCTTGGCACCCTGGGTAGCACCATCCTCAAAAAGAAACCAGATTTTGATGCCCGTAACTACGGATTTACCAAACTTCTGCCCCTTATTAAAAGCATGAATAAATTCGATATCGACGAACGTGAAACCGGCAGGAATAAAACCAAGAACGTTTATCTCAGAATGAAAGAGACAATTAACAATTAATAATTTCTTTCAGTAAAGATTTGACGATTGGTATTCTCTATTAATAAACTGGATTTGGCCAATTGCCAGAAAGATCAATATCGTTGCGTTCCCAATTATTAACTGTTAATTATCAGTTGGATTCCTGTTTTTCCAAAGCTGATTTTCTGCTGTTTATACAAAGCTCCGGTTGTCATTTTGAAGGTCTTTTTGCTCATACCGAAAAAATCGTAGATTTCCTTGGGGTCAGATTTATCATTGTAGGGCAGGTAGCCATCATGTTCTGTTAAGAGGCGAAGTATTTTGCCTGCTTCATCTTCTACTTTCTGGTAACCCGGCTTACCGAGTACCACATCGATCTTATTATCCGGACGTATGGTTTTTATAAAACCACTGTATTTATTTCCAATCTGGATATTGGTATACACTTCATTACTATGCAGGATACCGGTATGCCGGTTATTGATGATCATGATATAGCCTAATTCAGACTGGCGATAGGCGATTAAGTCTACTAAGTCCTTTTCCTTTACCGTCAGTTCATCATTGCTTAATAAAGATTCAATCTTTTCTGTAGCTGCTACCCTGCCGGTCATTTCATCAATATAGAGTTTTACCAGGTATTCGGCACCTTCACGCATACCACCCAATTGTTTTGATTTGGGTACAAATAAATCTTTCATCAGACCCCAATCTAAGAAGGCTCCCAAACCGGTTACAGAAACCACTTTCATTTTCACTATATCCCCTACTACTGCTTTGGGTGTTTGGGTGGTGGCAATCAGTCGGTTATCTGAATCGTGGTAAACAAATACTTTTAATTCATCTCCCATCCGAAGAGAACGGGGTGCAAATCTTTTGGGGAGTAAAATCCCTTCTTCTCCATCATCCAAATAAAAGCCAAAATCCACTTTCCTGCTTACTTTGAGCGTATTATACTGTCCAACTGCAACGGGTTCCATTCTCTTGTTTATTTCTACAAAGGTACGATTGTTTCATTTGTAGCATTTTTGCCCTGGTTTGCACTTAATTTTTGATGTACACAGACCAAAAAAGAAAGGAAATAGGAGAAAACAAAAGGGTACATGACTGTAAGGTTTCGTGTAGCACTACCCAGACTACTCAAAAGAATAATTAGCTTTTAATTTACACTGAACTATTTGATTCTGTGTAGATTACAGAAGAAATACTACTAGCAGGTGACAGAAATGTTGATATCTTATCAGCATTCCGGGCCAAAGGATTCAACCCTTTTAATATTTTGCAAAGCTATGCAACGAGTGATCGCGATTTTGATGTGCTTTTCCATTTTGGTAACAGGTAAGATCTCATTTGGACAAAATCTGAATGGCCATTGGTTTGGAATTGGAGTAGTTCAGGAACCCAAACAAAATAATAATTACCTCGCTGAACTGGTGATAAGGCAAAAGGACAAAGCTATCTGGGGTGCCTTATTCTATTACTTCAAAGACAGCCTGGTTTTCTCACATATCAGTGGCAGTTTTGATAAAAAAACACGGATTCTTACTTTAAAACCTTTCCCGCTTATTTATTATCGCTCACCTACCATTAAAAACAGTATTGATTGTAATATGTCCGGTTATTTTCGTCTGGTAGCTTCTAAAACAGGTTCTCAATTGGAAGGGAAACTGGTTAGCGATGAGGATCATAAATACACGGTTCCCGATATTGTATTTAAACTTAAGAAATCCAATGATACGGCTAAACTGGTTATGAAAGATGAACCTGATTCTGCTTCCAAGCCTTTGGTCATGTCTACTCCTATGAAAGCTTTGTTCCAGTCGCCTGAATACAAACGATTAAAGGATACGCTTATATCAACCCGGGGGGATACTCAAATCAACAATCTTAGTCCTACCCAGAT
>Ga0316218_1003683_pt1 | contig 12468 bp, 14 predicted proteins | sample TBH18003metaG_FD_203634 | JGI IMG/M metagenome (GOLD analysis project Ga0316218, IMG submission 203634) | Freshwater microbial communities from Trout Bog Lake, Wisconsin, USA - TBH18003 | ecosystem: Environmental > Aquatic > Freshwater > Lake > Hypolimnion/Profundal zone | place: USA: Wisconsin... | reverse complement strand
CGCCCACGACATTCCCTTCGTCACCCACGAGCATCCGCCGGTGTTCCGGGTGGAGGACGGGCCGGAGCTGAAGGCGAAGATCCCGGGCGGCCATTCCAAGAACCTGTTCCTCAAGGACCAGAAGGGCCAGCTGTGGCTGATCAGTGCGCTCGGCGACACCCGCATCGACCTGAAGGCCGCCCCCGCCTGGATCGGCTCGGCGCGCCTGTCCTTCGGGTCGGAGGACCGCTTGTGGGACGCGCTGGGCGTGCGCCCCGGCTCGGTGACGGCGCTGGCCCTGGTGAACGACCCCGGCCACGCGGTGCGCTTCGTGCTGGACGCGGCCCTGATGGCCCATGACAGCGTGAACTTCCACCCCCTGACCAATGACGCCACCACCAACCTCTCCCGGGCCGCCTTCCTGAAATTCCTGGAGGTTCTGGGGCGCCAGGCGGTGATCGTCGACTTCGCCGGTCTGGCGGCGGCCGCGGCCTCCTGAAATCCCGGCGCGAGGGGCGGAATCCGATTGAAGGTCCGGGCCATCGGGGCCATCTAGGGCGTGACATCCAGTGACGCCGCGCGGGTCCGTGCGGCCCGGACAAGAGGTGAGACGCGATGTTCGGAGACCTGATCGGCAAGGGCAAGTCCGGCGCGGCCGCCACCGATGGCGGCCTGATCAAGGAGGCCACCGACGCCAGCTTCATGGCCGACGTGGTGGAGGCGTCCCGGCAGCAGCCGGTGCTGGTGGACTTCTGGGCCCCCTGGTGCGGTCCCTGCCGCCAGCTGACCCCGCTGCTGGAAAAGGTGGTCACCGCCGCCAAGGGGGCGGTGAAGCTCGTGAAGATCAATGTGGACGAGAACCCGGGCTTTGCCGGGCAGCTGCGGGTGCAGTCGATCCCGGCGGTGTTCGCCTTCAAGGACGGCCAGCCGGTGGACGGCTTCATGGGGGCCCTGCCGGAGAGCCAGCTGAAGGCCTTCATCGACCGCCTCGTCGGCAATGCCGGCGGCCCCTCCGCCGATGTGGAGGCCCTGCTGGCGCAGGCGGCGGAGTCGGTGGCCCTGGGCGATGTGGGGGGCGCGGCCCAGGCCTATGCCCAGATCCTGTCTCTGGAGCCGGAGAACCTGAAGGCCATTGCCGGGCTCGCCCGCTGCTATCTGGTCAATGGCGATGCCGAACGGGCGTCGGAGGTGCTGGACATGGTGCCCGCCGGGGCCAGTGACCCGGACCTGACCGCCGTCCGCGCGGCGCTGGCCCTGGCCGCCAAGGGCGGGGCGGAGACGGCGGCTCTGGAGCGGCGGCTGCAGGCGGACCCGTCGGACCACCAGGCCCGGTTCGAGCTGGCCCAGGCCCGCGCTGCCCAGGGCGACTTCGCTGCCGCATCGGACCAGCTGCTGCAGATCATCGAGAAGGACCGCACCTGGAACGGGGACGCGGCGCGCAAGGAGCTCCTGACCGTGTTCGAGGCCGCCGGCCTGTCGTCGGACATCGCCAAGGCCGGGCGTCGCCGCCTGTCCGCCATCCTGTTCTCCTGAGCGTGGCCACGGGCGGACCCATGAGAGCGATCGATCTGCCCCAGGTGATCCCCGTCTTCCCGCTGGACGGCGTGCTGTTGCTGCCGGACGGCACCCTGCCCTTGAACGTGTTCGAGCCCCGCTATCTGAACATGATCGACGACGTCATGGCCGGGGACCGGATCATCGGCATCCTCCAGAGCCGCAGCGGCGGCGACCGCCAGACCCCCCGGCTGATGGAGGTGGGCTGCATCGGCAAGATCACCAGCTTCACCGAGACCCCGGACGGCCGCTACCTGATCACCCTGACCGGCCTCTGCCGCTTCAGCCTGGGGGCGGAGCTGGACCTGCCCACCCCCTACCGGCAGGTGCGGGTGGACTACGGCCCCTGGCTCGACGACCTGCAGGCTGCCGACGAGCCGGATGCCGAGGCCCGGGACGCCCTGTTCGAGGCCCTGAAGTCCTATCTGGACCATCGGGGGCTGGCCATGGACTGGGATGCGGTGCGCGCGGCCCCGGTGAACGCCCTGGTGGCCAGCCTGTGCATGGCGCTGCCCTTCGATTCCACCGAAAAGCAGGCCCTGCTCGAAGCGCCCACGCCTTCGGACCGGCGGGAGGCCCTGATCACCCTGCTGCGCTTTGACGCGGCGGGGGGGCTGCCCGGCGACGCCTCCGGCCTGCAATGACCGCTGACAAGGACCCCGCCATGACCTCACCCCCCCCGACCGCCGTGGACCCCCGTCTGCTGGAGATCCTGGTCTGCCCGGTAACCCGGGGGCCGCTGGAATACGACCGGACGCGGAACGAGCTGATCAGCCGCTCGGCCCGGCTGGCCTATCCGATCCGGGACGGGGCCCCGGTCATGCTGCCCGACGAGGCCCGGCCCCTGGAGGAGGGGGAGGCGTGACCTCCGCCCCCTGGCCGACGGAACTGCGCGCCCATGACGGCGGCCGTCGGCTGAGAGTGTCCTTCGACGACGGGGTGACGGCGGAGCTGATGGCCTCGGAGCTGCGCCGCCGGTCCCCCAGCGCGGAGGGGCGCGGCCACGGGGCCCATGCGCCGCCAAGGGCCGAAGGGCTCCACGATCACGTGACCATTGTCGAGCTGGCCCCGGTGGGGCGCTATGCGGTGCGCATCCGGTTCGACGACGGGCACGACACGGGCCTGTTCACCTGGGCCCTGCTGTATCGCCTGGCGACGGCCGACCCGGGCTGAGCCACGCCCCGGCGCAGGGGCCCGCGATACAGAATCCGTCGGCGATGCGGAACAGGGCCCCGTGGGTCTGACAGACCAGGTGCTGCCCGTCGCGGGAGAGGGGCACCACCCCCGGCGGAGCCAGCGGCGTGCCCGTGTGCGGACAGGCATTGCGCCAGACCCGCCGGACCCCGGCGGCGTCGGTGACCTCCAGATCCGGAAGCGATGGCGGCTTCAAGCCCGCCCGCCCGTCAGGCCAGGCCGCCCAGGGCCAGGCGCCAGGGCCGGACCTCCACCGAGGCAAACACTCCGGCCTGGGCGTAGGGATCGGCGGCGGCAAAGGCCCAGGCGGCGGCCAGATCGTCCGCCTCGACGATGATCAGGGACCCCTCCGGCTGACCCTCGCCATCGAGGAAGGCCCCGCCCGCCCGGACCTGACCCGTGCCTTCGGCATAGGCGAGGTGACGCTCCCGGGTGGCCAGGCGCAGGGGCAGGGCGCCCGGCTTGTCGAGGCAGATGATTGCAAACAGGGCCATGGGGCGTTCCTTCAGGATTCGGGACGGAGAGGGCGGGACAGAAGGCCGCTGACGGCGTCCCGGGGCTGGATTTCCCCGGCCAGCAGGGCGGCGGTGGCCTCGCAGATCGGCATGTCGACGCCGAGCTTGCGGGCCAGGGCGCGGACGGCGGGGGCGGACGCCACCCCCTCCGCCACGGACAGCTTGCCGGACAGGGCGTCTGCCAGGGACTGCCCCCGGCCCAGCGCCAGGCCGACGGACATGTTGCGTGACTGGGGAGAGGAGCAGGTCAGCACCAGATCGCCCAGGCCGCACAGACCCGCCAAGGTCTCCGCCCGGCCACCCAGGGCCACGCCCAGGCGGGTCATCTCGGCAAAGCCCCGGGTGATCAGGGCGGCATGGGCGCTGCGGCCCAGATCGAGTCCCTCCACCACCCCGCAGGCGATGGCCAGCACGTTCTTCACCGCACCCCCGGCCTCCGCCCCGATCATGTCGGTGCTGAGATACGGCCGGAAGCTGGGGGTGGCGAGACGCCGGACGATGGCCTCGCCCAGCGCCACATCGCCGCAGGCGAGGGTCACCGCCGTGGGCTGGCGCCGGGCCACCTCTGCGGCAAAGCTGGGACCGGACAGGACCGCCAGGGGGGCAGCGGGCACGGTTTCCCGGGCCACGTCGGTCATCAGCTTCAGGGAGGCCTGCTCCACGCCCTTGGAACAAAGCACCAGAGGGGTCGGGGACGGACCCAGGGCTGCCAGGGTCCCGCGGACATGCTGGGCCGGGGCCACCACCAGCAAGAGCTGCCGGTCGGCCAGGTCACCCAGCGCCCCGGTGGCGCGAATGGCGGGGTCGAGGGCCACGCCCGGCAGGAAGGGGGTGTTGCGGTGGCTGTGGTTGATCTCCGCCACCACCTCCGCCTCCCGGGCGTGCAGCAGGACGTCCACCCCGTCCCGGGCGCAGACCTGGGCCAGCGCCGTGCCCCAGGCCCCGGCACCGATGACGCCGATCCGTTCGAAGCGCGCGCTCATGCCTTAGCTCCCTTTCGCCCCGGTGCATGCAGGGGGGCGCGCAGGGCCGCCTCCCCGTCCAGCGGCCAGCGGGGGCGGGCGGCCACGTCCAGCGGGTCCGTCAGCCCCAGGCGAAGGCGCTCCGCCCCCGCCAGGGCAATCATGGCCGCATTGTCCGTGCAGTATTTCAGGGGCGGGGCGACGAAGCCGAACCCGTGCCGGGCGGCCACCGCCGCCAGAGCGGCGCGCACGGCCCCGTTGGCCGCCACGCCACCGGCCACGGCCAGGAGGCGGCCCGCATCGCCGAAGCGCTCCAGGTGCAGGGCCATGGCTCGCTCCGTCCGCTCCGCCAGTTGGCGGGCAATGGCCTGCTGCACGGCAGCGGCCAGGTCCGCCCGCTCCGCCTCGGTGGTCAGGCCCGCGGCCTGCCGCGCGGCGGCGGTCTTCAGCCCGGAAAAGGAGAAGTCGCATCCCGCTCGGCCCAGCAGCATCCGCGGCAGCGTGTACCGGGTCGCATCGCCGGTGGCCGCCAGCCGCTCCAGCGCCGGACCACCGGGATAGCCGAGGCCCAGCGTCATGGCGATCTTGTCGAAGGCCTCCCCCGCCGCGTCGTCGATGGTGGCCCCGAGCCTCGTGCAGCGGCCGATCCCTTCCACCGACAGCAGCTGGCAGTGCCCGCCGGACACCAGCAGCAGCAGATAGGGATAGGGGGCGCCCTCCGTCAGTCGCGGGGACAGGGCATGGCCCTCCAGATGGTTCACGGCGACCAGGGGCAGGTTCCGGGCGAGCGCCACGGCCTTGCCGGCGGCCAGACCCACCATCACCCCGCCGATCAGGCCGGGACCGGCGGTGGCCGCCACCCCGGACAGGTCGGCAAAGTCCAGCCCGGCCTCGTCCAGGGCGGCGCGGATGACGGTGTCGATCACCTCCGCATGGGCCCGGGCGGCGATTTCCGGCACCACGCCGCCATAGGGCCTGTGCCGCTCGAACTGGGTGGCGATGACCGAGGACAGCACCTCCGGCCGGTCCGCCAGGCGCACCACCGCCGCCGCCGTCTCGTCACAGCTGGTCTCGATGCCGAGCACGGTCAGAGGGGGGGACGAAGTGTCGGACATGGCCTCCCGGCGGGACGGCAGGTGGCGCGGCGGGCACCCCTGCATTGAAAAGCGGCCCCGTCTCCGGTAGCCGTGACGGTCAGAACCCTCAGGTAACGGTCCCGCCCCCACGATGCAACACAGCGCCACACCCATCCGCATCGGGGCCCGCGGGTCGCGCCTGTCCCAGGTCCAGGCCCGCTACATCCAGGCGGAGGTTACCCGGCTGATGGGGGCCGATCCCGCCGATGCGGAGCGGGTGGCCCCGGTGGTCTTCATCACCACCACCGGCGACCGGATCCAGGACCGCCGCCTGCTGGAGATCGGCGGCAAGGCCCTGTTCACCAAGGAGATCGAGGAGGCCCTGCTGGATCACCGCATCGACCTCGCCGTCCACTGCCTGAAGGACATGCCCGCGGTCTCGCCCCCCGGCCTGGGCATCGCCGCCTATCCGGAGCGGGAGGACCCCAGGGATGCCTTCATCTCCACCGTCGCCACCCGGATCGAGGACCTGCCGCCGGGGGCCAGGCTCGGCACCGCCAGCCTGCGGCGACAGGCCCAGGCCCTGTTCCGGCGCCCGGACCTGTCCCTGCAACTGCTCCGCGGCAATGTGGACACCCGCCTCGCCCGGCTGGACGAGGGCTTTGCCGAGGGCATCGTGCTGGCCTATGCCGGGCTGAAGCGCCTGGGCATGGCTGACCGGGTAGCCGGGCTGATCGATCCGATGGACGCCCCGCCCGCGCCGGGCCAGGGCTGCCTGACCCTGCAGACCCGCACCGCCGACCTCGACCATCCGGTGATCCGGGCCCTGAACCACGGGCCGACGGAACTCTGCGTGGCGGCGGAGCGGGGCGCGCTGGAGGCGCTGGAAGGTTCCTGCAAGACCGCCGTGGGGGCCCATGCCGTCCAGGCCGGCGGCACCCTGTCCCTGGTGGTGGAAGGCCTCGCCGCCGACGGCTCCCAGCGCTGGCGGCGGCAGGGGTCGATCCCCGCGGCCGCGGTCACCGCCGATGCCATCGACCAGGCCGGTCGTCTCGGCCGGGAGCTGGGCGAGATCGTCCGGCAGGAGGGCGGCGACGCCCTGACCCCGCCGGCGTGAGCCACGACCCGCCCCCGTCCCTGAGCCATGCCCCGTCCCTGGAGGACGGAGCGCCGCGGGTCTGGGTGACGCGGGCCCTGCCCGGGGCACAGGCCACCGCCGTGCGCCTGGCCGCCGCGGGCCTCAAACCGTTGGTGGCCCCGCTGATCGCCACCACCCCCCTGCCGGGGTCCGCCGACCTCCTCGTGACCCATAACGCCCTGGTCTTCACCAGCGCCGCCGCCGTGCGGGAAGTGGCCCGGCGCACGCCGGACCGCAGCCATCCCGTCTATGCCGTGGGGGAGGCCACCGCCCGGGCCGCCCGGTCCGCGGGCTGGACCGTGGCCGCCGATGCGGACGGGTCCGTGGCCGATCTGGGTCCGATCCTGGCCGACGCGCCCCGGGGCCTGCGCCTTCTCCACCCCTGTGCCGAAGTGACCGCCGGGGACCTGTCCGCCGCAGGCCGCCCGGTCACCGCCTGGCCCGTCTATCGCACCGACCCCGCAGCCGAGGGATGGGAGGCCGCCCTGGCCGACCTGCGGGCCGGGCATCTGGCCGGGGTGCTGGTCCAGTCCCCCAGCGCAGCCACGGCCCTGGCCCTGCGGCTGGGCGGAGCACCGGTTCCTGCCGCTGTCACGCTGTTTGCCCTGTCGCCCGCCTGCGCCGCCCCCCTCGCCGGGAGCGGATTCGGAGAAATTGCGCATCCCCCGTTCCCCCGGGAGGCCGCATTGCTTAAGGTCGTCACAGACACCCTGGTCGGCGCGCCTCCTGCGGCCCCCGACCGCCACTGACCGGTTGCCCATGACCCTTGCCAGCGACCCCGCCGACCGTACCCCCAACCGCCGCCCCGGCCGCAGCGGCGTGCTGACGCCGGTGGTCTGGATGTGGCTGGTCTCCTGCGCCGTCTGCATTGTCGGCGGAGCAGTGGTGGGCCTCTATGGTGCCCGGCTGTTCCCGGTAGCGCCGCCCGCCGCCGCCGTGCCCGGCATAGCCCGCCCGACCCCGCCGGACGCCGTGCCGACGACCCCGGTGGCCGCCGCGCCCGCGCCCGCGCCCCCCGCGGTGGCCGAGACCGCGGCACTGGCCTCCCGCATCGACCGGCTGGAGGCGGACCACCGGGCCGTCACCGCCGCCGCCGCCGCGGCGCTGGCCACCGCCAGCCTGTCCCAGGCCTCCGAAACCGGCCGGCCCTTCGTGGCGGAGCTGAACACCGTGGCCCGGATCGTGCCGGACTCCGGCGACCTGACGGCCCTGCGCCCTCTGGCCGAGCGGGGCGTGCCCACCCGGGAGGTGCTGGTGGCGGAATTTCCGGAAATGGCCCGCCAGGCCAGCTTCGCCGCCAAGACCCCGGCGGAGGGGGCGGGCCTGCTCACCCGCCTGAACCACGCCCTGTCCGCCCTGTTCACCCTGCGCCAGACCAACCGCCTGACCGGCTCCGACCCCGACGCCATCCTGGCCCGGGCGGAGCGCAAGGTGAATGACGGCGACCTGGACGGGGCGATCCGCGAGATCCAGTCCCTGCCCTCCAACGGTCCCGCCGCCGCCAAGGTGTGGGTGGACCGGGCCCGCAGCCGGGCGGACCTGCAGCGCCAGATCGCCGCCATCCGCCTGAAGGTGCTGCGCAATCTCGCCGCCGTCGATCGGGAGGCAGGGCTTTGATCCGCACCCTTCTCGTCCTTCTGGCGGTGGCCTTCATCACCGCCGTGGCCATTGCCGCCACGGGGGATGCGGGCTCGGCCAGCGTCACCTGGCTCGGCTGGCGGATCGACACCACCGCATCCGCCGCCCTCGTCACCGTGGTCTTCGGGGCCCTGGTGGCGACCCTGATCTGGCAGCTTCTCCTGTGGTTCCTGGCGGCACCGGCCCGCGCCGCCCGCGCCCGGGCCGAGACCCGCCGCCGGGAAGGGGCCGAGAGCCTGGCCCGGGGATTTGTCGCCGTGGCCGCCGGGGCCGGCACCGACGCCCGGCGCCTGGCCCAGAAGGCCGCCGACTATATTGACGACCAGCCGGCCCTGGTGCGCGTCCTGGCCGCCTCGGCCGCGGAAGCGGCGGGGGACGAGGCCGCCGCCATGGCCGCCTACAACGCCATGCTGGGCTTTCCCGAACTGCGCCTCGCCGGGCACCGGGGCCTGATGCTCCAGGCCCAGCGTCGCGGCGATGCCGGGGACGCCGTGCGCCATGCGGAGGCCGCCTACGGTCTCACCAAGACCGCCCGCTGGGCCTGGCGGGCCCTGCTGGAAGCCCGTCTGGCGGCGGGGGACTGGGATGCCGCCCTGTCCCTGGCCAAGGACGCCTTGGACCGCAAGATCGTCTCCCCCGCCTCGGCGGAGCGGGCCCGGGCGGCCCTCCTGGCGGCATCGGCCGCGCGGCGGGAGCTGTCCTCCGACCCCAAGGCGCTGGAAGAGGCCCTGGACCTCGCCGGACAGGCGGCCAAGCTGCGCCCGGACTTCACCCCCGGCGTGCTCACCGCCGCCCGGCGACTTGCGGCGGACGGTCGCGCCGCCCGCGCCGCCCAGCTGATTGAGCAGGCCTGGAAGGTGCGCCCGCACCCGGGGCTCGCCATGGCCTGGCGGGACCTGAACACCGCCGAGACCCCGCGGGAACGGGCGAAGCGCCTGACCCAGCTGGCGGAGATGAACCCCGACCATCACGAGAGCCGCATCCTGCTGGTGGAACAGGCCCTGCTGGCCGGGGACGTCCTGCAGGCCCGCAAGGCGGCGGAACGTCTGGACCATCCGCAGGCCAGCGCCCGGGTCTGCGGCCTGATGGCCCGGCTGGCCATGGCCGCCCACGACACCGACGAGGCCCGGGGCTGGATCACCCGCGCCGCCGCGGCCCCGGTGGAGCCGGACTGGAGCGACATCGACCCCGAGGGCCGGGCCTTTGCCTATGGCTCCGGCGACTGGAGCCGACTGGTCTCGCAATATGCCGAGACCGGGGAGCTGATCCATCCCCGGCTGGAGCGCGGCGAGCGGGTGTTGACCGAGCTGCCGGACCTGCCGGTGGCCTATACCGCCTCCACCCCCTTCTTCGCCGCGGACCGGGCGGGCGCGCTCGCCCCGCTGATCCCCGACGATCCGGGCCCGGAGGAGGATGCTGCGGCCCTGAGCGCGCCGCGTCCGCCCCCGTCGCCGGGCCGTCGCCGCCGTACGGTCCGCTGAGCCCGCGCGCCGGGTCGGCACCGCAGAAGCAAAGGCTTGGCAATTCGGCCGCGCGAGGCTAAACACCGCGCCACCGTCGCTCCGTCCGGAGCGCCGGTTCCGGGCCGCCTTAGCTCAGCCGGTAGAGCACCGCATTCGTAATGCGGGGGTCGCGTGTTCGAGTCACGCAGGCGGCACCATTTTTCCCTCAAAAAATCAATATCTTATGAGTTTGATGACCGCCTTTTTGTTGTATAGTCTCGACTATACAACAGGCTTTGGTGCGCAATGGCACGGAAAAAACCGCCGTCGAATCAAGGGCTTGGTGATCGGACAGCGCCGATCCCAGGCAAGATTCGCAAGGTGCGTGGCTTTGGTACTCTGACCATTTATCAGATGAAGGCATCGCCCTTTTGGTGGGCGCGGTTCTATGCCGACAAAAAAATCTATCGTCGGAGCCTGAAGACCGAGGACGAGCGCGAAGCCATCAAGCTAGCAAAAATCTTCTTTGCGGAGCTGGCTTATAACCGGATCAACAGCGGGCCGATTTCAAAGCACAGCGGATTCGAGGTCGTTGCACGGAGCTTACAGGAGGAAAATGAACGCCGCGCAGTGAACGGCGAAATTGCTAAGCGTAAAATCAAGGACGACCTTAACCGCTTGCAGAACGACCTTCTGCCCTACTTTGGGAAGTTCGAGGTCGCTGACATCACGTACAAGGTGCTGGGGGGATACCACCAGCACATGCTCGCGCTGGGACGAAATCTGGGCAGCAACACGCTGAAGATTCACTACTCGCAGGTTCGATCGATCCTGCGGCATGCGCAGCGACTGGAGGTTATCAAGGATCTTCCACCCTTCCCGAAACAGAAGACACTAGACCACCCTAGGCCATGGTTCGATTTGAAAGAGTACGGCCAGCTTCTCCGCAAGGCGAAGGCCATGGTTGGTCAGAAAATCAAATACTCGGCTGGTGCTACGGGTAAGAGAACGGTCACGCGCTACATCTACGTGACGATTGAGACGTATGACATTATCGTATTCATGCTGAACACCTTCATCAGACCTGGTGATTTGAAAATTCTGCAACACAAGCATATTTCTGTTGTTCGCGGAAACGATACGTACTTGCGGCTTGCTCACCCCCCAACCAAAAGCCATTCAAATCCCGTGGTCTCGATGCCTCGCGCCGTGCGCATGTACGAGCGCATAGTAGAACGAACCTCGCCGCATGGGGCTCCCGATCCGGAAGCCTTCGTGTTCAAGACGGATGTGAAAAATCGAGGCTATGCGCTTAGACAGATGGAACATGAGTTCGATGAGGTGCTGAAGGCGGCCAACCTCAAGGTCAACGCAGCAGGGGATAGCCGCAGTCTCTACAGCCTGAGGCACACTGCCATCGCTTTCCGTTTGTTGAAGAGTGATGGTCTAGGAATCGAGACGCTGGCCAGGAACGCACGAACGTCCATCGAGATGATTGATCGCTTCTATGGCTCTCCTCTGAGCAATGAGATGCAGGTCGAAAAGATCCAGAGCTTTCGAAAGCGCTATCCACCTTCGGCCAGTGCAACCACAAGCGCCGGCGATTTGTCCAACTCAACGCCGATGCAGCCTCCGTCGATTGGAGGTTGGTCGACGGAGTCCAGTTCTAACGTCCAACCGGATGAGATGGACGACTGGGGAGTGACGAATTAGCCGAATTGTTCCCCCTTCGTTCCAATTCTGGTCGACTCGTGCTATGGTTCGCTCATGATGATTGAAACGGCGTGTGCCGCGCTACGCTCTAAGCGCGCCCTTGAACTTCGTTATGATGGCTATGTCCGCGTGGTCGAGGTCCATGCGGTGGGCTGGACGCGCGCGGGTGATCCCGCAATGCGTGTTTGGCAGGCCAGCGGTGGCAGTGTCCGTGGTGAGCGCCAGGGGTGGAAGCTGTTGAAGATCACAGAGGCGTCTGGAGCCGCAGTGCGCGATGAACCCGCCCAGGTCCCGCGACGGGGCTACAAGCGCGGTGACGCGGCGTTGAATCGGATCGTCTGCGAGCTTTAGGAACTTGAGATACTCAAGATCATGGAGAACGAAGCTCCTATGGAACCACCGTCCCCTGCCGAGTTAGAGCAGTGGCTCACCGAGACGGAGAAGCGCTTGGCACTCATTGCCGCCAATCTTCCCGAGAAGATCAGGGTTGTTGATCTCGGCGTTCGGGAGAAGGAGCCCTATCTTGCCCTCACACTCCGGGAGGCGTTGATCTGGAGGGTCGAGGAGTTGGGGGCAACGGCATGCGCGACCATCCGGGCTGAAAAATATGGATCAGCCACTTTGGTCGTCCGGGCTCTAATTGAGACCTGCGCCATACTGAGCCAGCTTCGCGAGCTTCTGGACGGCCGGACAGGAGTCAATGACGACGTTCGAGCGAAATTATATCGAATGCTATTCGGTGCACGGAATAACGCCGCTCTACCAGACGCAATCAATGTCCTGACTTTTATCGACCACCTTCAAAAGCGGTTCCCCGGCACCAGGGTAGCCAGGGCCTATGATCTGTTCAGTGAGTACGCTCATCCAAACTGGGCCGGTGTTGCTGGGCTTTATGCGACGATGGACCATAAGCTTTACGAAACGCGCTTTGGGACTAAGGATCAACCGCACTTCCGAGCGAGCCTTACGGACGCGGTCGGCGTGTGCGTAAAGATGGCTGAGACTGACTACAACGCCCTGGCGCAGTCCATTGCCGGGTGGATTAAGACGCTGACTTCCATGGATTAAACTGCCCGGTTCCTGAGTCACTGGCGCGCATTCGGTCAGCAAGCGTTATCCGCATGCCAATGAGCGGACATCCCGAACTTCCGGGATGGGGGGATTGTGTTGAAAAACCCCGGTTGAAGTGACGGTCCGGGCCTGATTCACTCCTGTTGCAGGCGGGAGGTGGCGGCGATGATGGGGGATCGGAAGGTC